>Ga0265780_10007208_pt1 | contig 13685 bp, 10 predicted proteins | sample P1T30metagenome_FD_192432 | JGI IMG/M metagenome (GOLD analysis project Ga0265780, IMG submission 192432) | Plant litter microbial communities from East Loma Ridge, Irvine, California - P1 T30 | ecosystem: Environmental > Terrestrial > Plant litter > Unclassified | place: USA: California... | reverse complement strand
ACTCGACAGCACCTCTACCGTACAACTTAACAAGATAAAGTTTAACCCCTACGCTAAATACAGCGTGGCCGGAGATACCATTTATGAACTAAAGGCGCACATACCAAAAATGCCGGCACAGGATTTTATTTCCTCACTTCCTAACGGGTTGTTTACCAACTTTGAAGGCATGGAGGCCGAAGGCAATTTTAGTTACAACCTCAACTTCCTTTTTAATAAGAACAAGCCTAACAAACTGGTGTTTGACAGCAGTATAAAAAGGGACGGACTCAAAATTACCAAGTACGGCGAGGCTAACCTTGCCAAGCTAAATGGTGCGTTTACCTACCGTGCCATAGATAACGGCCGTGCACAGAGGCCTGTAATTGTAGGGTCGGCAAATCCATACTACACTCCATTAGACCAAATATCGCCGTTTCTGCGCAAAGCAGTGCTAACCAGCGAAGACCCTTCGTTCTTTAGCCACCGTGGGTTTATAACTGAGGCATTCCGCCAGAGCATCATTAAGAACATTAAGACCAAGAAATTCTCACGTGGTGGTAGCACCATAAGCATGCAGCTGGTTAAAAACGTGTTCCTTAACCGCAGCAAAACACTGTCGCGCAAGCTTGAGGAAATTTTGCTGGTGTACATTTTAGAGAACAACCGCATTGCCAGTAAAGAGCGCATGCTCGAGGTATATTTTAATATTATAGAATGGGGCCCTGATGTGTATGGTATTGGCGAAGCATCAAGCTATTATTTTGATAAAGCTCCATCTCAGCTTACGTTAGATGAATGCGTTTATTTGGCGAGTATCATCCCAAGTCCAAAATCGTTTATGTACCGTTTTGGCGAAGACGGTAACCTTAAAAGCTATGCCGTAAGGCATAACAAATATGTGCGCGATATTATGCTTAGGCGCGGGCTTATAACCCCCGAAGATACCATTGCACAAAGTGGTAAAATAAGTGTTACCGGCCGTGGCCGTGGCAGGTTGCGCCTTAACGAACGCAGTATTTTTGTTGCCGACTCCGTACAAATAGATGATTTCTTTAAAAACCTCAGCAAGCAGGCATTTTAAAATTTAATACTACTATTTTACATAACCAAAGCATTCGTTACATTCCCCTCCTTTGGAGGGGAATGGTCACTCAACGTAATTAAGTGTCTTAGTGGTAAACTCAACCAACGTCAAAAATATTTCACTTCCCTCCCAACCTTTCCTATAAATAAGTGCTCTATATATAAAAGCTAAACTTTATATAAAATGAAAAGAGCCTTATTATTGCTGTTGCTGTTTTGCGGAATGGCATACGCACAAAAACCTGTTTTTACCACGGCTAAAGTAAAAGCCGCCACCGTATATTTTAATGCTGCCGAGATTTCTCAAACGGCAAGCGTTACCCTGCCTACAGGCAACAGCGAGATCGTAATTAAAAATGTTGCCGATTACCTTAACGAAGGCAGCGTGCAGATAGGCGCTCCGGCTACCTTAACGGTATTATCAGTACAATTCACAACCAATTATATTTCGGAATTTGAGCCCGATGAAACCTCTCCCGCCATTAAACGCGTGCGTGATAGTATTACCATTGTAAAGAAAGAACTGGAAAAAACCGCTACCCTTAAAGCTTCTGAATATAAGATACTGGAATTGCTCGACAAGAATAACCAGGTGTACGGGCAGCAATCGGGACTTAGCGTGGCAGAGCTGGTTAAAATGGTAGACTACTACAAGGCCAAGCGCAACGAAACATCAAACACCATAAATTCCCTTACTGAAAAAGAGCAAAAACTAAACGAACTGTTTACCAAACTAAGCAGCCGCCTGGATACCAACACCCGCGAGGCAGAGAAAACATCGGCTGGTAAACTCGTGCTACAGGTAATGAATGAGCAGGCGGGCAGCGTTGCTTTAGATATCAGCTATCTTACAGGCAATGCCTCATGGACACCTTTCTACGATTTGCGAGCCGATAACACTACTGCCCCCATCAATATGCTCTACAAGGCACAAGTGGTACAGCAAACAGGCATCGACTGGAAAAAGGTTAAACTAACTCTTTCCAGTGGTGTACCCAACCAGAATAACCAGGCGCCGGAGATTAACCCATGGTTTTTACAGTATGCTCCTAACTTTATACAAAGCCTGCAGGGAATGACACCCGGACTTGCAATAAGTACAGGGAATGGCGCGCCGGGCAGCGATGGCAGCATCAGGATACGGGGGGTGGCAACAATACAGCCACAACAATTAGAAGAGGTTGTAGTAGAGGGTTATCGCAGTAAGCAAAGATCTAAATCTAATGTAGAGGCTGCGGCTATTGAGACCAGTATTACCGAAAACCAACTTAGTGTTTCTTTTGATATTGATATGCCTTATGATATAGCCTCAAACGGCAAAAAACACAGCGTTACGCTTAAGGAGATACAACTACCAGCAAGCTTCAGGCATTTTGCCGTGCCTAAAGCCGAGAAAGAAGCCTTTTTGATGGCTGAGATTACCGATTATTCTAAATACAACCTGCTTAAAGGCGAAGCCAACATTATTTTTGAGGGACTGTATGCCGGCAAAACCTATATAGACCCTATGCAAACTACCGATACCCTTAAGCTGGGCATGGGCCGCGACAGGAAAATTTCTATAGAGCGCGAAAAAGTGGTGGAGAAGTCGGGCACTAAATTTCTTTCATCACGCAGGGAGCAGACTTTTACTTATGATGTTACCATCCGCAATAATAAAAAAGAGGCCGCACAAATAGTGGTAAAAGAAAACTACCCTATTGCCACTGACAAAGAAATGGAAATTGAACTGTTAGAAAGCAGCAGCGCCGATGTTAATAAAGAAACCGGCATTATGCAGTGGGAGCTTAAGCTAAAGCCGGGGGAAACCAAAAAACTACGCATTAGCTATAAAGTAAAATACCCAAAAGGCCGAAATATTGTAAATTTATAAAGGCCGTTCGTAGTGGCATTCGGCAAGCCGGAGTTTATCTCCGGCTTTTGCATTTATAATGTTTTGTTAACCAGTAAATTGCTTTAATGCTTTGTTACTAACTTTACTATACAACTTATAAGCAATTACTATGAAAACAAAATTATTTTTATCGATGCTTCTGTGTGGTTTTGGCGCGTTTGCCCAAACCATAGCACTGGAAGAATATGCCACAGGCTTTACCGCGCTTACCGAAATTACCCACGCCGGAGATGATCGCTTTTTTGTTGCTGAGCAGGGCGGTATGATTAAGATCATAAATGCTGATGGCACTGTAGGCGACACGCCTTTTTTAAACGTATCCAGCCTAATCTCCACCGGGGGCGAACGCGGCTTATTAGGGCTGGCATTTCACCCTGACTATGACACCAACGGTTACTTTTACGTTAATTACACCAATACCGATGGTAATACGGTAGTTGCACGCTATACCCGCAGCGAAGAGAATGAGATATCAGCCGATCCGGAATCGGCATTAATAATGTTTACGGTAACGCAACCTTTCCCTAACCACAATGGCGGCTGCCTTCGTTTTGGCCCTGATGGTTACCTGTACATTGCAATGGGCGACGGCGGTGATGGTGGCGACCCCAATGATAACGGCCAAAATAAAAATACACTTTTAGGCAAGATGCTACGCATAGATGTTGACGTTACACCACCCTATGGCATTCCTGCCGACAATCCGTTTGTGGGTATAGATGGCAATGATGAAATTTGGGCAATTGGACTGCGCAACCCTTGGAAATTTTCTTTTAACCGCCTTAACGGCGACCTTTGGATAGGCGATGTTGGGCAGGAAAATATTGAGGAGATAGACAGGTCGGTGGGCAATGAGGCTGGCCTTAATTATGGCTGGAGATGTTTTGAAGGCAGTGAACCTTACAATCCTGAAGGTTGTTCGCTTGTAGAAATGTATACCCAGCCATTTGCTGAATATACACATGATGATACTGATGGCTGTTCTATAACCGGAGGTTACGTTTACACGGGTAGTACCTATCCTAATTTAGCAGGCAAATATATTTTTGCCGATTACTGCAACAATAAAATTGCCTGGGCTGATGCCGAAGGTAACCTAACCTACAGTGAGGTTTTTGAAGGCAATAACTTTACCGTTTTTGGTGAAGACATTAACGGCGAACTGTATGTAGGTGGTGCGAATAGCGGAACTATTTACAAAATTACAGATAGCACCCTAAGTACCGATGCGGTGAGCACCCGTGCCTTTAGCATGCACCCTAATCCTGCAAACGGTCAGTTGCACTTAAACCTTAATACTACTACTGCCGCCAATGCCACAATTTATGACATTACCGGAAAAATGCTGATGCAGCAAGCTCTTACTGCAAATGAAAACACAGTAGATATTGCGGCCCTGCAAAGCGGCATCTACATGGTAGAGGTTAACGCCGGCGGAAGTAAAAACACACAAAAACTTGTGGTACAATAACATTGGAGACCGCTATAAATAAACAAGCCCCACGACAAATCGTGGGGCTTGTTTGCTATTACTTTGATTGCTTATTATAGTTCGTTAAGCAACTTAGATATTTCATCAAGCTTAGGGGTAAGGATAATTTCAATCCTCCTGTTCTTGGCTTTACCATCGGCAGTTTCGTTACCCGCAACCGGGGCAAATTCGCTCCTGCCCGCTGCGGTAAGATTTTTAGGGTCAACCTTTTTGTTTTCGCGCACAATATTTACAATTGCTGTGGCACGCTTTGTAGAAAGGTCCCAGTTATTCTCAATCTGTCCGCCGCCTGCGTAAGGTACGTTATCAGTATGGCCTTCTATAAGCACCGCAATATCCGGATTGTCAGCCAAAACTTTGGCAACCTCAACCACTGCTTTTTTGCCTTCGGCACCTACTATCCAGCTGCCTGAGCCAAAAAGCAGTTTGTTCTCCATAGACACATACACTTTACCGTTTTTTTGCTCAACCGTAAGCCCTTTACCCTGAAAACTGTTAAGCGCCTTCGCCAGCCTGTCTTTAAGTGCAGTAAGGTTAGCCTGCTGCGATGCCATCATACCTTCAAGCTCATCCACACGTGCAGAGCGCTCTTTAAGTTCGGCGCTAAGCTTATTAAGCCTTTCCTGTTCAGCAGCAAGGGCTTTTTCTTTCGCCTCAAGCTGGGCTAACAGCTCGCGGTTCTTTTTAATGTTGGCATTAAGAGCAGCACTGCTGTCATTTTCTAAAGCTGTATACGATGTTTTTAAATTATCAAGAGTAGATTTTGTAGCCGCATAATCAGCAGCCAGCTTATCGCGTTCAGCTTTAATCTTGTCCAGCTGGCCTTGCAGGTCTTTAGATTTTAAATCCAGTTCATTGCGTTCTTTAGTAAGCTTGGTATTTTCATCATTAGCCTGGCGGTTTTCTTTTTTAAGGGTAGCATATTTACTTTCCAGGTCGTTATAAACCTTTTTAGATACGCACGACGTTGTGCTAAGGGCCAATATTAATAGCCCAAGGGAGACTCTTTTAATCATTATATTTTTTATTTTATTGGTATCAATATAAGCAGCAAGAACCTTGCCTTTTTCTTAAAAATTTGTTAAGTATGAACTATTCAAATTCAACCAATACCGGGCAATGGTCGCTGTGTTTGGCTTCGGGTAAAATCACGGCGCGGGTAAGGCGTTCTCTCATAGGCTCAGTAACCAGTGCATAATCTATCCGCCAGCCCTTATTATTGCCACGGGCACCGGCGCGATAGCTCCACCAGCTGTAGTGGTGCGGGTCTTTATTAAAATGACGGAAACTATCTACAAAGCCATTGTTTATAAACGTATCCAGCCACGCGCGCTCTTCGGGTAAAAAGCCCGACACCTTTGCGTTTCTTATTGGGTCGTGAATATCTATAGCCTGATGGCAGATGTTATAATCGCCGCAAATAACAAGGTTAGGGTGCTCCTGTTTAAGGTTATTAATATAACCGGCAAAATCATCCATGTACTTAAACTTGTGGCCCAGCCTGTCGATATTTGTACCTGATGGCAAATAAAGGCTCATAACACTAAACGTATCAAAGTCCAGGCGAAGGTTACGCCCCTCAAAATCCATGTGTTCTATACCGGTGCCGTACACCACGTTATTGGGCTTTTGCTTGCTAAAAACCGCTACGCCACTATATCCCTTTTTTTGCGCCGAAAACCAATAATGGTAAGGGTAGCCTGCATCTTCAATTTCCTGTATGGCAACCTGGTCGTGCGTGGCCTTAATTTCCTGAAGGCAAATAACATCGGGGTTGGCTTGTTTAAGCCAGTCTATAAATCCTTTTGTAAATGCGGCACGTATGCCGTTTACATTATATGATATAACTTTCATTGTTAAAATTTGATTTCCAAAATTAACAAAAAACGGTTGCCTGTCTGCATATGTTCGCTAAAGATTTTGACTAAGTATGATCGCGTGATGTAATGGTCTACCGGCGCAAGACCATACTGGTTATTGGCGGTATAGGATAACAATTTTGTAACACCTTGTTGCACGTTTATAAAAATTAAATATGCTATGTAACTGTACATAAGTCTTGACAGTTGTAAATGATGCATTAGCTTTAACACATATCGCAATACAATTGCTTTAATTGCAACGTTATATGTAATATTTTAACAAATCAATTTAAAAAGCCTATACCCTTTAGCGTTTCGCTATAATTGCTATCTTTGCTTTTCGCCTGAAACACCAAATGTAGATGAGTTTAGTTACTGCTAAAGAAGTTGCGAAAGCAATTAAAGCTGATAAATATGGGTTTTTAGGGACTTTTACAGGCTGGCTGCTGATGAAGGTGTTGAAGATTTCTACCATGAATAAAATTTATGACAGAAACAAGCACCTTAGCGACTTAGAATTCCTGAATGCCATACTTGACGAGTTCCAGATAAAGTTTGAAATACCCGAAGAAGACCTAAAACGCCTGCCTAAAACAGGTGCCTATATTACCGTATCTAACCACCCACTGGGCGGTATAGATGGTATACTGCTCCTAAAACTTATGGTAGAACGTGAGCCTAATTTTAAAATTATTGCTAACTTTTTACTACACCGCATTGAGCCGCTTAAGCCTTACGTTATGCCAGTTAACCCTTTTGAAAATCATAAGGACGCAAAAAGCAGCGTAACAGGCATTAAAGATGCGCTACGCCATTTAAAGGAAAATAAACCCCTTGGTATTTTCCCTGCCGGAGAGGTTTCTACTTATAAGGATGATAAACTTGTAGTAGACAAGCCATGGGAAGAAGGCGCCATTAAGCTTATTAAAAAGGCTAATGTACCGGTGGTGCCCATTTATTTTCATGCCAAGAACAGCCGCCTGTTTTACTGGCTATCGCAAATTAGCGATACTATGCGCACCGCTAAGCTGCCGAGCGAACTGCTTACCCAAAAAAACCGGGTTATTAAAGTGCGTATTGGCAAACCCATAAGCATTGCCGAACAGGCCGAGCACGAGACCCTTGAGGCTTACTCTGAATTTTTACGCAAAAAAACCTATATGCTGGCCAACCCTTACGAAAAGGAAACCAAGCTTATAGACACTTATACTTCAAACCTAAACCTGAAGCTGAATAAAGGCCCTAAGCAAATTGCTGGCCCGGCACACCAGGACAAGATAGTAGCCGAAATTGCGCAGTTACGAAAGGTAGACGCCCGTTTGCTGCAAAGCAAGAATTATGAGGTGTTCTTTACATCGGCTGATAAGATTCCTGCTATATTGCACGAACTGGGCCGTCTTCGCGAAATTACGTTCCGTGCAGTGGGTGAAGGTACTAATGAGTCGTTAGACCTTGACCAGTATGATAAGTACTACCACCATATGTTTTTATGGGATGATGCTACCAAACAGGTTGCGGGTGCTTACCGCATGGGGCTGGGTGCACAGATTTATAAAAAATACGGTATAGACGGTTTTTACCTGCACGACCTGTTTAGGTTTGAGCCCGAGCTGTATGATATGATGAGCAAATCGATAGAAATGGGCCGTGCCTTTATTATTAAAGAGTACCAGCAAAAGCCTATGCCGCTTTTCTTATTGTGGAAGGGCGTTGTACACTTAACCCTACATTACCCCGAGCATAAATTCCTTATAGGTGGTGTGAGCATTAGTAACCAGTTCTCTGATTTCTCTAAGTCGCTTATGATCGAGTTTATGAAATCGCATTATTACGACCCTTATATAGCACAATACGTTCACCCTAAGAAGGAGTACAAGGTTAAGCTTAAAGATGGCGATAAAGATTTTGTATTTAATGAGGCCGAAGCCGACCTAAATAAATTCGACAAGATAATTGAAGAAGTTGAGCCGGGTAACCTGCGTCTGCCGGTACTTATTAAGAAGTACATTAAGCAAAATGCCAGGGTTATTGCCTTTAACGTAGATCCGCTGTTTAATAACTCGGTAGACGGGTTAATGTACATTAGGATTGCCGACCTGCCTGAAAGCACAGTTCGCCCTGTGATGGAAGAATTTTTAGCCGAACTGGAACGTAAGGTTGCCGAAAAAGGCGAAGAACATATATAAAGAAAAAGCCCAGTATTAACTGGGCTTTCATTATATTATTTAATACATATCAGGCTTACCGATATCGTTAAATTCTGTACCAATCGGGTTTTTAGGATCCGGGCCATATTCATTAGGGCCGGTTGTACCCTCGGTAGCAAGCAGTACAATAAGCCATATAGCACCTGCGATGGGTATAAAAACTACAAGTAAATACCATCCGCTCTTACCTATATCGTGCAATCTTCTAATAGCTACTGCAATACCCGGTAACAAAACTGCCAATGAATATAAGTAACTAATATACATAACCACCGGCACAAAGCCGCCTATTATGCCTAATATGAAGCCTACAAGAAAATTTGCTAAAGCAAAATACCAATACTCGCTTCTTCTGGCTCTGCCATCAAAATTTGCGTAGTTATCCCTAACTACCTTTAAGTACCATTCTATCATAATTGTTTTGTTGTGGTTGGCCTACTCTTAAGGATTTTCGGTTACTCCCTGTTTTTTTAGCGTGGTGCAGCTAACACGATATAGCTAAATAACAATATTTTTTTTTATCGGGAAAGACTAATCTTAAACATTATAAAAATCTTAACCAATAGCTTCCCACAATTCTATCTTATTTCCTTCGGGGTCCAGTATCCAGCCAAACTTACCATAATCGTAACTTTCGGGCTCTCCCACAAGGCTTACACCTTCTTTTTTAAGCTGTTCAATTAAGATGTCGAAATTTTGAACTCTGAAGTTTTGCATAAATTGCTTTTGCGAAGGCTCAAAATAGTTAGTATCAGCTGCAAAAGGCGACCATTGTGTAGCGGCGTCATTCCCTTTACCGTCCTTCCATGTAAAAGTGCAGCCGTAATCGTTAGTATCCATTCCCAAATGTTTTTTGTACCACTCCCTAAGTGCAGCAGGATTCTCTGATTTAAAGAAAAAACCACCCACACCTGTGACTTTCGCTTCGGTTTCAGGCTGCTGAGCCTTCCCAAAATATACAGCCTTTATTTTATCTACAATTACCTGAGCCAGGCGCTCATGGCTTTCAAAAGTCCATCCTGCTATGTGGGGGGTAAGCAATACATTATCGGCATTTAGCAGGTATTCAAAGGCCGGTGGCATAGCCTCATCTGTAAATAAATGTTCAAAAGATAGTTTTTCGTACTCCAGGACATCAAGCGCCGCGCCTAATACCTTACCCGATTTTAAAGCATCGGCAAGATCCTGAGTAATTACACTATTACCCCTTGCCGTATTAATAAACCAAAACGGCTTTGCAAACCCGTTAATCAATCCGGAATTTACCATTTTATCTGTTTCCGGGGTCCAAGGGGTATGCAGGCTTACCACATCTATTTTCTGCTGAAATTCGTCTAATTCCACCTGCCTTGCGTTAGCATCGCCTACATTGGGTTTTATGTCGTAACACAGCACTTCAACATCAAAACCGCGCAGCTTTTTAGCAAACGATTTACCCATGTTGCCGTAGCCAATTATACCCACCGTTTTACCATCAAGCTCATGGCCGCGGTTACCTTCCCGTACCCAGTGCCCGATACGAATTTCACGGTCGGCCTTATTAAGATTGTTGAATAAAGACAATAGCATCCCTAACGCATGCTCACCCACAGCATTGCGGTTACCCTCGGGCGCGGCAATAAGGGCGATGCCTTTGCCTTCGGCGTAAGCGGTGTCTATGCTCTCCAGCCCCGCACCTACCCGGGCAATAAATTGCAGGTTGGTGGCGGCATCTAAAAAGGTTTTGTCTATTTTAAAACGGCTACGGATAACAATGCCATTATAGCCAGCAATTTTGGCCTCAATTTCCTGTTTTGATGATTTATAATCGGCTTCATTAACAAAACCGGCCTTTTCCAGCTTTTCCCAGAGCAGTGGGTGGTTGCTGTCTATATGAAGTACTTTTATAGTGTGCGATTGTGGTTTATCAATCATAGCGTATGGTTTGTGCCACAAATTTACACAAAGCGTGTTTACTAACCTTGCCTACAATTTACAAATCAATTCTACATTTGTAGAATAGAAACGTTTTTCTTACGTTTGTATTTCTAAACCTTACTTTATGAAATACTTTGCCTTGTTTCTCTTATTAGGATTTAGCTGCCTTGCTCAGCAAAATTATGACAACACCCTCGTAACAGCCTACCGGCTCATTAACACCTTTAAGAACGGTCCGTGCACTATTAAAGGGTATATGAAACAGGAGCAGCGCCTGGGGTATTATATCCAAGCCATACAAAGCAATGATAGCAAAATGGCGTATGAGCTGCTGCGTTTAAAAAAAGAAGCTAAAGATATCTGGGAGAAAGTACCCTCGCCCTGCGAAAAAAAGACCGGCCAAAAACAAATTGCCCCTAATGTGTTTATGAACATTGATAACCCGAAAGGCACGGTTATACCCAACATGTATGTGGTAGAGGTTAACCGCCTTCGCGATACTATTTATACCACTACTAATAATTTTTCTATTTTTTTTGATGGTGAAGAGAATGAATATCTGGATGCCAAAAAGCAACTGGATTCGGCGCTAAGCGATGATTTCAGGAAATTTTTTGCCCGAGATTTTACAGGCGAACTTGCAGCTAACAAATCTGACTCTATACCCTATAGCAGGATCTTAATAAACGATAAAAGACTGTACAAACATACCCGAAAAAGTTTTGAGAAAGATATTACGCGTTTTCAGGTAGCGCGTACCGATACGGTTTTTGGACAGACGGTCACCATAGAAAAAGAATACTGGCTTAATAACCTCCAGGTAAAATTCGACGGGAAAAATAACCGGATATCGGAATTGAAAGCATCTAAAATGCCTTATGTTTTTCCTAACGCTGTTGTGTTTGAAGTGGACGGGATTAAAATAGGCGACCCTGAAGAGAAACTTTACGAGTGCTACCCTAACGCTACAAAATTCAGGAATTGGGGCGCATCATTAAATGATATTAGCAATAATTATTACTACGATGTACAGCTAATTGGTACCGATGGGTACATTATGTTTTATATTAAAGACAAGATAATCAACCTAGTTGAGGTAATGTTTTGATTATATTGCATTATCAATAAATCTCCATGAAATTTATAGTTATACTCTTACTTTCGAGCACCTGCTGTCTTGCACAGGCTAAATTAAAAGCTTACCGATTGGTTAATGAAGCAGATGATGGACCTTGCACAGTAGAATATTACGTTGATTATCAATTATATTTCCCTTCTTATGTAACAGTCGAATCTTCTAACGCAGAACTAATAGATAATCTACTTGCTATTAAAAGACAGTCAAAAAAATGGAAAAAGAATGATTTTCATTGTGAAGCACGTGGGAGCATGGACATGATTTACAACATGTATATCATTAAGGGTGGAATAAATACTATTGATACAATTTTTACGACAAAAAACAATGACTTTATAGTTTTTCCCAAAGATAATGCTGCTTATGAAGATAAGAATCATCTTTTACAAAATACTCTTACGGGAGAAGTTAAAGAATTTTTTGAATATGATTTTGATAAACAAATTACATCATGGTTTACAGTTAATGTAGATTCTATTACCCGCGACAAAGTGCTTTACAAAGGCAAAAGTATATATGGCTTGACCGAAGAGCTGTTTAAAAAGCAATATACCAACAAGCGCCTCATAGATGAAAAATCTTACCATGCTTATTCGCACGATGCTAGCACATATTTATTTTTCGATAACACATTAAAAGAAGTGACTATCGAAGCCCCAGATAATAACTGGGTTATAGACGGTATAAAAACAGGAGAAAATAAAAGTTTATTATTAGCCAAATATCCTAATTCTGCCAAAGCAAAAATTTTCAGCCACATACGGTTTGAAGATACTAAGAGAGAGTATTGCTACAGCATAATGCTAACAGATGACAAAGGGTCTGTAGACTTTTTTATTAAGGACAAGATCATAGAAAAAATTATAGTCGATTTTTCTTATCGCTAATTACTAAAACCCAAGTATTAGCTTGGCGATAGAAAAGTAAATAAGGATACCGCAAATATCGTTACTCGTGGTAATAAAAGGACCCGTAGCAAGCGCAGGGTCTATCCCAAATTTGTTTAAAAGTATTGGTATAAAGGTACCTATAAGTGATGCTATTATAATTACCGAAACTAACGATACACAAACCGTAAGGCCCAATTCAAAGCTAACCCCTAAAATAAAGTGGCTGCCCAATATTAATATTATAGCCAATATAGAGCCGTTTAGCAAACTAAGCATAACCTCTTTTATAAGGCGGTTAAATAACGATCCGCTAAGGGTGTTGTTAGCCAAACCCTGTACTATAATCGCGCTACTCTGTACACCCACATTACCGGCCATTGCCGCAATAAGCGGTGTAAAGAAAAACAAGTTACCGTGGTGTATCATGGCACCGCTAAAACCCTCTAACAGGCTAACGCTTATAAAACCACCCAATAGTGCAAGCACCAGCCAGGGCAAACGGGCTTTGGTAAGGTCTAATATACTGTCATCGGCCTCAACATCCTGAGATATACCTGCCGCCAACTGGTAATCCTTGTCGGCTTCGTCTTTAATAACGTCTACAATGTCATCAATGGTAATACGGCCTACAAGGCGGCCCAATTCATCAATAACAGGTATAGCCTCAAGGTCATACTTTTGCATAATACGCGCTACCTCAACATCGGGCGTGGTAACTTTAACCGAGTCTACTTTAGGGATATAAACCTCACTAATTGGAGTTTTGGTGCTTGTGGTAAGTAAGTCTTTTAATGAAAGGCGGCCTTTAAGGCGATTCTCGTCATCTACCACATATATAGAGTGTACCCGTTGAACGTTCTCTGCCTGTATGCGCATTTCTTTAACGCAGGTAAGCACCGTCCAGTTTTCGTTAACTTTTACAAGCTCTTTACCCATAAGTCCACCAGCCGTGTCTTCGTCATAACGAAGCAGGTCTACAATGTCTTTGGCATGCTCTACGTCTAAAAGTTCAGATATTACCTCTTCTTGGCGGCTTTCGGGTAATTCGGCAATAATATCGGCAGCGTCATCCGTACTAAGCTCATCAAGCTCTTCGGCAATTTCTTTTGGCGAAAGTCCTTTTAATATCTTTTCCCTAACCTCTTCGTCAAGCTCTAATAGTATTTCTGCTGTCTTCTCACTATCGAGTATATGGAAAATGTAAATAGAATCAGCGTCAT
>Ga0265780_10007207_pt1 | contig 13686 bp, 14 predicted proteins | sample P1T30metagenome_FD_192432 | JGI IMG/M metagenome (GOLD analysis project Ga0265780, IMG submission 192432) | Plant litter microbial communities from East Loma Ridge, Irvine, California - P1 T30 | ecosystem: Environmental > Terrestrial > Plant litter > Unclassified | place: USA: California... | reverse complement strand
CCCCGGCGGGCGGCGGCGCGGGCGAGCGCGACTCCCTGCCGCCCGCTCGACCGGTTGCCGAGGAAGCGCACCGGGTCGAGCGGCTCGCGGGTGCCGCCGGCGGTGACGACGACGACGCGACCGGCGAGGTCACGGACCCGCGCCTCCTCGCCGGCGGTCGGAGCCACCGCGGCGAGCGTCGCGGCCAGGATCTCGTCGGGGTCGGCCAGGCGGCCCGGGCCGCTGTCGCCACCCGTGAGCGGACCGTCGTCGGGGCCGACGACGACGACGCCGCGGCCCCGCAGCAGGTCCATGTTCGCCACGGTGGCGGCGGCCGCCCACATCTCGCTGTGCATGGCGGGCGCCACGACGAGCGGCGCCGCGCTCGACAGGATCGTCGTGCCGAGCAGGTCGTCGGAGAGGCCGTGGGCGATCTTCGCGAGGGTGTGGGCGGTCGCCGGGACGACGACGATCACGTCGGCCGCCCGCCCGAGCGCGACGTGCCGGACCTGTGCGACGTCGTCCCACACCGAGGGGTGCACGGGGTTGCGGCTGATCGCCTCGAAGGTCGGCAGGCCCACGAAACGGAGGGCCGCCTCGGTCGGCACGACGTGCACGTCGTGGCCGAGGACGACGAGGCCGCGCACGACCTGCACGGCCTTGTAGGCCGCGATGCCGCCCGTGACGCCCACGACGACGGTGAGGCGTCGGCCGCCGGCGGCGGTCCGCCCGGGGTCGCCCGCGTCGGTCACGGCGTCGGCTCGGTCTGCTGCGGTCACGGGGCCCCCGGTCGGTCGGCGGCCGTCGGGAAGCGTCGACGGCCGGGTAGCGTTGAGGTCCACGATGCCCCATCCGGCGCCGCCCCGGCGCGTGCCGCCCACCCGAGGAGCCCGCCCGTGTGCACCGTCGTCGTCTCCGTCGCCCCCGGTTCGGCCTGGCCGGTCGTCTTCCTGGGGCTCCGCGACGAGGTCGCCGACCGGCCCTGGGACGCCCCCGCGGCGTGGTGGCCGGAGCTCGGCGACCGCGTCGAGGGGGTGCGCGACCGCGAGGCCGGAGGCGCGTGGCTGGCGACGGCCACCGCGCCCGCCCGCGCCTCGGTCGTCCTCAACCGCCGGGAGGAGCCCGCGCCGCCGGCCGGGGGCTGGACCACCCGCGGCGCCCTGCCCCTGTCCGCCGCCGCGAGCGGCGACCTGCCCGGCGGCCGGCCGACCACCCGTGCCTTCAACCTCCTGGCCGCCGACGCCGACGGGGCCCGGGTCGCCTCGTGGGACGGCGCGGGGCTGACGACCGAGACGCTCGCCCCCGGCGTCCACGTCCTGACGCACGGGAGCACCGACGACCTCGACGTGCCCCGCGTGGCGCGGTGGCTGCCGCGGTTCCGCGGCGTCGAGGCGCCCACGGGCCCGCCGACCGGCCCCGACGGCGCGTCGACCGGCCCCGACGCCGACGACCCCGGTCGGTGGGAGCCCTGGCTGGCGCTGCTCCGCGAGAGCACCGAGCTGCCGGCCGACCACGACGAGGCGCTGGTGCGCGCCGACCTCCTCGACGGACGGTGGTTCGGCTCGCTGTCGCTCAGCCTCGTCGCGGTCTCGGCCGGCCAGGTGCGTCACGAGCACCACCGGCTCGACCGGGCCTCGCCGCTCGTCGGTCACTTCGCGTAACCGGGAATCACGCGCCGGGGCCCGGCGTTAGTGTCGGGTGGCCCGCCGCTCCCCGGCGCCGCCGTCCCCGATCCAGGAAGCCCCGCCGTGAAGACCACCACGCCCCGCAGCCCCCGCCGTCTCGTCCGCACCGCCCTCCTCTCGGGCGTCGTCGCGGCCACCGCGCTGGGCCTCGCCGCCTGCGCGCCCGCCTCGACCGAGGGCGTCGTGAGCGCCGCGAGCGGCGACGCGTCCGCCGCCCCCGTCGACGGCCTCAGCCTCGCCGACGTCCAGGACGCGGGGAAGCTCGTGGTCGGCACCGAGGGCACCTACCAGCCGTTCACCTTCCACGAGGGCGGCTCCGGCTCGCTGACCGGCTACGACGTCGAGGTGATCACCGCGGTGGCCGAGAAGCTCGGCGTCACGCCCGAGTTCGAGGAGACCCAGTGGGACGCGATCTTCGCGGGCCTCGACGCGGGCCGCTTCGACCTCATCGCGAACCAGGTGTCGATCAACCCCGAGCGCCAGGCTCGCTACTCCTTCTCCGAGCCGTACACGGTCAGCCGCGGCGTCGTCATCGTCCCCGAGGCGAACACCGACATCACGTCGCTCGCCGACCTCGACGGCAAGACGACCGCCCAGTCGCAGTCGAGCAACTGGTACACGACCGCCACCGACGCGGGCGCGAAGGTCGAGGTCGTCGAGGGCTGGGCCGAGTCGATCGCCCTCCTCGAGCAGGGCCGCATCGACGCGACGGTCAACGACGAGCTGACGTTCCTCGACTACGAGAAGAACGACCCGACCGCCGCGGCCGCCGTCAAGGTCGGCGCCACGACGGACGACGTCAGCGAGAGCGCCTTCGTCGTCCGCCAGGGCAGCGACGACCTCGTCGCCGCGATCGACACCGCGCTCGACGACCTGCGCGCCGACGGCACCCTGGCCTCGATCAGCGAGAAGTACTTCGGCCAGGACGTGAGCCAGTAGCCCGTGCAGTCCACCCTCGACCTCTTCCTGAGGTCGCTCTGGCCCATCGTCTCGGGCGCGCTCGTGGCGACGATCCCGCTGGCCCTCGCCTCCTTCGCCATCGGGATCGTCGTGGCGCTCGTCGTGGCCCTGATGCGCCTCTCGCCGACGCGGTGGCTGCGGTGGCCGGCCCGGTTCTTCGTGTCGGTCATCCGGGGCACGCCGCTGCTCGTGCAGCTCTTCGTCGTCTTCTACGGCCTGCCCTCGATCGGGGTCAAGCTCGACCCGTGGCCGAGCGCCATCATCGCGTTCTCGCTCAACGTGGGCGGCTACGGCGCCGAGATCATCCGCGCGGCGATCCAGTCCGTGCCCCGCGGCCAGTGGGAGGCGGCGCACACGATCGGCATGTCGCGCGGCCAGGCGCTGCGGCGCATCATCCTGCCGCAGGCGGCCCGCGTCTCCGTGCCGCCGCTGTCGAACACCTTCATCAGCCTCGTCAAGGACACCTCGCTGGCGTCGCTCATCCTCGTCACCGAGCTCTTCCGGCAGGCGCGACAGATCGCGACCGTGTCGAACGAGTTCATGCTCCTGTACCTCGAGGCCGCGCTCGTCTACTGGGTGGTGTGCCTGGTGCTCTCGTCCGGCCAGGGCGTGCTCGAGAAGAGATTGGACCGCCATGTCGCCCACTGACGCCCCCGCCGGGGGACCGGCGCGCGCCTCCTCGACGTCGCCCGTCGTGCTGACCGTGCGCGGCCTCACGAAGTCGTTCGGCGACACCGCCGTGCTGAAGGGCATCGACCTCGAGGTGCGCCGCGGCCAGGTCGTGGCGATCATCGGGCCGTCGGGCTCCGGCAAGACGACCGTGCTGCGCTCGCTCAACTCGCTGGAGGTGCCCGACGGCGGCACGGTGACTCTCTCGACCGGGCTGGAGCTCGACTTCGGGTCGCGCCCGTCGAAGCGCGACCTCCTCGCGCTCCGCGACCGGTCGTCCATGGTGTTCCAGCACTTCAACCTGTTCCCGCACCTGACCGTGCTGCAGAACGTGGTCGAGGGACCGATCCGCGTCCAGGGCCGGGACCCCGAGGAGGCGCGGCGCGAGGCCCGCGACCTGCTCGCCCGGGTGGGCCTCGCCTCCCGCGTCGACGCCTGGCCGGTCGAGCTCTCGGGCGGGCAGCAGCAGCGCGTGGGCATCGTCCGCGCCCTCGCGCTCCGCCCCGAGCTGCTGCTCTTCGACGAGCCGACCAGCGCCCTCGACCCCGAGCTCGTCGGCGACGTGCTCGGCGTCGTGAAGGAGCTCGCCGACGAGGGCTGGACGATGATCGTCGTCACCCACGAGCTCGAGTTCGCCCGCCGGGTCGCCGACGAGGTCGTCTTCATGGACGACGGCGTCGTCGTCGAGCGCGGGGCGCCGGCCGAGGTGCTCAACCGGCCGCGCGAGCCGCGCACGCAGCAGTTCCTCCGCCGGGTGCTGCGGCCCCTCGACGACTGACGCTCAGCCGAAGAGGCGAGCGCCGGCGATGCGGGCACCCTCGCCGAGGGCGGCCAGCTTGGCGACCGCGATCTGCGGGTGGATGCGGCCGCCGAGGCCGCAGTCGGTCGAGGCGACGACGCGCTCGGGGCCGACGACCGAGGCGAAGGCCTCGATGCGGTCGGCGACGAGCTCGGGGTGCTCGACGACGTTCGTCGCGTGGCTGACGACGCCGGGGATGATCTTCTTGTGGGCCGGCAGCTCGAGGTCGCGCCAGATCTTCCACTCGTGCTCGTGCCGCACGTTGGCGGCCTCGAACGAGTACGCGCCCGCGCGGATCTCGAGCATGAGGTCGGCGATGTGGCGGAACTCGACGTCGGTGGTGTGCGGTCCGTGCCAGCTGCCCCAACAGAGGTGGAACCGGACCTGCTCCTCGGGCAGGCCGCGCAGGGCGTGGTTCAGGGCCTCGACGCGGATGCGCGTGAAGGCGCGGTAGTCGTCGACGCTCGGCTCGGGCACGATCTGGTCCCAGTTCTCGGCGATCGACGGGTCGTCGATCTGCACGGTGAGGCCCGCCTCGACGATCGCCGTGTACTCCTCGCGCAGCACCTCGGCCCAGGCCCAGATGTGCTCCTCCTCCGTCGCGTAGAAGTCGTTCGCGATGCGGGCACCGCTGCCCGGCGAGAGGGCGGTGAGGAAGCCCGTCGACGGGTCGGCCCCCGTCGCGGCGAGACCGGCCTCGAGGTTCGCGATGTCGGAGGCGATGGCCTCCTGCCCGACGTAGGCGAGGGGTCCCGTCGTGCTGGGGAACGCGGTGGCGGTCGTGCCCGTGCTGATCCCCGAGGTCGGGTCCTGGTAGGCGTCCCGGAAGATCGTCCAGTCGCGGCGGTCGGGGAACGACGTGAGTCGCACGTTCCCGGGCGACGAGCGCACCGGCTCCTGCGAGAAGATGTCCGCCCCCGTGACCGTCAGCCCCGAGACGCGCTGGAACGAGTACGACCACCAGGCCCCGTAGTCGACCGCGCTCGTCATGGCCTTGCCGTACTCGCCGTCGCCGACGACCGTGATGCCGAGGTCGCGTTGACGCTCGACGAGGTCGACGACGGCCGCGGTCAGCAGCTCGTCGAACTCGGGGGTGCGCTGGAGCGTCAGCCCGTCGTCCGCGAGCGTCCTCGCGTCGTTGGCGGCGATGAGCTCGGGCGTGCGGGGCAGGCTTCCGGCGTGGCTGGTCTCGATGCGGGGCGTCGTCATGGGCCGATGCTGGCCCCCTGCGCCGCCGCTGTCACCTGCCCGCGTCACGCGCCGTCACAGAGCACCGGAGGCGCGCGGTGCGGGAACAGGACGGGCACGCCGGCCGTTGCCACCCCTGGCCGTCGACCGCCGCTGGCTACGATCGACGGGGAAGGACACCGTGACACACACTCCGCACGACACCCAGGACGAGCCGCTCGACGACGCCGAGGTCGCGCTCCTCCGCGCCGACTTCCCGATCCTCGAGCAGGAGGTCTCGGGCGAGCCGCTCGCCTACCTCGACTCCGGCGCGACCGCCCAGCGGCCGCGCTCCGTGCTCGACGCCGAGCGACGGTTCCTCGAGACCGACAACTCCGCCGTGCACCGCGGCGCCCACACGCTCGCCGCGCTCGCGACCGAGGCCTTCGAGGAGGCGCGCGAGACGGTCGCCCGCTTCGTCGGCGCCCAGCCCGCCCAGGTGGTGTGGACGGCGAACGCCACCGACGCGATCAACCTCGTCGCCCACGGCCTCACGGCCGCCACGCTCGGTCGCGGCGGGGAGGCCGCGCGGCGGTTCGCCCTCCGCCCCGGCGACGAGATCGTCGTCACGGAGGCCGAGCACCACGCCAACCTCGTCCCGTGGCAGGAGGTCGCCGCGAGCACCGGGGCCGTGCTCCGCGTCGTGCCCGTCGACGACGACGGCGTGTGGACCCTCGCCGACGCCGCGGCCGTGGTCGGCGAGCGGACCCGCGTGCTGGCCTTCGCCCACGTCTCGAACGTCACGGGCCTCGTCGCGCCCGTCGAGGAGCTCGTCGCGCTCGCCCACGGCGTGGGGGCCCTCGTCGTGCTCGACGCGTGCCAGTCGGTGCCGCACCGCCCCGTCGACGTCACGGCCCTGGGCGTCGACTTCGCCGCGTTCTCCGGGCACAAGATGCTCGGCCCGACGGGCATCGGCGTGCTGGTCGGGCGCTCGGAGCTCCTCGACGCCCTGCCGGCCTTCCGCACCGGCGGCTCGATGATCACCACCGTCACCCTCCAGACGGCCGAGTACCTGCCCGCGCCGCAGCGGTTCGAGGCCGGCACGCAGCCCGTGTCGCAGGCCGTCGCCCTCGCCGAGGCCGTCCGCTACCTCGAGGCCGTCGGCATGGACCGCGTCCGCGAGCACGAGGAGGCCCTCGCCGAGCGGCTCGTCACGGGCCTCGGGGCCCTGCCCGGGGTCCGCGTCGTCGGGCCGCCCGCCGGCGTCGCCCGATCGGGCCTCGCCAGCTTCGTCGTCGAGGGCGTGCACGCGCACGACGTCGGGCAGTACCTCGACGCCCAGGGCCTCGCCGTCCGCGTCGGGCACCACTGCGCGCAGCCCCTGCACCGTCGGCTCGGCGTCGCCGCGACCACGCGGGCCAGCACGTACCTGTACACGACGACGGGCGAGGTCGACCGGCTGCTCGCCGGCGTGGCCGGGGTGCGCGCCTACTTCGGGGCGGAGGCCGTCGCGTGAGCGCGTCCCTCGACTCCCTGTACCAGCAGGTCATCCTCGACCACGCGAAGGCGCGGCACGGCGACGGCGAGCTGCCCCACGCCGACGCCGAGCACCACGAGCGCAACCCGACCTGCGGCGACGAGATCACGGTGCGCGTCGCCCTCGAGCCCGGCACCGACCGCGTCGCCGAGCTGCGCTGGCAGGGCGCCGGCTGCAGCATCTCGATGGCGTCGGCGTCGGTGCTCGCCGACCTCGCGCCCGGGCGCACCCTGGGCGAGATCACCGGCCTCGTGGGGGAGTTCCGCGAGATGATGCGCTCGCGCGGCGCGGGCGAGCCCGACGACGAGCGGCTCGGCGACGCCGTGGCCTTCCACGGGGTCTCGAAGTTCGTCATGCGCGTCAAGTGCGGCATGCTCTCGTGGGTCGCGCTCGAGGCCTGCGCGACCGAGCTCGCCGCCGCCTGAGCGCCGGTAGGCTGGCGTCCGCCCACGAACGTCAGGAGCCCCCCACCGTGTCAGACCAGCCAGTCCCCGCCGCCGACAGCCCGCAGACCGTCGAGGCGACCGAGACGACGACGGGCCTCGAGGTCTTCACCGGTCGCGACGTCGTCGCGATGCGCGTGGCGGGCGAGCTGCGCGACCTGGCATCCGAGCTGCGGGCGGGCGAGGTCGCCGAGGCGGTCCTGATCGGGTCGCCCGACGGCCTCGCGGTGCTCCGGCACTCGGCCGCGCACGTCATGGCCCAGGCGGTGCAGACGATCAACCCGGAGGCGAAGCTCGGCATCGGGCCCCCCGTCACCGACGGCTTCTACTACGACTTCGACGTCGCCGAGCCCTTCACCCCCGACGACCTCAAGGCGATCGAGAAGGGCATGGAGCGCATCATCCGGCAGGGCCAGCGGTTCCGCCGTCGCGTCGTCACCGACGCCGAGGCCCGCGAGCAGCTCGCCGGCGAGCCCTTCAAGCTCGAGCTGATCGGCCTCAAGGGCGGTTCGTCCGACGAGATCGGCGACGACGGCGAGTCGGTCGAGGTCGGCGGGGCCGAGCTCACCGTCTACGACAACGTCGACCCGAAGACCGGCGACGTCGTGTGGTCCGACCTCTGCCGCGGTCCGCACGTCCCGACCACGCGCCTCCTCGGCAACGCCACCAAGCTGATGCGCGTGGCGGCCGCCTACTGGCGCGGCTCGGAGAAGAACCCGCAGCTGCAGCGCATCTACGGGACGGCCTGGCCGACCAAGGACGAGCTGCGCGAGTACCAGGCGCGCCTCGAGGAGGCCGCGAAGCGCGACCACCGCAAGCTCGGCGTCGAGCTCGACCTGTTCTCGTTCCCCGACGAGATCGGCTCGGGCCTCGCGATCTTCCACCCCAAGGGCGGCATCATCCGCCGCGAGATGGAGGACTACTCGCGGCGACGCCACGAGGCCGCGGGCTACGACTTCGTCTACACGCCGCACATCACCAAGGCGAGCCTCTTCGAGACCTCGGGCCACCTCGGCTGGTACAAGGACGGCATGTTCCCGGCGATGAAGCTCGACGAGGCGCGCAACGACGAGGGCGAGGTGACGCGCCAGGGCGCCGACTACTACCTCAAGCCCATGAACTGCCCGATGCACATCCTCGCCTACCGGTCGCAGCCGCGGTCGTACCGCGACCTGCCGATGCGCCTCTTCGAGTTCGGCACCGTGTACCGCAACGAGAAGTCCGGCGTCATCCACGGCCTGACGCGGGTCCGGGGCATGACCCAGGACGACGCCCACATCTTCACCACCCGCGAGAAGATGAAGGAGGAGCTCACCGGCACGCTGAACTTCGTGCTGTCGCTGCTCCGCGACTACGGCCTGACCGACTTCTACCTCGAGCTCTCGACGAAGGACCCGGTCAAGTACGTCGGAGACGACGAGATCTGGGAGACCGCCACGCAGACCCTGCGCGAGGTGGCGGAAGAGTCGGGTCTCGAGCTCGTCCCCGACCCGGGCGGGGCCGCGTTCTACGGCCCGAAGATCTCCGTGCAGGCCCGCGACGCCATCGGCCGCACGTGGCAGATGTCGACCGTGCAGCTCGACTTCAACCTGCCCGAGCGCTTCGAGCTCGAGTACGCGGCCGCGGACGGTACCCGTCAGCGCCCCGTCATGATCCACCGTGCGCTCTTCGGCACGATCGAGCGCTTCTTCGGCGTGCTCACCGAGCACTACGCGGGGGCCTTCCCGGTCTGGCTGTCGCCCGTGCAGGTCGTCGCGATCCCCGTCGCGGACGAGTACGGCGACTACCTCGACGGTGTGGTGGGCAAGCTCCGCGAGGCCGGCGTCCGCGCCCAGGTCGACCACGGCGACGACCGGTTCCCGAAGAAGATCCGCACGCACACGAAGTCGAAGGTGCCCTTCCAGCTCATCGCCGGCGAAGAAGACCGAGCGGCCGGGGCCGTGAGCTTCCGGTACCGCGACGGCTCGCAGGAGAACGGCGTGCCCGTGGCCGACGCGATCGCGAAGATCCTCGAGGCCATCGAGACGAAGGCCCAGGTCTGACCGTGGGGGAGGGCGGCGCGCCGTCGGGCGGCGCCGAGTCGTCGGCCGGGTTCGAGTCGCCGGGCGGGTTCGAGTCGTCGGCCGGGTTCGAGTCGTCGGCCGGGTTCGCGGCGGCGCCCGACGCGTTCCAGCGGCTCTGGACCCCGCACCGGGCCGTCTACGTCGAGAAGGGCCAGGGCGCGCACGACGACGACTGCCCGTTCTGCGCGGCACCGGGCAAGGGCGACGACGAGGCCCTCATCGTCGCGCGGGGCGAGCACGCCTACGTGCTGCTCAACCTGTTCCCCTACAACCCCGGGCACCTGCTCGTCTGCCCCTACCGCCACATCTCGACCTACGACCTGGCGACCCCGGCCGAGGTGGCGGAGATCGGCGCCCTGTCGCAGACGGCCATGCGGGTGGTCCGCGAGGTCTCGCACGCGCAGGGCTTCAACCTCGGCATGAACCAGGGCTCGGTGGGCGGCGCCGGCATCGCCGACCACCTGCACCAGCACGTCGTCCCGCGCTGGGGCGGCGACTCGAACTTCTTCCCGATCATCGCCCAGACGAAGGCGGTGACCCAGCTGCTCGGCGACGTCCGCGAGGCCCTCTCGTCCGCGTGGCCCGCGCCGTCCGGCCCGCCGGACGCGACGGCCGCCTCCGCGCCCCGCGCCTGACCCGCTGCGCGTAAAGTAGGGAGCATCATGACCGACAGCACCCCTGCCCCCGTCCCGTCCACCACCAGCACGACCGGCTCCGACCGCGTCAAGCGCGGCCTCGCCGAGATGCTCAAGGGCGGCGTCATCATGGACGTCGTGAACGTCGAGCAGGCGAAGATCGCGGAGGAGGCCGGCGCCGTCGCCGTCATGGCCCTCGAGCGCGTCCCCGCCGACATCCGCTCGCAGGGCGGCGTCGCCCGCATGAGCGACCCCGACATGATCGACGAGATCATCGCGGCGGTCTCGATCCCGGTCATGGCCAAGGCCCGCATCGGCCACTTCGTCGAGGCGCAGATCCTGCAGACCCTGGGCGTCGACTACATCGACGAGTCCGAGGTGCTGAGCCCGGCCGACTACGTCAACCACATCGACAAGTGGAAGTTCACCACCCCCTTCGTCTGCGGCGCGACGAACCTCGGCGAGGCACTGCGCCGCATCACCGAGGGCGCGGCCATGATCCGTTCGAAGGGCGAGGCCGGCACGGGCGACGTGTCCGAGGCCACCAAGCACATCCGCACCATCTCGAAGGAGATCGCCCAGCTGCAGGGCCTCAAGCGCGACGAGCTCTACGTCGCCGCGAAGGAGCTCCAGGCGCCCTACGACCTCGTCGCCGAGGTCGCCGAGACCGGCACGCTCCCCGTCGTGCTCTTCACGGCGGGCGGGGTCGCCACCCCGGCCGACGCCGCGCTCATGATGCAGCTCGGCGCCGACGGCGTGTTCGTCGGCTCGGGCATCTTCAAGTCCGGCAACCCGGCCGAGCGCGCCGCCGCCATCGTCAAGGCGACGACCTTCTTCGACGACCCGCAGGTCGTCGCCGACGCGTCGCGCGGGCTCGGCGAGGCCATGGTCGGCATCAACGTGCCCGACCTGCCCGCGCCGCACCGTCTCGCCGAGCGTGGCTGGTAACCAGCAGACGGAGGCGCGGCGCACCCGGGTCGGGGTCCTCGCGCTCCAGGGCGACGTGCGCGAGCACCTCGCGGTCCTGACGTCGCTCGGAGCCGAGGCCGTCCCCGTGCGCCGTCCCGACGAGCTCGCGGGGGTCTCCGGCCTCGTCATCCCCGGCGGCGAGTCCACGGTCATGGACAAGCTCTCGCGCACCTTCGGCATGGCCGGGCCCCTCCGCGACGCGATCGACCACGGGCTGCCCGTCTACGGCACGTGTGCCGGGTTGATCATGCTCGCGGACCGCCTGGTCGACGCCCCAGCCACCCAGCGCACCATCGGCGGTCTCGACGTCTCCGTCCGGCGCAACGCCTTCGGTGCCCAGAACGAGAGCTTCGAGACCGACCTCGAGGTGCCGGCCCTCGGGCAGCCCCCCGTGCACGCGGTCTTCATCCGCGCCCCCGTCGTGGTCGACGTCGGGCCGCGCGCGACCGCGATCGGCGTGCTCGACGACGGCCGCGTGGTCGCGGTCGAGCAGGGCGCGCTCCTCGGCACGTCGTTCCACCCCGAGGTCACGGCCGACCTCCGCTTCCACGCGCTCCTCCTGCGGAAGGCGACGGCGCACGCCGCTCGCTGACGGGTCCGCGCTCCTCCTGCCGGTACACTGATCCGGATCTGTCACCGGAAGTGAGGAGCACCGTGTCCGGGCATTCCAAGTGGGCAACGACCAAGCACAAGAAGGCCGTCATCGACAGCCGTCGCGCCAAGTCGTTCGCCAAGCTCATCAAGAACATCGAGGTCGCCGCCAAGCAGGGCGGCGCCGACATGTCGGGCAACCCGACCCTCGTCGACGCGGTCCAGAAGGCCAAGAAGACGTCGGTCCCCAACGACAACATCGACCGCGCGGTCAAGCGCGGCGCCGGCCTCAGCGGCGAGGTCGTCGACTACCAGACGATCATGTACGAGGGCTACGGCCCCAACGGCGTCGCCCTGCTGATCGAGTGCCTCACCGACAACAAGAACCGCGCCGCCGCCAACGTGCGCACGGTCATGTCGCGCAACGGCGGCACCATGGCCGACCCCGGCAGCGTCGCCTACAACTTCAGCCGCAAGGGCGTCATCGCCGTCATGAAGACCGACGGGCTGACCGAGGACGACGTGCTCGCCGCCGTCCTCGACGCCGGCGCCGAGGAGGTGACCGATCGCGGCGAGGGCTTCGAGATCGTCACCGAGCCGTCCGACCTGGTCCCCACGCGCACCGCGCTGCAGGAGGCCGGCATCGACTACGACTCGGCCGACGTCGAGTTCGTGCCCGGCCTCAAGATCGAGGTCGACGTCGACACGGCCCGCAAGGTGTTCCGCCTCATCGACGCGCTCGACGACGACGACGACGTGCAGAACGTCTACGCCAACGTCGACGTGCCGGCCGACGTGCAGGCGCAGCTCGACGGCGACGACGACTGAGCCGGCTCGCGTGTCGCTCCGGGTGCTCGGCATCGACCCCGGCCTCACCCGCTGCGGCGTCGGCGTGGTCGAGGTCGACGCCGGACGACGGGCGACCCTCGTCGCCGTCACGGTCATCCGGTCCGCACCCGACGCCCCGCTCGAGCAGCGGCTGATGACCATCGGCCGCGGCGTCGAGGAGCTCATGGACGAGCACCGGCCCGACGCGGTCGCCATCGAACAGGTGTTCGCCCAGGCGAACCTGCGGTCCGTGATGGGCGTCGCCCAGGTCAGCGGCATCGCCCTGCGGGCCGCCGCCGAACGGTCCGTGCCCGTCGCCCTGCACACGCCCTCCGAGGTCAAGGCCGCCGTCACCGGCTACGGCTCCGCCGACAAGAAGCAGGTCGGCGCGATGGTGGCCCGGCTGCTCGGCCTCGCCGAGGCGCCGAGGCCGGCCGACGCCGCCGACGCCCTGGCGCTCGCCATCTGCCACGCGTGGCGCCGCGGCGGGGTGCCGACCCCCGCCTCCCCGTCCGGTGGCCTGACCCCGGCCCAGCGAGCGTGGCGCGAGGCGGAGAAGTCCCTCCGCACTCCTAGGCTGGGTGCATGATCTCGAGCGTCCGCGGCACCGTGCTGTCCGCCTCCGGCACGACGGTCGTCGTCGAGGTCGGGGGAGTGGGCCTGCGGGTCGGCGTGACCGCCCAGCTGGCGCTGACCCTCCGCGTCGGCGACGCAACGCGCCTCCACACGGCCCTCGTCGTCCGCGAGGACGACCTCTCGCTCTTCGGGTTCGCCGAGGCGGAGGAGCTCGCGGTGTTCGACCTGCTCCGCGGCGTCACCGGGGTCGGCCCGAAGTCGGCCCAGGGAGTGCTCGGGCACCTCAGCCCCGCGCAGGTCGCGCAGGCCGTCGCCGACGAGGACGACGCGGCCTTCCGCCGCGTCTCCGGCATCGGCCCGAAGACCGCCAAGCTCATCGTCCTGTCGTTGACCGGCAAGCTCGACGTCGCGCCCTCGGCCCCGAGCGTCACCGCGACGAACTCCACGACGGCCGACGTGCTCGTGGCCCTCGTGGGCCTCGGCTGGTCCGAGCGCGAGGCCCAGTCCGCCGTCGACTCCGTGGTCGCCGACCGCGGCCCCGACGTCGCCCTCGCCGTGCCGACCCTCCTCCGCGCGGCCCTCGGCCACCTCGGGCCGCAGAAGCCCGCCGGCGGGCGCTCGTGACCGACGCCGACGTCACGCGCCCGACGGTCGAGTCGGACGCCGAGCTCGCGTTCGAGGGCGCTCTCCGGCCCACCTCGCTGGGCGAGTTCGTCGGGCAGAAGAAGGTGCGCGGCCAGCTCGAGCTCCTGCTCAAGGCAGCGGCGATGCAGGGACGGGCCCCC
>Ga0265780_10007206_pt1 | contig 13687 bp, 12 predicted proteins | sample P1T30metagenome_FD_192432 | JGI IMG/M metagenome (GOLD analysis project Ga0265780, IMG submission 192432) | Plant litter microbial communities from East Loma Ridge, Irvine, California - P1 T30 | ecosystem: Environmental > Terrestrial > Plant litter > Unclassified | place: USA: California... | reverse complement strand
CGCCTGAAAAGAGGGTACCCTTCCCATGCAAATCACTGCCTTTACAGTGCTATTAAAGTAGCGCTGATGCTGTGCGCCCTGCCGCCAGCGCCACTCACTAGGCCGGCTGTCGGTCATGAGCCGCGCCCGCAGCACCGGCGCGCTGAAAGAGCCAGCCCGAAACGACCCACAGCGCTGCGAATGCGGCATTTGCGCTTAGCACATTCACCATGCCCACGGCGGGTTCGGCGGTAGCTCCCGTAGGCTTCCAGATGAACAACGCGACGACGGTAACCAGTGCATAAGTAAACGCTGCTGCAAACATTGCGCGGGACATGCCAAGCGGCCGGAAATGCGTCGCAAGGGCTCCGATGAGCGCTACGGCGAGCACCCCGCCATACAGCAGATTGGCCGGGTTGCCCTCACTCCCAACGAGCCCCACGGCCAGGTTTGCCCACACAAGCAGGAGCCCCGCTGCCACCGCCACGCCCACGGCCAGACGGTATACCGAGTTATTCCACTTCCGCGCCACCAGCACGTACGTGAGGCCCGTACCGAAAAGCAAAACGCCAGCAACCACGAAATCGAATACAGACCAGTTTACTCCAGTGTCGAACTGCATTGCGACCAAGGGAATTGACAGGAGGAGCACTGTAGCCAGCGCGATGCGGATAATACTTTGGGTGAGGGACATGGCAATGAGGTTTTGGGTGTAAACGATAACAGCACAAATAAAATTAAAGAACTTTGTATTTCAAAGCAATGGCATTTTTTATTCCTGACGCGGTCGAAATGTTGAAGCCGCTTAGCAAAGTATCCGGAATGTGAGAGTCGTACGTTTACAACTCCCACTCCCCTGCTAGCAAGCGCGGCAACAGCGGGAGTAGCATGCGGTAGCTGGCGCCCCACAAATGGTAAGGCCCTACTCGCCAGAAGGAAATCAGTTCGGGAGCGAGTTGGTCGGGGAAGTGCCAGAGCTCCTGGCCATCATTGGCGGGGTCAGTGAAGTGGTGCAGGGGCACTTCCAGTACCTCGGCAATTTCGGACTGCGAGAAGCGCCATGTGGACGGCGGGGTGATACGGCCCAAAAATGGGGCAATGTGAAAGCCGGAGCTACGCGTCTGAACTGGCGGTAGTGCTGCCAGCACTTCAATGGCTGTGGCAGGCAGGCCAACTTCCTCCTGCGTTTCGCGCAAGGCCGTGGCCAGCAGGGAAGCGTCGGTGGGGTCGCGCTTGCCACCGGGAAACGCCAGCTGGCCGCCGTGCACGCCGTGAGCGCCGCGGCGCACCAGCACGAGCGTGGCCTCGCCAGCCGCGTTGCGGAATACGGGAATGAGTACGGCCGATTCGCGTAGCGTAATTGGAGAATCCATGGAAAGCAGGAAATAAGCGAGGCAAATAAAATGATGAACGTGTTGGCGTGCCATTAACACAACGAACTTCCGTTCTAATTTTGAGTTGGTTGTCAATGTTACCGCCGGCTTTCCGGTCACTCCTGTCTTTCTGCAATTGCCCTTATGATTAGAACCAACATTCCGGAGGAGCTAAATACTGCTATGGCAGCGGAGATTGCCGAATTTGCGGACATGCTGCGCCAGGATGGTGTACGGGGAGGCCTGCAGTACCTCAACAGCCGCACGCCGCACCGCTACACCGGAGTCTTTCGGTTTGATGGCGACGTGCTGCGCAACGAGGTATTATTTGACCGGTATGAGCCCACGCTGCACAAAGGCGACGACGTGCCGCTGGAGGATACCTACTGCTCGCTGGTAGGCCAGCAGGAGGCCCCACTGGAAATCAGCGACGCCGCTTCAGACCCGCGTGTGCAAGGGAAAATCAACACGCCGGTGGTGTCGTACTGCGGCATCCTGATGCGCGACAGCCACGGCAAAGCCTTTGGCACGCTTTGCCACTACGACATGAACCGCTGCCAGGAGCGCACCACCGACTTGCCCCTGCTAGAAGCCGCGGCCAGCTTACTCTACCAGGCGCTACGCCCCACCAACGCGAAATAAAGGCGCTTATCGACTGCCCGCACGCGTCAGGCTGAGCGTCCGCTCCACTCCTATCTGTTTCAGGAAATACGCGTCGTGCGATACCACGAGCAAGGTGCCTTGATAGCCGTTGAGGGCGGCGGTCAGCATTGCCAGGTTTTGGATGTCCAGGTTGTTGGTCGGCTCATCAAGGATAATGAGGTCGGGGGCTTGGCTGCGGATGGTGAGGCAGCACAGGAGCAGGCGCATTTTCTCGCCACCGCTCAGGGCGCGGCACGGCTTGTCCCAGTCATCTTTCGCGAACAGGAAGCGAGCGAGCCGAATCTTGACTTCGTGCTCCTGCAGCGCCGAAGCGTTGAACTGCCAAGCCTGCTCATACACAGTCAGCTGGTTGTTGATGAGGGAGTAATCCTGGTCGATGTACACCGCCTGAATGTCGGCGCGGTACAGCGTACCAGCTTGGGGCTCAAGGTCGCCCCGGATAAGGCGGATAAATGTGGTTTTGCCGGCGCCATTTAGGCCTTGCAAGGCAATTCGCTCACCGCTACGCAGCTGGAAATTCAGCGCCGGATGCCACAGCGGTAGTGGGCCATAACCATAGTTCAGGTCTTTGGCCGCGGCCAGGATTTTGCCTTTGTGCAGGGCCGAATTATCGAAGCCAAACTTCATTTTGTCGAGGTCGGGCAGCTCTTTCCGCAGCTCGCTCAGCTCCTGCGAAACGATGCCCACTTTTTCGGCGTGCAGGCTTTTGAGGCGGGCGCCGCTATTTTCTGCACTGTTGCGCATCATGCCAAGCACGATGGTGGGCATACCGGCTTTGTCCTGGCTTTTCTTGCCCCGCGCGTCGAGCTTTTGCTTGCGTTCCAAGGCCTGCCGTTCGGTTTCCCGGGCTTTGCGGAGAGCTTTTTCCTTGCTTTTTACGTCGTGGTGTAACGCTGTGCTTTCCACCTGTTTTTGCTCGGCATAGAAGTCATAATTCCCACCGTACAGCGTGATGCCGCGCTTGCTCAGCTCCGCCACAGAATCGAGCAGATTCAGCAGCTGGCGGTCGTGGCTTACCACCAGCAAGGTGCTGGCGCTGGCTTTGATGAAATCGTAGAGCAGCTGGCGGCCAGCCGTATCGAGGTGGTTGCTGGGCTCGTCCAGCAGCACGATTTCGGGCCGATGAATGGCGATGCTGGCCAGGAACACCCGCGTTTTTTGCCCGCCGCTGAGGGTCGCAAAGGGCTGCGTCAGGCTCAGCTCCGCCAGCAGGCCCCAGTGTTGCAGGGCTTCCCTGCTCCTTTCCTCAATGGTCCAGTCGTCGTCCAGCGTAACCAGGTTGGCATCCGTGGCCCGGCCATCCAGGATTTCGTGCAAGGCGGCTATTTTGCCTGCAACTCCCAGCGCCTGTGCCACCGTCAATCCGTCGAACTGCCCGAAATGCTGCGGGATATAGCAAGGCGGCGCGCTGGTGCTTATGTGCCCGGCGGCAGGCGCTAAAATCCCGGCAATAAGCTGAAGCAGCGTGGATTTTCCGGCGCCATTATTCCCAATCAGGGCAACTTTTTGATGAGGACCAACGGCCAGATTCAGGCCGTCGAACAGCACGTCTTTATTGGGGTGTGCGTACCCAAGGTTTTGTATAGCCAGCATGATTTCATCTTCAAAAACAGCAGATTACAGCCTCCCGCCTCGCGGTTGGGCCGTCCCCTTGTCGAAAGAAATCACCTATTACATAAACCTGTTTTTGGGCTTGTGCCGGCAAATTTACGCTTGCTTTCCAATTGCGACACAACGCAAGAGGGCGGCCCCCTTGTTTAGGAGCCGCCCTCTTGCGTTAGTTTGCCTTACTGGCATTAGTCTACCTTATCCTCCAGCTCGTCGGCCATGGTGTGGTGCGAGCGGAGCATAGGCAGCGTTTTAGTGGCAAGTTCCTGCACGCTGGGCGTGGCGGCCTTTTTGCTCTTCACTTCAAACATGGCAATGTCCATCTTGTGGGCCGTTTCCATCATGTCCATGTAGGTTTCGTCGAAGTTCTTGCCGGATTTATTCATGAGCCGGTCGGCCATGGCTTGGTGCACGGGCATCATGGCTTGGGGCATAGTTACGCCGAGGGGCGTGGCCACGGCTTTGAGCTGCTGGTTGGCCGTGGTGTGGTGGCTCACCATCATCTGGGCGAATTTCCGCACCTCGGCGTTGGTTGCTTTCTGCGCAGCCATCTGGCCGGCCTGAATCTCCAGCATGTTGCTGCTGGCCGCAGTCATTAGAAACACCGGGTCTTCCATGGTAGCAAACGTGCCCATGAAAGCCGTCATGTCGGCCGCTGCAGCCGTGCCCCCAGCACCAGCGCCTCCACCGGCGCTACCTGCACCACCGCTCATATCGGCTGAGCCGCTGGTGCTGCTGCCCGCCGTGGTGGTGCCCCCGCCCGCCGCCGAGCCCGAGGTAGTGGTGCCGGCATCGGCGGTACCGCTGGTGGTGCCGGCACCCGAGGCATTGCTCGCGCCGGTGCCGGCCGGGGTGCTGGCGGTAGTATCGGGGTTGGTGCTGCTGCAAGCGGTGCCCAGCAGCAATGCGCTTGCTACCAGAAAGGACGGAATTGCTTTCATCATTTTTATTATTTAGGAGTTAAAAAGTAGAAGCCTGCTTGCTTAAAGCAGGCGCATTTCTATACGACAACTCCTGGCGCCAGTATTCATTTTCAAGCATATTTTTTCAATATAATTCACTACAGATGAGCTCATTGGATTCAAATTCGCTTTTCATCACACAGTCACTAAGCAGCTGATTTAGTCATCGTAGCAGCAGTAGCTAGGTTCCCAAAGTGGAGCTAAACTGGCTTGTTCCAAACGGGTGCTAAAGTGCCGCACGAATCGCCACCCAGCGTAGCCCATCCATAACCCGGCGGCGGGGCTGGCGTACCTCAAAGGGCCTTGCTTACCCCCTGTTTGGTTATGAAATCATCCCTTAATCGGGGCGCTACCGACTTGGTTTCGCCCCGCGCCCACGCCATCATCGACCGCCTGTGCCTGCCCATCATGCTGGGAACGGCGGCCTGGGCATGGCACCGCAGCAAACCCGCCGCCGCTATTGTCCTGGCGAATGCGCTGGGAGAAGGAGCCATTGGGTGCATCACCCGGTTTCCGACGGGCCTGTGGCCGCTCATCAGCTTCCGGGCGCATGTGCGGGCAGGCCAGGTCGGCGGACCGTTGTTTCTGGCCCTGAGCTGCTTGCTGCCCAGGCAACCAAGGGCCGAGCGCGCCGTGGCTATCTTTTGGGGCGTGGTTCCCATCGTGCTCAACGGATTGAGCGATATTTCGGAAAGCCCCGAGCGGGCGACTCTTTAAGGTGCCGGATGCTGGCGGCTCCGGTGAAGCGGCCAGGACTTCTCGCGCCAAAACCCGCCTGGCATATGCGGCGCGAAAGTGCAGGTGCGTGAACAGCTAGCCATTATGCTCAACTGCTTATCGGAGGCGCAAACCAGACAGCCCACGTACTGGGCAATGCCCACTAAAGCATCGTTGCTGAATCAGCCTACCATCAAAAAAGCAGCAGTAAGTGAACGGATTAAGCATCCAATCATTACCTTGGATAATCATCCTGATTCCCACCCTGTTCATGCCTACACTGCTATCCCGCCCTGGCTTTTTGCTGGTATTACTCTGGTTTTGGGTGGGCCTGAAACCAGCCGCGGCCACTCATTTGGTGGGCGGCGAGTTGACCTATCAGTACCTTGATGCCAGCGGCGGTACGGCTACGCCGTTTCGCTACCGCATTACGGCCCGGGTATACTTCAATAAAGAGTCCGATTCACGATTTCCCGATGGGGTCACGGATATTACTATTGGCGTGTTTAGCCAGGCCGCTGGCGGTGGCCGGCTGCTGCAACAGATGGCGCCGCGCACTACTTTTTCCGAAATTACTACGGCGGCGGTGCCGGGTTGCCCGGTGCTGGTGCCCCGCGTGACGTTGGCCATTTACGTTGCCACCGTGAGCCTGCCGGCCGTGAGCGAAGGCTACCGGGCCGAGTTTAGCCTCGGCAACCGCAACATTGGCATTGCCAACCTGACCAATTCCGGGGGTGAATCCATGACGCTTTCGGTGAGCATGCCGCCGGGCACCCTGCCCAATACTTCGCCCGTTTTTTCGGATGATGCCGTGGCTGTTATTTGCCTCGGCGACACCATTCCGGTGCTCAACAACGCCTACGATGCCGACGGCGACCGCCTCAGCTACAGCTTTGGCACGCCTAATAGCCTGACGGTAAATACGCTGGTAAACTATGTGGGCGGCTATAATGCGCAGCAGCCATTTGGCCCGGCAGGCTACGCCGCCATTGATGCCCGCACGGGGTTGGCGCGCTATCTGGCCCGCAGCCAGGGCACGTATCTGCTGGCAATTGACGTACGGGAGTACCGTACTGTGAATGGCCGCGAAATCTTGTTGGGCACGCTTCGGCGCGATATTCAAATAGTGGTCCGGGTATGTGCGGGGGGACCAAATAATCCGCCTGCCTTTACGGCCGCCACCCTGGCCCGCCGCGACTACCAACTGGAAGAAGGGCAAACCCTGGCCTTCAACATCACCGCCACCGACCCCGACGCCCAACTCCTGACCATGACCGTAGGCAGTGCCTTACTCGATGGTCCGGGCCGCATTGAGGCCACCGTGAATGGGCTACCGGGCGCCGGCTCTGCATCGGTGGGCAGTGTGCAGGCCACGGGGGTGAGTTCCGTGACGGGGGCATTCCGCCTGCAAGCCGGCTGCGGACTGGCCCGCCCTTCGCCCTACGATGTCATTGTGACCGTGACCGACCAGGCCTGCAATCAAAAAAGTATTGCTGGCGTGTTCCGCATCACCGTGACCAAGCCCGCCGCGCCAGCCCGCATCCGCGGCGATTCGGTGCTCTGCCTGCAGCGCACAGCCACCTATACCACGCCAGCCAACCCGCTCTATACCGGCTACCGCTGGACGGTGCAGGGCGGCCAGGTGCTGGGCCCGGCTACGGGCACCTCGGTGCAGGTGCAGTGGACCAGTGCCGGCACACGCACGGTGGCAGTGCGCGGCCTGTTTGCCACCGGGTGCCCCACCGATTCAGCGGTCCGCGCTGTGGAGGTGCAGCCCGGACCATTAATAAACGGCCCCCTTGCCTATTGCCGCAAGGAGAATACGGGCCTGCGCTACACCATTGCCGGACCCACTGCTGCTTACCAGTGGACCGTGACCGATGGCACGCTGGTGGGCGGCCAAGGGACTAATACTGCAATAGTTGATATTCCGGAAGGGAACACGGCCTCGCTGCTCGTCACCAATCCGGAGCTCCCCTGTCCTACTATCCTGCGGGTAGGCCCCGACAACCGGTGCCTCTACTTCTACAACATCATCACGCCCAATGGTGACGGGCAGAACGACGTGTTCACCATCGAAAATGTGGAGCGCTACCCCAATACCGCCCTAACCGTCTTCAACCGCTGGGGCCGCCGGATGTACCACTCCGATGACTACCGGAATACCTACAACGGGCAGGAGGCCGGACCGGGAATTTTCTACTACCTCTGCCAGCTAGCCGATGGCACCCGCTACAAGGGTTGGTTTGAAGTGGTGCGCTGAGTGGCGCTTCAATGCTTTCCTGAACGGTATACCTAATTTCCCTTCCTGCTATATGCCCATTCTACGACCTGCTACTCCATTGCGCTTAGCGCTGCTACTGATGTTTTGGCTGATGGCAGCCATGCTGCCGGCCGCAGCCTCACACTTGGTGGGTGGCGAGCTAACTTACAAATACCTGGACGCAACGGGACCGGCGGGCACTCCTTTCCGCTACCAGCTAACCGCGCTAGTTTACTTCAGCAAAGAGCCCGGCTCCAGCGCGCCCGACGGCACTGGCGTAGTGCCCATTATCGTTTATGACAAGGCCCAGCCCTCGTCTGCCCCGCTGCTGAACATCAACGTTGAGCGAGGGCTCTATAGAGAATTGATAACGCCCTTCGGCACACGGGACTGCCCGGTGCAGGTGCCGGTTGTTACGCTGGCCATCTACAGCACTATTGTGAGCCTGCCACCATCCGAGAGCGGCTACCTGGCCGTTATCAATGAAAATGCCCGAAACAATGGCATTACGAACGTGGCCTATATCCCCTTCGAACTACTCAATCTGGCATTGCAGGTTGACATCGCTCCGACTTCCATCCCCAATTCATCGCCAACATTTTCCAGCGATGCCCAATCGGTCATTTGCCTGGGCGATGACAGCTATGTGCTCAACAACGCCTACGATGCCGACGGCGACCGGCTGAGCTACCAGTTCAGCACGCCGGGGCGCTATGTGAGCAACGCTGGGTTACTGCCCGTGTTCTATAGTTCAGGATATAGTGCTGCCCAGCCGTTTGGCAGCACGGGCGCTGCCTCAATGGATGCCAACACGGGCCTGGCCCGGTACCGCGCTCAAAGTCAAGGCCTGTTTCTGCTAGCGATAGACGTGCAGGAGTTTCGCACCATCGGCGGGCGGGAAGTGCTGCTGAGCACCACCCGGCGCGATATTCAGGTGGTGGTGCGTAGCTGCCCAGGCGCGGTCAACCAGGCCCCCACTTTCACGGCACCGACGATGACTCAGCTAAATTACCAGGTGCAGGAAGGCAACCGCGTCGCATTTCCTATCGCAGCAACTGACCCTGATGGGCAGCGCCTGACCATGCAGGTGAGCAGCATTCTCCTCGACGGGCCCAACGGCATTGATGCGGCGGTGAACGGGCTGCCCGGCACCCCTACGGGCAGTGAGGTGGGCATCGTGGAGGTAACTGGGCAAAGCGCCGCCACGGCTACCTTCAGCCTACAGGCCGGCTGCGGGCTGGCGCGCGCCCAACCCTACGACGTGCTGGCAGTGGTAACCGACAACGTGTGCAACAGCAAAAACGTGGCCGCCGTTTTCCGCATAACCGTGACGCCCGCACCCTCCTTGGCGCCCCTCACTGGCCTGACGGGTGCAGCCACGGCCTGCACCGAAGAGGTGGTCACCTATACGGCTCAGGGCCCAGCCTTCACCGCATATCACTGGACGGCTTCGGGCGGCGAAGTACTCGAGCCCGGCACCGGCCGAACAGTGCAGGTGCGCTGGACCACCAGCGGTCCAAACCGCGTATCGGTGAGCGGGCTCACCCCCATCGGTTGCCTGACGCAGGCGGTTTTTCAGGACGTGAGCGTGGGAGGCGGCCCTGGCATTACAGGGCCGCTCACTTACTGCCGCTCGGCCAGTACCGGTTTGCGCTACGCCATTGCCGGGCCGCCTGCCGCGTACCAGTGGCGCATCAGCGAGGGCATCCTCGTAAGTGGGCAGGGAACTAATGAAGCGGTAATAGACGTGACGCCCGGCGGAACGGCTCTATTGCAGGCGGGCTTGCCAAACCAAGCCTGTCCCAGCGCCTTACGCGTTAGCCCGGACCTTACGTGCCTGAGCTTCTACAACGTCATCACGCCCAACGGTGATAACCAGAACGACCGATTTATCATCGACAATGTGGAACGGCACCCCAATACGAGCCTCACCATTTATAACCGCTGGGGCCGCCAGGTTTTCCAGACCGACAACTACCAGAACACTTATGATGGGGAGGGCAACGGCCCTGGCGTGTACTACTACCTCTGCCAGCTAGCCGATGGCACCCGTTACAAAGGCTGGTTTGAACTGCTACGTTGACACGGAACGACATTTACCGCGGCGCGTCGCTAATTTTCCGCCATGCTCGACCTGATTATTGACGCCCGACCCGCCGCCATCATGCCGGGATTTGCGGTGAAGCGCATTCTCCCCTACCGACTGCGGCGCATGCTGGGGCCCTTTATTTTTATGGACCACGCTGGCCCGGTAGATGTGGCCCCAGCGCAAATGCACAGCCTCGATGTGCTGCCGCACCCGCACATTGGCCTCAGCACGGTCAGCTACCTGTTTGGTGGGCAGGTGACGCACCGCGACAGCCTGGGGGTGGAGCAAATCATCAGACCGGGCGAAGTAAACTGGATGACGGCAGGCTCCGGCATTGCCCACTCCGAGCGGTTTGAAGACCCGGCCGCACTAGCTGGCGGCGCCCTGGAAATGATTCAAACCTGGGTGGCCCTGCCCGAAGCTGATGAGGAAAATGCGCCCACCTTCGCCAACTACCAGCCCCAGGAACTCCCCATTTTCACCGATACTGGCGTGTGGATGCGACTGATTGCCGGCGATGCCTTCGGCCTGAAAAACAACGTCAAAACTCATTCGCCGCTATTTTACCTGCACGTGGTATTGCAAGCAGGCGCCCGCTTTGGCCTGCCGCGCGGCTTTCCCGAACGTGGCGCCTACGTGGCCAAAGGCAGTGTGGAGGTGAATGGCCGTGTATATACCCCGGGCCAATTGCTGGTCTTTACCCCCGGCCTCGACCCCGTGCTGGTGGCCCGAGAGCCGAGCACGCTGATGCTGCTGGGCGGCGAACCGCTGGGCGAACGGTTTATCTGGTGGAACTTCGTATCGTCGCGCCGCGAGCGAATTGAGCAAGCCAAAGCCGACTGGAAAGCCGGCCGCATCGTGCTACCGCCAAACGACAATACCGAATTTGTGCCCTTGCCTGATGACCGGACTCGCCCGGCCGGGACGGGCTCACCCGCGCCGCAGGCCTTGTCTTAAGCAAGCAGCTGTAAATACAGCACGCCATGCTCTGGCGGTGCTCAGCATGGCGTGCTGCATTCGCTATCCAAGTGCTAGCGGCTGGTTTTACCAGCACCGCCGCTGGCCGTGCTGCTGGCACTCACGCGCCAGATTTTGTTGCCAGCATCATCTGCTACCAGGAGGGAGCCGTCGGGTAGTGTGGCTATGCCTACAGGGCGGCCATAAGCATCTTCTGAGCCATTACCGACCAGGAAGCCGGTGAGGAAATCTTCTGGCTTGCCGGGCTTGCCGTTCTGAAAGGGTACGAAGGATACTTTGTAGCCGGAATAGCTGGAGCGGTTCCAGGAGCCGTGCTCACCGATAAAGGCGCCGTTGTGATACTTGGCCGGGAATGCAGCTTTATCATAGAAGCTGAGGCCGAGAGCGGCCACGTGGGCGCCAAGCGGCACATCGGGCACAATGGCTTTTTTTACGAGGTCGGGACGTTCGTTTTTGCGGCGCGGGTCTTCATTCTGGCCATAATACGAGTAAGGCCAGCCGTAGAAACCGCCTTCTTTCACGCTGGTCAGGTAGTCGGGCACCAACTCATCGCCCAGCTCGTCGCGCTCGTTCACAGCGGCCCAGAGGGTGGTGGTACCGGGTTGCCAAGCCAGGCCAATGGGATTGCGCAAGCCACTGGCGTAGACTTTCTCGCCGGTACCATCGGGGTTGATTTGCAGAATGTTGGCTCGGCGCACTTCGTTCTCAGGTCCGTGCTCCTGCACATTTGAGCCCGAGCCCACGGTCACGTAGATTTTGGAGCCGTCGGCGTTGCCAAGCAGGTTGCGGGTCCAATGGTTGTTGTAGCCGCCTTCGGGCAGGTCGAGGATGCGCTGGCCGGAGCCGGTAATTTTGGTAGCGCCTGATTGATAAGGGAAGCGCAGCACGCCATTGGTATTGGCCACGTAAAAGTTATTCCCAATCACCAGCATGCCAAAAGGCTGGTCGAGGTTGGCCAGGAAGGTGCTGCGGACCTCCGACTTGCCGTCTTTATCGGCATCCCGAAACAGGGTAATGCGGTTGGCGCTGGTGGCTTGCAGCGAGCGGGATTTATCGAGGTGCAGGGCCGCGGCAATGGCTTTTTTGGTGCCTTTGGGCAGCGTGGCTGCTTCGGCTACTAGCACGTCGCCGTTGGGGGCCACATATATCCAGCGCGGGCTTTGCAGTTGGCCGGCAAACTCCGCCACGGTGAAGCCAGCAGGAGCCGTGGGCGTTTTGCCCGCTGGCCAGTCGATGATATTGACCCGCTTGGTGGTCGATTTGGTTTCGTAAGGAGCGGGCAGGTGCACGGCATCGGCAGCAGGCGTGGTCACGGTTTGGGCTGGCGTGTCGGCTTGAGCCTCTTGTTTTTCCTGCGTGCTGGGGCCGCTACATGCAGCAAGTAGGCCCAGGCCAGCCAGCCAGAGCGGAGATTTAGTCAATATCATAGCGAAGAAAAGGATAAGCGGAATGGCCAGGGTAAGCAGCCAATGTTCCGTTTATTTACTTCTTCACTACGAAATGGTTGCGTCTAAAGGGGTTATCCAGCCGGCCGTGGCCAGCAGAGTGGCAGCCTTGGTAACGACGGTATTCTAGGAACTAACGGGTAATACTTGCCAATGCACGCAAAAACGTTGCACTGATGTAAATTTTTTAGCCCTTATGCTGGAGTGGCTGCGCGCCCGCCTTTCCCTCAGTGCCGAGCTGTGGTAGCCCTACGCCGCCCGTTTTACCCGGCTGGAAGTGCCCGCACCCTGCTGCTGCGGAAAAATGAGGTGGCCAAGCGTGCTTTCTTTATCGAAAAGGGCTGTTTGCGGGTATGGTTCAACAGCCAGGGCAAGGACATTACCGCGCAGGTTTTCTTCGAGCAGCAGCTGGTTTCGTCCATCGAAAGCTTTCGCCAGCACACCCCAAGCCTGTTTTCCATCGAGACGATAGAGCCTTGCGTGGTATGGTGGATAGCACGGGACGACGTGCAGCAGCTACTGCGGGAGCTAGGCGAGGTACGCGAAATGCGCGAAAAGCTCGCCAGCATGCTCCTCGACCGCACCCACAGCTACATGCAGCAATACATGTCCTTTATTCGGGATACCCCCAGACAGCGCTATCAGCAGTTACTGGCAGAATCTCCGCAGGTGGTGCAGCGGGTTTCTCAACATTTCATTGCGTTCTATCTGGGCATCAGCACGGTACAACTGAGCCGCATTAAGCGGTAGCGACTATTGCCTGAGAATAGTTTAGAAAATCGTGGAACGGGCGTGCTTCGACATGCTCAGCAGGACTTTTGAAAGTGTTTTAAAAGAAATTCCCAGACAGCTTCAATGAAAAAAGGTGGCCTCTTCCAAGGCCACCTTTTTTCATTGAACGATTAAGTTGCTGATTGCTACAGCACTATTTCGAATTATGCCAAGTCGAAGCGGCCAAGGTTCATCACCTTGCTCCATACGGCCACAAACTTGTTGACGAATTTCTCCTGAGCATCCGCGCAACCGTAAACTTCGGCCAGGGCGCGCAGCTCAGAGTTTGAGCCGAAAATCAGGTCTACGCGGGTACCGGTCCACTTTACGGCGCCGGTCTTGCGGTCGCGGCCGTTGAAAGTATTTTGCGCATCCGATGTTCCGCTCCAGGTGGTGTTCATGTCGAGCAGGTTCACGAAGAAGTCGTTGGTGAGGGCCCCCGGACGGGTGGTGAAGACACCGTGCTGCGACTGGTCAAAGTTGATATTGATGGCCCGCAAGCCCCCGAATAGTACCGTCAGCTCCGGCGCGGTCAGGGTCAGGAGTTGGGCTTTGTCGACCAACATTTCTTCGGCTGCCGCCTTGTGATGGGGTTTCAGGTAGTTGCGGAAACCATCGGCCGCCGGCTCCAGGGCCGCAAACGACACCACATCGGTTTGGGCCTGCGAAGCATCGGCCCGGCCCGGGGTGAACGGAACCGTCACCGACTGGCCGGCTTGCTGAGCGGCTTGTTCAATGCCAACTGCGCCCGCCAGCACAATCAGGTCGGCCATGGAAATCTGCTTGCCGCCGGTTTGCGCGCCGTTGAAGTCGCGCTGAATGCCTTCCAGCGTTTGGAG
>Ga0265780_10007205_pt1 | contig 13689 bp, 11 predicted proteins | sample P1T30metagenome_FD_192432 | JGI IMG/M metagenome (GOLD analysis project Ga0265780, IMG submission 192432) | Plant litter microbial communities from East Loma Ridge, Irvine, California - P1 T30 | ecosystem: Environmental > Terrestrial > Plant litter > Unclassified | place: USA: California... | reverse complement strand
CCGCTTTCAGATGGAGAAGACTCGTCTGGTGTGCCCGAAAGGTCTGTCTCGTCTATTGTTGATCAAGATCCCGAAGAACCTACTTCGCCAGGGGGGTCGCTCAAGAGCGAGGATGAATACGAGGATAATTCGCCCTGCAACTATTTGGGTGGAATGATGGACAAGGCCGAGACTGCGTGGGGATATGTTAGAGCTCCGGGGCGAGGTCACAACTTCAGGCAGTACCTAGATCTCATACCGCTGGACTGCCCGTTAAGCGACGTTTTAGTCATGAGCGATTCATCAGATCAAAGTGATTAGTTTCATTAGAGTAGTTTCCAAAGCAAGTGTCAATCAGTGTAAACAGTGTAAACAGCGTAGTATGAAATCAAAGAATGCAAAGGTACCAAAACGTCGGGTCGGATCAATATGTCCAAGGACCATTCATGTGGGAACTCGTACAGAATAGTGTTCTAATTACCCCTATTACTGCCACTTCTCGTCAACGACTAGCTGGTGAGCATGGTTGACCCCATCTTTAAAGGACTTTTGGGGTTTCTTGGCGTAATCAGAGGCCGCTTTCCACCACTGTCAAGGTCAGTGGTTGGTATGCAGGTGGGGACTCACCCTTTTTTCGCAATCAGCGAGTCGAAGATATTAGTCTGCAGAAATTCCCCAGACCTGATCAATCAGCGTAGCTCAGCAAGAGGGAATCATCCCAAGGAAAAGGAAAACAAAAGACTCACATAAATGTCCGACTTGTCAGGGATCACTTTATCCTTTACCGAGCTCCTCATCCCGGTATGCATCCACCCTTTTTCTACGTCGTAGTACATACTCCCCGGGGAGGCAGAGAAGAATGTAGTAGGTGAATCGGGATGGCAGTATGCCAAGGCGAAAAAGGTGTTGGGTGTAGCTGGGTTGTCGGATTTAGTGAGTCCGTTCTTCGCCGGTTGGGGGGCGCCATTGAGAATAATGTACGACATGGAGCTAGATAGTCACAGAGTGGTTATAAGACTTTATCGAGTGAAGAAGATCGAGAAAGATGATTGATAGGTTGCAGAAGAGAAATGAAAAGAGAAAAGAAGTCGTCTTATATCATTGGAAACGTCTGATCGGATCGATGACGATGTACACGACCATCTGGCGCTATGACCTACTGAAGTAGTGGCCGGCGACTCATTAAAGGCTGCTGTTCGGCACCGAGACTAGCTGCTCACGTCAGGTCCTTTGAACTATTGATTGGGGCCTTTGAAGGAGGTTTCGGTTGTCTGTTGTTTCCGACCGAAACTATGCCTGTCGGTTAATCTCCCTTGTCATACCCCTGCTCGGTTTCTCTAGGCCATTCCAGAAGCGCACCGATGTTCCCGTCAGCTCCCGCTAACAGTCGTCAAAGACACCCTCTTGAACCACAACGCACCAGGTACAAGTAAAGAATAGAATGATCGCCCAGGCACTCGCTTGGCACATGCTGATTGTGTTGGAATATGCCACATACGGTTCATACGGTACGGTGTTATGGATTAGCACAATTATAGGCTTATTTCGCCGAATTCCAGCAACATATCGCCGTCCTCGGTTGGGTGGATCAAGACCCTATTGTTGATAAAGCAATTAGTGGATTAAAGGCGAATCTAAAGGATGAGCTCGCTCGATGTGGAGCCAGACCGGAGACATTATCCAAACTTATCCAATTTGTCATTCCCCTCGATAACAGACTCTATGAGAGAGAGATAGAAAGAAAAAACAAAGACAAGAACGGCGGATACCAGGATAAGGTCAGGTCGAATCAAGGAAATACCGGAGTTACGGTCAACGCATATGTCGCTCCAGGTTCAGCGCCAAACCTGGCAGTTAGCCAACTCCAATTGACAAACAACGGGAGTATCCCTCCCTCCCCACCATATGTCCGAGGCCAGCCAATCAGCAACAAGCTTCGGCAATATTGGCGTGATTTCAACCTTTGTATGAGATGTGGAGGAGGAGGACACAGAGCATTTGAGTGTAAACGGGGAAGGCCAGAAACAAATGTCAAAATCGAGACAACTGGACAGATCCCGGCGGGAAAAGCCCAAGGCCCGTAGCTGTAGGGGAAACTCTGCAAGCCGTTGACTTAGTACCCCCAGATCCCTGTCCATCCCCAAATGTAGCCTGTGAACCCCTTTCTTCAATGTCTGTATCAACCACCTTAGCCGAAATTCCCTTTCTCCCGAACCAAACCCAGCCTCTGTTGTCTGTTAATCTCGATCTTGCCCCAACCACATCACTTATCGCCTTATGGGATAGTGGTCCCTCCAAATCATACATCTCCCCGTCCGCTATACCGAACTTATCCAAATCCGCTTCCGACCATTCGATTCCAATCAACCTCCGACTGTTTGATAGGAAACCATCCTCCGCTGGTCAAATAACGCAATATGTAGACGCACATATGCAAATTTCTCCCACCTTAGAACCCTTGCCAATCAGGTTTAACATCACCTCGCTGTGTGATGCCGATATTGTAATTGGATCAAAATGGATGACCCAACAAGGGTCCATCATTGACTTTAAACGCTGTTTTGCCACCATAGAATCCGTAAAGCGAGGTTTGCCGACCAAGGAGGTCCTTAGGACTCCTTTGTCAAACTTGCGCAATCCATGTACGTCCCCAAATAACATCCCAATAGGTATCCGAAGATCCGTCCCAATTGTAGAATCAGTATCCAAACTTCCCAAAACTCCAGAATCTCCAGTCGATAAGAGCGTAGCCACCTTGAGAGCTGTACTACGGTCTGCTCTGGAGGAGATAACCCTTTCCGCAGAAGAACAACTACCACAGCCGACACTCACCAAGGAAGAGTACGCCGAGCTAATTACCACCGAACCTCAATTTGAAGAGCCAATCATCTTCGATCAAGCAGAATTTGATACTGAGACCGCTGAACTCCTGAAGCAGATACCCGAGTATCTGCACAACTACCTCAATATTTTCCGACAAAGACAGGGAACAAGCTCCTTGCCACCGCCCCGCGTACACAATATGAGATTGGACATGTGCCCCGATTTACCTATAATATTGCCAAAACTTTATCAGGTCACAGAGGAGCAACGACCAGTTCTCCTGGAAACCCTTGAGAGGGAACTAGAAGCAGGTCAAATAGTTCCATCAAGAGCCGCTTATGGATTGCCTACATTCTTTGTACCAAAGAAAGATGGACAATGGAGGATGGTAGTCGATTATCGAAAAGTAAACAAAGTGTCAGGACCCCATAACGGAGTAGAATATTGACAGAGATATCCAAAGACAAGTACACGCGACATACACGCAACGCGTCTGGAATCAAATTGGCAAACATTGCCGATAATACACATGGAAACTGTAAATAAGTCTAGACCAACCGAATCTGTCATACAAGTCTAGACCGGTCAAATATTGAGGTATATCATCAAGTCCAGAACAGCCTCGTCAAGGCCAGAATGGCCTTGAGCCAGACCAGATCCAGAACAGTCTTGACCTCTGGTGATTGAAGGTCTAGATTGGGCAAGACAGGTCTAGAACAAACAAGACAAGACGGTCTTAGAGGAACTTAGGGAGCTATAAGCGAAGGTCATAAGGTATATAGTAAGATTGCTGATGGTTTGTAAACCTCAGCAATCCTTGATTGAAGTCTTTAGCTTGATTAGTATTGTAGTCAAACTTGGTCTGTGTTCCATTGCATATCACTACTCCAACCGACACATAGTCTAGCGGTATTCGACACCCTTAGACTATTCCAAACCATTGTCCGCTAAGTTATCCTACACCCGATAGAGGTTAGGAGATCTTACCCGACCATCCAGCTTGTTGGACGTTGACCATTGGTTGGTTGGCGTAGTACCCTGACAACATTATTGACTCGGTCACATTGGTCGCAAGAAGATTCTGGAATTAGCTCGGTCAAATGAGCTACAGTATATGGTTGAGGAACTGGAAGGAGATCCATGGCGTACTTCAAATTGTGCTATATGTCAGGAGAGAAAAGCAACTCAACTCGCTAAGAACGCTGTCAGCCAACACGGTAAGCGACCTTGCGAGATGATTCACTCAGATATCTCTGGTCCTTTCCAACCCTCGGCTCTTCTCTTAAGGTTAACCGTAACTGTAAAGGCAAGGTGATCTACTTACTCAACCCTCATATATTGAACAAGTCGCCACACGGTTCAATGTTCAATCAACACGGTTTTACGGTATGCCTCTGCCACAAGAAACTGAGGAAGTGGCTGGCAAGTCAGCTCTACTTGATTTGACTACGGAATACCTACAGATGATTGGAAGTCTTATGTGGATCCCTGGTTCAACTCCCGGATGCCTGTTATGCAACTTGGTACTTGTCACAATCATCAGCAACTCCTATGGTTGCGCATTGGAAGTATGCAGCTCAGGTCATAGCTTATCTCCTTAGCTCAAAGGACCACGTACTACGGCTTGGGGGAGACAAGCATGCTCTGGAAGGATGGGTTGATGCAGACTATGCTGGATGTTATACAACTGCGCAGTCTACGACTGGTTACTTGTTCAAGTTCTGCGGAAGTACAATTCAATGGCAATCCAAACGGCAGGATACGGTTGCGCAATCTACACTGGAAGCAGAGTATACGGCTACTGCAGAAGCTGCAAGGGAAGCTATTTGGTTACGGTCATTGTTGAAGGAACTTGGCTTTAGTCAAGGTGCTACAAAACTCAATTGCGACAACCAAGGAGCAATACAACTTGCCTACAATCCTGGTACGCACGCACGGTCTAAGCATGTTGATGTACAACATCATTATATATGGGAACAAGTGCAGGATGTGGATCTATGGCTCAAATACATACAGTCAGAAAGTCAAGATGCGGATTTCCTTACAAAAGCACTGCCACGCAATGTGCATGCGGGAAATTGTACGCAGATAGGACTCGGCAGCAATGCGGATATGGGTGGAAGTTTTCAATTAGTCACTACACTTCACACAAACATCATGGACTTGCTTACTACGCTCAACACGCTTGCCTCAACTCAAAAGGACACTGATGGGAGGCCTAACAATAAGGACTATATCAAGGATAATGGCTGTGATGCGCTCGTTGTGTGCGACTACTGCAAACCAAGGGCAATTCCCTGTTACTTCCTTGCTTGACACAACGCGCTTGCTTGCAACCTATTGAAGTGTCACAAGTGTACTAGGAATGGGAAGTTATGCTTGGTGGAAGGTCAGGATGTCAGGAAGGATAGAAGTGGAAAGGAGTACTGTTCTTTGATTGCTGCAACTGGTACATCTGTAGCCAATGCTATCTTGGTTGACACGGATAGCACGTTTGACACGACTCATATGGTCAACACGCACGTACAATTCAGCTCCACCCCTCCTACAGTTGACTAGCAGTGTGTAAACTAACTAGGAAGGGCTTGAAGGATCCCACTTAAGGTGGCAAGCTGAGAGGCCTTGTAATGTAAGTAAAAGATAGAGATAATTTGATCCTTGGGAAGAAGATTCAGTGAGTCTGAGATTGGTGTCCTTATATACCTGAATATACTGTCAGAGACCCACCGACTCTGTAATAACCTGAGGCCTTGCTGGGAGCAATAGCAAACAGATGGGTTCCTTCTTGATGTAAGTTGACTACAATATTCATTCTTCACAGGGGATCTATGGATCTAGCAGTACTTTTATACATATGTACTGGGTGATTGTCCCTGACTACAGGATCTACAGGACCCTTGGACACCCTAAGCAAGGGCCGAGGCCCACCATGACAGGTACCTGCTTCCTACTAGCGATTGTGATATCCACCGAAGCCTTGTCTCTATGCCCATGGCCTGAGCATCTCGTTGGACATTTGGAGATGAATGAGGGCTCACCGGCAGAGAGGCATTTCCCAACATCCACCTTGACTTTATCAAGTGTCTGTCCTTGAGTCAAGAATCTTTCTGATAGTCTTGCGTCTATCCTCTATTCATCAGCGACAATCCCGTCCAAGCAGAGAAGTAGAGCTCACCGAGACGTATTCGCACTAGCGCTGTCGCTTAAAGTCCTCAATATAAGAGGTACCTGTTTCCTATTGGCGACTTAGGGGGTAGACCCTCTTTTCCCAGGACACAGCGGTATAAGCTTGACCTAGGACTTAGCTTCATAGGACATTTGATGTATGAAAGGGCTCACCGGGGGAAAAGCACTTCCGGACATCCACCTTGGCTTTATCGCGCGTCTGTCATTGAGCTTTATGAATCGTCAACGCCCTATTGATCAGCTTCGTCTTTGCCTTTGCGGACCAAGCGGGCAGAGAAAGCTCACCAAGCCAATATGAGAGGGACCTGCTTTCTATTGGCGAATATCCCTCGAAGTCTTGATATCCACCCTTGTGGCCGGCACAAGTATATCGACAGGTGGGGGATACCTGCAATACCTCATCTTGGCGGTTCTGGCCACAGGCGACATTGGGTGCAACCAAGGGCTCGACATTCCTTGGTGCGTCGAGGAAGTTTGTGATTGTGGGTTCGGGGATATTGGCGATCTGGGCCTCGTTGCGGGTCATGTATGATGTCGCGAAACCTCAGCCCGTATCTAGGTGACTGACGGAAGGACCATCCCTTCATCAAGTTCTAACTCCCTCCTCGAGCCTTTCGAGTACGATCCCTCTGCTCGGAGATGATCATCACCTTGTCGGAAATCAAAGGTTGAATCGTTGATTGGGCAGCGAGTGTCGTTCCCAGAATTTCGAATCGAAGGCCTAAATGACGGTCTTGAACTCTTGGTCTTTGTTGTCTTCGCCAACGAGCTGAAGAAAGTGCAATTATCTGAAGTTTAGCCTTATTTACCAATCACTTGACAACTTACCTGAAGCCCACCGAATGGACGAGGTCTCCCCCGACCTTTCGGCCGATCAACGCGCTCCTCTGATCAACAACATGAGGGAGTTACCTCAACCCCAGTCATCATCAGCATTGCCGAGTCGGAGGTTGTGAGGAGCTCGACGTCGAAGGAGTCGAGGATTTAGGCAGCTAGTAGGTCAGCTTTGAATCAAATGATGGAATAGTCAGGAGCTTACACTTGAATGGCGCATTCCTATTGGTGTGTGACTTCGCGGTAGTATCGGAGTCGAGATGATTGGCTTTGCAGGCGTCAACCGTGGTATATAACAACACTTGAATGGCGCATTCCTATTGGTGTGTGACTTCGCGGTAGTACCGGAGTCGAGATGATTGGCTTTGCAGGCGTCAACCGTGGTATATAACATCACCTATAACGTCGCCCATCAAGTCGTCCGACCAGAAGAGCCGCCACCAGGAGCCCCTCTTCCAGGTCGTCAAGCTCGAGCTCTCAACCCTTGCCGGAAGCGAGGATTGAGGAGATCGACCCAGACTTTACTCCCAGAAGACCAAAGAAGACGTTGACCGCGTATACTGTCCACAGCGCTGGCGATTCACCAGGTCGAACATACATTCGTAAATGAACATCAAGGCAGTTGTAAAAGTCGATATACCAAACGCCTTTGTCTTGTGTATCATACCCGCCCTGTCTGCCACTTTGCCGGTACTGGACAAATTACCGGCAGAGTGTAGAGTTGTTCCGCCGATATGGCTGGTAAGTCACATGTATCTTCCAGACAATAATGGTAGACCTCCAAGCAAGAAGAGAAAGATTCAAGGCGATCCGGAGAACGACTCCATTCATGGCGTACCGGGCAAGATCTTCAGACAGTACGGTATGCCGCTGGAGGTGAATGACCCACTCCGCAAAGACCAGGCTTGATTGTCCCGCAAGAGCTAGACGACTACTATCTCCACAAAGAACCCAGCGGACGACTGCGACTCATTCCCGGCGGGCCCAGCAAAATCTTAGGCTACACGGCATGCCGCAGGAGCTCGACAATTACTGCCTCGGTGAAGATCACGAGGTCCGACACCAGCAGAAACTCGCTTGTCCGCATCTCCTGGTGGCGATATCTTCAATTTGAGAGTCGTCTCGGGAGCAAGCCCCGCAGCAAGTTCAGTAGATGTTGTCAGCTTTGACTTCCATCTACTCTCTGGAAGAAGGGATGTAATCCCCTATCTTGCTTGTAAGTCAGCAATACCCTCGCCTCACATTTCGGGACGTAGCTTACACTGCAGCAAGTCAAGTACATGTAGTAGACTCAGACCGATCACCAACGACCCGGCAACGCGCCGGCATCGAAAGTACAAGACACGCGAAAGCTTGCTAGACCGAAGGATTCGACGACTTCTCGCTGGGCGGACCCAGCAAGCCTGTACTGGGGCGCGTGGGGACTGACGACGTTTCGCTGGATGGACCGAGCAAGTATCCATAGGGGCCGGCAGACACGCTGAGCGATTATCGGTATGGATGGGAGATAGACTTTAGCCATAGCCATAAATACAGCATGTTGATGCATTTTAACGTGCCTATTCGGTAGCAACATATCAAGACTCAGTCGAGTTTGCTGTGCTGCCATAAGCTATCATTTGCCGTGGTTCCCGAGTTGGGCGTGGGTCACTTGGTACATGCAAAGCGTACGGCATCTCATGACTGGAGAGACCTGGAGAAGGTGAACAGAGACCGAGCGGGACGCTGAGCAGGTGGTCGTTTGGCAGGCAGGGAGATAGACTTCGAGGCAGACAGTGTAGATACTCAACCCGTGTGTGATGTTTATAAGAGTGCAGTCAGGTCAAGAGTAGCTACTCTCACCCATCGCGCAACAAAAGCTCTAAAGGCGAGACGGAGCAGGCCCGATATCAGGTCCCTGCCACTCCTTCCGATACTTGCAGTCGCCTTGCAGATATCCTTGAAATCATCTCTTCCCGCCCTCCATCGGATACTTCGAGCATGCTCAAGTGTATTGTGGTCGAGTGTAGGTATATATGAAGATGTAACGAGAGGTAGTGATAGTATGATAGACGATTGGTTTGAAAATAAACGTCTTCTCCATACCCCGCACACTCACCTTACGACTTTCGCACATATACTATGTCATGTAAAGTCTACCATAGAATACCCGCCACCCAGAGCAATCATTGACACTGCAGGGATCTACCAGCCGTTCACAGGCGCCCTTCGGGCCCCTCGCAGGGAGTCTGCAGGGGAGACAAACTTAGCCAAAACAGGTTGCGTGTCGAAGGAGATTAGAATTGGTCTGACTTCATCTCGGTCAATTGGCAATGTAGCATCCGAGTTTTTCCCATGGTAAGTACATCGTCGCCTATTACTCCAGATAACAAAAAATACATGAACTCGTCAGATACCCACGATAAGTTACGAATGGTTGCTACGAGTCTAGATCGTTCGAGTCCAGATCGTCCTCTGCCTCCTCGTCCGCTCCTGCTTCCTTCTCTGCTTGTTTGCCTTTTCCCTTTTTCGTATTGTGCTTGACACTTAGGGCTCTCCATGTACCCGGCGACAAGGGCGCAGCGCCTTGACCCGATTCGTACTTGACGATAGCAGCCTTGCAGGCTGACATGACCGACGCCGAGATAGGTCCGTTCTTGTTGGCGTCGACTTTCAAAAGCGCCTTGGCGAGTAAGACTGGGTCGAGGGGTACACCTGATAGGCATGTTGTCCCTATGTTTCTCTCGCTGTTGGCCGGGTGTTCCGACGCCAACGTCCCAGCTCGTTTGCGTACGAGAAGGGGTACCCTTGTGGCCTTGTCCAGCAGAATGCTCGTGCCCGGGAGTCCGCAACAGCACACCGTGTCCCACGGGACATCGGCAACAGCACATGTCGACGACCTGGACATCACATCGTCCGACCGCGTCTTCCGCGCTACTTGTAGCGACTGGTTACGAGCCGGGTGCTTGACGAGGCCGGTTGGGTCGTAAGACACGGCCTTGTCGTTGGTGGCCGGTCGCAGCTTGTTCAGGGCGAACGAGACTAGTTCCAACGTATCGTCCTTGCCCTTGAACACTATATCGTTCTCTCCTTGGTGATCCGACCCGACCTCTTCTTGGTCTACGTGACGAGCGAGTGCCTGCCAAGCCGGTGGTAATACCTCTGGTACAAACAATCTTGATCGACCGTGAATCTCAGTGCCGGCTTGAATGTCAAAGTAGGTCTTGAGGTTTGCAAACTCGTTGAGAATCGACACCTGAGCCAACGTGCTGCAAGCGGGAAAGGAGGTAACGCCAGTCGTCCCTTGTAGAAGATTGCGGACCAAGTCGAGGACCATGTCGAGCTGCTGAGCAACTGCCCTTTTTGTAATCTTGTGCGAGCATGTTTCCGGATGGGGGCTCGAGACAAGTAGAAAGTCCGAATCGCGATTCTTGTGACTGATTAACGAAAAGGAAAAAATTATGCTGCCGGAGCGCTGTTCTTCTGTGTCCAGACCGTACTGTTCGCTCCTTGCGTAGCCCTCGACCTTGAGTCGAAAGGTGTGGGGGTACAGAGGGTCACGTAGGGTCGGATCCGCTGGAAATGGAGCTTTCCGAACTAGACAGTCTTGCCTTATGACCGAAAGCTCGGGTCCTTCGACATTGACCTCCCAGTCTTTCAAGACTGGAAATGCCAGACGGAACTCTGTGACGTCGGCCTGTCCGTTGACAGCCTCCTTGAATCCGCTGGCGACGTCGAATGTGTGTTGCGAGTGGCCAAACATGACGACCAGTTTCGATTTGCCTTGGTGAAACCAAGAAGTCATTTCTGTAATGCGTTGATTTACACTTATGTCGATAACATCTTTTGGGTAGGCCGGGTGAAAATTGGTCTCGGGTGCCTTGCGAACCCTTATACCGCCGTGTTGACCGTACTCGGCGGCCATCTTTATCGGGAACACGTTATGAACCGCCAGTAAAGATGGCGAGTCGGGAGAGGGTGGTGCGATTCCGTGGGCACGAATGACTCGGGTGGCCGGAGCTCGGTCCGTCAACACGACATTATCCGTGTGACCACTAGGATAATGTAGGAGCAGTAATATGGGCGCGGCGGTAGGTGACCCGTCGGGAAGTTGCCGACGGTCGTCCACTCCCTTGCAAGAGAACTGCTCGGAAGTAAACAAGCCCGCATCTATTTTCTCTTGTTCCCTTGCGTAAATTCTCGCATGATTGAGGTGCTCCTGTTCTATATCGTAGGCTCGGTCGGCGGTAAATGTCTCTTGGGAAGGTACATGGCAGAGTCGAGCAAAGAACGATCCGACCCGACCTTGGATCTTGGCTGGTGCGGCTTTAATGATATCGTCTGTCGAGACATACAGCCTGTGGTTGTTTCGTATCTCCACTTTCGGCAAATGGGCATAAACCTTTGCTTGCGTAGTATAGATAAAGGTGTCTTGCTTAGCGGGAGCTGGAGGTACGGCACCAGACTTGAGCGAGAGACGATAATAGGAAGAAACGAGCGGGTGGGGGCTGATGGGATTGATCTTGTGACCATGAGTGTGCCACCACTGTACCAGTTGGGTTTGTCGGTAGGTCGGGCACCGTTTGGCTTGGTGTGGTTCACCGCAAAGAGTACACAAGTGAGCCCACTTGCATGGTTTGGCTCGTGGACAAACTGCGTTGGCGTTATAAGATCCACAGATACCCTGACCGGAACCTCGTTCGGTGAATGCGAAAATACCAGTCTTGTCGACCCAGAATGGACGATTAGTGTCGCCAATGGTTCGAGGCTCCTTCCGACAGAGTAGGGTGAGATGTTCACCTGCACAGAGCAAGCACACTACAGCCAATTCATCGAAAACGGCAATATCAAAGAGACGTTCGATGCTTGGGAGTTCTGTCGAGTCAACATTGCTGGCGGTAGAAGATTGTAGTGATATTGGCTGCCTCGAGATTGTACTTGTAACCTGCCGAGCCGTCTTGTTGAGTCGGGGAGTAGATTGAGCGACCCGTTTGTGGTTCGGAGAGACGAGACCCATATAGTCGGGTTCGAGTGGACCCAAGTCGTCAACGTCGCTAAAGATACCGTGAAACGGGACGGAATTCGACCTGGGGAGCTTGCTGGCAGAGATGAAACCATTTGTCGTCAATTCAGAGAGAGGGGGTCGACTTGGACCAGCAACTGGAGCCTTGACTGGGGATCGAGGCTTGGTTGACCTGATCCGACCCGACGTTGGAGGGCTGAATGTGACAGAGGTGCGGACGGCACTAGCAGGAGGAATGAGCGAGGCGGCGAGAAGTGGGGCCACTGGCAGTTCGGACTCGGTCGAGGTTTTCGAAGTGGATTGAACCAGGCAGACACCCGGAGCGGTGAGACGAGCGAGTGGGGATTCCTGGGTTCGAGGATAAGTCAACTACCATCAGCCGTATTCTCGTTGTTTCCACTCACGTCAAGAGCCGAACAGAAAGTATCCACATGTTGTATAAACAAATAGAGATCGAGAGGTTTACCGAATCCAAGTTGAAGCTTGGAGGTCTTGCCGAGTTCGTAGACAAACGACGAAGGCAAAGAGGAAAGAATATGAGATTCAGCCTGTTTATAGGAAGCTGTCCATGCGACTCGCTCGTCCGTGGTTGGTGGTCGTTTATAGGTCGACTCTCTGTCCTCGTCATCGGAATCAACCCAGCGGTAGAGTTCCTTGGGGAGCGTAGAGTGTACCTCTGTAGCCCAATTCAGCGGGACTCGCTGAAATGCGCCAATTAGGCCAGGCGAGATCAGTGCCGGGACAATGAAAGGAGATACTGTTTGGAGGTTGGACATCTCCAAGTGTTGTATGTATAAGTAGAAGAGAGCGATCCGACCGGACGTTTGAATCAAGAGTGGGGCCGAGTAGGTACGGGGTTGACGAGTAGAGGGGTTGACGGCGAGGGGTTGAAATGGAAAAGGGTTCGGGTTCAACGACGTTTCCAGACTCGACCGCGACAACAAAGTGGTGCATTCTTTGGCTCGTTCGATAGAGCAGAGCTAGCTCTTTCGTTTGCCCAATTCATCGTGGTCTATTTGGCGGGGTCGAGTGTCGTGGAATCCAAACCAAGAAGAAACAACAAGGTAATGGTAAGAAAGACAAGTTGAAAGTCGAAATGTATGTGGCTAATCATCTCTTTGGCGGACCGTGACGCTTGGACCACTGCTATGATCTATGCTGCGGTGTGCTGTGGTTCACGAGGGAGCACAGGAGGCTTGGTACATGCAAGGGAGGCCTTTGGCAACATACGACCGGAGAAACAGGGACAGGGGCCGGAACGATACTGACAGACGCCGATGGGTAAACCCGAGAAAGACATGCTTCCGACGTTCTACATTAGACTCCTCCTGTGATCATATTCACTGCTAGTAATACTCATCAGTCATCATGCCATCGCCTTATATCATTCAGTGGGGTATCCTGGGCTGCGGCTGTAAGTCCATGATCTACTAGCGTAGTAGGCTGGGCGCCCACTGACATCCAGCGATCTCGGGATCGTTTGTACGAGATTTAGTCCTCCCCACTTCCGAGCGAGACGCATCCGAAGTCGCCCACGTCGTTGCAGCGATCGGATCACGTAGTATCTCCAAAGCCGAGCAATTCATCAAGGAGAACTGTCCAGAGGGTGGCTCAGCGCAAAAAGAAGGATTGAGCCAGATCAAGACGGCCGCAAAGGGATCTTATAAGGATTGTGTCGAGGATCCAGTACGTCATGCGGTGGGGATGGGGCTCACGAAGTAGAATGTGCAAGCTGTATACATTGGAACTCCCAATACTGCTCATTATGACGATACAAAGCTCGTACTCGAGGCTGGGAAGCATTGCTTGTTGGAAAAGGTGAGGTCACACTCTAGGTTACGGAAAGGAAGAAGCTGACGGAGCAG
>Ga0265780_10007204_pt1 | contig 13689 bp, 16 predicted proteins | sample P1T30metagenome_FD_192432 | JGI IMG/M metagenome (GOLD analysis project Ga0265780, IMG submission 192432) | Plant litter microbial communities from East Loma Ridge, Irvine, California - P1 T30 | ecosystem: Environmental > Terrestrial > Plant litter > Unclassified | place: USA: California... | reverse complement strand
CTCACTGATTTCTGGATTGGACCGACCGGGTCCGAAACAGAACCGCGGAAAAATACCTCGGGTCAGTGTACTAGGGCGACCCGAGAATGTCGAAGTGGGGTCAGCCCACGTCGGCGACGCCGGTGCGGAGCACGGCCGCGACGGCCGACTCGGGCACGCGGAACGAGCGCCCGAACCGGATCGCCGGGAGCTCGCCCGAGTGGACCATCCGGTAGACGGTCATCTTCGAGACGCGCATCATGCCGGCCACCTCGGCGACGGTGAGGAACCTCACGTCCGAGAGATCGTGCGTCACGTCGCCTCCTGCGGCTCGTCGGTCCTGGTCGGCCCACGACGGGTCCGACCCGGGGAAGGGCCGACCTGCGGGGGCCGTCCCGACGGGCGCCGGGACGTGAGCGGCAGGAGGTGCTCCTGTGACTCGTGGTCACTCTAGGGGCGCGTGGGTCGCGGTGCAACGATCGCGCGACCACCGCCTCCTCGGCCCCCAGCCGGCGAGGCAGGCCCGCGTCCGTCGCGCCGGTCAGCGGCCGAGGCGCTTGCGGACCGGGTCGATGACGCGCTCGTCGAGGGCGCTCTGGGCGTCGTGCAGGGCCGAGGAGGCGCGGTGCTGCGCGTCGGCCACCGCGCGTCCCAGCCCGCTCGCCACGTCCGTCGCGTCGGGGAGCGCCTCGGCGGCCCGGCGGATCGGGGCGGGCACGCTCGCGCCGGCCCAGGCGGCGAAGGCGCCGGAGGCGGCTGCGTCGAGGTCTCCGCCGGCGTCGGCGCCGAGGAACGGGATGAGCCAGTCGTCGACGGTCTCGAGGGGGCCGGTCTCGATGCCGTAGTAGCGGTGCTGCCCCTCTTCGCGCACGTGCACGAGCCCCGCGTCGCGGAGGACGCGGAGGTGCTTCGAGACCGTCGGCTGGCTGAGCCCGAGCGCCGTCACCATCTCGCCGACGCTGACGTCGCCCGTGCGGGAGTCGGCGGACACGTGGGCGTCGAGCAAGACCGTGAGGAGGTCCCGCCGCGTGCCGTCGGCGATCACGGCGAAGATGTCGGGCATGCAGCCACAGTAACGACGACCGGCCGGATGTACCATGACGACCGTGACGCGCGCCTCCGTCGCGCCTCGGCGCGGACCAGCACCCGGCCCGACCAGCGCGTTCCGCCGCGTGTCGGACTGGGTCGACGACATCGGCCGGAAGTCGCCCGCGCGCTTCGCCATCCTCATCTTCACCGGGCTGATCCTCGTCTTCACGGTGATCTTCTCGCTGCCCGTCTCGTCGGCGGACCGCACCGTCACACCGCTCGCCGACTCGCTCTTCACGGCCGTCTCGGTCATCTGCGTCACGGGGCTGGCGACCGTCGACATGGCGACGCACTGGTCGCTCTTCGGCCACGTCGTGATCTTCGTCGGGGTGCAGATCGGCGCCATCGGCGTGCTGACCCTCGCGTCGATCATGGGCCTCGTCGTGTCGCGCAAGCTCGGGCTCCGCGCGCGGCTCATGGCCGCAGGCGACAGCAACCCTCTCCGTGCCCACGCCGGCCCGGTGCCCGAGGGCCAGGCCGTCCGCCTGGGCGAGATCGGCGGACTGCTCACGACCGTGGCGCTCAGCTCGTTCGTCATCCAGCTGGTGATCGCCCTCCTGATGATCCCCCGCATGCTCGTCGACGGGATCCCCGTGGGCGACGCCGTGCTCGACAGCTTCTACTACTCGGCGATGGCCTTCACGAACACCGGGTTCACGCCCAACGCCGAGGGGCTGGCGGCCTTCGAGAACGACTACTGGTTCCTCAGCCTGATCATGGTCGGGGTGTTCCTCGGCAGCATCGGGTTCCCCGTCATCTACGCCCTCGCGCGGAACCCGCGGAACCCGCGCCGCTGGTCGGTGCACGTCAAGCTCACCCTGCTCACCACCGCGATCCTCGTCCTCGTCGGGACGGTCCTGTACATCGTGCTCGAGTTCGACAACCCCGAGACGTTCGGCGACATCGAGGCGGGACCGACGGTCTTCCAGTCGTTGTTCCTCAGCATGATGACGAGGTCGGGCGGCTTCTCGACGATCGACGTCGCCGACCTCAACGGGTCGTCGCTGCTCGTCACCGACATGCTCATGTTCATCGGCGGCGGCTCCGCCTCGACGGCCGGCGGCATCAAGGTCACGACCCTCGCGGTGCTGTTCCTCGCCGCGTTCGCCGAGGCGAGGGGCCAGCAGTCGATGGAGGCCTTCGGCCGTCGCATCCCCAGCGACGTGCTCCGGCTCGCGGTCAGCGTCGTGCTCTGGGGAGCGACCATCGTCGCCGTCTCGAGCGTCGTGATCATGCACATCACGAAGGAGCCCCTCGACCACGTGCTCTTCGAGGCGATCTCGGCCTTCGCCACCTCGGGGCTGAGCACGGGCCTCACCGAACGGCTGCCCGACTCGGCGAAGTACGTGCTCGCCGTCACCATGTGGATGGGCCGCGTTGGTACAGTGACGCTCTCCGTCGCCTTGGCTGCCAGCCAGCGACGCCAGCTGTTCACGAGAGCCGAGGAGCGACCGATCGTTGGTTGACAGGATCAAGCACGACGCGCCGGTGCTCGTCATCGGCCTCGGCCGCTTCGGCGCCGCGACCGCAGGACAGCTCGAGCGACAGGACCGCGACGTGCTCGCGGTCGACACCGACGCCGGGCTCGTGCAGAAGTGGGCCGACCGCGTCACGCACGCCGTCCAGGCCGACGCCCGGAGCATCGACGCCCTCAAGCAGATCGGCGCGCAGGACTTCTCCATCGCCGTCGTCGCCGTGGGCTCGTCCATCGAGGCGAGCGTGCTCATCACGGCGAACCTCGTCGACCTCAAGGTGCCGCAGATCTGGGCCAAGGCGATCAGCCAGTCGCACGGCAAGATCCTCGCGCGCATCGGCGCGAACCACGTCATCTACCCCGAGCGCGAGGCCGGCGAGCGCGTCGCGCACCTCGTCTCGGGCCGCATGCTCGACTACATCGAGTTCGACGACGCCTTCGCGATCGTGAAGATGTACCCGCCGAAGCCGGTGCGGGGCGCCTCCCTCGCCGCCTCGAACATCCGCACGCGCTACGGCGTGACCGTGGTCGGGGTCAAGAGCCCCGGAGGCGCGTTCGTCGAGGCGACGCCCGAGACGGTCATCAGCAACCACGACCTCATCATCGTGTCGGGCGACAGCCGGACCATCGAGAAGTTCGCGGCCCTCGAGGGCTGACGCCGTCGCCGGCGATCGCCCGTCCACGCGCCGCTCCGCGGGACGGGCTCAGCGCCCCTCGGCGATCTCGCGGTTGCGGGCGAGGGCGGCCTGGGCGGCCCGGCCGAAGAGCTCGACGAGTCCTCCCTGCTCGAGCTCGGCGACGGCCCGCTCGGTGGTGCCGCCGGGGCTCGTGACGCGCCTGCGGAGCTCGGCGGGCGCCTCCTCGGCCGGCGACAGGTCGCTCGTCGCCAGCAGCTCGCTGGCCCCGCGGAAGGTGCCCTGCACCATCACCGCAGCCTGGGCGGGCGTGAAGCCGAGGCCGACCGCCGCCTCCTGCAGGGCCTCGATCAGCAGGTAGACGTACGCAGGGCCGGAGCCCGAGACGGTGCTCAGCGCGTCGATCTGCGACTCGGGCACGACGACGACGTCGCCGACGACCTCGAACAGGCGGCGGGCCAGTGCGAGGTCGTCGTCGGACGAGCGCGAGCCGGCGCTGAGCCCGGTGACGCCGAGGCCGACGTGCGACGGGGTGTTCGGCATCGAGCGCAGCACCGGGACGGACGCGGGCAGGGCCTGCTCCATCGTGGCCGTGGTGACGCCCGCGGCGAGGCTGACGACCACGGCGTCGGGCTCGAGGGCCGGACCGATCTCGGTCAGCAGGTCGACGACCATGTGCGGCTTGACCCCCACCAGCACGAGTCGTGCGCCGGTGACGGCGGCGGCGTTCGCCCCGGGGTCGGTCTCGGTGGCGAGGGAGGTGACGCCGTCGCGGCGCAGCGGCCCCGCCTTGGCCTCGGTGCGGTTCGTGACCCGGATGCCGCCGTCGACGACGACGTCGGGCCCGAGCAGGCCGGCGAGGACGGCACCGCCCATCGAGCCTGCTCCGAGGACAGCGGTGGCGGGGAGAGTCGTGACCATCGGGCCATCCTAAGATCGAGCACAGACACGAGGAGACCCACATGAGCACGTCCGGCGGCAACAAGGCGATCTTCGCGGCACTCGCCGCCAACCTGGGGATCGCGGTGACGAAGTTCGTCGCCTGGTTCTTCTCCGGGTCGTCGTCGATGCTCGCCGAGGGCGTGCACTCCCTGGCCGACTCGGGCAACCAGCTGCTGCTGCTGCTCGGCGGCAGGCAGGCCCGCAAGGCGGCCGACGCCGAGCACCCCTTCGGCCACGGCCGCGAGCGCTACGTCTACGCCTTCGTCGTCTCGATCATCCTGTTCAGCGTCGGCGGCGTGTTCTCGCTCTACGAAGGCGTCGAGAAGCTGCGCGAGCCGCACCCCCTCGACGTCCCCTGGCTGCCCGTCCTCGTCCTCGCCATCTCGCTCGGCCTCGAGGGCTTCTCGTTGCGCACCGCGATCAGGGAAGCGCGTCCTGCGAAGGGCGCACAGAGCTGGCCTGCCTTCATCCGCCGTGCCAAGGCCCCCGAGCTGCCCGTCGTGCTGCTCGAGGACGCCGCGGCGCTGCTCGGCCTGAGCTTCGCCATGATCGGCGTCGTGCTGACCTGGATCACGGGCGACGGCGTCTACGACGCGATCGGCACGCTGGCCATCGGCCTGCTGCTCGTCGCCGTCGCGGTCGTGCTCGGCATCGAGACGAAGAGCCTGCTCGTCGGCGAGGGCGCGTCGGCCGGCGACGTCGCGGCCATCCGCTCGGCGGTCACCGACGGCCCCGAGGTCGAGCAGATCGTGCACATGAAGACCCTCTACCTCGGCCCGGACGAGCTGCTCGTCGCCGTCAAGGTCGCGATGGACGGCCGCACGGTGCTGCGCGACGTCTCGGCGGCGATCGACGTCGTGGAGGCCCGCGTGCGCGCCGCCGTGCCGCTCGCCCGGGTGATCTACGTCGAGCCCGCCGTCTGGCACGAGCCCGGCCGGGTCGATCCGCCCACCGACGCGATCGTCATCCGGGCGGCCGACTAGCGCCTCTCGGCGAAGAACGCGTCGAGCTGCGCCCGGCACTCCGCCTCGCGCACGCCGGCGAAGACCTCGGCGCGGTGCGGCAGCCTGCGGTCGCGGAGGATGTCGTAGACGCTGCCCGCGCCTCCTGCCTTCTCGTCCCAGGCGCCGTAGACGACCCTCGGCACGCGCGCCGCGAGGATCGCCCCGGCGCACATCGGGCACGGCTCGAGCGTGACGACGAGGGTCGTGCCCGTGAGGTGCCAGTCACCCGTGTGCCGGGCAGCCGCGCGCAGGGCGAGGACCTCGGCGTGGGCCGTCGGGTCCTGCAGCAGCTCGCGCTCGTTCCGTCCGGTGCCGATCACCACGCCGTCGGAGTCGAGGACGACGGCCCCGACGGGCACGTCGCCGGAGACGCGGCAGCCCTCGGCCTGGGCGAGCGCGTCGCCCATCCACTCCTCGAGCCGGGACGGGACGAGGGGCACGGCGACGCTCCAGGGGACGGACTCGCGGGTCGGTCGACTCCGCTACCGTTGAGCCTATGCGAGTGCACGTAGCGGACCATCCCCTCATCACCCACAAGCTGACCGTGCTCCGCGACAAGAACACGCCGTCACCCACCTTCCGGGCCCTCACCGAGGAGCTCGTGACGCTCCTCGCCTACGAGGCGACCCGTGACGTCCGGACGTCGACCGTCGAGATCGAGACGCCGGTCGGCCCCGCCACGGGGCTCGAGATCAGCCAGCCGCGCCCGCTGGTCGTGCCGATCCTCCGTGCCGGCCTCGGCATGCTCGAGGGCATGACGAAGCTCGTCCCGACCGCCGAGGTCGGGTTCCTCGGCATGGTGCGCGACGAAGAGACGCTGCAGCCGACCACCTACGCCGAGCGCCTGCCCGACGACCTCTCGAACCGCCAGTGCTTCGTGCTCGACCCGATGCTCGCCACCGGCGGCTCGCTCATCGCAGCGATCGACTACCTGCTCGACCGCGGCGCCGTCGACGTCACGGCCGTCTGCATCCTCGCCGCACCCGAGGGCCTCGCGGCCGTCGAGGCCGCCATGGAGGGGCGCGACGTGCACGTCGTGCTCGGCGCGGTCGACGAGAAGCTGAACGAGCAGGGCTACATCGTCCCCGGGCTCGGCGACGCCGGCGACCGCCTCTACGGCCTGGCCTGAGCCGACCCGCACCACCGGAGCGCCCGAACCGGCCACGTCACCGCGACGTGCGCACGGATCGGGCGCTCCGTCGTGTCGCCTTGACACGGGTCACGGCACTGGCACACAATCGCTCCATGACTTCCCGTGTGTTCGCTCCGACCTCCCTCGAGGCCTCCAGGAGCGCCGGCATGATGATGCCGATGCACGCGGTCATGTGTCGAATGTGTGCCTGACCCGGCCACACACCTCGCCGAGTCGCAGCTGCTGACACCGCCAGCTGAGCTCGCGTCCCCACCCGGACGTCGAGTCATCGACTCCCGGACGATCCGCGTCGTCACCCGACGCGCGTCTGGACGGTGCACTGCACCGACTGCTCGTGACGCACGGCACCATCGCCGGCGGGATCGAGCACCGACACACACCGAGCGAGACGCTCCCGCCCCTGGCCGACGCCGGGCGAGGACGCGTCCCGCCGCCGTCCCGCAAGGAACCCGCCTGTCATGTCCCTCATCCTCGACCGCCCCGTCACCGCCGCCCGCACCGTCTCGCCGGCCCGCGCCTCCTCGGCCCCTGCTCCCCTGAGCGCCCCCGCCGCCTCCTCCCCCGCTCCTGCCCCCGCCGCGCCCCGACCTCGCGCCCTGCCCGAGGGCACGGAGGCGCGCGGGTTCGCCCTCTACGTCGGGATCGACGAAGTGACCGCCGCCCAGACCGGCACCGAGCTGGGCGACATCGTGGCGCAGATCAAGGCCCTCGTCGCCCAGATCGCCCCCGCCGCCGAGACGCACGCCGCCGTCGCCATCGCGCCGACCGGTGCCGGCGGACGGGACGTGGACGTCGTCCGCCTCGCCCTGCAGGACCCGTCCGCCGTGGCCGCACGACGACAGGCGGCCGACGTCGACGAGGAGCCCGGCGCCCGCGGCGGCGTGGTCGTCGACATCTCGCGCAAGCGCGTGCTGCTCGACGGCGAGTCCGCGGGCCTCACCTACAAGGAGTTCGAGCTGCTGCAGTACCTCGTGCTCCGCGAGGGCCGGACCATCGAGCGGTCCGAGCTGATCAGCGGGCTCTGGGCCGACGGCGACGACGAGGTGCCGAACGAGCGCACCGTCGACGTGCACGTGCGCCGGCTGCGCGCCAAGCTCGGCGCGTTCGAGGACGTCGTCCGCACCGTGCGCGGCGCCGGCTACCGGTTCGACCGCCACGCGGACGTCTCGATCCGCCACGCGTCGACGCCCTCGCCCGACCTGTTCTAGGCCCTCCCCCTGGCGGACCCGCCGGGGCACGGGTGCCGAGCCGCGGCTCGCGGGGAGTTCCCAGGAAAATAACGTTTCGATAACTAGACGACCGTTACCGGGCCGTTATATCGTGAGCGGGTCGAGGTCGTTTGCTGTGGCGGCCGAGGCAGGATGTGATTGCAGGACAACTCTTGGTGCAAGGGATGAGGGCCGGTCGCCCAGCGACCGGCCCTCTGTCGTTCCCGCTCGCTGGTCGGTCCCGCTCCCGCGCCGCGTCGACGGCACCGCATCGGCCCCGTGTCGGCGGTCTTCCCTAGACTCTCGAGAGGACCGAGAGCACGAGGAGCAGCATGAGCGAGACAGCGGTGGCCGTGGGCGCCTGGGAGTCGCTCTTCCGGGCGCAGGTCACGGTGATGCGCGAGCTGAACGCGTGCTTCCCGACGGACGAGATCTCGTTTAACGAGTACGACGTCCTCTTCAACCTCTCGAACCAGCAGGATCGCCGAGCGCGCATCCGCGACCTGACCCGACACCTGTTGCTGACGCAGCCGAGCATCAGCCGCCTCGTCGACAGGCTCGCCTCGCGCGGCATCGTCGAGAAGCACAGCGACCCCGGCGACGGGCGCGGCATCATCGTGTCGATGACCGCCGAGGGCACGGCCCTCTACCGCCGCACGGCCATCAGCCACGCGGCGGCCATCGCCCGCCGCGTCGGCGGCAGCCTCGACCACGACGAGCTCGTCGCCCTGACCGAGCTCTGCACCCGCCTCCGGCAGGGGCCGGTCGCCGACGAGACGGCTCCCGACGACGTGTCGCCGGACGACGCCGCGGCCGGAGCGACGAGGACGGACGCCGTCGCGTGAGCACCGCCTCCTCGACCGCGACCCCCGCGATCGTCTGGCTGCGCGACGACCTGCGCACCGCCGACAACCCCGCCCTCGTCGCCGCCGTCGAGCACGGCGGCCCCGTCGTCGTCCTCTGGCTGCTCGACGAGGAGTCGCCCGGCATCCGCGCCCTCGGCGGCGCCTCGCGCTGGTGGCTGCACCACAGCCTCGTCGCGCTCGCGAGCGATCTGCGCGAGCTCGGCGTCGAGCTGACCCTGCGCCGGGGCACGGCGGCGACCGAGGTGCCCGCCCTCGTCGCCGAGGTCGGCGCCGGTGCCGTCTACTGGAACCGCCGCTACGGCCTGGCCGCCCGCGAGGTCGACGCCGCCCTCAAGACCGCGCTGCACGACGAGGGGATCGAGGCGCACAGCTTCCAGGGCTCGCTGATGTTCGAGCCGTGGACGGTCCAGACCGGCTCGGGCGAGCCGTTCAAGGTCTTCACGCCGTTCTGGCGTGCCTGCCTCAGCCGACCCGAGCCGCGCGAGCCGCTGCCCGCGCCCGAGCACCTCACGGCTCCCGACCGCGCGCCGGCGAGCGACGACCTCGACTCCTGGCAGCTGCTGCCGACCCGGCCCGACTGGGCGGCGGGCCTGCGCGAGACGTGGACGCCCGGCGAACGGGCCGCGCTCGACACCCTCGAGGAGTTCGCGACCGGCCACCTCGCCGACTACGGGCAGCGCGACGTCCCGTCCCAAGAGGCCACCAGCAGGCTGTCGCCCCGCCTCCGCTGGGGCGAGGTGAGCCCGTTCCAGGTCTGGCACCGCATGCAGGGCGACCTGCCCGCCGCCTCCCGCGAGCAGGCGCAGGGGTTCCTGCGCGAGCTCGTCTGGCGCGAGTTCAACCACACGGTGCTCTTCGCGAACCCGCACCTCGCGACGAAGAACTACCGCCCCGAGTTCGACGCGTTCCCGTGGGAGGACCTGCCCGAGTCCGACCTCGACCGGTGGCGGCAGGGCACGACGGGCGTGCCTCTCGTCGACGCGGGCATGCGGCAGCTCTGGACGACCGGCTGGATGCACAACCGCGTGCGCATGGTCACGGCGAGCTTCCTGGTGAAGAACCTGCTCGTCGACTGGCGCGTGGGCGAGCAGTGGTTCTGGGACACCCTCGTCGACGCCGACGAGGCGAACAACCCCGCCAACTGGCAGTGGACCGCGGGCTCCGGCGCCGACGCGGCTCCGTACTTCCGCGTCTTCAACCCCGAGCTGCAGGCGAGCAAGTTCGACGGGCACCGGAACTACGTGCGCGAGTGGGTCCCCGAGGTCGACGACGACGCCTACCCCGAGCCGATGGTCGACCTCAAGCAGTCGCGACGCGACGCGCTCGACGCGTACGAGACCATGCGGCGCACCACGACGACGCCCGCGTCCTGACCCCCCGCCGACACGAGCCGGCCCGACAGCCCACCGAGAGGCAGCATGACCACCTCGACCCGCAGCGCAGGGATCGACGCCGTCTTCGACGCACGCCGACTCGACGAGAAGGCGCCCAGCGCCGTCTTCGCGACCTTCGACCACGACGGCGTCACGCACCACGGCAGCCGCGGCACCCTCGACGGCACGCCGACGGGCGCCGTGCCCGGTCCGCACACCGCGTACCGCATCGCCTCGTGCACGAAGAGCGTGACGGCGACCGTGCTGCTCGCGCTGCGCGACGAGGGGAGGCTCGTGCTCGACGCTCCCGTCACCGACTTCGTGCCGGCCTTCGCCGAGGTCGTCCTGCCCACGGGCGACTCGCCCGTGCCGACCGTGCGCATGCTCATGACGATGTCGGGCGGCCTGCCGACCGACGACCCGTGGGGCGACCGCCAGGAGTCGATCACCGACGACGAGCTCGACGACCTGCTGCGCGGCGGCCTCCGCTTCGACAGCGTCCCCGGCACGGCGTTCGCCTACTCGAACCTGAGCTGGGCCCTGTTGGGCCGCGTCGTGACGTCGGTGACCGGTCGCCCCTACCGCGAGGTGGTCGAGCAGCGCGTCCTCGAGCCGCTCGGGCTCACCTCGACCGGGTTCACGGTCGACGTGCCCGCGTCGGGCGGCCTCGCCGTCGGGCACCGACGCCGCGACGACGGCGGCTGGGAGCCCCTGCCCTTCTCCGCGCCCGGCGCCTTCTCGCCCATCGGCGGCCTGTTCAGCACCACCACCGACCTCGCCCGCTGGGCGCGCTGGCTCGCGTCGGCCTTCGACCCCGAGGGGCGCGGCGACGTCGACGGGGTGCTGAGCCGCGCCTCCCGCCGCGAGATGCAGCAGGTGCACAGGGCGACGCCGGGCTCGGGGGCGCACCCCTCGGGCTACGGATTCGGCCTCGTCGTCGAGCACCACCCCGACTTCGGCACCGTCGTCTCGCACAGCGGCGGCTACCCCGGCTTCTCGGCCCACATGCGCTGGCAGGCGGCGACCGGCCTCGGCGTGGTCGGCCTCGAGAACGCCACCTACGCCCAGGTGTCCGTGCCCGTGGCGCTCGCCCTCGACGGCCTGATGGGCGACGCCGAGGAGGTGCGGGTCGCCGGGGACCCCTGGCCTGAGACCCTCGCGGCGGCCGAGGCCGTCGAGGCCGTCGTGCGCGGCGCCGAGGTCCCCGCCGACCTGCTCAGCGAGAACGTCGAGCTCGACCTGCCCCTCGCGCGGCGGCGGCGGCAGTGGGCCGAGGCCGTGGACTCGCTCGGCGGCCTCGTGGGCGTCCCCGAGGGCGCGGGAGGCGCCTCCTCGCTCGTCCGGGACGAGCCCGACGTGCCCGCCGCCTCCTCGTCGGTGCCGTCCCGGCGCGTGTGGCACCTGCCGGCCCGACGCGGGTCGCTGCGACTCGAGATCCGGCTGACTCCTGAGGGCCGCCCGCGCGTGCAGACCCTCTCGGTACGGGCGGTGCCGGCACGCCAAGAGCCGTAGCCTGGGCAGGTGACCGTCCAGTTCCGCGCCTCCTCCGTCGCCGAGATCGATCCCCTCCGCCTCTACGAGCTGCTGCGCCTGCGCGTCGACGTCTTCGTCGTCGAGCAGGACTGCCCCTATCCCGAGCTCGACGGACGCGACGTCGAACCCGACGCGCTGATGCTGTGGGCCGAGGAGGACGACCAGGTGCTCGCGACCGTCCGGCTGCTCGTCGACCACGCCGACGACGGGATGCGCATCGGACGCGTCGCGACCGCACCGGCAGCCCGCGGCCGCGGCCTCGCCGCCGATCTGATGCGGCTCGCGCTCGAGCGGTGCGCCGGGCGGCTCGTGCGGATCGACGCCCAGGCGCACCTCGAGGGCTGGTACGGACGGCTCGGCTTCGCCGTCGACGGGCCCGGGTTCCTCGAGGACGGCATCCCCCACGTGCCGATGTCGCTGACGATGGCGGCCGCCTCCGCCTGACGGGTGGGCCAGGCCGCCTCCGGCCGCCCTACACTCGGGCCATGGAACGCCGAGCGACCCCGCCCCGTGAGCGCATCCTCGAGGCGGCGCGGAGCGAGTTCGCCGCCCTGGGCCTCGCCGGCGCCCGCATCGACTCGATAGCCCGCGAGGCCGAGGCGAGCAAGGAACGCCTCTACGCGCACTTCTCGACCAAGCGCGACCTCTTCGACGCGGTGCTCGGCGAGAGCATCGACCGCTGGCTGCGGGCCATCCCGTTCGACGCCCACGACCTGCCCGGCTGGGCCCGGCGCCTCTACGACCACCTCGCCCTGCACCCCGACGACGCCCGCATGCTGCTCTGGGGCCAGATCGAGGGCGCGTCGTTGCCGAGCCCCGGCGTCGTCGACCGCGAACAGCTGGAGGCGCGGCGGGCGGCGGTGCAGGAGGCCCAGGAGGCGGGCGACATCGCGCCGGGATGGAACGCCGACGAGCTGCTCACCATGGTCTTCGGCGTCGTGCTCGGGTGGTTCGTCACCCCTGCCGCGACCAACCTGCACGGCGGGCCGCACGAGCGCCGGTGCGCCGTGGTGGAGCAGGCCGTGAGGCGACTCGTCGGCTGAGCCGCGCCTCCTCGTCCTGCCCCGGGCCACGGTGCGGAGTAGCGTCGCGACGGTGACCCGCTCAGAGCTGCTCCCCGACCTCTCCCCCGACCTCCGCGCCGTGCTCGACACGGTGCCCGACACCGGCGGCGTCCAGCGCGGCGACGTCGTCTGGGACGACGGCGGCACGCCCCTCGAGGGCTGGCTCGCCACGCCAGACAGCGCCTCCGACGAGCTGCGGCCCGCCGTGCTCGTGCTGCACGACTGGTTCGGCGTCGTCGACCACGTCAAGGTGCGCGCCCTCATGCTCGCCCGCCTCGGCTACGTCGCCCTCGCCGGCGACGTCTACGGCCAGGGCGTCCGGCCAGGGCCCGAGGAGGCCGGCGCACAGGCAGGTGCCTGGTACGGAGACGTGCCCGCGTTCCGGGCCCGCCTCGCCGCGAACCTCGAACGGCTGCGGAGCGAGCCGGGCGTCGACCCCTCGCGGATCGCCGTCATGGGCTACTGCTTCGGCGGCTCCGGTGCGCTGGAGCTCGCGCGCTCCGGCGCGGACGTGGCGGCGGTCGCGTCGTTCCACGGCGGGCTCGGCACGGCCCTCCCCGCCGAGGAGGGTGCCGTCCGGGCGCCGTTGCTCGTCATGACCGGGGCAGCCGACCCCGTCGTGCCCGACGACGCCGTGGTCGCCTTCGAGGACGAACTGCGCGCCGCCGGCGCACCCGACTGGCAGGTCGTCAGCTACAGCGGCGCCATGCACGCCTTCGCCGTGCCCGGCACCGACTCGCCCGACCACGGGGCGCAGTACCAGGCCGTCGCGGACCGGCGCTCGTGGCGCCAGATGCGCGACTTCTTCGACGAGGTGCTCGGCCAGCCGAGCTAGGGCGCGGCCGGGCCCGGCCGCGCCCGCGTCAGGCCCCGGAGCCGCCCGCGGCGATCGCGCGCAGCTGCACGGCGGTCGCGATCGCGGCGTGGGCGGCCTCGGCGCCCTTGTCCTCCTTCGAGCCGGGCAGGCCGGCCCGGTCGAGCCCCTGCTGCTCGTCGTCGAGGGTGAGCACGCCGAACCCCACGGGCTTGCCCGTGTCGAGCGACACGCGGAGCAGCCCCGACGTCGCCGCGTCGGACACGTACTCGAAGTGCGGGGTCCCGCCGCGGATGATCACGCCGAGCGCGACGACGGCGTCGGCGCCGGCCTCGAGCGCCGCCTTCGCGACCACGGGCAGCTCGAAGCTGCCGGGCACGCGCAGCACCTCGGCGGTGGCGCCGAGCCGCTCGACGGTCGCGAGGGCCCCGGCGAGCAGGCCGTCGGTGATGGTCTCGTGCCAGGTGCCGGCGACGACGGCGACGCGCACGCCGGTCCCGTCGACGTCGATCTCGGTGGGGGCGCCCTCGACGCTCATGCGGTGTCTCCTCGTGT
>Ga0265780_10007202_pt1 | contig 13690 bp, 13 predicted proteins | sample P1T30metagenome_FD_192432 | JGI IMG/M metagenome (GOLD analysis project Ga0265780, IMG submission 192432) | Plant litter microbial communities from East Loma Ridge, Irvine, California - P1 T30 | ecosystem: Environmental > Terrestrial > Plant litter > Unclassified | place: USA: California... | reverse complement strand
GTGAAGAAGAACAAAGTGTCGACCAGATCCTTGTCGAGCTGCGCCATCAGCGGCTCGCTGTGCGACGATCCGTCGGCCTTGCCCACCATGAGGTAGGGGCTGTCGGCCATCTTCTTCCACAGCGTCTCTTTGATTTCGTGGGTGTCGGCCATTGGGGTTCTCCTAATTTGGTAAGGGAAGAACCGCGAAGCGCGAAGTTGGTTGCCGAGCGAAACAACAACCCGTCCGCCGCGTCCGTCGTGCGGACGCGGCGGCGGTGGATTTAGAGGACTTCGAACAGACCTGCGGCGCCCTGGCCGCCGCCGATGCACATCGTGACGACGACGTACTTCGCGCCACGGCGCTTGCCCTCGATCAGCGCATGGCCGGTCGCGCGCGCGCCGGTCATGCCGTACGGATGGCCGATCGAGATCGCGCCGCCCGAGACGTTGAGCAGCTCATCCGGAATGCCGAGCTTGTCGCGGCAATACAGCACCTGCACTGCGAACGCCTCGTTGAGCTCCCACAGGCCGATGTCGTCCATCTTGAGGTTGAAGCGCTCGAGCAGCTTGGGGATCGCGAAGACCGGGCCGATCCCCATCTCGTCGGGCTCGGTGCCAGCCACCGCCATGCCGACATAACGGCCAAGCGGGGTGAGGCCGCGCTTCGACGCAAGCGACTCTTCCATCAGCACCGAGGCCGACGACCCGTCCGACAGCTGGCTGGCGTTGCCCGCAGTCACGTTCATCCCCGGGCCCATGACGGGCTGGAGCGACTGGAGGCCTTCCAGCGTCGTCTCGGGGCGGTTGCCTTCATCCTTGGAGAGCGTGACCTCCTTGTGCGTGACTTCCTTGGTTTCCTTGTTCGTCACCGCCATGGTCGCGGTGACGGGGACGATCTCCGCGTCATAATAACCCGCGGCCTGTGCAGCGGCGGTGCGCTGCTGCGACTTGAGCGCATATTCGTCACACGCTTCGCGGCTGATGTTGTAGCGCTTGGCGACGACTTCGGCGGTACCAAGCATCGCCATGTACACGTCCTTGTGCATCGCGATCAGCTCGGGGTCGGGCGCGAGCCGCATCTGCGGGGTCTGGACGAGGCTGATGCTCTCGACCCCGCCGCCGATCGTGACGTCCATATTGTCGGTGATGATCTGCTTGGCGGCGGTGGCAATCGCCATCAGGCCGCTGGCGCACTGGCGGTCGACCGACATGCCCGGCACGGTGACGGGGAGCCCGGCGCGGAGCAGCGATGTGCGCGCGATGTTGCCAGCCTGGTGGCCCTGCTGGAGCGCACAGCCGAACACGACGTCGTCGACCATGCCGCCTTCGATCCCGGCGCGCTCGACGGCGGCCTTGATCGCGTGGCTGGCGAGGGTCGGGGCAGGGGTGTTGTTGAATGCGCCGCGATAGGCACGACCGATCGGGGTGCGGGCGGTGGAAACGATGACGGCTGAACGCATCGGACTTCTCCTTTTTTAAGCCCCTCCCCTTCAGGGGAGGGGTTGGGGGTGGGGACGTGGGATGCAGGCAGCCGGTTCGGTTACGGCACTGCCCCACCCCAACCCAGCTCCGTCTTCTGACGGGGCCGGTTTTGCCCCCGGCAAAACCTTGATCATGCTGGGAGCATGATCAACCCCGTCAGAAGCCGGAACTCCTGAAGGGGAGGGGCTTTTACGGGTCAAACGAAGATCTGCGACATCCACTCGGCAATCATTGCGGGCTTCTGCTCGCCTTCGATCTCGACCGTGAATTCGTTGGTCTGCTGCCACTGGCCGGGGCGCTTCTCGATCAGCTCTAGCAGCTTGAACCGCCCGCGCACGCGCTTGCCCGAGCGGACCGGCTGAAGAAAACGAACCTTATTGCCCCCGTAGTTGATGCCCATCTTCACGCCCTCGATCTGGACCGCGTCGATGATTTTGGAGGACAGCAGCGGCATCAGCGACAGCGTCAGGAAACCGTGCGCGATCGTGCCGCCGAAGGGCGTCATTGCGGCCATCTGCGGATTGACGTGGATGAACTGATGGTCGCCGGTGGCATCGGCGAACTTGTCGATCATTTCCTGGCTCACCTCAACCCAGTCCGACACCTGTTCGCTGCCGATACGGGTCGCCAGTTCCTGGATGGTCATCGTCGTCACGGCATTCCCCTGAAAGTGGCACCTCGGTGCAGTACCGAGCGGGAGATGGCACCGGCCGACACGTCATGCAAGCATCGTGGAAACCCGCAACCGGAACGCTACGCGCGCCGTAGCGTTAATTGGCGGAAATCGAGCAGCGAGTCGGCAAGGGATCGCGGACCGAATGTTCGAAAACGATATGTTGCGATGATTCGGAAAATACGTAGGCTCGTGCAGAAATACTTCAAACAGACCGTATTGCGACGGAGGATTGTCACAGAGAATAGTCAATAGGAATGAAACCCTTCTTTAGACGGATGGCGTCCGCGACGGATCGCTGCATAGCCCCTCCTACATTCTTCCAACAACGTTGCGGATCACGGTGGGGCATTTCGAGATGCGAGTAGCAATGAAACAGCGGCCAGACGACAAGGGTAACATGTACGTGGTGCGCGATATGCGCGCGGAGGAACGCGGGGCCTCGACGGCGGCGTTGTTGGACGATCTGGCGCATCTCACCATGCGCGCGCTGCAGGTACCCGTCGCGCTGATCGTGATCGACGGCGGTGCGAACGGCTGGACGACCCGCAAGATCGGCACCGCCATCGATGCGGCCTGTGGCGTTGCAACGGGCATCGAACAGTCCGACCTGGCGGCGCTGGCGAACCCGATCTTCGCGGAAGCGCACGGATTTGCTTTCTATGTGGCGACGCCACTGCGCGATGCCTTCGGCATGCGGTTCGGCACCCTGGCCGTGCTGAGCGAACAGACCCGGATGGTCTGCGAAGACGATCTCGTCACGCTGCGCAAGATGGCCGGGATCGTCGAACGCCTGGCCTGATGCGGTCGGTCAGAAGTCGGTCATTGCCGTGACTCCCTTGCGGGTCAGGATCGCATCGCGCGCGGTGGGTTCGTCCCCGGTCCCGATCAGGAAGAATTCGACCGACAACATCCCTTCGTCGATCAATGCCTGGACGATCCGAACGAACGCGCGGCTTTCCGGAGAAAACTCGTTGCCCAATTGCGTGGGCGACAGGTTCACCGGATTGGGCCAGCTTTTCCGGAGATACGAGAGCGCGGCCTGGTTTAGCCGCACCTCGATATTGTCCGGATCGTCATGGACCCACTGCAAAGCCAATATTATCGCCCCTAATACATTGGCGTCGTGCTAAAATCCCGTCAGACATCGGTCCGGGATAATCCCAAGCGCTCTAAGTATACGGCTGAAATATAGGCTAAGAACGGTGCAAGCGCCAGTCTCGTGCACTGCATTTCCCGCAGCGTCGCAGTATAGCTGCACTATCTAATCCGAATGGAGTAGGGGCGTATACTGCGGCGGCGGTACTCGCATCGATATGGTTAACGCTCTCCGCTATCTTCGTCGACGGCGGATGTGTTTGGTGTTGCCCCGGTTCCCTGGCGTCGGTCGCTCGATTTTGCATCTTGCGGTGTATCGGCGGCTGGTGCGCTGGCATCCGCGCGAGGGTCTGGCTCCGCGGCAGCACTGATGAAATTGGTCTGGGTCGGATAAGCGAGTGAAATCCCCTCGTCGTTCAGCCGCCGCACGATGGCGAGACCGAGCGTGTGGCGCGCGTCATAAAAATCCTGGAACGCCGCGCTCGGGGAGTCGAACTGGACGTCGAAATCATAGCTGTTCGCGCCGAAACCGGTGAAGCCGCTGCGAACGAACTTCATCCCATGCGCTTCGATCAGCTCCTTGAGCATCGACGGCAAGGCTTCCATCGTGTCGATCGGTGTCCATTGCACCACGCCAAGCGTGAACACCACACGCCGGTAATCGCGCGAACTGTTGTTGATGATTTCCTTTTCGAGCAATTGCTTGTTCGCGACGACGCGTTCTTCGCCGGTGACGCCGCGGATACGCGTCGACTTGAGTCCGATCGCTTCGACGGTGCCGGCCGACGAATCATAGCTGATCGCATCGCCGCGCCGGAACGGGCGATCGAAGATGATCGCGAGCGCCGCGAACAGATCGGCGAAGATGCCTTGTGCGGCGAGACCGATCGCGATCCCGCTGACGCCCAGACCGGCGACCAGCCCGGTGACGTTCACCCCCAGATTGTCGAGCACCACGATCAGCGCGATCGCGAACACCGCGAAGCTGACGAGCAGGCGGATGATCCCCATCGCGCTACCGATCGCTTCGCCAGTATAATGCTCGCCGTGGGTGCGGTGTTCGATCGCGCCGAGGATCAGCTCGCGCGCCCAGATCGCCGCCTGGAACACCGCCGAAATCGTGAAGAGGAAGTTCACGACGCGCGTCACATCGGCGGGCGGATTGGCGAACCCGATCACCAGCTTGGCCGCGAGGATCAGGATGAACAGGTTGCCGGTCCGCGTCACCGCCTTGCCGATGACGATGCCCCAGCCGCCCAGCTGCCCGTCGCGCTGGCACAGGCGGCGACCCATGCGCCGAGCGAAGTGCAGCGCGATCACGATCGCGGCACCGGCGGCGAGCGAGACGAGAAGCTGCAGCCAGTAATCGCCGATCCAGTCGACCGTCGTCTTCACGAGGCCCTGGACCTGGCTGTTGACGTCGCGCACGCGGATGGGCGGCAGGATCGCCGCTTGCTTGTTGCTCATGGATCTACCTTCAGGCTGCGCCGGCGAGAACCGGGGCGGCGGTGCTGCCCGCACCGTTCTCGAGAAATGCGATCAGGCCGCGCTCGGTGCGGCTGAGATACTGGGTCGACCGCGGCAGCCGCAGGCCTGCGCGAAACGCGGCTTGGCCATCCTTGGCGAGCGCCAGCACGGTCGGATGGACATAGGACTTGCGCGCGATCGCAGGCGTATTGCCGAGCGCCTCGCAGACGGGCTCGAGCATCGTCTTCAGACTGATGTCATGCTTCGCCTGCGCCAGCGCTTCGAAGGCGAGGACGCTCGCACTCCACGTGCGGAAGTGTTTCGCGGTGAAATCGCTGCCCATCGCGTCGCGGATGTAGGCGTTGACGTCGGACGAACTGACCGGATGGCAACAGCCCTCGGCATCGACCCAGCGGAACAAATGCTGGCCCGGCAGATCCTGGCACCGCTTGACGAAGCGACTGAGCGAACCGTCTGTGATCGTCAGCATCCGCAACTTGCCCGACTTGGCCTTGAACTGCAGCTTGAGCGATTGCCCCTTCAGCGCCGCATGGCGCTTGCGCAACGTCGTCGCGCCGAAGCTCTTGTTCGACTTTACATAACCTTCGTTGCCGATGCGGACCTTGCCCAGATCGAGCAGGCGGACGACCGCCGCGACGGCCATGTCCTTGTCGAGTCCGCGGCGCTTTAGGTCCGCCTCGACGCGCGCGCGCAACTTGGGCAGCGCGTGGCCGAACGGCGCGCACAATTCGTACTTCGCGGCTTCCTGCGTTTCGCGGAAACCGAGGTGATAGCGATACTGCTTGCGACCCTTTTCGTCCCATCCGACCGCTTGGATGTGCCCGTTTGGCGATGGGCAGAACCATGCGTCGCGATAGGCAGGGGGCAGGCCAATCGCGTTCAGACGGTCGATTTCAGCGCGGTCAGTAATGCGGCCGCCGTCGACGTCGTAATAGCCCCAGCCGTGCCGCATCTTGCGCCGCGTGATGCCGGGGTCGCTGTCGTCGTGATAGGAGATGGCCGGAGTCTGTTGCGACATTGTCCGGGATGAATGCACGGCTGGGCGCATCGTTCCGGAACAGCCGGCCCGCCTCACGGGTTGAGCACCGCGAGCCCGTCGAGGCTCCACCTCCCGATCCTTTACGTACCGGAGACTATCATGGCCGAGCTATCGCAAGCGCACGTGCTCATCATCGCGACCGACGGTTTCGAACAGGCCGAACTGTTCGAGCCGCGCAAGGCGTTGCTCGACGCGGGTGTCAAGGTCACGCTGGCGTCGATCAAGACCGACCCGATCCAGGGCATGGTGTTCGACGACAAGGGCGACACGATCACCCCGGACACGACGCTCGACGAGGTCGATACCGAGGACTTTACCGCGCTCTTGCTGCCGGGCGGTGTCGGCAATCCGGACAAGCTGCGGATGAACGACCGCGCGGTCGAGATCGTCGAGGAGTTCGCAGACGACGGCAAGCTGATCGCGGCGATCTGTCACGCTCCGTGGCTGCTGATCGAAGCCGATGTGGTCGACGGGCGCCGCATGACGAGCTGGCCGTCGCTGCGCGTCGATCTGGCGAATGCCGGCGCGGAAGTGGTGGACGAGGAAGTCGTGCGCGACGGTCCGTTCATCACCAGCCGCAAGCCTGATGACATTCCGGCGTTCAACAAGGCGATCCTGGCGGCGCTGCAGGAAGACCTGGACGATCAGGAAGCGGACGAGGACGACACCGCGGACGCATTACCGCCCGAACCGGCTCGCCGACCCGCGGCGAGCCGGTGATGCGCCGACCCTGCGGCGGGCTGGGGCGTGGTGCGCTCGCAATGTTGCGAACGCTCTCGCAGCGCGCACGCTAGGTCTCGACGGTCAGCACCTCAATGCCAAGGTCGGTGCCAGCTTCGGTGCGCACCATGGTCGCGACGATCAGGTCCGCGACCAGATGCCCCCGCAGCGGCAAGTCCACTTCGTCGAGCCCCGCGATCCAAGCGTCGGCTCCGGGGCCCTCAATCGCCAGCGCGATCCGGTGACACGCCCCAACGAACGTTGCACTCGCCCAGCGACGGCTCTCGGTAACGTGCCACGACAGCGAAAGGCCGCACCGCTCCGCGTGGCGTTCCAGCGCACGCCGTAGCAGCGTCGCGGCATCCGTCCCGCGGCTCATCGCGAGGCCTCGTCATGTTGGGCAAGGAAGGTTTCGATCCGGCGCACCATCTGTTCGCCCGGCTCGCGCCCGCGTCGCAGATCGTCGACGAGCCGCGGATCGCCCACCGCCAGCCGCCCGAACTTGGTTCGCGGCATCGCCGTCGCACGCAGGTAACAATCGATTTTGTGCAGCACCGACATGTTTGCCCTTCCCGGTTGAGTCGTTGTATGTTCACGGTGTGTTCCGCCATTTCCAACTTGTCTAGGAATTTTCCTATGGTAACGTCATGACCATGGACGCAGCCGATCCTCGCGCCCGCCTGGAGGCCCTGATCGTCGAGCACGGCGTCGGCTATGCTGCGCTGTCGCGGATGCTGCGGCGGAACGATGCGTATCTTCAGCAATATGTCCGGCGCGGTACGCCGCGCATTCTGGCGGAACGCGATCGTGCGTTGCTCGCGGCGTATTTTCGCATCGATCAGAGCGAGTTGGGCGGACCGCCGACGCCGTCGATGGCCGCGATCCGGCGCCTTTCGGTGGAGGCATCCGCCGGCCCCGGCGCGACGGTCGACTCCGCCGCTGACCGCGATGGCGGGCGCACGATGCTGCTCGATCCACGGCTGCTCGCCGATTTGCGGCTGACGTCTGCGGATGCGAGCATGTTGACCGCGCGCGGCGACTCGATGCTGCCGACGATCGCGGACGGGGATACGCTGGTGGTGGACGAACGCGACCGCAAGATCGGTCCGCGCCCCGCGATCTTCGTGCTCCGGCACGACGGCGTCCTGCTGGTCAAGCGGGTGTCACGGCGCGACGACGGCGTGGTCATCGCCAGCGACAATCCGGCCTATCCGGCGATACAGACGTTGCAGGCCGACATCATCGGGAGGGTTGTCTGGTTGTCGCGCGCGCTGCGATAACGCGCGACCGGCACTTCAGCGGTCGCGCTTGCGATCCAGCAGCCAGATCGCGAGCGACATGGCGACACCCGCCGACAGTCCGGCAAGAAAGCCGCGGGTCGGCCCGAACGCGGTAGACAGACCGATCACAGCCCCGAGGATCGCACCCAGCGCGATCAGGGAGCCACCGGCGAGCGGGGAGCGGGGCGGGGGGGAAGCGGGCATCGTCGAGCCCTGCCATGTCGCGCGCGCGGACGCCAGCGTCCCGAACCGGGAAGCGTGGATCAACTGGAACACAAAGCCGAAAATGACGTGTTGCCGACGCGTGACGCGGCCGACAAGAGTTGGTAGGCGCCCCCTGTTCCGGGCGGATCTTGCGTTGCCTCGGGACCTTATGGAGCCAGAATGCCGCATCTCCCTTACCTTGCCGATCGCGCTGAATTGACCGACGCAAGCGACCTGATCACCATGTTTGGCAGCGAAGCGCGGTCCGAAGCGGCAGCACGTGCGGACCGCAGCCGTGACCTCGGCAACTATCTGCATTTCTGTCGGTGGCGCCAGATCGAACGGCTGATCGGCTGGCTTTCGTCCGACCGCGCGATCGGCACGGTCCACTAAAGCGGTATCGCAACCCTCTGTCGCTCCGCAGATTGCCGGGCTAGGAGGGCGACCATGTCGTTTCCGGTTGGGCGGCGGGGCCAGTTGCTTGCCGCCGTCGGGGTCTTTGTCGTGGGGTGTCCGGGCGCGGTTGCACAGGTGCGTCCGGCAACGGCGCAGGCCGATTCCGTGACGCAGCCCGACGCGATCCCGTCCGAACCGCAAAGTCTAGATCCGCAATCGCCGTTGGCGCCCTTGCCGGGGCTAGGAGTCGATTGGCCGGACTTGTCCAAGGCCCCGACCGAGCCCGCCGCTGCGCCCAGTGCCGCCACGGTGACGGGCGAGGTCCGCTACAGCTACCGCGTCGACGGGATCGATAGCGTCGCCAGCGCACTCCTGCGCGAACGGTTCGACCAATTGTCGACGCTCAAGGCCAATGACGGCCAGCCCGCCAACGCCGCCCAGCTCGACCGGCGTGCGCGCGAGGATGCGACGTTGCTGATTTCGCTGCTGAAGGCGGACGGCTATTATGATGCGCGCGTCGCGACGCGGGTCGAACCCAATGCGGTGCGTCCACTGGTCGTGCTCGATGCCGATCCGGGCGTCCTTTACACGTTCAGCGGGGTGACGCTGTCGGGTGTCGCCGCGGCGGGTGACAAGGAGGCGTTGCTCCGCGATGCCTTCCGGTTGCGCGCGGGTGATCCTGTCAATTCCGATACCGTCGTCGCGGGCCAGACCGCGTTGACCACGACGATCACCGACAAGGGTTTCCCTTTCGCGGTGGTCGGGGATCCGGCCATCGTCGTCGATCGCGCGGCGCGTACCGCAACGCTCGATCTGGCGGTAGTGCCGGGGGCGGAGCGGCGGTTCGGCCAGGTCGTCATGACGTCCGGCGAGCAGGTATTCGATGCGAAACACGTGCAGGACATCGCGCGCTTCACCCCCGGCAACCCGTACGATGCGTCAGCGCTGGTCGATTTGCGGCGCGCGCTGATCCAGACCGCACTCGTTTCGACGGTCAAGGTCGAGCCGGTCGAGGGCAAGACCCCCGGCACCGTCGACATCGCGGTCGGGGTCGAACGGGCACCGCCGCACACGATCGCGGGCGAAATCGGCTACGGCACCGGCGAAGGCGCGCGGTCGGAAATCAGCTGGACGCATCGCAACCTGTTCCCACCCGAAGGCGGTCTGACGGTGCGCGGCGTGCTCGGCACCCAGGAGCAATTGGCGAGCGTGATTTTCCGCCGCAACAACTTCAAGGGGCGCGACCGGATTTTGACCGCGTCGATCACCGCATCGAACCTCAAGCGCAACGCCTATCAGGCGCGCACCTTCGGGCTGGCGGCAAGCCTGGAGCGACAGACCAACATCTTCTTCCAGAAGAAATGGACGTGGTCGCTTGGTGGGGAATTGCTCGCAACGGACGAACGCGACGTGATCGTGACGACGGGCGCGCCGCGACGGCGGACCTATTTCATCGGCGCGCTGCCCTCGACGCTCAGCTACGACGGGTCCGACGATCTGCTCAACCCGTCGCGCGGCTTCCGTTTGAGCGGGCGTTTCTCCCCCGAACTGTCGTTGCAGGGCAATGTCTTCGGCTATTCCCGCATCCAGCTCGACGCGAGCACCTATCGCAGCGTCGCGAAGGGGACCGTGCTGGCCGGGCGCGTGCGGCTTGGGACGATCGTCGGCGCGCCGCGCGATGCGATCGCGCCGTCGCGGCGCTTCTATGCAGGCGGCGGCGCATCGGTGCGCGGCTATGGCTATCAGGACATCGGTCCGCGCGATCCCAATAACGATCCGATCGGCGGACGCAGCCTTTCCGAATTCTCGATCGAGGCGCGGGTGAAGGCGTTCGGCAATTTCGGGATCGTGCCATTCTTCGACGGCGGCAACATCTACACCAGCGCACTGCCGAGCTTTACGGGGATGCGCTACGGTGCCGGGATCGGCGTGCGCTATTACACCAATTTCGGCCCGATCCGGATCGACGTCGGCACGCCGGTCAACCCGGTCAAGGGCGATCCGCGTGTCGCGGTCTATGTCTCGCTGGGGCAGGCGTTTTGACCGATCCGGTGCCCCCTGAGACGATCGACACCCCCGCTGTCGCCCCGACGCGGCGGCGCTGGGGGCGGAAGCTGCTGGGGGCGATCGTCGGCTTGGTGCTGCTCGCGGGCGCGCTGGTGGCGTTGCTCGATACCGGGATCGGCCATCGCTTCCTGACCGACCGGATCGCCGCGCTGCGCCCGGCGAACGGCTTGCGCTATCAGATCGGGCGGATCGACGGGTCGATCTTCGGCAAGGCGACGCTGATCGACGTGCGCATCCGCGACCGGCGCGGGCTGGTGTTCGCCGCCCCCCGCGCGGAGCTCGACTGGGCACCGCTGCGGTGGGTGCACAACCGGCTCGACATCACGCGCCTGCACATCGCGCAGGCGCGGCTCGAGCGGTTGCCCGACCTCATCCCCTCGACGCGGAAACGCCCGATCCTGCCGTCGTTCGACATAAGGATCGGGGCGCTGTCGGTCGATCGGCTCGTGCTGGCGAAGGCGGTGACGGGCACCGAACGCGTGGGGCGGCTGGCGGGCCGCGCGGACATCCGCGACGGGCGCGCGCTGATCGATCTGAACGCGGCGGTCGCGGGGAGTGACGCGCTGAAGCTCAAGCTGGATGCAGCGCCCGATCGGAACATGTTCGACATCGACGCGCATGCGCGCGGCAGCGCCAACGGTTTGCTGGCCAAGCTCGCTAGCTTCGCCCGGCCGATCGCGCTCGATGTCGCCGGGCGCGGGACGTGGAAGCAATGGGACGGCCACGCGATCGCGGATGTCGGCACGGTCCGGCTGATCGACCTGAAGCTGACCAACCGCGCGGGGACCTATGCGCTCGACGGGGTGCTGATCCCGGCCCCGCTGTCGCACGGCAAGCTCCAGCGCCTCTCGACACCGCGCGTGCTGACGCATGGCCGCGCGACGCTGGTAGATCGTCAGCTTACGGGCACGCTGTCGCTGCGGTCGGCATCGCTGAACATCACGGGGGACGGGACGCTCGATCTCGCGGCGAACGCCTTCCGCAAGGTCCGGCTGCATGCGGTGCTGCTGCGCCCCCCCGGGCTGTTCCCCAACATGAGCGGCCGTGCGATCGAATTGCGCGTGCTGCTCGACGGCGCGTTCGCGACTGCGCGGTTCGATTACCGGCTCGCCGCCAAGCGGTTCGCGTTCGACAATACCGGGTTCGAGGATGCCTATGCCGCGGGGAGCGGCCGCTTGTCCAAGGCACCCGTGCTGGTCCCGATCCGCTTCGTCGCGGCGCGCGTGACCGGGGTGGGCGATGTCGCGGGCGGGATCCTGCGCAATCTGACGATGCAGGGCGTGCTTCGCGTGACCGGGACGAGCGTGACGGGCAGCGCGATGAAGCTGACCTCCGACAAGCTCAACGGACGGTTCGATCTCCAGCTTGACCTGCGCAACGGGCGGTATGAGATCGCGATCAACGGCGGGTTGGCGCGCTATCTGATCCCTGGGCTCGGCATCGTCGATGTCGCAACCTTGCTCAAGGTCGTGCCCGGCGCGGACGGGCATGGCACGCGCGTGATGGGGCAGGGGACCGCGCAGATGGTCCGGCTCGACAACGCCTTCTTCCGCTCGCTCGCGGGCGGGTTGCCGCGGATCGTCACCGGGCTCGAACGGACCACCGACGGCGTGCTCCACCTCAACAATCTGGTGCTGACCGGCCCCGAGATCCGCATCACGGGCAACGGCATCCGGCGGCGCGACGGAACGTTCCACTTCGAGGGGACGGGGACGCAGCAGACTTACGGCCCGCTGACGCTCAAGCTTGACGGAAAGATCGACCGGCCGACGATTGACCTGGTGTTTCAGCGGCCCAACGAGACGATGGGGCTACGCGATGTGGTCGCGCATCTCGACCCGACCGAGACGGGGTTCGCTTTCACCGCGCGCGGCGGATCGCGGCTCGGGCCGTTCACCGGCAATGGCGCGATCCTGTTGCCCAAGGGCGGCGGCGGGACGATCGCGATCACGGATCTCGCGGTGAGCGGGACGCATCTGTCGGGGCTGCTCGCGATCGTCGATGGCGGCTTCAACGGACGGCTCGCGGTGGCGGGCGGCGGCGTGACCGGGGCATTGCTGTTCGCGCCGGTCGGCGACAATCAGCGGATCGAGGCGCATCTCGATGCGCGCGCCGCGACGCTAGCGGACGGCATCACGGTCCGGCGCGCGCGATTGGACGCGGTGACGGTGCTCGATCCGGCGGGCACGTCGATCGAGGCGTCGCTGACCGGGGGCGGGTTGCGGCGCGGGTCGCTGGTGCTCGCGCGGTTCGCGGGCAAGGCGTCGCTGCGCGGCGGGGTCGGCACGATCACCGCGTCGATCGCGGGGTCGGGTGGGCGCGCGTTCGATATCCAGTCCGTGACGCAGGTTACGCCCGATCACTATACCGTATCGGCGCAGGGCACGCTCGACCGGCGTCCGATCAAGCTGGTGACGCCCGCAGAGTTTACTCGCGACGGCGAAGACGGCTGGCGGCTTGCCCCCACCGAACTGACCTTTTCTGGCGGGGATGCGCAACTCTCGGGCCGGTTCACTCGCGGTGCCAACGCAATCGATGCGAAGGTAGCCCATATGCCGCTCGCGATCCTCGACATCGGCTACCCCGGGCTGGGGCTGGGCGGGAGCGCGTCGGGGAGCCTATCTTATTCACAAGGCGGGACAAATCCGCCGACGGGGCGGATCGACATGACCGTCCGGGGGCTCACCCGCTCAGGGCTGGTGCTGACCTCGCGCCCGGTCGACGTCGGCGTGGCGGGGATCCTGTCGGCCGACCGGATCGCGGCGCGCGCAGTCGCGGCGACCGGCGGCAAGACCGTCGGGCGCGCGCAGTTGCTGCTCAACCTCCCCGCCGGGACCGACCTCGCCAAGCGGGTGGAGGAGGCGGGCGTGTTCGCGCAACTCCGCTATGACGGCGCGGCGGACACGCTGTGGCGGCTCACGGGGATCGAGCTGTTCGACCTGACCGGCCCGGTCGCGATCGGCGCGGATGTCGGCGGGCGCGTGAGCAACCCGCAGATCCGGGGCGTCGTCCAGGCGCGCGGCGCGCGGATCGAAAGCGCGACGACCGGCACCGTGCTGACCAACGTGGTCGCGAGCGGCCAGTTCGGCGGATCGCGCCTGACGATCGACAGCTTCACCGCCGAGGCGGGCAAGGGCGGCAAGGTCGTCGGCAAGGGCGCGTTCGATTTCGGCGCGAACAGCGGGTTCGACCTGTCGGTCCAGGCCGACCATGCGGTGATGATCGCGAGCGACGATATCGGCGCGACCGTGACGGGCCCGTT
>Ga0265780_10007201_pt1 | contig 13693 bp, 27 predicted proteins | sample P1T30metagenome_FD_192432 | JGI IMG/M metagenome (GOLD analysis project Ga0265780, IMG submission 192432) | Plant litter microbial communities from East Loma Ridge, Irvine, California - P1 T30 | ecosystem: Environmental > Terrestrial > Plant litter > Unclassified | place: USA: California... | reverse complement strand
TGGTTCAGATCTAAGTCTGTAAGGTTTACTTGCTGTTCCGCCATGATTGCTGTATGATGGGCACAATGAGCCTGAGCAGGAGACTTTGACTTTAGCTTGAAGCGCCTAGCTGACACGCCTATCCAACCGGAGATGACCGATGATAAGGACCGAACGGTCACGCGTGCCTCTATCGGATCAGCGATACTCATCCTACCCCCTTGTCCCCAAATACCCTCGTTGTGAAGCTTTCTCTTTTCTCTTCGATACTCAGAGTACCTCCCAACGCACCATGGGCAGTAATTACTCCAAAGCCACAGTCCATCCTCCCGCCGAAATGAGCGAGAAGCAGATGATCGTCGAGAGGCGTGACGCGCCAAAGTCAGATAAGCCCTCGGTCGAGATAGAACAAGCCCTCAGCTCCGACAACATCACCAGGTGGACAAATGAACTCGAAGATGTAAGCTTCAAACACTATCTCATAGTCAAACAGGAAGCTGACAATTAGGATACCACCCTCTCCCTGTCTCGTCTGGTCTTGTCCCAGGTAGACCCGGTCGCAGCTCTGGCCTCCAGAAAGACCATCTTGCACGATGAGAAGGTATTCAACCTCAACCTGAAAGGGCTTGGTCCTAATGGAGAATACCCTGGGCCAAGAGTCAATCAGTACGGCAGCGGTAGATGTTGGTTGTTTGCCACCAGTACGCCCGCTGTCCTCTATCTGAGCAACAGCTGACAGGCATAGCCAACGTGTTGCGATACAATGTCATCGAGAAATTGAACCTCGGAGATTTCCAGCTTTCTCAGAACTACTTGTTCTTCTACGATAAGCTTGAGAAGGCCAATTACTACCTTGAGTACGTTCACGCGAGTGACCGAACTGACACTCAGGAGCATGCTTGATTTGGCAGATGAAGATGAAGATTCAAGGATAATCTCATTCATGAACCAGTCACCAGTCGGAGATGGAGGTCAATGGGACATGGCAGTCAATCTGATCGGTAAGGTTCAGTCACGTCAGATCCAAGCTGACTGGCAGAGAAATACGGTATCGTCCCCTACAAGATTTACCCAGACTCATACTCGTCCATGGCATCAGCAAGGCTCGGCCAAGTCCTTACCTCCAAGCTCCGCGAATACTCGTTGAAACTTCGATCCAAGCCATCCCAGGCAAAGGAACTCAAGTCGAAATATATGAAGGAAATCTTCAATACCGTCTCTATCGCCCTTGGATCCCCACCCCGGCCATCTGAATCCTTTGTCTGGGAATACTACGATAAAGACAACAAGTACAATCGATGGGAGGGAACACCCAAAGATTACTATGACCAGTTCTGCAAGAGGAAGAATATGGACCCTAAGGATTCGTTCAGTTTGATCAATGATCCAAGAAACAAGTACGAGAGTCTGTACACTGTTGAAAGGCTTGGGAACGTCGTCGGTGGCCGACCTGTTCAGTGTACGTCCCACCTCGTAACGTCGATCTCTGCTCACAGAATAGACGTCAATGTAACTACCGAGGCCCTGGAAGACGCAGTCATTGCAGGAATCAAAGCCAACACTCCCCTGTTCTTTGGATGCGACTCTGGTAAATACTCTGAACGGACCAAAGGAATCTGGGACACGGAGGTATACAACTACAAGCTCGCTTTCGGTTATGATCTCAACATGGACAAGGCTCAACGGTTGAGGACAGGCGAAAGTAGTATGACTCACGCAATGGTCATCACTGCTGTTCATCTCGATACAAAGGGCAGACCGGTCAGATACAAGATTGAGAATTCCTGGTCTGAGGCCGCTGGTGAGGCTGGTTGGTTCATGATGACTGCCGATTGGTTCAGAGAATTTGTTTATCAGGTGGTTGTTCCTAGGAGTATCGCCGACAAGAGGTGGAATAAGGTATTGGATGATGGTCATGCGACTGTTCTCAAGCCTTGGGATCCGATGGTGAGTGGTGAGATAAGGACATTGAGGTATACTGACGGTGATAGGGCACTCTTGCTTGATGATTCTCAGCTTCGGTGAGTGCAATGTTTTAGGAAAATTGTATTGGGAATGGGATTGTAGTGGTTGTTTCGATATGCATGCTTGTAAGACCTACATTACTCTCATTATAGATTGCCCACCACCATCACATCCCTGTTGAGCCGAATTGGGTCTTACATCCCCCTCCTCATCTTCCTCTCACTCCTACTCACACTTCTCATGGGATGAAGACATTGTCAACCGCACCGCATTTGACCGAGTGTATGACAGCGCGGATTGCGACGGTTGGATCTCATCAGGTATACATCACCCTGGGATATAGGCTACAATGTTGCTACTTCCGACTACTATTTTATCCCTGATAAGCTGAACCAGGTTTCCGCTCTGCTTCCTCATCCTCCTCTCCTTCCAACTCGCACTTCTCGTAATTAAACGGCGGAGCGTTGATTACAGCTGCCATGTTTTGAGCAATCTCTTGGGGTGTCAGGGGGTTGAGTAAGGCCGGTCTCTTTGGTCGCATTTCTCTTCTCCAATAACGGATCGTTCCTTGTAAATCAAGCGTTGGAGCCGGGTTGCTACTATCCGATTCCCAAGCTTTGATGATCACATTACCACCTGGCCCCGGAGTAGATGCTCGACGGAAAGGTGGGTCAGAAGGATCCTGTTTCGGAACAAGTTTAGCGGGCGCGGAAGCACCTCGATCCCTCGGGCGGTACGAAGATGACGTCCCACTCGGCGCGGGGTTTGGTGCAAGGTGTTGATTCCTCGGTCTAAATGATGATGATGTAGCGGTGGGCATCGGATGATTGTTGGATGGGACCTCCCGCGGACGATAAGCGTTCCCGAAACCTTGATGGGATTGTTGAGGTGGAGGTGGAGGATTGTACATGGCCATTTGAGGTGGTAATGGTTGAGGCCGAGGGATGTATGCTCGAGGTAATTCGGGAATAGCTTTTGTCCCATAGCCTGCTTGAACGATTCGGACGGTCGATTCATCAGGTGTTGGGGGAATAGCAGTCCGGTCTCGGTAGTATGCGGCCAAGATAGGTCTTTCTCTTTGATCTTGATCTTGACATTCGGCGGTATGGACGGGGTGTACCGTCGTCACTTGGTTGTCGTAGACTGCCGTCAGCTGCGATCATCGATGGACGGGAATCAGACTCACCAGGTGGATCATACCACTCAATAGCAGGTTCATGTCCATGAAGATGTTTCATTGTATGGCCTTCATCCCTGTCCATATTACCGTTCGATCGACCAAATTTTCCAAGTTTGCCCTACGAGATCAGTGGACGACATCAAGGTCAGAATGAGAGGACGTACATATGCCCACCAATATGGATCCCATTCCTCCTCGCCTTCATCTTGCGCAAAGAATCTGGCTTCTGCCAGAGCTTCATCTCGATACCTTATTACGTGATTGCGGTAATTTGGTCTCTTCTTGTCGTCGAAGGGTCGATTTCGTCCGGCTGGGGTAGCAACGGAGGACCATCGATTGTTATCACCTGGATAAGAAACTGACCTAGATCCGGAGGGAGGAGGTGGCGCGGTCGAAGAACTGGTAGCGCTACCACGAGGATAGGCGTTGGCAGCTGATGAGGCAAGGCCCGGCTCCCGCTTGATCACCATAGGAGTGGGTGCTTCTACAGGTCTGAACGCCATCGAGGCCCCGGCACCTTGAACTGAAGGAGGCGGTCGATACGATACGCCGCCAGGCGGACCCGGCTCGTAATTCGGCCTGACCATCGGCATAGGCGGGGGACGCTGTGATAAACCAGCGGTCGTTTCGATTTTAGGTAAATTTTTGACAGCAGGCATAATGCTTGCGAGGAGCTTGGACAGGTCGGGACCCGAAGGCGGACGAACAGGTCCAGATGCGGTTCCGCCGAAACTAGTCGGCATCGTTGGTGTTGAGGATGATGTGGCGTGATCGTTAGGTAATGTGGACGATGAATATGTTCTCTTGAAGTTGGGTAGCGGCTTCTTTGGATCCGCTGGCCCCGATGAGATGGACGATGTTGTAGGACCCAAATCGGACGCAGGGTCCGAGGTGGGGTTCGTAGCAGAATTCTTTTTGAGCGATTCCAACATCTGCTCCACATATTTGACTGCTTTCTCAATCTCATCCTTTTTCGAAAGATCTATCGTCAGGGATCTCCCTATAGCGATGCAACGAGTTTGCGGTGGCGGTGGGCAGAAAAAAAAATAGCATGACTCACTCTTGTTTTTCGCAATTCCTAGGCATTGCTGAGCCAATGTACCGAAACGTGATGACTTCAAGATTTTGAGTGGAGGCTTGGCCTTTAGGATGACCTTTTGGGATCAGTTGATATTCTGCATTGGGCATGATAGTAATCCATCGAGCAGTATAGAATATGGAAGAGTAGTTAGTCAGTCCCCCCTGACCCCTGGAACGTTCCACACAACACATGGTGTATGTACCCTGGTGGCCATGACGGCAGTGCAACATTGATTAGCAGGGTCCACACCCCTGTCCGTCGGACAGTGATGCGTCTTCTCGACGAGTGTGGCTTGGTTGTGACCTTTGACGGTGACCGATATGGCTCATGGCGTGAAAAGCAAAAGAATGGTTGCGATTACCCTGCCAAAGGTATACTCAAAGAAAGTGGGGCGGGTGGGGGGAGGTTGAAATGAAGACCTACCCATATAGCTGGACTGACGATCCCCTCGTACATCTTGGGATTCTTACTTCTCATAAACTCCCTCAACCACTCAGCGATACACTGAACACAAGCCTCATCCTCCCCCATCGTCCTCAACCAAATCTCGTTGATCCTCTTCATCTTGTCCAAAATCTCCTTGATCTCTGCTGGGGACAATGTGATCCTAGGAGATTGACCATCACGTTTACGCAGATAATCAAAGAACTGCCTTGGTCTGTTCATGTCAACATGTTCTGGTTCCAGCAAGATTCTCAGATGCTGGACTGTGGGAGGACCTGGCGGAAGTGGAGTCGGACCAAGGGGGCGGAATCTCTTGGCGGGTGGTTGAGAAGCGGTAGGATCGGGGAGTGGTCGGCCCATTGGTAGAGTTGTGGAACTGTCTGTGTCTAAATTGGAGGAGTCGTCGTTGTCTTTCGATGTACGACGTCGAGTGGGTATTTGATCAAGGGTGACTACTGGATTTTGACGAGACGGTGATGGTATAGGTGAGAGAGCGAGGAAGCGAGTACTAGATGTTGAGGATGTTGTTCCAGTTGAAGGACCTGTTGATGGACCAGAGCCAAGGTTGACGGTTCGTACGGCATCCCTAATGTTTTAGCTTCATACTTGATAAACGAGCCAGTGCTCATAGCGAGTTTGCGAGAAATCTGGAAGGTCTGATGGCTCAGGAGACTGCCAGGGAACATCCACAAGACATGTGAGAAGATCGAGGTGTAATGTGTGCTTTTAGAAATATGAGGACTCACCAATCAATGTCTTTGCCCTTGCCCTGGAACTTCGATGTCGTCTCCTCACTAACGACCGAAGCTATAGGTCTGGGATCGACTTCCATCGTGGTATTCGAACCCTGCCCATTCGCTGTAGACTGCGACGAAGGCCCTGCTTCTGAGTTCATGGTAGTGTAATATGACGATTAACGCAGCAGAGAGATTTGGAGGAGTTAGCATATCTCCGCGCGCCTACCAAACAACGCGTAGATCTCCCTCCACTTTACATGTTCAATGGTCTCAATTTAACATATACCTCGCAGGCTTAGCTTCTTACGGCGCGATATTGGACTGTCAATCATGTCCTATCCGCCAAAAGACTATGGCGAATCTGATGATCCGTTATTGACCGGCCAATCCTCCACCGGGGGGCTCACCGAGGAGATAGAGGAAAAAGAGGAGGAGGAATTGAATGCTGTCAGGCGTTACGAGGATTTCACAACTGTTGGTACGTATAGCTTGTAGACACCTGTACGACGGTACTAATGATAGACTGGATACAGGATAGTCTGCATGAACGAAATATACGAGCTAAAGGGCCTATGAGGCGGAATCCAATATTCGCGAGACTTGATCGAATGGATGGATTCCTAGGGTATATTTGGCGATTAATAAGTCAAGTACTGGAAGAAGGGGAATCATGGGTCGTCTTATCTCTAGTCGGTCAGTTGATCAATTTCATCTTGATCGGTACTGATTCGAAGGTGTCGGAATCGGACTCAGTGCAGCTCTGATATCAATCATGACAGTCTGGCTGTCAGATCTCAAGATGGGATACTGTACCACTGGCTGGTGGCTTTCCCAAAAGTTTTGCTGCTTGGAAGTCTCAGCCGAAGGGGAAGGATGCTCGGAATGGAGGAATTGGGGAGGTATCGAACCATTCCGATACCTGTTCTACATCGTCTTTGCGGTAAGCTCGCTCCTCTAGGATAGGTTGAGGTTGATAAGTAGGCAATGTTCTCGTTCTCGGCTGCCTTTTTGGTCAGAGCTTTCGCGCCATATGCTGCTGGATCCGGCATTTCGGAAATCAAATGTATCCTAGGTGGATTTATCATTAAAGGCTTCTTAGACGTTGAGACCTTCTTCATCAAGGGTTTGACACTGGTGAGCTATTGTCATCGTACCGGACTTCAACTGATGGACAGCCTTTGGCGATCGGATCTGGACTATCAGTAGGAAAGGAAGGACCGTCCGTCCACGTCGCCTGTAGTTTTGGAAATGTTGTTGCGAGGCAATTTAGGCGGTATGACCAGAGTCACTGTAAGTCTCTTTCTCATATCCGTTGTATGAGCTGATTTTAAAAGCCAAGATGAGGGAGATCGTGACGGCGTCTAGTGCAGCGGGTGTAGCGGTAGCTTTCGGATCACCTATAGGTGGTGTACTTTTCGCTATAGAGGTAAGCTCCTGGCTTCAATGTCGGGCATCTAAGCTGACTCCAAGGAAATGAACCAAACATTCTCAGCTAGAACGATGTGGCATAGTTTCATATGTGCGCTGGTCGCTACCTTCACGCTAGCCGTAAGTCTTCGAATGAAGTCAGCACACAGCTGACCCGAAGTCAATGGATCCTTTCCGCACAGGAAAGCTGGTCTTGTTCCAAGTATCCTACGATCGAGACTGGCATTACTTCGAGCTACCCGCTTTCGTCCTGATTGGGATCTTTGGTGTATGTTCCCTCCTCGCAGAAGAATAAAGCTGATAAAAGGGTCTATACGGAGCGCTAGTAATCAAATTCAACCTTCAAATGGCCGCTTTCCGACGCAAAAACCTTGCCGCTCATGGTGTTGCGGAGGCCGTCACCCTGGCCACCATCTCCGCTATCATTGGATACCTCAATCGCTTCCTGCGGATTGATATGACCGAGATGATGTCTCTACTATTCAGAGAGTGCGAGGGTGGAGGTGACCACAATGGTCTTTGCCAGTGAGCTACCTTCTGCAGCCTGGAGGCCCAAAGCTGATGACAGGTCATCGGAACAATGGAAAATGGTCAATTCGCTGTTGCTAGCCACAATCATCCGTATAGGTTTCATCATTATTTCATACGGCTGTAAAGTCCCCTGTGGAATTTTCGTACCGTCCATGGCGGTCGGGGCTTGTTTCGGAAGGATGATTGGGATCGTCGTCAAGGCTCTGCATGCGTGAGCTCTCACTTTTTACTGGACAATGGTGGTTTCTAATGTTTAGCTCTGCTCCCGATGCTCCTTGGTTTGCTGCTTGTCAGCCTGATGCGCCTTGTATCACCCCTGGAACTTATGCTTACCTAGGCGCTGCCGCAGCATTGAGGTGAGTCGTAAAGGCTCTCCCACAAGGATCGTTGCTGACGGCTAGTGGGGTAACGAGATTGACAGTGACAGTTGTAGTCATCATGTTTGAACTTACAGGAGCATTGAACTACCTACTTCCAGTCATGGTGAGCTTGTCCCAATTGACATTGCCAAAGCTGATGCCAGATCACGATACTAGTGACCAAGGCTGTGAGCGACCAGATCGGAGGAGGAGGGATGGCAGACGAAGTTATCCGATTTAACGGTTTCCCATTCTTGGAGAAAGAGGACAAGGAGGCGGATCACGATGCGTCCTTCGAGCCTAGTGAGTATAGCTATCTCTGAATGGTACGATTCTGATGGCAGTCGCGCATGTCATGAAGAAGGATCTGACGTATATGAAAGCTTCGGGTATGCCTCTGCAGGAAATCAGTAGGTCCCATGAATTTCGCATGGTCATGACTGATGGATAGGCGAGATTGTGCAGAGTACAAGTTACCAAGGGTTCCCCGTTGTCCGAAGTGAGGAAGATCGGACCATAGTCGGATTCGTCAATAAAGCAGAACTACGTTATGCCCTAGGTGAGCTTTCTTCTGCAGATATTTGTATATCAGCTGATACAGATAGATAAGGCAATGCGCACGCGGCACCTCTCGCCCAATGCTACATGTACTTTCAACGCTTTACCGGGTGACATCAGCGACCCCAACCGCCTCTCTGTGCCGGACATTGTGATACCGGGGCGTCATACTGCGAGATCACCCAATCTGGACCAGCGTAGACCTAGTGCGCCTGAAGCCAATGAGGTTGACTTCGGGCAGTATGTCGATGTGGTAAGCCATATCCTCAAGAGTACCGCTTGATGCTGATGGAAAGACCGCGCTCAGTGTTTCGCCGAAGATGCCTCTAGAGATTGTGATGCAGCTGTTCAGGCGTATGGGGTAAGTGGATCTTTGAGAGAATTGTGCGGGTACTGATCATAGACCCCGAGTAATCCTAGTAAGCCAAGAAGGCTCGCTGGTGGGACTAGTCACGGTCAAAGATGTCCTCCGCCACGAAGCATTCACGCACCACCACCGTTCGTCCCAGCCTAAAGCAACGGGTCATACGCGTCACGACTCTTCGGGTTCATGGAATGGATGGGGAGATACTTGGCAAGAAGAGGAGGAAGTAGGTGGAGTCAGGGGTAATGGGCTGGAATATGCCTTAGAAGCGGGACTGAGCTGGGTGAAGATTAGGACGGCTGGTCTGGTTGGTATGTTGGGCAGGGGTAGGAATGGACGGCGACGAGATCCTGGAGGGGTTGACGCTGCTTATGATTACGAGTTGTCGGAAGATAGACCTACATAGAGGATGTCATAGTATGATCACAAATTGGCATATCGCCCGGAAGACACCAAAAGGTATAACGTCCGCGACTAAGTCTCGCTGTTTACAACACTACATGAGCTCGGAATTGGACTCCTTGTTCCTAGCGGTCTGGAATGTGAGGACGATAAGTACACTATAGGTGGTTAGATGCTCGGATAATAATGGAAATTACCCGATCAGGCAAGATTTCGCTTGAAGGCAAGAGGGGGCACCAGATCTTTCTACGTTATTCTATTGTCCTCCACTTTCATCCACGTATTTCCAGACTTTTCTGCCCGAGGTATACAAGCACGCTTACTCAGTGTCTCCCACACCTTACACGAGGCCGAGTCCGTGGAGGTGACAAAGCGTCCGATAGGGGGTTGGATGATATATAAAGGAGGTCCTTTACTGACGTATTCTTCTTTCTCATTAACAATCAATCACTTCATTCACCCATACTACTTCAATACCAAACAACAACCGACAATCTATAGACAACGATGTCATACTACACCAACCCATACCTTGCTCAGCTTGCTCAGCTTGGGCAGCAGAGGCGATATCCATCACAACCGTCCCCTTATCAAGGTCACGGTTCCGGTTACCCTCAACAGCATTCATTCGCCACTCCCCAATTCAACTTCTACTCTCCATCACCCTCGCCCGCCACTCCCACCTATGACGAAGACTACTCGATTGAAGACGAAGAACGAGCAGCCATCGCTCACCTTCGAGCTATCCAGCGACGAAAGCAACTCGAGCAAGTCAACAGGCAAGAGATCGAAAGGGAAGCTACTTTGGCTAGGCAGTATCGAGAACGAGAACTCGCTCAACGAGAACGAGAGATCGCTTTGGCTAGAGCTATGAGGGAGAGGGAAGTAGCTCTCGCTCATGCGAAGGCACAGCGAGAGAGGGAAATTGAATTCGCTAGAAGGGCTAGGGAAGTCGAATTGGCTCGATTCGCCGAAATTCAAAATCAACGACGACTAGCCGAGGCCGAACGACAACAAGCCATTCAAGAGAGACAACAAGCTATCAATGAACATCGACGACGACAATGTGCTCGACATTGCGCCCGACGACAGGAAGCGCCTTCTCCCGCCCCTACTGGTGCTTCCGACTCTCAAGCCGATCTCGATGCTTTCAACAAATGGATTGGATCACTTTTTGGTCTTCAGCTACCTTCCGACGATACTCCCGGTTCAGCTGAGAAGAAGCCCACCGCTCCCGTCGAAAGGAGGGATGACACTCCTGCTCCAGTCGAAAAGTCCGCTCCCGTTGTCGAGTCTGCCCCAGTTGACAAGCCCGCTACCGCCCCCTCCGCTGCTGAGAAGAAGCCGGAATTCCCCGAAGCCATCAACGATCTGCTCTCTTCATTCCTCGGTTTACGAGTCGACCCCGAGTCGAAATTGGGTGAAGCCGTTTCCAACAAGGTCAACAAGGTCCCAGAGGGTTTGAACGAGCTGCTCAACCAATTCGGACTTGAATTCTTCCCTGATCAGGCTGAGGAGAAGAAGGATGAGAAGAAGAATGAAGCTGGACCGAGTGCTACCACCACTACTGGCCCCGCTCCTGCTCCTGCTCCATCCTCTTCCGCTACCCCGGCATCCGCTCCCTCGTCCTCTGCTCAACCCCAATCAAGAGGCCCAGTCGATCTAGCCGAATACCTATCCGGATCCCACGGTCTCCCACCATTCGTACGAGACATCCTCGGTAATGTCGAGCTTGCGTTCAAGGAACGATCGCAGGAGCAGTCTGAGGGTAAGGGCAAAGGAGTAGCTGAGGGTGAGAAGAAAGCTGTTCCTACCCCTGCTCCTGCTACTACCTCCCCACCTGTAGCTGCTTCAGCCGCTCCCACTCCAGCTCCTGCTGCTTCCGCCCCAGCCGCTGAGACCGAAACTGAGGTCGATAACTCGAAGGCGATCTCCGATTCCATGTCTGCTCTCGCCAATATCGAATCCGAATTAGCCCTCGCCAAATCGCAATTCACTTTCCCAACCACCTTATCCTTCGGTCCTCAAACTACCGATTCATCCCCCTCGCTCCTCTTCAACAAGACCAACAAACCATATCACGCTCAGAACAACCGACTTCTTCAACTCCTTCTCCAAGCTGATGGAGTAGCTTCCAATGGTGATCGTGAAGTACGACGAAGAAGAAAGAACGTTGTCAAGGCTGTCGAGGGGGAGATTGAGAGATTGGAGAGGAAGAGGGATGATTACTGGTCCGAGGTGAAGGAGAGGAGGGATACGACTGGAGAAGTTAGTGAGGGTGAGAGCTGGTGTACCGGATCTACCTCTGATCGTGAGAATGAGAATGAAGAGGTCGTACACGTGGAAGATGTCGCCGAGGAGACTCCTGTCAATGCCGACCAACCTGAACCTACTGCTCCCGAGGCTGTCGAGTCGCCGGAGACTGTCGAAGAGAAACCATCAACTTTCGCCGAAGCTGTCAAGACTACCTCCGACAACACCTCCGAAGCCAAAGCAGACGAACCCAAAGTAGAAGAGAAGCAGGAGTCTGAAGTGCCAAAGGAGAAGAAAGATGATAAGGAAGAAGGTTACGAATTGCTCTAGATTCTCATATTTTATCTCTTTGTAGCTCATAATCATTAATTGTAGTTATCCCACTACTTCATTCCGTAGCCTATCATGTCTGTATCTAGAAACATTAAATGACAAAAATAAAGAATGCATGATTACGAATATGATATCTCGCAAATTTCATCGACATTTACATTACAATGGGCCAACTCCTAGTGGATCACCACTTGATGCTGACTTCGTTTGCTGTTGGTGGTTCCTCACAGCCTGGCTTACCCCCAAATTACCGAGAGGATCGGCTTCTGGTCGTTCTGTCTGTTCGTTCGAAGTGCTCATATTCGGATTGAGCCTAAATTGAGGTTGAGGACGAGCCAGAGGAGCAGTCTGAGGTACCCTTGGTAGACTTGTCACAGGACCAGTATCGTTCCGACTCGACAATGTCAAAGGCGGCTTGGCAGGGATAGTAGACGGTGATGGCATAGGCGAAGGATATCCACGAGGAGTATTGAGTGTACCCATAGTCGGACCGTCACTCTTGGGCGCTTCTTGAACTACCGGCGTTGGAGGCCTCGGTCCATGCACATTGACACTGATCCGTTCCAGGCCTTCATGCCATGCCCACTTTTTGACCAATTCATCCAAATCCCCTCCTCCAGCTCCCAACAACCCATCTTTGACCTTCTCCAAACCCTCCTTGTCTGATGAAGCGAGAAAGCCTGACATTGCTTTTCCCATACCCAGCATCGCTAATCTCAATTCGGCCATTTGCCTCTCTTGATCTCTTATCTGAGCTTGGAGTGTCTCGGTAGAGTGTGAAGGAGACGAGGTAGGTCGTGGAAAGTACGCGTTGTTCTGAGTTGTACGATTTGGTAAAGCCGAGCTGGAAGTTGGGATTGCAGAGAATTGACCGTCGCGAGTAGGAGGATTGAGGGGCGAGAAGGGCAGATTAGGTAGGTACGAGTACGCAGAGGAAGTGTCGGGTAGATTACGCTACTTGTCAGCCTACTGCATTCACTTATCCGAGAGGACATACTCTCAGATCGGAAACAGCAGAGTAAACAGCTTTATCAAGCCCGGCAGCTTGAGCTCTGTCGATCCACCCCTGCGCGAAACCTTGTACTCCTCGCTGCTGAACCTGTCCTTGACCTTGACTAGGTCGACCCCTAGGTGCCCTTTGTCCTCGTATACGTTCCGGCTCTTCCGAACGATCCCGTTCTGGTGGTTGTGCCTTTATACCCAGGACGTCTTGATTTTGGAGAACGATCTCGACTCCACTTGCGGGTGAGACATTACTTCTCAGAAAGATAGCTTGAGAGAGAATTAGGGATGGATCGAATGGGTACGTGAGTGATGGGGCTGGGTAGTGTAAGAGCTGGGTCAAGAGGGTCGGGTAGTCTGCCTCGATCACTGGCTGTCAGATGCGCTCGAGATTGGGAGAAGATTGAGCTTACGTTCATTCCGGATAATAAGAAGCATGGCAACGCAGATGAAATCAAGTAGACCCAATCCCGGATCCTCAGCGAACACTCCATCCCATATACGGAGAGCTGTTCCAAAAGGTAATTCCCGGGTGAAGATCAGTCGAAGCCAACGACTATTCATTAGTTTTTCGTAAGTCATTCCGGAGGTGAACATACATGGCCCAGATTTGAGCCTCGACACCTTCCGTTTCTAGTCGTTCCCATAATTGAGGATCAATCCTGGCAATCAGATTATTGTGGATATGCTGACATCTCGTTATGACTGGTGCTTGGGATGTCGTGTTCCCAGATCGCTGTCTTGTAAGCTTACTTCCTCGTTCGCAAGCAAGTCGATACTCACAGCCCCTTCCTCCGCTCTCCACTCGTAGAACGCCTTCGCAGATTTCATGATTTCGCTAAAGAGGCTGTAGGCATCATGTTCTACGTAACGTCTATCGAGCGTAGCTCGCATCGCATCATCCATTACATCCCTTGCCAAAGGTGATTTCAGTCCATCATTGTCGGGTACGATAGAATCCCTATCAATCGCCCAAAAGCAGACTGCTAGCAACTCGTGCATTCCCTTTCGTCAGCTCAACTACACAGATGAACATACCTGTCGATATCCAATATCCGGATTCAGGATGGAGTATAT
>Ga0265780_10007200_pt1 | contig 13693 bp, 11 predicted proteins | sample P1T30metagenome_FD_192432 | JGI IMG/M metagenome (GOLD analysis project Ga0265780, IMG submission 192432) | Plant litter microbial communities from East Loma Ridge, Irvine, California - P1 T30 | ecosystem: Environmental > Terrestrial > Plant litter > Unclassified | place: USA: California... | reverse complement strand
CAGCGTGCTCGTGCTCGTGCTCGTGCTCGTGCTCGTGCTCGTGCTCGAGATGATTATGAGTATCGTGAGCAGGTTTTTGCGTGGAAGATTTGTGTACAGAGTCACTCATGGGTTGAGTCTCTAGGTGTGCGTGTTGCCAAGTGAACACCCTGTAGCCACTATAGGGTCAAGCCTCCCGTTGAGAACTTTGTGCATGAACCCTTCATTCAAAATCGGCGAACTGGCAAAACTCACTGATTGTCCGGTGGAAACCATCCGGTACTACGAGCGCGAGGGTCTGCTCAGCGAACCCGCGCGCAGTGATGGCAATTACCGGCTATACACCCAGGAACACGTTGAGCGGCTGACGTTCATCCGCAACTGCCGCAGCCTGGACATGACGTTGGACGAAATTCGTAGCCTGTTGGCGTTGCGCGACAGCCCGCAGGATCAGTGCGAAAACGTCAACGCCTTGATCGATGAGCACATCCAACACGTGAACGCACGAGTGGCGAGCCTGCAAGCCCTGCAGCAGCAATTGGTGGACTTGCGCCAACGCTGCAGCGAAGGCGCGCCGGACCATTGCGGGATTCTTGATCGACTGGAAATCAGCGGAAGCGTCGTCGCGGCAGATGTCGAGCACTCCCACGTAGGCCGTAGCCACGGGCATTGACCGGATGCCGCGGCCGTCCTGATCCCTTCTGCTCACGGATGCTGCGTCCGACTGGGTCTGTAGGAAACGGCTTGCTGGCGAACCCATTGTGTCAGGCGACATCCCCGTTTCAGGCTTATCGCGTTCGCCAGCAAGCCGGCTCCTACGAAATTTATGTACGACACCGAGCCGTGCAATGACCCTGGTTCAGCCTGCAACCGCATTAAACCGCGCCCATAAAAAAGCCCCCGGCCTCTTCAGCCGGGGGCTTTGCATTCAGCCAGCATCAAGCGTTGTGAATACGCTCAACCGCCGCCGCCACGCCAATCCCGTATTCAGGATCAGCCATCGAGCAGTGCTCGATGTGCAGCTGGATGATCGGCGCTGACACACCACGCAGAGAGCGGGCGGTGTTGTCGAACAGCGACTGCTTTTCACGCGCGTTCATCAAACGGAACAGATTGCCCGGCTGCGAGTAGTAATCGCCGTCAACCCGGTGGTTCCAGTGACCTGCCGCACCTTCAATGGACAGTGGCGGCTCTCTGAAGTCCGGTTGCTCCTGAAACGCACCCTTGGTGTTGGGCTCGTACGAGGTCATGCCGCCACGGTTACCGTCGATGCGCATCAGCCCGTCCCGATGGTAGCTGTTCACGTGCAGCGCAGCGCGTGGCGAGTTCACCGGGATCTGATGATGGTTGACGCTCAAGCGATAGCGCTGGGCATCGCCGTAGGAAAACAGGCGTCCCTGAAGCATCTTGTCGGGCGAGAAACTGATGCCGGGTACCACGTTGGACGGGGCAAATGCTGCCTGCTCGACGTCGGCGAAGTTGTTCTCCGGGTTGCGGTTCAGTTCCACAACGCCGACTTCGATCAGCGGGTAGTCGCCTTTTGGCCAGACCTTGGTCAGGTCGAACGGGTTGATGGGGTACGAGCCCGCTTCTTTCTCCGGCATGATTTGCACGAACAGCTTCCAGCGTGGGAAGTTGCCCTGCTCGATGTTTTCGTACAGATCGCGGTGATGCGACTCACGATCACGACCCACCAGATCCTGCGCTTCGGCGTCGGTCAGGTTGGCGATGCCCTGCTGCGAAACGAAGTGGAACTTGACCCAGAAACGCTCGTGCTGCGCATTCAGGAAGCTGTAGGTATGGCTGCCGAACCCGTGCATCTCACGGTAGCTACGCGGGATGCCACGCTCGCTCATGACAACGGTTACCTGGTGCAGCGCTTCAGGCAACTGGGTCCAGAAGTCCCAATTGTTTTCAGCGCTGCGCATACCGGTGCGCGGATCGCGTTTGACCGCGTGGTTCAGGTCGGGAAACTTCAGCGGGTCGCGCAGGAAAAATACCGGCGTGTTGTTGCCGACCATGTCCCAGTTGCCTTCCTCGGTGTAAAACTTGAGCGCGAAACCGCGAATGTCACGTTCAGCGTCGGCAGCGCCGCGCTCACCGGCAACGGTGGAGAACCGGGCAAACATTTCAGTGGTTTTGCCAATCTCGGAGAAGAGCTTGGCGCGGGTATAACGGGTGATGTCGTGGGTAACCGTGAAGGTGCCAAATGCGCCAGAACCTTTGGCGTGCATGCGACGCTCAGGGATGACCTCACGATCGAAATGCGCAAGTTTTTCGAGGAACCAGACGTCTTGCAGCAGCGCGGGGCCATGCGGGCCGGCTGTCTGGATGTTCTGGTTATCGACTACAGGGGCGCCGAAAGCGGTCGTCAGTTTGTTGCTCATGCGTGCTACTCCACAAAGTTCTATCTCGGGCGACCTTGATGAGGCCGACCGTTGGCTGTCCGATGGGGAGAAAGATAGAGATATCAGCGCGCTTAAGCTCATTGTCACTGCGCACTGGAGGGATAGAGGTTTTCAATCGACTACTAATTCGTCGATAGTCCTGACCCATAGCGTTATTGAGTGCGCCAGTTCCGCTCCTGTCCGACAGCGCTTAGCAGCGCGCTTGCCGCGAAAGACGGTGCGCCAGACAACGGTATGGCACAACCGAGCGCATTCGCGGCAAGCGCTCTTACAGGTACGGTGAAACGGATGCGACGATTAGACAGCCACAGGCGCCTTGATACTTGGATCAGCGTCGTAGCCTACGATTTCGAAATCCTCGAAACGGTAGTCGTAGATGCTGTCCGGGCGACGCTTGATGTTCAACTGCGGGAGCTGTCTTGGGGTACGCGTCAGCTGCGTGGCAATCTGCTCTTCGTGATTGGAGTACGCGTGGGTATCACCCAGGCTGACGATGATCTCGTGGGGGACCAGATCGCACTGCTGTGCCAGCATGTGGGTCAAGAGCGCGAGTGCGGCGATGTTGTACGGCAGACCGAGACCAAAATTGATCCGGTCCCTAAAATTGCAATAGGCTTTATAGCGCTGCTTTTAAGATTCAACACTATTCATCCAATGATATTTCAGGTAACTCGATGCTATATTTCCAGATACTAGATATTCCTTTGGATGTTTCTTTTGCATAACCTCTCGAAAAAGGAAAAATAAGGGATATAGCGTCTTCCTTTGCATAGAGACAATACAAGGCAAAGCCTAAGACCTGAGCCTTGGTAGCTAGGGGACTAAGGTAAAGGTTAGTTATCGGCTTCCGATTATTTTCGATTGTAACGATTTCCTGAATACGCGCTGCCGTTATAAATGGGTCATTAGCGGGAGCAAAATACCTAGTTTTCCCTTTCCCGTTTGGAAAGGCTGCCTCATGTGCTTGGCTAGCCCGAATTATACTTTCCTGATACATATCAGCGCGCAGCGAAGGAAATCCCCAGAGTGTCAGTACGTTAGCGTAATCCTTATGATCTACTACCTGCTTTAATAGTTCATGATCATAACCAACTCCAATCAGCAGTATATCGTTATTACTATCACTATTGGGAACGCCACCAAAACCAGCTACTGGCCTGACTTCTGTTACTGGCCCATTCGCAAACTTGGTATCATCCTTATCTTGATATCGACCGGGGTCTGAGTAGATCGCATCGAAATTTCTAAACCCCTTATATTGTAATAACTTTACAAAAAAAATCAAATGCGGACGCATGAAGCCGGTTATGTCAACGCAAACTTTTTTTCCTTTAATACGCTCATACCATTCATCAAAGAAAACATTTAAATATTCAGCCTCATCTAGCTCCGAAGTAAAAAAAACATTTCCCGCTTTTGGATATTCTGAAGAAGCGTATTCATAATGAGGAAAAATCAGCCAGATTTTTGTTGACGCACGTACCTTATTGAATATCCTACCTACTCGCTCACTGGAGTTATAGGCTGATATCAAAACATCCCAAGACTCCTCATCTGCCCATTCACCATCAATAGACATGTTGGTTTTATAAAAGTACTCAAATCTCATCTTGGCCACCAAAATCAAGCGCGAGCTTCTGCTGGCCGGTGGAACGCTGATCCGCTTTCTTCTTTCCAAAACCTGGGGCTTTTAGACTCGCGGTGGCCTCCTGCAAAACCAGCTTGAACGTATCATTAGAGACATCACCAAAGATAGCCTCCGCCAGTGCTTTTGAGAGCCTAACATCCCCTCTTACTGAGACAGGTAAATCCCACTTCGGAGACAACATCGGATTTAGCTGATATTTATCATCGATATGCTGAGAATTCGCATTTGGCCGGCCTTTTACGATTTTGAAAATATATGACCAATTCTCAGCCAACCGCAATGTCTGCTTAGCCTTCTCAGTAAGATCTGAGACGTTTACACTGAAGGCCAATGGTGAAACCTCTACCGGTTTGGATGAAAAGCGAACCTCACGTAGATATTCTGCCAACCGCTCTACGGCGTTTTGGGTACTTGGTACATCAATACCTGGCCGGGCATCTTCATCAAAGAAAAAACCAGCACTTTGAGAGACTGCCTCACATTGGGTACTGATTGGTATCTGCCTATCGTAAAAGGGTCGTTCCCCATTAAATGAGGACCATTTGTATACGTTCCGTAAGATCACCAAAAGATTGCGTGGTACGCCCGCGGACATTTTTACGAAAGCATCAAATCCCGAATACATCGGTGTGGGGGAGAGTTTAAAATCCCGATACATTTGAGCGAGCAAATCTAGTGAAAAATGCCCGTAAAGTCTCTTATGTCTATGTCCTGCTGGCTCATTAGCTATAAACGCCGCGCATCCTTTACGGATTTCTTTTGCTGAAAAAACTAAAGGCTTGCCTCGGAACCAATCTTGGTAAAACATAAAAATATTTAGCTTCTCTAAGAGAGGAGCTATGGACACACGTAAGTCCAGCACAATTTGAGCCATTTCATTACTGGTCAAAGATGCAGTTTGCTGGTCGGTGCGTCCAGCAAGCTGCTCCATTAACTTTTTAAAGTAAGCTGGCTCATTAGATGAGGCGCTATTAAAAATTCCGTTAATCTGAGTTTCGTAGAAATTTTCCGAGCTGAAGGTAGAGAAAAAATCAGGAAGCCGATCAATAACTTTTTTTAGATCAGAGGAACGGTCTATTACTCCACCATCAATCAAACGCTTGGCACAAAGTTCTTTAGAGAACCTCTTATACTCATCAGTTCGGCTACGAGCACGGATTAGCTGGTCCAGATAAAGCGCTCGAAACTCCGAACCATCCTTATTTTCCTCATCAGAGCCGTAATTCGCATGCGTTTTTATCCCATACAACCTAGCACCAAGACGAAAAGTACAGGGATCTTGCCTGTGCCGAATAAGGGTATTTATAAACCGTTGCTGCCCGATTGAAAGATTCTCAACCTCGTCTAGCAAATAAATAAAACGCATATTTCTTAGTTCAGCAACGCGCACTGATACCAGCTTAGGTAACCCAAAAAGTAGCGCACCAGGGCTTATAGATATATTAACGGACAAGTTGCGTGTAAACACGCAATTGTTAACTGCGTGATCGACACGCTTCCTAATTGCTACAACGTGGTGAAGTACAGAGTTCCAGTCGGCGAAACCCTCAGCAGGTGGAATATCAAAAAGCTCAACAACTTCCGAACTAATACCATCAAGAGCCTGGGCTATTTCCGATGAAAGCGAGGCTAGATCGGCGAGAATGTGCACCAAATGTTCGACTAGACGAAGTTCGAAATAAAAATTAAATAGTGGCCCCCACTTCTCATCGCCTTGACCTTTACCACTAAAACGTCCAGTGTCCAAAATATTAGCTCGGAGAAAAACCCCTATATATCCTTGCTGAAATAAGTCATCGAGGGAGCCATCAACGAACCTTAACTTCTGCGCGGGATAAGAGCAATATCTCATCAGGTGAGTTTTACCACTACCTTTACCTCCCAGAATATGTTTAGATGTTTTGGCTAACGGTTCAATTAGTGACAACAGACCCTCGCCTTCAAAATCAACCCAATAGTCATTAATCTGGGCATCAGAATAATCTGCAGCTCTAATTACATCAAAAGGATTCAAATTGGCGTCCATCTCAGTACTTCTTATCGAATCGTTTGAATACTGGTTTCCATGAAGCGGACTTCGGCACGTCAAACCAGAGTATAGGCAGAGAGTTGTTCGGAGTATTGTGCAAAAAAGAAATTAGTAGCTGTCCATCTTTATACCCCAAGGCATCACGATCTGAATTTACGAGCTTGTTTCCATATCCGGAGGCCATCGCCTTGGCGATGTCAAAGCTCAATTCACGTGGAATACTTGCGAAAGTTCTAGATCTCTCGGAGAAACATCTGAAAGACTCGTCTAATTCATAGACGCATGATGCATGGGCGCCGAATAGCGTTGCCCCTCGAGCAGCCTCTAACCCCTTAGTTGTGGCAAATAAAGAGTAATAGTAACTTTCTGCTCCGGAAAATTGGCTAATTTCGTTTAGCTTTTCTGTGAGATAGCTACTAATCTGTGAGCCAGAACCCAGGAGGTCATCTATAAAAACGTACCTTTTAACCGTAGCCTCTGCCTGTACAACTTCAATGCTATCATCAGGCTGGCGTACTATCGTGTAGATATCACCAGAATCAATGAACAGATCTTTTGGTAGATCATTCACCTGCCGGAAATAATACAGCAAGTGAGGTCCACTTTCTGACGGGTTTCCAACGCCGAGAAAACGAGTTGCCGCTAGCTCTTCGACAAATCTAGCTTCGATAAAATCTTCATCCAAGGTGTTATTATTATCTTGCCGAATTTTAGTGATGATCGGATGTCGATACAGGTTTTCGTAAACAGACTTTAGCATTTCCCGCAACAAGTCCTGTCCAAAAAACATGACTTGAGATAGGAGAAAAATTGCATGGGAGCGTTCAACTTCGACCGAATAATACTCTCCGGTGAAATTTTGGAGCCACTCTTGAACGTCAGGCCACTTCAAGCGGTTGTCCCACGCCTGACTCGCTAAAACTTCAATTTTTCTTTTAAGCCTGTCGTCGAGTTCCATTCAAATTCCTTCACATGGCTTCTTGAAAACCAAGACCCATTCACGAGTTATCAAACTGGCACTTCTATTGCGCTTAGTCATTAGACCCCTTGACTTAATAGCGTCAATCAGTTTCAACTCAACCTTTAACCCAATTTCCTCACATATGTACTGGAGATAATCTGAGGAACTAAACTCTCGGCCGCAAACTTCATTATTACCAATAACTAGTACTAAACGCCCACCTTTGCTCAATACTCGAGCCGCTTCAGTCAGCGCTTGCCTCATTTCAATTAGATACGTTGCCGCTATTGCGGAGCGCAATGGGTTGACCAAAAAAATCTCGGCCAAGGCCGAATCAGCCTCTGGGACACCTGTAGGTATGGATGTGGAATACTTACTTTTTGGCAAGTGCTCCCTGCCTATATTCATATCCTCCAACGAGCGAAGTCTATTAGAACTAATAAGGCCTAACCAACCGAGATTGAGACTCGATGCTCTAATGTACTTCTGCGCACCTGCATATGGGGGAGATGTGATAATCAAGCCGATACTCTCAGAGGCCAGACGCTCACCGTCATCCCATCTTAGGTTCCTAGCATCTATCCCACAGCACTTCACCGCAGGAATATTCGCATTCAGGTCCTTCAACTTAGACATTCGTTTCAAATTACTTTGAAACTGGTCATCGAATGCCTCGATCACACTTACAACTCTTCGGGCCCTAGCCCCTTCATAATCCTTGAGTTTGACAGGCACGGACAAGCGCGGGTCGGCAAGGCTAACTTTACGGACGATTGCCGAGAAAGTAGCAAGAAAAAAACTTTTGATGTTGGGCTTTTCCTCTGCCTCCACGGATGCTTTCAATCTGCATAGGTCGCGGATCGATTTAGGTTCAAACCAGTGATTGATGTTTACAACGTCCGGCGGGGTGCGTGCTCTACTCAATTTGAAGCGGTTTAAAATCCTTTCATACCCCTGCAATAACTCTTCTTTCCCTAGAGGACTCGTTTTCACTCCAGAAATCAACCTAGCCAGAGGGTTCGAATCCGAATATAAAGCGTTGTGTCCAGCCAGAGCGGCTTCCAAAACTACTGTGCCAGTCCCTCCGAATGGATCCAAGACGATATCGTCTTTATTGCAGACGTTACTAGCTGCTAAGAAGAAATGGGCTATGTGCGGAAGAAGTTTGGCTGGGTACGAGTGCAGGTAATGCGTCGCCCGCTCTCCTACCTTCATCCAGGGAACCAGCTCTCTGAATGATACTTCTTGTGCTTGACCGCTAATCTGGTAGGCATCTCTAAGCCTTTCAACCTCGGGAGCGGTATCGAAAGGGAAAGCCAAATTTAGGTTGGGAACACTCATAGTCATTTTTTTGAAGAGCACGACGTAGGTAAATTTAAAAACTTTAACGTAGCAAAAAAACCTGTAATGCGAAGTAAATTAACAGAAATACCGTCCTGATTCATTCACGCTTTCGCTAGGCAAAGATTGGCATCCTCATAAAGACTTCGATCAAATCGTCAGCGCTCTCAATTGAGTTGTAACCTTGCTGAAAATTTTGATTTATACGTTCAGTTAGTAGTTTTCTACCATCATCGACCTTTACCTCCCCACTTCCCGAAAAGGCATGTCCAAGATACGTGACGGTATATTCGCGTAGCTGATCCTCGAAAATCACTGCATGCCGCTTTGGAACCAAACACGCGAGCTGCCAGTCTCCAAAGCTGAAACAGGCATTTTCTACTAGCATGTTCTGAGACGTCAGGATCTTCGAAAACTCGCTAGGCAAATTCCATTTGATGTCGCGCTCTATAATCACATCTAAGTTATTGGTCTTCCCTAATTGATACACAGCATTCGCCGCTCCATCGGAGCAATCCATGCACGCAACTTCGAAAGGAAGGCTACTGAGTTTTTGTCCGGCTTCTACCTGCGGAACTGGAAAACAAAGTGATCGATCTAACCTACGCTGAAGTGATTCCGGCACCGCCTTCCAATCGAAGTGATTAGCTACTACCGCTGTCCAGAATCCTCCAGTTTCTCCAATCAAGTAGACACAGAACTCAGTACCACTTACTGAGCGCGTGATATTTCGGGATACAGGTGTCCCGATGATCGTGCCTGTGGCAGAGAAGCGATAGGAGCTTTTCACATTCCCACCAAGTAAGCTAGCATTTGCATTCGTCAAGGACTCCATCAGCCCACGCTGAAACCCTTTTACGAAGGATACTGGAGTTGTATCAGGCATCTCCAACGAAACGAGCATACCCAATGGCTTGCCCCCAGAGGAGGCAATATCTGAAAGATTTATCGCTGCGGTGTAGCACCCCCACACTTCCGGAGTAGCCTTACCAAACCAGTTTGCCACTGGGGTGGGGCACGGATCCATTGACCAAAGGAGACTACTGCTCCTTATATCCAAATGTGCACAGTCGTCTCCAGGCAATGCCGAAGATGATACATCAGGCAGAATAAACTCTTTCAAAAGCCTTAATTCACCAACGTCTCCGACGGTCAGTTCGGGCTGTTCCATATCCGATCACCTATCTTGTTAAGCGCTATAAGTGTCCAAATCATATCCATTTCTGGCATTGCACTAAGCCCTAAAACCACCAAGAAAAGGCTCGCAAAATAATGCTGTTCAACAGAATATTTATCTGTACCAGCCAACCTAATGTAGTGCTGTAAAGCGGTCCTAGCTTGCTGTCGGATTTGCGCCACGCAAATATACGCACGTCGCACAGCTTCGATCTGATCATTACGTAAATAGTGTTCGATATTTTCCGCTTGCTTATACTCTTCGAACTCAGGCAACCACATGCCCTTCACGCACATGTAAAGTTCTAAGCTTTCAAAATATTCCACCGAAAGGTGCTGATTCTCGGATCTATCTGGCCTGATATCTTTCAATAACTCTCTGAGCAACTGGTATTTTATTGTAGCTTCCATTAAGACGAAATCTTTCGCAGGGTGACCTTCATGCACCCAATCAAAATCGATTAATTCTGTTTGATTAGCATTTTTACTATTTACCATCAAATTACGAGCATGCAGATCGCCATGCACTAGATAAGGAAGGACCTGATGATTGAAATCCGTCACCATTCTGTCATAGTGGCTTTTTACCCCTTGAGCTAAAAGACTTATCCCCTGGCAGTCAGCCCCAGAACAAACAATTGCATCGAGGCGAAGAAGTGGTTGGGTTTTCCGGTTCACATAGCGCTCATAATCCGTGACGAAACTTTTTCTTTCGCCTCGATCATTCGGTTGATTACCAACATTGCTCAGGATCGAGCTAAGAGCGCTCGCACATTGCTCATCCGAATTAGTAAAATCTAGGAAGAAAGCTCTGAACTCACAGTGGTGAGCAACTCGTGCTAGCTCGCAGATAATGATTCCTACATTGTTAACTTCATCAACTTCATACTCCACTTCGGAGCACATTTGTGCTCTTTTCGCTCTCAGCGAGCTAACATGTTCATTTTTAGTTGACTTAACATCCTGAAATTTTGCAATAAACCGATTCGGTTGTTGCTGGCCTTGATGGTAAATATCTAAATAGAAAACTTCGCTACCGCTATGGCCTGCGCGAGCCACAGGATAAAGTTCAAAACGCTCGACCTTAAAAACATCTTTGTTTTTTGCTTGATGTTTTTCAGCATATGCGTTTGCCAATGCCCGACGTATTGCTAATGCTTGGCCGTGCTTGGTCGCATTTCTATCAAATCGATATTCGAACTTTATCGGGCACACATACTCGGTAGTAACTTCGGCCGTCATGCTAGCTTCCGGCCCAGTAGCTCAAACATCCCCTCTTCCGGACCTGCCTCCCTCCAATCCCAAACCCGACAACCTAGCTCTGAGGCGACTTTACGGCGGATAGTTTGACTTGGGATAACGGCATTAAGAGTTTCCGTGCTAAAGCCGTACTGATCAGACCCGGTTAAAACATAAGGCTTTTCGCTATCTGTGGCATCATAAGCTTCAATCAAAGCCTTACGGTTGAGGGGATCACCGCTTGATAATGAGCCAACTTTTACACCGCCGGCATTTGGAACTAAATGTAGGTGCGCATGATATATTCCACACCCACCATCCTCGGCAGTGATCGTGCCATGCTCAAAATAAAGCGTATCTCGCGGTTCAAAACCTAGCAGTTCATGGACACCGGCTAGAGCAGAATTCAACTGAATACCTAGACTTGGTATTTCACTGAAGGCTTCTGCGAAATTTGTGTAGTGAGTTTTCGTAACGACCAAGGAATGTCCAAGAGCCAGCTGGCCAATACATGGAAACACAACGAGATCGACTGTCTCAGCAATCACCCGACTACTAAACTCAGGATATAACCGAGCGAAATTAGTATCCCTACGCCCGTTCAGTTCCCGACAAAAAACGCAATTATCCTTCATAACTCTCCCTGAGACTGATTATAAAATTCTAACAATAAACGTTCAAACAGCGACGGGAGCCTTGATGCTCGGATCCGCATCATAACCCACGATTTCGAAATCTTCGAAACGGTAATCGTAGATGCTGTCCGGGCGACGCTTGATGTTCAACTGCGGCAGCTGTCTTGGGGTACGCGTCAGCTGCGTTGCAATCTGCTCTTCGTGATTGGAGTACGCGTGGGTGTCACCCAGGCTGACGATGATCTCGTGGGGGATCAGATCGCACTGCTGCGCCAGCATGTGGGTCAGCAACGCCAGTGCGGCGATGTTGTAAGGCAAGCCGAGGAATACGTCAGAGCTGCGAATGTACAGCTGCATGGACAGCTTGCCGTCCGCGACAAACGCCTGATACAGCAGATGGCACACCGCGAGGGCCTGGCGCCCGGCCTTGACGTTTTCCTGAGGGGACAGCTTCTCGTCCGGCAGGTATTCGGTATTCCAGCCATGGAACAGGATACGGCGACTGTTGGGGTTGTTCTTCAGGCAATCGACCATGTAGTCGATCTGGTTGATCTTGCCGCCATCCTTGGTGGGCCAGCCTGTCCATTGGGCGCCATATACCGGGCCCAGGTCGCCGTCTTCGGTGGCCCACTCGTCCCAGATGGTCACGCCGTTTTCGTTGAGCCATTTGGTATTGGTGTTGCCGCTGAGCATCCAGATCAGCTCGTTGGCGATGCTCTTGAAGTGCAGCTTTTTGGTAGTCAGCAGCGGGAAGCCGTTGGCCAGGTTATGGCGGATCTGACGACCAAACACCGCCGTGGTACCGGTGCCGGTACGGTCGCCCTTGCGGGTGCCGTTGTCGATCACGTCCTGTAACAGCTCAAGGTATTGCTTCATGACCAAAGGCCCTCTGTTTCGGTGAATCCACCGGACCTCGGGGCCCGGCGTTCAGCATGGGTGGCGTCAAGCTGCAGCGTTGTTGGCAGCGGGCGCGCGGTGATAAGCGAGCCAGATCAGCACCAGACCGCCAATGATCATCGGCAGGCTGAGGATCTGCCCCATGGTGACCCAGCCCCAGGCGAGATAACCAAGCTGCGCGTCCGGCACGCGAACGAACTCCACCACAAAGCGGAAGATGCCGTAGAACAGCGCGAACATGCCGGACACCGCCATGGTCGGACGCGGCTTGCGGGAATAGAAATACAGAATCGCGAACAACGCCACGCCTTCAAGCGCGAACTGATAGAGCTGTGACGGGTGGCGCGCCAACTGCGCGGGATCGCTGTAAGGCGGGAACACCATGGCCCAGGGCAGATCAGTGGGTTTGCCCCACAACTCGGCATTGATGAAGTTGCCGATACGCCCGGCCCCCAGACCAATCGGCACCAGCGGCGCGAGAAAATCCATGAGCTGGAAGAACGACTTGCCATTGCGTTTGCCGAACCAGTACGTCGCGATCATCACGCCAATAAAGCCGCCGTGGAACGCCATCCCGCCCTTCCACACCTCAAAGATGAGCAGCGGATTGGCGATGTAGTTGGGCAGGTCATAAAACAACACGTAACCGAGTCGTCCGCCGACGATAACGCCCATGGCCACCCAAAAGATCATGTCCGAGAGCTTTTCCTTGGTCCAGGTCGGATCAAAGCGATTCAAGCGACGGGAGGCCAGGTACCAGGCACTGCCGATACCGACCAGATACATCAGGCCGTACCAATGAATTTGCAGCGGACCGATGGCCACGGCTACCGGGTCAATCTGCGGGTAAGGCAGCATTGCGACTCCTTGAAATAGAAGCGCTCATTGAGCGACGAGGCAGAACTATGCGGCGGCGGTGCAGGTCGTGCCACCCAATAATCATGAAATCTGTGCAGCGGCGACCTCGATGGGGACGCTGCATGCCGGTGATGTCACCACAGCTTCTCACCGGGCATCCCAAAAAAGCAGTGCGGCATGTTACCGGACCGCGCCGATCCGCTCTAGCGGCGCGCGATGGATGTCGGCCTGCAGGGTGGGTAAAGTGGCGCAAAAAGGAGCCATCCATGTGCCTTATCGTGTTTGCCTGGCGGCCATCGCAGGCTCAACCTCTTATTCTGGCGGCCAATCGCGACGAGTTTTACGCGCGCCCGACGCTGCCGTTGGCACAGTGGGAAGATGCGCCAGAGGTGTACGCAGGGCGGGACCTGGAAGCGGGCGGGACTTGGCTGGGCATCAACGCCAACGGACGTTTCGCCGCGCTGACCAATATCCGCGAGCCAGGCAAGCCGCCTGGTCGGCGCTCACGGGGGGAACTGGTTG
>Ga0265780_10007199_pt1 | contig 13693 bp, 8 predicted proteins | sample P1T30metagenome_FD_192432 | JGI IMG/M metagenome (GOLD analysis project Ga0265780, IMG submission 192432) | Plant litter microbial communities from East Loma Ridge, Irvine, California - P1 T30 | ecosystem: Environmental > Terrestrial > Plant litter > Unclassified | place: USA: California... | reverse complement strand
TCACGATGATCAAGCCGACACCGGTGGCGGCCAACAAGGCGGCGCGGCTGGCGCTGCCGGTGAACTTCTGGCAGAACGCCGAATTCAAGGATCAGCTCAACTACGACACCTATGAGTTCACCACGCTGGCCGAGATGTTCGCGCGCGACGTCGCGCTGCCGAAGGCGAACCAATACGTGTCGCCCGACGGCAGCCTGGCGCTGCCGGCCTACCGCGTGCTGCGCCAGGGCGCGGCCGACCACCTGGGCTGGCGCTGGGCCGATTCGCTGCAGGCGCACGGCCTGGTGACGGCGCCGGTGGGACAGCGCGTGGTGTTTACCAACGGCTCCGAGAACCGCACCTTCAGCGGCGTGGTCAACGAGGGCGGCGGTTTGACCAACCTGAAGCAGCTGGCCAACCGCGGCGGCGAAAGCGCGGCAATGGGCCCGGACGGCAACGTGTATGTGGCCAACGGCCAGGTCTTCATCTACGGCGCCGACGGCAAGCAGAAGGGCCGCATCGATGTGCCGGAGCGTCCGCTGCAGCTGATCTTCGGCGGCGCCGATAAACGCACGCTGTACATCCTGACCCACCACTCGCTGTACGCGACCCAGGTCAAGTCATGAAGCGCGCCGCCGCCTTGTTCGGCGCCGCGCTGCTGTGCGGCGCGGCGCTGGCCCAGCCGCCGGCGGCGCCGCCAGAGCTGCGCCTGTGGCCCGATGGCGCGCCGGGTTCGGAACGCCGCCATGGCGAACCGGAGACCGTGCGCGACGTCTACATCAGCAATGTGCACGACCCTTCGCTGACGGTGCTGCGCGCCGACCCGCGCCACGCCAACGGCGCCGCCGTGATCGTGGTGCCGGGCGGCGGTCACCGCATGCTGGTGTTCCAGAACGAAGGCATGGTGGCGGCCAAGACGCTGAACCGGATCGGCGTCACCGCCTTCGTGCTGAAGTACCGGCTGGCGCGCGATGGCGATTCGCCGTACACCATCGAAGGTCACGCCGCCGCCGACTTGCGGCGCGCGCTGCGCTGGGTGCGCGCGCACGCGGCGCAGTATGGCGTCGATCCGGAGCGGCTGGGCGCGATGGGCTTCTCGGCCGGCGGCGAGCTGGTGTCGCTGGTGGCCGACCATGCCGAACCTGCCGCATCTGCCGCATCTGCCGCATCTGCCGCATCTGCCGCCCCCAGCGCCAGCACGCGCGGCGCAACGCACGACCCCATCGAGCGCCAGGATGCGCGCCCCGACTTCCAGGTGCTGGTCTATCCGGGCCCGCTGGGCGTGCCCGCGACCGCCGCCAAAAACGCGCCGCCGGCGTTTCTGGTGGCCGGCTCGCGCGACGCCTGCTGCATGGCGCCGACGCTGGCCCTGTACCAGCAACTGGTGGCGGCCGGCGTGTCGGCCGAACTGCACCTGTATGCTGACACCGACCACGCGTTCAATATGGGCCAGCGCGGCGAGCGCGTCTCGCTGCAGCACTGGCCCGACCGTCTGGCCGACTGGCTGGCCGACGGCGGCTGGCTGGTGCCGCGTGGCGGGCGCAAGCCGGAAGGCGTGCCGGCGCCATGATAACGACAATGACAATCAAGGAGACCCGATTGAAGCGCATCACCCGAACCCTGGCCGCCGGCCTGGCCCTGATGGCCGTCACCCTGCCCGACGCCCTGGCCGACAACCAGTTCAAGCTGCTGGTGCTGGCGATTCCGAACAAGTACCACTACGAATACATTCCGGTGGCGCGCGACAGCCTTGAACGCATGGCGAAACTGCACGCCTTCGAGCTGGTGTGGACCAACAAGACGCAGATGTTCGAAGGCGACCTGCGCCAGTATGCGGCGGTGATGTTCCTGAACACGCCTGGCGAAGAGCTCACCCCGGCCCAGCGCGCCAAGTTCGAAGACTATATGCGCGGCGGCGGCAATGCGATCGTGGTGCACCGCGCGGCGATCACGCCGCCCGACAACTGGCCGTGGTACGAGAAGCTGGTGGGACGTCGTGTGGGCGTGCATCCGATGCTGCAGACCGGCGTCGTGACCACGGTCGACAAGGGTTTCCCCGCGACCTACGGCGTGCCGGAACGCTGGATCTGGAGCGACGAATTCTATGTCACCACCAATCCCTACAACGTCAAGATCAACCCGGTGCTGAACGTGGACGAGTCGAGCTACGACCCGCGCAAGATCTGGCCGGGACAGGTGTCCGAGCCGATGGGCAAGGAGCATCCGATCGCCTGGTACCACCGCCATGAACAGGGCCGCGTGTTCGTCACCACGCTCGGGCACAACGTCGAAATGTACCGCGACCCGCAGTACATCGCGCATTTGATGGGCGGCATTTACTGGAGCGCGACCGGGCTGGGACAGCGGCGCTGAGCGGTCAGACCATGCGCCTGATGCGGCGCCAGGCCAGCAGCAGACCACTGACGCCCAGCAGCGCGCCCAGCACGCACAGGGATACCACGATCACATCCCACAGCGGGCGGGTACGCAGGAAGCCATAGTCGAAGCGATGCAGGCCGTTGAACAGCCAGCGATCCCAGCGCGTGTTGCGATCGACATAGCCCACCAGCTGTCCCTGGCGCGGATCGATGTAGAAGGTGGGTGCATCCGGCAAATCGAAGCGCGCGCGCAGCACCGGGAACGCGGCCTGCCGCTTGTGGCCGTAGTAGTAATCGTCGGCCTCATGCAGCATTACCGACTGCAGCGGCGCGCCGGGACGCAGCGCGCCCACGGCGTGCGCCAGCGCCGGCTGCTGCAGCATGTCGACCGAGGCGCCGCTGTGCGCATCGACCAGGCCGCGCCCTGCCCGTCCGAGCGCGCTCAGATACAGCGCGCCGTCGACACGGCGCCACTCCAGTTCCAGTACGCCCGGATGGCGACGCACGATGGCCGCTGCGTCGAGCGCCAGGTCGTTTGATGCCAGCGCGCCGCCGGCAAAGGCGCTGCGGTCTTGCACCGACGGCCCCGGCGCCGACGGAAAGCCGAACGGCCCCACCGACAGCCAGCCGCTGAACAACCAGGTGATGGCCAGCGTGCCCATGACAAGGCCCAGCCAGTGATGCCAGCGCTGCCAGCCGGTATAGGGCGACATCCTGCCGCCCGCATAGCGGCGCCGCACACGCAGGCGCTGGATGCCCAGCACCATACCCGACACCACCAGCAGCAGCGCCGCGCCCGAGGTCCACATCACGACCTGGCGCCACACGTCGCCATGCTTGCGCAGCGGCGTCACATACACCCAGTGCACTACCGAGCCGACCCAGTTCCAGGCACGTTCGCTGCGCGTGCTGTCGCGCACCAGTTCCCCGGTGCGGCCAGAGACATACAGCACACTGCCTGCGCCATCGTCGGCCGTGACCCGGTGCAGCGGCCGATGCGCGCTGACGCGGCCGAAGGTCCACTGATCGAGGTCGATCAGGTCGGCATTGAACCAGCGCGCGCCAGGCGCTGCGGCGAGCGCGCTGGCGTTGACGATCTCGCCGGTGACTTCCAGCGGCGCGCCGTTGTCGGCCCACACCGAATGGTGAATGCGCTCGCGCTGAAAATGCCAGGCTGGCCGCCCGGCCACGCTGTTCAGGCGCACTGCGTCAGGCAAGCCCTGGATGCCCGTGGCGCGCCAGGCGTCACCCGCATCGACTGCCACCCGCGCCGCATCGAGCGGCGCCAGCCAGGCCATGCGTTCCTGTTCGGTGAGCTCGGGATACGGCACGTAGATCATCACGATGCCCGACCCGAACCACAGCAGCACCAGTAAGCCAATGCCGATGCCGAACCAGCGGTGCAGCAGGTGCAGCTGGCGCTTCCACGATCCGATCGTCATCGCTTTGCTCGTCATTGCGTTAATAACGCCAGTGGACGGTCAGCTCGGCGTTGCGGCGCTCGCCCAGCAGATACTGGCTTGAACCGTACGACGTGGTGGCGTACAGTTTGTCGGCCAGGTTGCGCAGGTTGAGCTGCAGCGCCACGTGGCGATTGAGGTTCCAGCCGATCGAGGCGTCAAACGTGGTGTAGGCCGGCAGCGTCTGCGTGTTGGCGTTGCTGATGAAACGCTCGCCGACGTAACGCAAGCCGGTGCTGGCGCGCCATGCATTGGCACGGTAGTTCAGCCACAGGTTGGACGAGATCTTCGGCACGTCGGATGGGCGATTGCCGGCGCGCGAGATGCCGCCCGCTTCGAGCAACTGGTCGAACTCGGCGTCGGTATAGGCTGCATTGGCGTCGATGCGCCAGCCTGGCGCCAGGGCCGCGCTGGCGGTAAATTCGACACCGCGCGAATTTTGCGAGCCGCCCTGGATCGACAGCGCCGCGTTGTTCGGGTCGCGCGTGATGATATCGTCCTTCTTGATGTCGTACACGGCGGCGGTCCACTCGACGCGCCCGCCGTCGAGCATCTGCTTGACGCCAGCTTCCACCTGGCGCGCGCCAGTGAGCTTGAAGCGGCTGTTGGCCAGATTGAGCGACAGGATGCTGGTGACCGGATCGCTGCCGGTGCTGTACTGGCCATACAGCGAGGCATCCGGCGCCAGCTTCCAGGTCGCGCCAAGGCGCACCGCGTTCGAGTGCAGGGTCGAGGCGAAGTTGCCGGTTGCTGCCAGCAGATTGGCGCGCTCGACCTTGTAGCGGTCGTGGCGCGCGCCGGCCAGCAGCAGCAGGCGCTCGGTCACGCGGACGCTGTCTTCGAGGTAGAAGGCGTGGGTCAGCGTGTCGGTGGCGAAGTTGGGACGCAGCGCGTCGGGCGTATCCCAGAAGCTGCCCGGATCGAAGCCGGTCGGGGCCACGTTAGAGCTGCCGCCGTACGGCGAATTATTGGTGTGCCTGAAGTTGACGGTCGCGACTTCCCAGCCCGCGACGACGGCATTTGCGCCGCTGTTCAGGCGCACTTCGAGTCGATTCGCAGTCTGCTCCTGGTTGTGGCGGATGCCGATATAGTCGCTGCGTTCGACGGCGTTGGCGACCGGATCATAAGCGTACGACTCGATGTTGCGCCAGTCGCGGCGCGCCTTGAAATACGCCAGCTCGTTGCTGACCTCGAGGTGTGGCACCATCTGCCAGTGCAGGCGCGCGACCGCCTTGTCGTCAACGTAGCGCAGCACCGCGTCGCCGGCGTTGTAGTTCTGGTCGCGCAGGTGGCGCGCCAGGCGGCCATCGACCAGCGGCGTGCCGAAATACCGGCGCGGATCCTGTTCGGCATGATCGAGCTGCGCGCTCAGCGTGAGGCCAGGCGCCAATCGGGTGCGCATGCTGGTCAGGATTTTGCCGTGGCGCGATTCGCCGCGGTCGATGAAGCCGTCGCTGCGCCCGGCATAGGCGTCGACCCGGAATGCCCCGCTCTCGCCCAGCGCGCCAGTGGCTCCGACACCGGCGCGCAGCGATTCGCCGCTGCCGATGCCGGCCAATACCTCGACCGAGGTTTCCCGCTTGGGCGCCTTGCGCAGTGCGTTGATGACGGCGCCGGTGGTGCCGCTGCCGTAGACCACCGAGCCGGGGCCGCGCAGCACTTCGATGCTGTCGTAACCCCATGGATCGGCCGGATACGTGGCGGTGCCTGAACCGACCAGCAGGCGCTGGCCATTTTCGAGCAGGCCGATCGCGCTGTTGCCGTTGAAGCCGCGCGCCGAGTAGCTGATGCCGTTGCCGGGCGAGCTGCTGTCGGTCAGGCCGGTGCTGCGGGTAACGGCGTCTTTGACTTGCAGGTCGCCGCGCGCTTCGATGGTGGCGGCGTTCAGCGTTTCGGCGCTGGCCGGCAGGTCGAGCGCACTGATGGCGAGGCGGCTGCCGCTGGCGTGCGGACGGTCGAGCGCCAGGCCGTCGTCGACGGCGCCGCCGCGCACGGTGACGGTGGGCAGGGGTTGGTCCGCGTGGTGCATCTCGGCGTGGGCGGAAGCGGCGAGCGACAGGCAAGTCGGGGCGAGCAGAATGCACGCCAGATGGGCGTGGGCAAGCTTGGGCGTGTTCATGTGAACGTCCATGTAAAGCGCGAAGAGCGCGTGATAACACGGTGGTCGCGAGCTTTCATGAGCGCCGCGCACGGCCGCCCACGGTCATACAAGGCACCGGCGTGCGCAGGCAGCGTCGTGACCATGACGGACAGGCGCGATCGCAGGACAATCGCAGAGACGATGAAAAGTCGAACCACCAACCGGCACGTCCACACCCCGGGACATGCGCAATGCTTCGTGAAGGCCGGTCTTCTGGCTTGCCGTCATCCTTGCCTGGTCATGCCTTCCCGTGCGTGGGCACAGTGGCGTTCGATCAGGGTCGTCAGGCTTACAGCAGCGGGGGCTGCGCCGGACTGGCGCGCGATGGGTATCGCGCATGTCACCGGCTTCCCGTTTCACCCTCCAGCAGACCAGCAGGAGGGCACCATTCACTTGTGTGCGCGATTCTACAGGCAGCGATGCTCGATTGTCACCGCCTGATTGTTACCTTGAGATGCAAAAACGGCGAGGCGCTTGCGCGGCCTCGCCGTTTTCATGAAGGGATGCGCTGCGCTGCTGCGAGCGCTGCGCCGATCCCCGGCGCTTACTTGCCAGCGCGACGACGACGTGCTGCGCCCAGGCCCAGCAGGCCTGCGCCGAGCAGGGCCATCGACATTGGCTCTGGCACATCGGCGGCGGCTTCGGCCAGGTTGACGGTCAGCGACGAATTGGCCACCTGGAAGTTGCCTTGGCCGCTGCGGATAATGATATCGATCGTGCCTGCTGCATTGAGCATGGCCAGCGAGGTGGCATCGAGTGCGACGTTGAAGATCGAACCGTCAGTGAGCGAATTCTGGGTATTGTTTTTGACGTTCTCGAAATAGAACGACTGAGCACCGATGTTGATGGTGCCGTGTTCGGTAGACGAGCCGTCGGTGAAGCGCACGGTCAACATCGCATCGAGGTATTGGGTGGCGCCGGCAATGAATCCATCATCAAGGAAATCGTGCGTGATCGTCAGTGGACGACCCTGCGTCACGTTCACTTGTGACGCATAGCTCACGGTATCGATCACCGAAGCCTGCGCACTGGTGGTGGCGAATGCGGCAGCAGCGAAAGCGATAGCGGTGATGGTGGTTTTGATGAAGTTCATTACAAGGCCTTTAAAGTTATCTGATCGTTAAAACTACTTTCTCTCCTGTAGCAATTTATGTGCCAGATCAACAGCTTCCCTATGAGCTTGACGACAACTTCATTTAAAAAATCGCAAGGTGTAAATTTTTCCGACAGTAAACTTCAATTTCCTGCTTGAATTTGTATTTACAATAAATCATCGATATCGGCGCAGTTTCCTTGTGAAAACCGGCGATAAAGTATCCAAGACGAAACTATTGGAACTGCCAGCCACGGATAGTGAGCGACTAACCTTGCCAGCGCAACCACCGCCAGGCTGCCCAGGGCTACTTGACGATGGATGCAATCCGACTCCCCCATTTGGCGCCGGCCCCCTGACAGGCTTGCTTCAGCCTGCGCATCGAACGGCATGTCGGCGGCACGGTCACCACCGTCAGCCCTAGGCCGATCGCCAAGCGGCGCCGTGTGCAGGCGCGCAAGTGGCGTGATTTTCCCGCCAAGGCCAGCAGTACGAGATTCATTGGCACAGCGCAGCTACACTTCGAGCATCCAGCTGTCCAGACGCTCACCCCAGTTCGACAGCTTGTCTGCGCCTTCCTGGTCCAGGAACTGATAGGGGTTGCTTTCATTTTTGGGATTGGTGTCATTGCTGAAGGTCGCTTTTTGACGGGACAGCGTCGACATGATGCGGTGCGCAAGCGAAGACAGGTCGGCGTTCGGAACAGCGGAAATTTTTGCCCAGGGCGCGTCTGATGGAAACGCGCTGAAATACGATCCAACAGGCGCAAGGCTGGACGGCACCGACGACGCCAGGTCGGCAGCAATGGCGCGTGCCAGCTCCTTCCAGTCGGTATCGGGTACCTCCAGGCCCCTCGCCGGTCTTCGACACACCAGTAACTGTCGAGCGGACCACCATAATAGGCAGCATTCGGAAAAGCCGGATATCCCACGCTGTCTTCATCGGGGAACAAGGGATGCGTCATCCAGGCCGCTTCTTCTTCTCCCACGGCCCATACCTGATGACGATCAGGGAAGTGCACCACCACCGCACACACGCCACCGTTGAGCGCACGCGGCAAGGCGACCTCAAACGCTGCCGCCAGATGCAATGACAACCGGGTCGGGCCGGACGCTTTCAATATCCCCAGCCACAGTATGAAAAAAGCCCCGCAGGTCAATGACTGCGGGGCTTTTTTATATCGAGCAAAAGGCTGAATGACGATCAGAACGGAATGTCGTCGTCCATGTCCGAGAAGTTCGGCGCCGGTTTCGGCTGCGGACGTGCGGCCGGGGCCGGTGGCGCCTGGCGTGGCGCCGGGCGCTGTGGTGCCGAGTAGTCGTCGTCCATGCCGCCGCCCATGCCCATGTTGTCGCCGCCCATGCCCTGACGGCCGCCCAGCATCTGCATGTTTTCAGCGACGATGTCGGTCGCGTACTTCTCGACGCCATCCTTGTCGGTGTACTTGCGGGTCTGGAGGCGGCCTTCGACGTAGACCGACGAGCCCTTCTTGAGGTACTGGCCAACGATTTCAGCCAGACGGCCGAAGAACGAGATGCGGTGCCACTCGGTCAGCTCTTTCTGCTCGCCACTGTTGCGGTCTTTCGATTTATACGAGGTGGCCACGGCGATGTTGGCGATGGCGTCGCCGCTCGGCATGTAGCGGATTTCCGGATCGCGGCCAAGATTGCCGACGATGATGACCTTATTGACTGATGCCATGATGATTCCTTGGAATATGTTGTGAGCCCTGACTCTGCATACTTCTTAAGCGTCAGGGAACTGGGGCGTGCAACCCGATATTATGCCTGTTCACCAGCCATTTTTCGCCATTTTTATGGCATAAAAATACGATAAATCTTGACCCGCATCGCACCTGTTTTTGCTGCACTGGCGGTCGCGACGATTTATTTTCGATTTCTGAACGCTTTGTCATTGAAGCCGGCCTTGAATGGCCCACATACGACGGACGGCGTTTTTCAAGCGGGCGTTTGCAATGATTTAGCGGCATGCCAAACCGGCATCGTTCGCAAAAACCACTGGACAAATGTACAGCCGCAACAAAAAACAGCTACACTAATGGGTTCTCCCTGATTGGCCCGCCCACCGCGCATGTCGTGTGTGCGGCCCCGCCTATAGCGGCCCTGCAAAAACTAATAGAAAGTCTACCGAACTTAATGGAAGAAATTCGCATTCGTGGTGCCCGCACGCACAATCTGAAGAACATCAATCTTGATCTGCCACGCAACAAGCTGATCGTGATTACCGGTCTCTCGGGCTCTGGCAAATCTTCGCTTGCCTTCGACACCTTGTATGCCGAAGGCCAGCGTCGCTATGTCGAATCGCTGTCGGCCTACGCGCGCCAGTTCCTGCAGCTGATGGAAAAGCCCGACGTCGACCTGATCGAAGGCTTGTCGCCGGCGATCTCGATCGAGCAGAAAGCGACCTCGCACAATCCGCGCTCGACCGTCGGCACCGTCACCGAAATCCACGACTACCTGCGCCTGCTGTACGCGCGCGTCGGCACGCCCTACTGCCCGCAGCACCCGCACGAACCGCTGGCGGCGCAAACCGTGTCGCAGATGGTCGATAGCGTGCTGGCGATGCCGGAAGGCACCAAGCTGATGATCCTGGCGCCGGTGGTGGCGGGCCGCAAGGGCGAGCATGGCGACCTGTTCCAGGCGATGCAGGCGCAGGGCTTCGTGCGCTTCCGCGTTGCCAGCGGCGTCAACGCCGCCAAGATCTACGAGATCGACGAACTGCCAAAGCTGAAGAAGACCGAAAAACACAGCATTGATGTCGTCATCGACCGGGTCAAGGTGAATCCGGAGATCAAGCAGCGCCTGGCGGAAAGTTTCGAGACTGCGCTGCGCCTGGCCGATGGCCGCGCGGTTGCGTACGAAATGGACACCGAAAACATGACGGTGTTTTCGAACAAGTTCGCCTGTAACGTGTGCGGCTACTCGCTGCAAGAGCTGGAACCACGTCTGTTCTCGTTCAACAACCCGATGGGCGCCTGCCAGGAGTGCGATGGCCTGGGCCACATCGAGTTCTTCGATCCGAAGCGCATCGTCGCCTTCCCGCACCTGTCGCTGGCGTCCGGCGCCGTGAAGGGCTGGGATCGCCGCAACCAGTTCTACTTCCAGATGCTGCAGAACCTGGCCACGCACTACGATTTCGATCTGGACCAGCCGTTCGATCAACTGCCGAAGCCATCGCAGGATGCCGTCCTGTTTGGTTCGGGCAAGACCGCGATCCCGTTTACCTATGTCAACGAGCGCGGCCGCACCGTGATCCGCGAGCACACCTTCGAAGGCGTGGTCAACAACCTGCAGCGGCGCTACCGCGAGACCGACTCGATGGCGGTCAAGGAAGAGCTGGCCAAGTTCATCAATGAAAAGAAGTGCCCGGTGTGCGACGGCGCGCGCCTGCGCACCGAAGCGCGCTTCGTCAAGATCGGCCAGGGCGCCCAGCAACGTGCAATCTATGAAGTGTCCGACAAGCCATTGCGCGAGACGCTGGAGTTCTTCAACACGCTGGAACTGACCGGCGCCAAGAAGGACATTGCCGAACGCGTGATCAAGGAAATCATCGCGCGCCTGCAGTTCCTGAACAACGTCGGCCTGGATTACCTGTCGCTCGACCGCAGCGCGGACACCTTGTCTGGCGGAGAGGCGCAGCGGATTCGCCTGGCGTCGCAGATCGGTTCGGGCCTGACCGGCGTCATGTACGTGCTCGATGAACCGTCGATCGGCCTGCACCAGCGCGACAACGATCGCCTGATCGCCACGCTGAAGCATTTGCGCGACATCGGCAACAGCGTGCTCGTGGTCGAGCACGACGAAGACGCGATCCGTACCGCCGACTATATCGTCGACATGGGCCCTGGCGCGGGTGTGCATGGCGGGCAGATCATCGCCGAAGGTACGCTCGAGCAGATCATGAAGAACGAGCACTCGATTACTGCCCAGTATCTGGATGGCCGGCGCAAGATCGAGGTGCCGAAGAAGCGCACCAAGGCCGATCCGGCGCGCCAGCTGGTCATTACTGGCGCAACGGGCAATAACCTGAAGGATGTTTCGCTGACGCTGCCAGTGGGTTTGATGACCTGCATTACCGGGGTCTCGGGGTCGGGTAAATCGACCTTGATCAACGACACGCTGTATCCGGCGCTGTCGCGTCACCTGTACGGCTCGCAGACCGAACCGGCGCCGCACACGTCGATCCACGGCCTCGAGCACTTCGACAAGGTGATCTCGGTCGATCAGGCGCCGATCGGCCGCACCCCGCGCTCGAACCCGGCGACGTATACCGGCCTGTTCACGCCGATCCGCGATCTGTTCTCGACCGTGCCGACCGCCAAGGAACGCGGCTACTCGGCCGGACGCTTCTCGTTCAACGTCAAGGGCGGCCGCTGCGAAGCCTGCCAGGGCGATGGCGTGATCAAGGTCGAGATGCACTTCTTGCCGGACGTGTATGTGCCGTGCGACGTCTGCCATGGCAAGCGCTACAACCGTGAAACGCTCGAAGTGCAGTACAAGGGCAAGAGCATCACCGAAGTGCTGGACATGACGGTCGAGGATGCGCACGAGTTCTTCAAGCCGGTGCCGGTGATCGCGCGTAAATTGCAAACGCTGCTCGACGTCGGCCTGGGCTACGTCAAGCTGGGACAGAGTGCGACCACGCTCTCGGGTGGCGAGGCGCAGCGCGTCAAGCTGTCGCTCGAGTTGTCCAAGCGCGATACCGGACGCACGCTGTATATCCTGGACGAGCCGACCACCGGCCTGCACTTCGCCGACATCGATTTGCTGCTGAAGGTGATCCACCGCCTGCGCGACCAGGGCAACACGCTGGCCATCATCGAGCACAACCTGGACGTGATCAAGACCGCGGACTGGGTAGTCGACCTGGGGCCGGAAGGCGGCGCCGGTGGCGGCATGATCGTCGCGTGCGGCACGCCGGAACAAGTGGCCAAGGTCAAGGACAGCCCGACCGGCAAATACCTGAAGCCCTTGCTCAAAGGCTGATGGTGTAACGGGTGGGCGGAATATCCGCCCGCATCAAGCTTGATGACAGGGGGACATCGCCATTGGCGCTGTCCCCCTGTTTGTTTTCATGCGCCGGGTTCGATCTTGTAGCGTCCCGACAGGATGGCGCCTGACGCAGCGTGAGGGTCAAGCCCAGAAATAAAACAGGGGCGACGCCACCGGCGCCGCCCCTGCTTCTTTTTAGTTGACCGCCTTGATGGCGGCCTCTCCCCCACTACTGGCCGCTGATGCGGCCGTCTTATCCCGCCAGTTTCTGCTCCAGCCGGTCGCGCGTAGCGGCCAATTCTTGCGGCAGATGATACGCCAGTTTGTCGAACAGCTCAGTATGCAATTTCAGCTCTTCGCGCCAGGCATCATTGTCGATCGACGTGATCTGCTTGAACTGCTGTTCGCTGAAATCCACGCCTTCCCAGTTCAGGTCGGCGTAGTTGGGCGTGGTGCCGAACAGGTGCTCGGTGCCGCCGGCGGCGCCGTTGGAGCGGTCCAGGATCCACTTCAGCACGCGCATATTGTCGCCGTAGCCCGGCCACACGAAGCTGCCATCGTCAGCGGTACGGAACCAGTTGACGCAGAAGATTTTCGGCAGCGCGGCGCCATTCCTGGCTTCTACTTTTTTCCCGAGATCGAGCCAATGCTGGAAGTAGTCGCTCATGTTGTAGCCGATGAACGGCAGCATCGCGAATGGATCGCGCCGCACCACGCCCATCTGGCCGGCGGCGGCGGCGGTGGTTTCCGAGCCCATGGCGGCGGCCATGTAGACGCCCTCGACCCAGTCGCGCGCCTCGGTCACCAGCGGCACCGTGGTCGAGCGGCGGCCGCCGAAAATGAAGGACGAGATCGGCACGCCGGCCGGATCGTCCCAGGCCGGATCGATCACCGGGTTCTGGGTGGCGGCCACGGTGAAGCGCGCGTTCGGGTGCGCGGCCTTGGTGCCTGAGGCCGGGGTCCAGTCCTTGCCCTGCCAGTCGATCAGGTGGGCCGGCGCCTCTTTGGTCATGCCTTCCCACCACACGTCGCCATCGTCGGTCAGCGCCACGTTGGTGAAGATCACGTTCTCGCGCAGCGAGGCCATGCAGTTGGGATTGGTCTTTTCGTTGGTGCCGGGGGCCACGCCGAAGTAGCCGGCTTCCGGGTTGATCGCGACCAGCTTGCCATCTGCGGACGGCTTGATCCAGGCGATGTCGTCGCCAATCGTCGTCACCTTCCAGCCATCGAACGCTTTTGGCGGAATCAGCATCGCGAAGTTGGTCTTGCCGCAGGCCGACGGGAAGGCGGCGGCGATGTATTTCTTGTCGCCTTGCGGCGATTCGACGCCCAGGATCAGCATGTGTTCGGCCAGCCAGCCGGTGCCGCCCTGTTGCGCTTCCTGGTAGCCCATGTTCGAGGCGATGCGCAGTGCGAAGCATTTCTTGCCCAGCAGCGCGTTGCCGCCGTAGCCGGAACCGAAGGACCAGATCTCGCGCGTGTCCGGGTAGTGGACGATGTATTTGGTGGCATTGCACGGCCACGCCACGTCTTGCTGGCCGGCCGCCAGCGGCATGCCGACCGAGTGCACGCACGGCACGAACTCGCCGTCCTGGCCCAGCACGTCGTACACGGCCCGGCCCATGCGCGTC
>Ga0265780_10007198_pt1 | contig 13694 bp, 20 predicted proteins | sample P1T30metagenome_FD_192432 | JGI IMG/M metagenome (GOLD analysis project Ga0265780, IMG submission 192432) | Plant litter microbial communities from East Loma Ridge, Irvine, California - P1 T30 | ecosystem: Environmental > Terrestrial > Plant litter > Unclassified | place: USA: California... | reverse complement strand
GGGATGATATCCTCCGGGTCTGTAATCCTCCAAATCCTCCTCATCCTCTGTAAGAACCGAGTTCTGCGACTGTGATAGTGATGTTGATGCGGATGCCATGCTGGGGAATATGATTGGATCGCGGAGAGGGGTAGGATGGGTGGCCTGGGAGTCAGCATGAGCCATGTGAAGACAAGGTGGAGGTGTCAGCGGGAGATATCGGACATGGGAATTGTTAGGTCATGGGCTGTGTAGTCACGAGATCACTTGAGCGGCGACCTCTAGTCCTGATACCAAGAATGGGGGACTGGCGAACTTACCAGCTAGGCTTGAATTCTGACTAGCAATGGATGTATACCAATGTAGTGGATGTAGCTAAATAGCAAGTAGTGGTGTAAATTGAATCACCGACTCGCCTCCCGGATCTTTGCCGGTCACTATCCTCCGGCTGTATATCGAAAGGTATGGTCTATGTTGATTAGTTGATTGAGCCCTTGTCCGTGTACTCTCTTGAGGTATCGTTGATGGTGTATAAAATGGAGAGGAGTGTGGAGTACTAGATGTGGAGATAAGATGGTAATGGATGTCAACTGTGAAATAGGACTGGATGAGTTAGTCAGGGTCCATCCCTCAGGGTAACATTTCCAAACAGCGACAGATGCTCAATGTGGAGGGCAAGATATATAGCGCGGATTTAGTATTGGTACTTGGCTACGGTTCATATGCATGCATTCCTCTCTCCCTTGAGCAGCCACTGTCATATGATCATAGTCCACCAACCCATCCACTCAAGCTCAATGGTATTGGTGTGTGAACAATGACCCTACCCAGAGTCAACAGCCTCCCCGTCGGGAAAGGTTCGGGGTCGGGGTTTAGAAGACTGTCATGGAATCCTTCCTGACTCGTGACAGGTAGTACGCCTAGTGCTTATCATACGGTACCTAGTATTCACAAATACCAACATTCATACCCGCCTTTCCGTCGTACTCCTGTTGTATTGAACTCCGAGAAGGACTAACCGATCTTGGGTGATAAGCCATGTAGCTCATCAACCAATCGGATTGGAGTACGCTAAATAAGTCGGAATCAGATTGAGTTACCATTACCCTATCCCTGAGTCAGGACCTGATGTCATTTAATTATCGGTTCATCATATGATCGACGTCCGGCGCCAGGCTGGCTCGGCTTGTGGCATGCCACATTTGAAGTCAGCAAGTAAGCATCTACTAGTCACTCATATCAAACGGCTGTAAGCTGGGTCGGTGATGCGTATTGGGGGGTTTACGCCCTAGCTATCGCCGGTGTGAACCCTCGCTGGAGAATGTAAGCAGCAATTCTCGGCGTCTACGGGGCCGGGCATATGTCGTCAATTTCCCCCGTCTCCGTTCAGTCGGGCGCAGCAAGAAACATCTACGCCTGCAGCAAGCAAGCAGTGGGAGTAAATGTATGAGACTGCCCTCCCACAGTCCGCTTATGAAGCCAGAGATCTGGCCAAAGAGGGCAAGGCACGAACACCTGACCGCGAGGCAAGCCCCGAGCGATCGTCCCGGATCAGTTGCGGTATCCCGGACGAGCTTCGGCCTCGGATCCGACTTATGAAATGTATGTATAATCTACCAAATACAACTTCCAAGGTGATATCTAACACCTCTCAAAGATCCTGAATAAATCCGGTAGGTTCGCAACCTGCTTTAGATCTCCGTTACTAAGACTATCCCTCTTCCAATGGGTATATTTCCGCATACTTGGGAATAAGATATGCTCAAGTTGCCATCTCGCGTGTTTCTCTGCCTCCTTCCCCTCTCCTCCTCCCTCCTCTTCGTCTTCATCCTTATCATTGCTAGGGATAGATGGGAGTGATCGGGGAGCAAAAAAGAATGCTAGTTCCTTCAAGATCGATCCAAAACATTCCTTCTCTTCTCCCCAATTTACTCTAGTTCCCAAACATAACAAAAGATGTGGTAGTCGGTCAAGATTCGGTGTATATCCCTTTAATAGCATTGAGATCGATTCGAGTCTACCTTCAGGAGTGATGGAAATCGAAAAGTACTCGTCAATCATTTCGCGTTTATCGAGCAGGAGATTCGTTATTGACTATCATCAGACGATGCTTGAACAGGAACGAAGCGACTCACGTCGATAACCTCGTCCAAGTTCAAGTTGTTCTCCTGTATTCCTGATTCATCCTCCGCTGCTAGCGATATCAAATCACGTAGTAGAGGAGGTGGATCGAGTCGAAGGCGATTGAACGCTCCGAATTGCCTTAGACCAAGTTGATAGAAATGCTCTTCCCTACTTATCAGCCCGTTCTCATTGATAGAAGATTAGTGAACGTACGCGAGAGAAACGTGATTGACAAGATACAGTTTCGTTGAATATTGAATCAGTGACAGTCCAAGAGAGAGATCGACTATTCCAACGAAAGCATGTTTGAGCATTATATCTCCCACATCTACCATCAGCTAAGAATATCAGAATTCACTCACCTTGATTACCCTTTCCGACTTCCCTGCGAAGTTCTTGGATACTAGTGAAATCACATTCACTCTCCGGTATCACGACTGATCCCTTTGTCCAGGATGCAGTATTATCGGTCTCTTCCTCCAGCTCTAGTTCTGGATTATCGTCTGGTTCGACGTTGATAGCTCGACGCTTCGCGGGACGTTCCAATTGTGTTTCATCCCTTGACGATTCGATGAAATCCCCAATCTGTGATGGGTGTTGTATAGTGATCATGGAATCGAGGGTCCGGTTGGTAGGGTCCATACGGACTTTATAATTCGGTGCAGCTTTTTTTACAGTCTCACTACTGACGGGCGTCTTCGAAGGTCCAGCGGTCCCCGGGAGTAGAGTCTGATCGTCAGTCTCCATTCACCAAAGAAAGATATATTGGAGGGGGAGGGACTGACTTGAACAGTGAATGACCTAGAAGTGTTCGCACCGGCCAAAACCACCTGGATAGCCCCTACGATGGCATCAATCATTTCATCTTGATTGAGGAAATGAACCTCTGATTTAGTCGGGGAGACATTGACATCCACTTTTGTCGGATCTATCTCGAGACTGATATCAACAACCTCTCTGTGAGTGATTGGGGCTGCGAAAGCACCTACCTCAGGTAGCACCATGGTGAAGCTCCCTTAGGTAGGTATGTCGTATACAGCGAATCAACAGCTTTCTTGATCCTCCCCGAATCCACCAATCGATCTTCCGTCAACTCTTCTCCATGCAAACGAGGGAATATTCCTACTATTGATGAAAATGATCCATCCCCCTTTCCTAGCCCAGCTGGAGTTAGCTCCACTGATCCACCCTTTCAAACTCGCTCCGAGCTTTTCTTTCGGTTTCAGAACCACTTTTGGAAGTTCAATTAAATCGTTCGCTAAAGCTGAGCCGTAGAGCAGAGCGATATTTGATTTAGTCGATGATGCTACCGGGGTCGTTATGTCCGACATCGCTGTTCCTGCCTGGTTGTCAGTCTTCCGCTCTTTTTTGTGGATCTGTATTTGGAGATTTGGAGTTTGGAGACGTACCTTCTTACAAGACCATGCGGAATGGGGGTTATGTATAGCGTATTTCGTTACAACATCAAGAACCCTGTTATATTCGTCCGAAGGTGATTTGAAAGCTCGTTTACGAAGTGGCATGTTGTAGAATAGGTCTTCCGCCTATATATCAGCTTGACCGAATCATACGAGATGGATGAGGGGGAGATGACAGAAGAGGAAATGGTAAGAAAGACTGTGTGAGGGAGTGAGGGGGATCGCGGGACGTACATTGATGATGGTTCCATCATTTGCTGCTGCTGGTTTGGGATCTATACCAGCTCCTGGCTTGTACGGTACAAGTTCCCCATCTTGATAGTGCGCCCTATCATCAATGCCGGACTTGATAGCTCGCCTGAAGGAGCTAGACTCACTTCCACCCACACCCCTCCTCCTTAGTCTTGGTCACGACCTCAACATGACTGACATAGCTAATACTAGCCAGAGCTTCACCCCTGAACCCATACGTCACGAGTGACTGCAGATCCTCGAATTTAGCCAATTTAGAAGTCGCATACCGAGTACATAGTAATGGGAGATCGGCTTTATTGATCCCGTGGCCATTATCCGCGATCTGGATCAACTTCAGTCCACCATCTTTTAGAGTCAATTTGATCGAGGTCGAGCCGGCATCTAGGGAGTTCTCAATTAGCTCCTTGATCGCATTCGAGGGTCGGTGGATGATCTACTTTGTCAGTTCATACCCTGGTAGTGTAGTAAATCGGACGGACCTCGGCTGCTGCTATTTGGTTGACTACATCTTTACTCAACCTCTTGATAGGTTTGGGACCTGCTGGCTCGTACTCGACCTCCATTTGTTGTTATCTCATTGTTTATAGTATTCTTCAGGCAAAGTATAGTAAAGTCAACTCAACTTACTTACCCCGCATGCTCATCTGGGGGACCCATTAGGCGCGAAAGAATGGGAATTTCGACGCGCCTGTATTACGTCATCCATTCCCTTGTCGCCGAGATATAGTCAAGTATCCGGTATCTTGACCATTTATACTAGTTGATATCATACAAGATGCCTGTACAAGTGGCCAAAGGAAACGATAATGGCCAACACAAATTGCTCAAGAAGCACAAGTACAAGCCTACCCTCAGGAAAGCACCTTATGCGGTCTCTTTGGTCTTCTTGATTATAGCGACTGTCTTGACTGTTTTGAATATCTATGTGAGTCCCCTCAGGCCGTCAGGATCTAGCTGATGTCAGGTACCCGATTTGATTCATGTCATAGTCAAGTCGCCTGGACCACTGGAATTTGAGACCAAGTGAGTCATCCCCACTGTCATGTGAAGCAAGAACTAACGAATAGGTATGGATTATATCAGCGGTATGCTTCTAGTCAATGTATTCGAGGTAAGCTAATGAATAGATGTACCCGGACATCCCCATCACCGAACAGTACCGCAACAATCTTCCTAGCTCCAGCTCAACCACTATCAAATCCAGCCGGTGCAGAACCTTTTGATCCTTTCATGAACTTCAACTTCAAACGCCATCGGGGAGAGGATGATCCCCTGGAAGAGGCCGATGAGGGATGGCAATGTGAAGCTTTCCCTACCAGGTAAGTGTATCTCGTATAGCAGTCAGTATAGGTGGCTGATGATAGATCTGAATGTGCGGAGTTCGGAGAGAAATTCTGTGTTCTCTGGTCTACTGCTGGTTATCTCGCACAATCTTGCCTCGTCCCTTGCCTCGCTGCCCTTTTCAGTTTACTCTTCATATTCCTCCATCGAGGTATGTCTCCTCTTCGACATAATGATAGGAGTGAGTAGAGATTGACTGACAATCAGGTCAGCGAACAGCCCGAGCAAGAGCAAGGAGAGGTCAATGGAAACTCGTCTCGGGGACCATGACTATCCACTTTATCCTCCAAGTCATCTCATTCTCATTAATCGCACACGTCTTCAGGACAGATGAGAGGTTCGAAGCAAAAGGATCTCATCTCGGTATGTTCCCTAAAACTCCTCTGAGTCAGGTGGCTGAGTTTAGATAAATCATTTACATTTGGTGTGCTTGCAGCTGTAGCTTCGGGTTTGATGGTCATTTTCTTGACATACACTGGATACGCAGCTAGTAAGTTCTCGTTCCCCACTCTAGTCTTCTCCCCTTGTGGTTTTATCAAAAGCGGCACAAGCAAGACGTAGCTGACATTCAGAACGAGGAGAAGCATGGGCAGCAGGCCGGTCAGCCCGTAGAGCACGTCGCCATAAACGTACCCGATCAGGACAAGTCGTCGCAGTCCCCGAAGGCCAGGTCATACCGCCAGATCAGGAAGTTACTATTGGTGAAGTTGAAGCTGCTCGGGTCGGACCTGCTGAGGATGCAGATGAGAGGACTGGATTATTGGTGGGCAGTGATCCCAGTGGGGCTGGAGGTGGGGTCAGGGCTACTGATTAGGCTATAGCGTTTGGACGGGGTTTTATAATGATAAAATGCTTGGTGTGGTAGATTGATGTGCTAGACGTAGAGACTAATGGTAGTGGTGATATCGTGATCGAAGTCGTGCCGAATGTATCCATAGATCTGACCAATTCATCGACCAAGTACCAAAAGGCGCTTCTGATGAACTCCAACTTCGGTTTGATCAGGCAATCAATAGCGAAAACGACGTCCCGACACTATGCATTATGCTACAACATCTTCCGATCTACTGTATGTGAGGTGTGATTATCGTGCTCTTCTCTACTTCTTTTTTGTCTCTTAAGATTCTCCATTCACTGTGTTGAGCTCAACGACCAACGCCCCATTTCCTCAATGTCGACTTGACATCCCCTAAAGCCGCTAAATTAGGTCCTTGAGCTACGATTGTGGGTCCCCCTGCGCCTAATCCGTAGTTTAATACTGCAGATTTGGAAGTTGGTTTCAGGACTCTCATTGCTACCCTCCAGATATCCTATTCATCAGCCCACTGCCTTTCTTGATTGGAGCGAGGACGTACCTCTAGCGTTAAGGCATCGATCTTGGCGCACATTTCCTCCACCGGAACCTTGTTACCGTGAATCAGCGTCTGTCTCCCAAGATCTTTCATCAGCATTTTTTCAGGAAGATGTAGAAACAACTCACCCTCAACAGCAGTCAACCGACTCTCGAGCGCCATGACAAGAGTACTCTTTAACATATTCTTCGCTCTACCGAATTCTTCCCTCGTGATTCCACCCCTCACTGGTCCACAGAGTTGATATAATTGTTGACCAATGACATTTGCTGCTGAACTTGCAAAATGAGGATAAACGGATGTTTGGATTCCGAACAGACCTGAATCGGCGTAGCAGTGGTGGAATCCTGCGCAGTGGTCTACTGCGTGATAACGGTTTAGAACGTTTGTGTATAGACGTGTGTACATTCCTTTTCCTGGGCCACCTGGTTATTAGTGAAGACATTCGACTTGCAGTCACCGGAACTTACCAGCTGAGAAACTTCCTCCACCTCCTAACACTGTCTGCAATGTTGCAAGGGCGTACTACCTGTCAGTCACGATCGCGTGAGGAGCAGGAAACATACAATATCTGGATCGTGAATGCCCAAGCCCTCAAATCCGACATAGAGATGAACAAACTCCTCATCTGGTTTCTCGATATACTCTTCCCCGCCTGTATATGTCGCCCTGGCACCGGCCAATTCGGCAAATTCGTTCGACCCGGCATTAGAGACAGTTGCGAAATGCTTACTTCCACTAGGTTGGGATGCGGTGGTTCCAGTTTGGTGCAATGTCGACGTTGATGCTGTCGGCGACGTGGAGGTCATTGATCCGAATTCCTTTTGAGCCAATTCCACCAATTCCTCATGCTGCATCCCCACTCCCGCTACCACCATCCTTTCAGGTTTATACCAATCCCTAATGAATCCCCTAACTTCCTTCTCCCCAAGTACATCCAGTTGGCTCTCAGGACATAGGAGAGGCATTCCAAGTGTATTATCCTTGAATGCTACCGAGTGTAAGATTTCAGGTAGAATCAATTCGGGTTTCTGCCATATCTCCCGTACTTCATATGCCGCTGCATCTTTTTGAGTTTCTAGTTCGGTCGACGTGAGTTTCGGTTGGAGGATCGTTGAGGAGATTAGGGACATGGCTAGCGGAAGTGATTGGGGGAAGACCGTCGATTGATACATTATTGATTCCCTTGATGAAGAACAAGTCACTTGAGATCCAAGTGAATCGATCAATGTAGTCATTTCTTCGTCTGAGTATTTGTCCGTGCTCTTATTATCAGCGCTATCCTTCCTTGATCCAAAGAGACAATTCGCACCTTGAAAGCTAAACGATCCATTAAATGTGATATCCCGCTATTCCTCTTCGTCTCATATCGACTCCCCGCATCAACATAAACACCAACAGCATGGAAATGACCAGGCGTAGATTCCGTCACGACCCTCAACTTGTTCGAAAGCGTAGTGATTTGAGGAGGTGGCGGAGCTGGGATTGTAGATGCCAGTCTCTTTGTAAGAGATGGTTTAAGCAGGGACGCTCGCGGTCGAAGAATCGCTGAGGCTGACATAATGTCTTTCGCTCGAGCTATCGCGGTTTGTATGGGTATATTATGCTCGTTGCGAGCGGGAGGGGTTGTATGGTATACACTTTTATGGATGGATGGAAGATGGAAGATCAGGAGGAATGACTAAGCGAGATGACAAAGAGATTGAGGATGTCGAAATGTTGAAATGTTGAATCAACTTCTTGCCATTTCAGATACATAACTCACTGGGAATCCTTCGGTACGCACTTACAGGGCAAGAGCTAGAAATTACGACGAGATCGCGAAGGAAAGAAAAAGCATTGATAGGATTCTGAGCGCACCAACTACGAACACAGCACGAACTAAAATGTCACTTCGACCACTCCGTACGCTACGCCCAATCCTAACCCAAATCCACTATACTCCATCCCGACCCTACTCTACGCCCAGTGATAATTCAAATCAAGCATCATCATCAACCAGTAAACCGGTCATCCCCATACCAACGCCCTCCCAATCCGAACCACTACCAGCAGACAAGAAACCATTAGAATTACCTCAACTGCCTAGACCGCTTGGGGTTGCTCTTGAGCCGACTAGTACTCCCGGGACTTGGAGTGAGAAGAAGGAGAGGTATCTGGATGAGGATAGGCAGAAAGCTAAGCGGAAGGCATTGTACGTCTCACACATCTGGTTGAGAGCTGACTGGAAGATTCAAGGAGGCTTCGCAGGGATACTTTCATGATTACAATAAAGCTAGGAAAGCCTTTGGAGGCAAGCTGTGGACAGCTCCAAATACTTTGATCCGTGAAGATGTGAGATTTTTAAGACCTGACATATGAAGGAGCTGATGGTAATAGAGAGCATTGTATTTCCCGGATATCAGCGGGCGGAGCTTGACGGGGGAGAATAGACATACAACGGATGTACTAAGGGGGAAGGTCAGCTTGGTCACACTACTGAATACGCGATTATCAGAAGTGAGTCTACCCATAAGAATAGAGACGATATGAGCTGATGGTAGGAACACGCCCAATCATTCACACAAACCGTGGTAGAGGATTGGACACATGATTCCAATTTCAGTCTGGTCCAAATCAATCATCAGCGAAACCCACTGAAATCAATGTTACTGAATTTCTTCGTGTCATCGCTTAAAAGGACGATACCGGAGAAATGGTGGAATACGTACTTGGTAGCAGGGGGAGAGTGGTCTGAATTCGACGTGAGTCGTTGATTGCAGGCGCGAAAATATAATTGCGAGAGGAGCTGATGGTAGATCAACCATCCCCTTGGGATTGAGAACAAGATCTTGGGATACGTTTACCTTGTGGATCCTAATCTCAGGATTAGATGGGCGGGGAATGCTATGGCTACGGAGCAGGAGTCTGAGAATCTGAGAAGGGCCACGGCAGTGCTGATGAAACGCACGCAAGGACAACAGGCAGAAGTGTAATTATTTCAACGTATTTTTCATTCATTTATGAATATGACCCTTCTTTACTTCCAGACCCAGTTTGCTATATTTACTCCACTTCCACTCCAGTTCAGTCTAAGAAGATCCGGAACCGCTTGCCGACGGGTAGGTCGCTGTGTAGTACCAGATCATTTCATCTCTAGTAGTTTCCACCTCTTCTTCCACTTCAGTCCAGCCAACAGACCCGATCGCTACTCCCTCATCCTCTGGAACGTAGACGAATCGTTTCTTCATGTACCTGACCATCTGATAGTCTTCCGCATCCGCATCCCCCTGGTAATAGACCCTTGGCTGATCATGTGGATGCTGGGGTTCCTGTGGACTTGCGGCAGCAAACATGACATCTTCCGCCTGATTCATCACCTGCATGGCCGCCGATATCGCCGCGTAGTCCAATGGTGACACCAGCCTGATCCATTCAAGTTGGTTCCTTGCCTGCTCGGTGTCAGCTCTATAGCCTCACTACTAGCAGACACTCACAGCTTCATAGTCCACGAGCTTACTGTTGTATTCCAAACGCGCTTTCTCCGCTGCCAACGCTCGCTTCTTATACTCTTGCTCGGCCTTTCGAGCTTGCCTCTCCTTCTCCTTGACCACCGCAGCCATGTCCTCCAGGGTCATGAATTTGGGCTTGGGAGCACGGGGTCTCTCGGCAGCACGCGATCTCTCGGCCCTGGACCTTATCAACTCTTCAGTTGTAGGAGGGAGGGAGTGACTTCGGGAAGGGGGCATAGTAGTGTTGTGATGGGTTCAGTGGACTCGAGAGAAGGAGATGAGTGAATGATTTCAAAGTGAATGATTTCAAAGTTGATGAAGCAAAGAGAATTGAGAGTGGTTTGCAGCCCTTTTACATGTGTCTAGGGTTCAGCTTTGTTACACTGCGTCAGTAATTCGATTCCCATCGGCAATAACCCTTGCATTTGTGACAAAGTGTCGGATTGAATGGATCTCGAATGACCTCATTCCCCCACTTCATGGTCCAGAATACGAAGCAATTAGGATTTTTCAGGTCTGAGAACTGGTTCTTTTCCATCACGTTCATCCAAATCCAGTCGAAGTTGAATCAGCGCTCTAGCTGTCCTGTAGCCCTCAACATGTCGAGGTAGACGTTGGCCTGATGTTGTTTGGAGGTGTTTCAGACGCGTTTTCCCGCCCGGACTCTGCGCCCTTGAGTTGGACTCGATCATTTTAGCTTCTACTATCGGCTTGTGACAAAGTCAATTTGCTCCGTTCCCTATTTGGCCGACGGCTAGCCAACCTACCTGGGGGCAATATCAGCTGGTGCATTGCCGTGTGAGTGGAACTGGATGAGCCTGTCGCAACCTGCAGTGCCGCACCGCCTTGCTATCGATTCAAGACCCGTGATCGGAGTGCCAACATCGCAGATCAGGCCGTGTATGTCCGAAGAGGCCGGTGCGCAGCGGAGGGCGGGTCGCGATAGCCCTGTGGGTAGGATATGTCCGTTATCTTGAGTGGAGGTTTGTCCGTGGTATCCCGCTTTGCCAGGATGGTGTGATACCGATCTAAGTAGACACTTTTGGTTATATGTTGTGCATCTTATTGTATCCGTAGTACATAGCACTGGACGATGAGCCGCACCATGACTTGATGCATTTGAGCGGTGTTTGTGTGTGTGTCTGTGTCTGCGGGGTAAAAAGGGACGAAAGGGTGAGACTGGATTTCATTAGTTCTATCATTCATCACTCTTCAGCCAAAACACGCAAAATCACCATTCCACATCCCATATCCATGTACAGTGTCGGGAATGAAGAGAAGGATATCCTCGCCATTAGTGAAACGCAATACGAGTGGGGGAAAAGGCGGAAGGGGGGGAAGAGGAGTGTTTCGTGTTTTGTACCTTGACTTTTCTTTCCACTGAATCCAAGTACATCCAAGGTAGGTCATGACTATCTACATATGGTAAAGAGCTGATGATCAGCGAGACGACTTCGTCTTCTTGTCCATCAACTTACAATCAACATTGTTTGGCGGCGTAATTCGTGTGGGAATATCAGTTTCCTACGGACCCTACACCTCACGAGTTAGTCCAACCGCTTCCCAAAGCTTGCACTGATACTTGCATGCAAATAGGTCACACTGCTGGCGAGCAAGGGAGGGCGGTTCATACGGGTCTGGAGTGGATTTACACATCTTATCGTGATTCGGGTCGGTGGCGATTTCCGGATGACAGAATCTGTTGGATTTTGGTAGCCAGAGCCGGTAAGCCCAGTCTGTCTCCAACAGCCGTGTAGGCTGGCTCTCAGAGGGCTGGTGTAGGAGCCTGGTTGGTCGCGGGCGATTGACATATTCATATGCTTCAGATTTCGCCGGATCGGAAATTACGGATTTCTGTCATCGAGCTCATGCCGTAAGCGAGAGTCATTGAGGTGAGAGCTAATTAGCAGCGCTCTTACGCATAGTCGTATCCTCCCCAGGATATGCTGCCCTCAATGCTGAGCTCTGAGGGTTCCGAAGGTGACGAACGATCCCACAGTGACGACTTTCAAGCCATTTTCACCCTCCTGCACCCAGATTTTCGAAAACTCCAGATGATAGCGTCCGCTTCAAACCGACCTGTGCTACACCAGCCTGCCGACCTAGTCCCTGGCTTGTACTGTTCCCTCACTAGCGATCAGCTTTTGGAAACGAAAGGCCCGAGACGAAGTCGACTTTCGCCTGACCTTTCCGACCCCTATTATCGGAAGTCTTGGTGATCCTCGACAACTCGCAATCACGACCATCGTCTGCCTTACGCCTCGTCTAGAGAACAGTCTGTTGTAACGACACCTGTTCACTGGATGATGACTGCGCAAAATGGAGAGGATGACGCGTGATCAGAGCTCGATTTCGATTCTCCTCCTGCCGAATCATGGTACATACATGGAGAGAGTCCCGGTCCTTCACCTCGCCAGACCCCCAACCACGCGACGCGAGCCACTTCGCGTCTGCATCCATCAAGCCAGCATCCGACCAAGGAGCCCTGAGTAGGATATGGTAAAGACGAGATTCAGGAAGGGGATTTGGGTATTTGGAAAGTTGGGAATCGAGAGTCCAGGGCGAGGGGGAGTCCATCGAGCTTGTGATCGCGGAAGAGGTATATCTTGAAAGAGGGACTGCAGAAAAGCGAGTCAAGATGCGAATTTTGAGATCCATACGCGATTGGACTCAGAAGAGCCAGAGAATGAGCCAGGGGAATTGTCAAGGAAGGCCAAGGAGGAGAGTATCGCATGAGGAGGCTTGGGCTACGATGGTTCGTGCAAGCGAATGTGATGACAGAAGATGATTAAGGATATTTGAAAGGATAAGGATGGTTCCTGCTCAATCAACAAACTGGAAACCTCACGGGTATGGACACGTTACAGAAAATGGAGCTTGCTAAGAATTAGGTGTGACGACACTTCGTCTGGATGTTCAGATGCAATGTCTAGGCATATATCGGCGGCCCCCTTAGGTTTGCATACGAGGTGTGGCTTTGTGAAATGGATGGATAGCGGTGCGATGGGCAGCAAAGGTCGCGGGACTCTCAATTTTTAAAAAAACGCTGTTTACGTGGACGCTAATACTGCAGCTGATAGGCTGAAGTATGATCGCAGGTATGTCTCCTTCTCCAAGAGGCTCCCACACCGTCGGCCTTCTATCGACTGATAGAATAGCTGTATCCAAAGTTATCTGAGGGGCGGGCAGAAGGACCAGCCCAGTTGTTCTTCGCAAGAGACGCAATTCGCCAGGATATATATACCTTGGTCGACGGGTCGAAGCGGATATGATCGGAAGGGCACGCGAAATCATGTACGATAAATGTCTCACACCTTCTTGGAGACAACATGAGCTGACCCATAGGTTGGGATAGTCATATCGCGTCACCGTTTCGGAGTAATTGTGAGAAAATTAGGGCTTGATTTGGTATCCGAAGCGACGTGGAGCGAATCCATCATCCAACTAATGCTCCTCATACAATCAATAGGTTCTGCCGATATCGCTACTCTCGAAACATTGTATTCTAAGTCTGTATTGTATGGAGATGAGGGCGAGTGAGTTACATGAAGAGCTATAGCGATGATAGATATAGTCAGAGGAAAGATGTGAGACTCGCGAAGCCGACGAGATTGGTGACGGGTATAAACTAGGGGTCGCCGTAAGGATCGCGCAAATCGGACAAACTAATTGACAGGAGTCTATCGTATAGATACACGACAACGTGCGGATCATGCATGTCGGAAGGCGATGAA
>Ga0265780_10007197_pt1 | contig 13694 bp, 11 predicted proteins | sample P1T30metagenome_FD_192432 | JGI IMG/M metagenome (GOLD analysis project Ga0265780, IMG submission 192432) | Plant litter microbial communities from East Loma Ridge, Irvine, California - P1 T30 | ecosystem: Environmental > Terrestrial > Plant litter > Unclassified | place: USA: California... | reverse complement strand
GGCCCGGCCCGGCCCGCCCGCCCGCCCGCCCGCCGGCCCGCCGGCCCGCGGGCCACCGGGCTCAGAGCCGCGGCGCGACCACCGCCCAGCCGTGCGCGCCCACGACGAGCACGTCGCCGTCGAGTCCGGCGTCGCGCCCCGCGACCCACCCCTCGGCGGCGGGAGCCGGGTCGGCGACGCGCAGCGGCTCCTCGCCGAGGTTGAGCGCGACGACGAGCACCTCGTCGGGCCCGGAGCCGCGCACCTCGAGCACGAGCGACTCGTTCGCGACCGAGACCGCGCGCGTGCGCGCCCGGTGCAGCCACGGTTTACGGCGACGGACGCCGATCAGCTCCTGGTGCAGGGCCAGGACGGCCGGGTCGGCGCCGGCCACGAGCGACACGACGTCGTCGCCCGACCAGCGGGGGAACTCGGGGCGCACCGCGTCGTCGCCGCCGACCCGCTCCTCCTTCACGGCCCTCAGCCCGAGCTCGTCGCCGTAGTAGACGGACGGCACGCCGCCGAGGGTGAAGAGCAGCACGAGGGCGTGGGCGTGGTGGCGCTCGTCGTCGATCTGGCTCGCGATGCGGGTGACGTCGTGGTTGCCGACGAAGGTCAGCGGCACGAAGGTCGCGAGGAACTCGTCGTGGCGGGTGAGGGCCCAGGCGAGCTCGTGCAGGTTGACGTCCTGGATCGCGTGCCAGGTGCCCTGCCAGAGCTCGTACTGCGTGACGCTGTCGAGCCCACCGGCGAGGACCGCCGCCGCGTAGTCGCCGTGCAGCACCTCCCCGACGACCCACACGTCGGGGTGGCTCTCGCGCAGCGGCGGCAGCACCTGCGCCCAGAACGACGACGGCACCGAGTAGGCGGCGTCGAGTCGCCAGGCGTCGGCGCCTCGGTCCGCCCAGTGCACGAGCACGTCGGCGACGGTGCGGACGACCTCGGGCGACGAGTGGTCGAGCGCGATGAGCCCGCCGTGTCCTTCGAAGGTCGCGAGTCCGCCCTGCTCGTCGCGACGGAACAGGGAGGCGGCCGGCGACGACGGGTCGGCCCGCGCCTCCTGCAGGGCCGGGAACTCGGGGCCGACGTGGTTGAAGACGCCGTCGAGCATCACCCGGACGCCCTTGGCGTGCGCGGCGTCGATCAGCGTCACGAGGTCGTCGTCGGTGCCGAGGCGCGGGTCGACCCGGTACCAGTCGATCGTGTCGTAGCCGTGGGTCGACGAGGCGAACACCGGGCCGAGCGCGAGCCCGTTCGCGCCGAGCGCGAGCAGGTGGTCGAGCCACGGCACGAGGTCGAGGAGGCGCGGTGCCGGCGAGCGGTCCGCCCCGGTCGTGTCCGCCCCTCCGAACCCGAGCGGGTAGACGTGCCACCACACGACGTGCTCGGTCCAGGCGCGGTCGGGGGCGGTGGGGGTGCGGGTCGGGTCGCTGTCGTGCATGCGGGCCACGGTAGCGACCGGGGCTCGGACCGGCCCCCTCGGACGTGGTCGCGCGCGCTGAGCGGCCTGCGCTGAGCCCGGCCCGGTGACGCTCCCGGGGCATCGGCGCGCGGCGCACGCCCCCGACGCGTCACGGGGTTCGCTGTCCCACACGCGGTCGCGGGGACACGCGGTCGCGGGGCAGCGTCCTTCAGCGCAGCAGCCCCGACCGCCACGCCCAGACGACGGTCTGCAGGCGGTCGCGGGTGTCGAGCTTCGTCATGACCCGCGTGAGGTGCGACTTCACGGTGCTCGTCTCGATGACGAGGCGCTCGCCGATCTCGTCGTTCGACAGGCCCTCGCCGAGCAGCCGGACGATCTCCTGCTCCCGCGGCGTCAGCACGTCGACCGAGGCCCCGGACGAGGAGGCGGCCCGCCGTCGCGTGAACTCCGCGATGACCCGGCGGGTGGTGGCGCCGTCGATCGCGGCGCGCCCCGACGCGAGAGCCCGCACGGCGGCGACGAACTCGTCGGGCTCGGCGTCCTTGAGCACGAACCCGCTCGCCCCGGCCTCGAGGGCGCCGAAGACGTACTCGTCGAGGTCGAAGGTCGTCGCGACGAGCACGGCCGGGCCGCGGCGGGCGTCGCCCGCCGCTCCGTCGCCCGCCGCTCCGTCGCCCGCCGCTCGGTCGACCGCCGCGGCGACGCCGGGGGCCGCGCCGGCGTCGACCGGCTCGGCCCCGCCGGCCGTCTCGCTCGTGATCGCCCGCGTCGCCTCGATGCCGTCGCCGCCGGGCATCCGCACGTCCATGACGACCACGTCGGGCCGCGTGCGGCGCACCACCTCGACGCCCTCGCGCCCGCCGGACGCCTCGCCGACGACCTCGACGCCCCCCGCGGTCTCGAGCACGATGCGGAACCCGGCACGCACGATCGACTGGTCGTCGACGAGCACCACCCGGATCACGACTCGTCCCCTCGGGCCGAGCCGGGCTCCGCCTCGACCGGCAGCTCCAGCCGGACCCGCCACGTGCCGTCCGGGGTCGCGCCGGCCTCGAGCAGCCCGCCCACGAGCGCGGCGCGCTCGCGCATCCCGACCAGGCCGTAGCCGGCCGGCGCAGAGCTCGCAGGCCGTGCCGGCACGGCGTTCTCGACCAGCAGCACGAGCCGTCCCGGCCGCGAGGTCGTGGTCAGCAGCACCCGGGCGTCGGGGGCGTGCCTGCGGGCGTTGGCCAGCGCCTCCTGCACGGTGCGGTAGGCGGTCACGTCGGCGAGCGGTGCCAGCGACGGCAGGTCGCCGTCGGCCCGCTCGTCGACGACGGTGCCCCCGGCGCGGGCGGCCTCGACGAGTTCGCCCACGTCGCGCAGCCCGGGCACGGGAGCCGTGCCCGTCGCGCCGTCGCCGGTCTCGCGGAGGATCCCCACGATCGACCGCAGCGAGTCGAGCGTCTCGCGCCCCTGCGAGCGGACGCTGCGCAGCGACTCCTTGGCCCGTTCGGGGTCGACGTCGACGAGCCTCTCGGCGGCGCCCGCCTGCACGACGAGCCCGGTGAGGTGGTGGGCCGCGATGTCGTGCAGCTCGCGGGCCATGCGGGTGCGCTCGGCGGCGACGGCCGACCGGGTCAGGGTCGCCTGGTGCTCGACCGACTCGGCGGCTCGGGCCGTGGTCTCGTCCTCGTGCCGACGCCGCAGCGCCACCCACGAACCGACGGAGGCGCTGATCCCGTTGACGAGGACCGCGGTCGCGACGAGGGCGAGCGCCTCGACGGCGGTGCCGAGCGAGCCGACCCCGTCGACCCCGCCGAGCCCCGGGCCGGCGCCCAGCAGCTGCTTGACGGCGCCCGTGGCGCCGATCACGGCGCCGACGGTCTCGACGCCCACCGCGACGAGCAGGACGCCCACCGCCCGGCGCGTCGTCAGCAGGGTGCCGACCGTGTAGGCGGCGACGACGGGCGCCGCCGTCCAGATCGCGAGGCCGGTCGGCAGCACGGTGAGCAGGCACGCCTGCACCACGCTGATCGCCAGCAGGGTCGCGACGGGCCAGCGGCGCCGCAGCGCCAGGGGGAGGCACTGCACGACGGCGAGCACGAGCACGACGCCCATCTGCGCGGCGGGGACGCTGCGGGACGCCCCGGTGAACTCGCCGGCGCCGGCGAGGGCCCCGAGGAGCGCCACGGTGACGACGGTCCACACCGCGGCGAGCACGACGTCGCGGCCGAACGGCGTCCGCACGCCGGCCCGGGCGAGCAGCCGCCGGGTCGCCGCGAAGCCGGGCCCGGCGCCCTCGTGCCGGGCGGCGCCCGAGGCGCCGGGGGCCGAGCCGGAGCCGGTGTCGGCCCCGGGCAGGGCGGTCGAGGAGGTGGTGGTCACGTCCTGAGCATGCCAGGTGCCGTCGGCGTCGTGGTCGCGGGGTGCCGCGCCTCGGGGGCCGCGCATCAGAAGCTCACGCTCGGGGAGAGGAGGCGCCACGTGATCGCGAACACGGCGAGGGCGACCAGGGCCGCGACGACGAGCACGCGTCCGGTGACCGAGGCCCAGCCGCGACGTTCGCGGACGGCCTGGACGGCGGCGACGGCGGCGGGCACGATCGCGACGACGCCGGCGAGCTGGAGAGCCTGCACGACGCGGATCGACCCGGCCGACACGTCCTGGAACGCCATGGCCTGGACGGCGACGACGCCCCAGCCGGCGAGGGCGAGCAGCGTCGCGACCTGGCCGACGCGGGACAGCAGCAGGGCGCGGCGGCGACGTCCGGTCTCGGTGCGACGGGCGGCGACGAGGTCGCGGCGGCCCGTGCGACGTCCGATGCCGACGAGCGAGGCCACGGGCCACGCGATCACCGAGACGAGCAGCACGGCGACGGAGGCGAGCACGAGCGGCACGGCGGTCGACGCGACCTGCCAGGGCTGCGCCCGCAGCATCGTGAAGGAGGCGCCCCACGAGATGGCCGACACGGTCGCGTCGGCGCCCTCGCCGTCGGTCCGCGTCGCGAGCAGGACGTCGCCGCCGACCTCGCGCCACAGGTGGTCGTCGACGAGCTCGTAGACGCCGGTCGTGACGCCGAGCGGCTTCGGGGTGACGGCGATCGTGCCGTCCGAGCGGGGCGTGACGGTGGTCTGCCCGGTCAGCGCGAGGAGGGCGCCGGGGTTCGTGACGGGCGAGCGGGAGGAGGTGTAGACGCCGGCCATCGCGGCGGCCGCGTCGGTGCTGTCGGGGCGACCCGCGCCTCCTGCGTCGTCAGCGGCCGCGTCGGAGGACGACGCGTCGCGGAGGTAGCGGTCGGCGAAGCCCTGCAGCACGGTGGTGCGGAGCTCGAGCGAGTCGACGGGGTCGCGACCCGAGCCGTTGAACGAGACGAAGATGCCCGCGTCCTGGTCGGGGAACATCCGCATCGCGCTGTGGAAGACCTGCGTGTCGCCGTCGTGGCCGAAGGCGGGCAGGCCGGGGGTGCTGTCGTCGAAGAAGGCGAGGTCCATGCGCTGGCCGGCGGCGAGGGTGCCGAGCTGGTCGGCGTCGAGCGCGGGGCTGTGCATCTCGTCGAGAGTCGCGGGCTCGAGCAGCGCCTGGTCGGCGGGCAGGTCGCCGAGGTGGGCGAGCATGAAGCGGGCCATGTCGGCGGAGGTGGCCGACATCGCGCCTGCGGGGGCCGCGTTCACGACCTCGGTCGGCGACGCGGGCAGCGAGTCGTTCGGGTAGCCCTTCGCGAGACGGGCCTGGAGGTCGTCGGGCAGCGGCTGCTCGAACGTCGACGAGGTCATGCCGGCGCGGTCGAAGACCTGCTCCTGCACGAGCTCGGCGAACGGCACGCCGCTCGCGCGCTCGGCGACGTACCCGGCGAGGGTCGCGCCGTAGTTGGAGTAGGCGGGCGTCGTGCCGGGCTCGTAGACCTGCGCGGGGGGAGCCTCCGAGACGGCCTCGCGCAGCGTCTTCTCGCTGCCGGGGGTGCCGATGAGGCCGGCGATGACCTCCTCGAAGCCGGCCGTGTGGGTCAGCAGGTGGCGCAGGGTCACGGCGCCCTTCGGGGTGTCGAGGTCGAAGTCGAGGTACTGCTGCACGTCGGCGTCGAGGTCGAGCTTCCCCTGCTCGACCAGCTGCATGATCGCGGTGGCCGAGACGACCTTCGAGACGGAGCCGACGCGGAACAGGGTGTCCTCGGGGTCGACCGGGCGGGCGGGGGAGCCCTCGGTGCCCGTGTCGGCGAGGCCGTAGCCGCGGGTGGTGAGCACCTGGCCGTCGGAGACGACCGAGACGGTCGCCCCGGGGATGCCGGTGGTCTGCAGCGCGGAGCCGAGGGCGCCGTCGAGCCAGCCGTCGACGTCGTCCTGCGTGAGGGCGTGTCCGCCGGGCTGGTGCTGGGGGGCCGCGGGAGGCGCGGTGTCGGTCGTGGCGGTGTCGGTCGCGGCGGTGTCGGTCGCGGCGCCGCTCGCCGAGCCGGCGGAGCAGGCGGCGAGGGGGACGGCGAGGGCGACGACGGCCGCGGCAGCGGCGAGTCGGGGCAGGAGGCGGTGGGCGCGAGGGCCCCTCCGCGGTGCGTTCTGCACGGGTGTCGATGTCATGCTCCTACGCTCGCCGGTCGAGCGCCGCGGCACAGGGGGCGCAGGTCGGGACCTCGCCTGCGACCTGAGTCGCAGGCGGGGCCCCACCCGCGGCCTCAGCGGGCCGCGACGGTGGCGGGCCCGCTCAGACCGGGGCGCTCCGCACCCGCTCGGCCGCGGTGGCCATGTGGTCGCGCATCGCCTGGAGGGCCGCCTCGGGGTCGTGGGCCTCGATCGCCTCGAAGACGGCGAGGTGCTCGCGGTACGCGGCCTCGGCCTGGTCGCGTTCGCTGAGGCCCCTCTCGACCCAGAGCCGGAGCAGCGACCGGGTGCTCTGCAACAGGTCCTTGAGCACGACGTTGTCGGCGCTCAGCGCGATCTGGAGGTGGAACCGGATGTCCGCCTGGAGGAACGCGTCGAGGTCCTCGAGCGAGGCCGCCATGGTCTCGATGTAGCCGCGCAGCTTCTCGACGTCGACGTCGGTGGCCCGTTCCGCGGCGTAGGCGGCGGCCTGGACCTCGAGCCCCCCGCGGACCTCGATCAGCTCGCGGGTGCGCGCGGCGTTGAGCATCAGGCCCCAGCTCAGCGTGGTCGGGAGCAGCTCGGAGGTCGTGTCGCGCAGGTACGTGCCGGAGCCGGGGCGGACCGTCACGATGCCGAGGATCTCGAGCGCGGCGAGGGCCTCGCGGACCGCCGAGCGTCCGACGCCGAGGCGCTCGGCCAGCTGCCGTTCGGGCGGGAGGCGCGATCCCGGTGTCAGCTCGCCGGCCGTCAAGAGGGCCACGAGCTGCTTGACGACCTCGCTCACCGCCGTCCCGCGCGGGACCATCTCGAGCTCGAGCTCGAGGCTCGCGGGATCGCCCTCTGGGTATGCCGGCACGGGGCGAGCTTACCCAGGCGCTGGTCGCGCGCCGCCCGTCTCCGAGGGGGCTCGGGCGGTCCATGCGCGCCGATTGGTCAACCGGTTGACAGATCGGGAGGAGATTGGCACTATGGACTCCGCACGTCGCCGACCTCGTCGGCGAGCGCATCCAACAACGTCGTTAGATCCGAAGGAGTCGATGTGGACACCCCCGCCCGTACGGCCGCGCCGCAGAGCGCAGTCGAGAAGTCCGCGATCAGGAAGGTCGCGATCCGCCTCGTGCCGTTCGTGGCGCTGATGTTCTTCATCAACTACCTCGACCGCACGGCCATCGGCTTCGCCGCCCCGAACGGCATGGAGTCCGACCTCGCGCTCTCGGCTGCTCAGTTCGGCTTCGCGTCCGGCGTCTTCTTCATCGGCTACATCTTGTTGGAGGTCCCCTCCAACCTCGCGCTGCACAAGTTCGGCGCCCGCAAGTGGCTCGCCCGGATCATGGTGACCTGGGGCATCGTCGCGTTGCTCTTCACCTGGGTGCAGAACTTCGAGCAGCTCGTCGCCTTGCGGTTCCTGCTCGGCGTGATGGAGGCCGGCTTCTTCCCCGGCGCGATCCTGTTCCTCAGCCTGTGGGTGCCCGCAGCCCACCGCAGCAAGATCCTCGCGCTCTTCTACCTGGCGCAGCCCCTCACCACGGTCATCGGCGCCCCGCTCGCAGGCTGGCTGATCAGCCACGACGGCGTCTTCTTCGGCCTCGAGGGCTGGCGCTTCATGTTCATGGGCGTCGCGATCCCCGCGATCGTGATCGGGATCGTCGCCTGGTTCTACCTGAAGGACAAGCCCGCCGACGCGAAGTGGCTGACGAAGGAGGAGCAGGTCTGGCTCACGCAGGCCCTGGTCAAGGAGGCGTCGACCAAGACGGGTGCCGTCTCCACCTCGGGCAAGCACCCGGGCCTCGGCGTCGTGTTCAAGAACGGCCGCGTCTGGATGCTGTCGTTCATCTACTTCGGCTTCGTCTACGGCCTGTACGCCCTCGCGTTCTTCCTGCCGACCATCATCGGCGGCTTCCAGGAGCAGTTCGGCACCGAGTTCACGGTCACCCAGCGGGGCTTCATCACGGCGATCCCGTACGTGCCCGCCGCCCTGGCCCTCTACTTCTGGTCGCGTGACGCGACGCGTCGGGGCCTCAGGACCTGGCACATCGTCGTCCCGGCCGTCGTCGGCGGCCTCAGCATCCCGGTCGCCCTGTACGCCCAGTCGCCCGCGCTGACCATCGCCGTCATCACGATCACCGCCATGGCGATCTTCGCCGCCCTGCCCAACTTCTGGACCCTGCCCACGCAGTTCCTCACCGGTGCGGCCGCGGCCGCGGGCATCGCCCTCATCAACACCGTGGGCAACCTCGCCGGGTTCAGCGCCCCGTACATCACGGGTGCCGTCACCGACTGGACGGGCGACTTCAAGGCGCCGATGTTCATCGTCGGGTTCTTCATGCTCCTCTCGGCCCTGCTCATGGTCGTGCTCAGCCGGATGAAGAAGCCCGAGGGCTCCCTGACGCCGCGCGAGCAGGCCGACCTCGCCGCGACCGCCGGGCTCGACTGACCCCGCAGGGCCGGCCCGTCCCGGCCGGCCCTGCCTCACCCTGCGCGCCCCGCGCCACCTCGCCACCACGCGCGATGCGCCGTGCGCCCCTCACCGTCCCGACCCGCGCCTCCGTGCCGCTGCCGGACCACCGCCTCCTGGAGTTCTCATGACACGCCTCTTCAACGACCCGGGCGACTTCGCCGACGAGATGATCGACGGCTTCGTCGCCGCGAACCAGCGCTGGGTGCGCCGCGTCCACGGCGGCGTGGTCAGGGCGACGCGCTCGGCCCCCGGCAGCGTCGCGCTCGTCGTCGGGGGCGGCTCCGGGCACTACCCCGCGTTCGGCGGGCTCGTCGGCCAGGGCCTCGCCCACGGCGCCGCCCTCGGCAACCTCTTCGCGTCGCCCTCGTGGCAGCAGGTCAGGTCGGTCGCGAAGTCCGCGCAGAACGGCGGCGGCGTGCTGCTCAGCTACGGCAACTACGCCGGCGACGTCCTCCACTTCGACAAGGCCCAGCAGAAGCTGCGCGACGAGGGCATCGAGACGCGCACCGTCGTCGTCACCGACGACATCGCGAGCGCGTCGATCGCCGACAAGCACAAGCGCCGCGGCATCGCCGGCGACCTCACCGTCTTCAAGTCGGCCGCGGCCGCCGCGGAGGAGGGCGCCGCCCTCGACGACGTCGTCCGCGTCGCCGTCAAGGCGAACGAGCGCACCCGCAGCGTCGGCGTCGCCTTCTCGGGCTGCTCGCTGCCCGGCGCCGACGAGCCCCTCTTCACCGTGCCCGAGGGCCGCATGGCGGTCGGCATGGGCATCCACGGCGAACCGGGCATCAGCGAGGCCGACGTCCCCACCGCCGACGGCCTCGCCGAGCTGCTCGTCACGTCGCTGCTCGCGAGCGACGAGCTGCCCGACGGCGTCGACGAGGCGCGCGGGGGCCGGGTCGCCGTGATCCTCAACGGCCTCGGCTCGGTCAAGTACGAAGAGCTCTTCGTCGTCTACGCGCGGGTCGACGCCCTGCTGCGCGAGGCGGGCGTCGAGGTCGTCGAGCCCGAGGTCGGCGAGCTCGTCACGAGCTTCGACATGGCCGGCGTCTCGCTCACCCTGTTCTGGCTCGACGACGAGCTCGAGCGACTCTGGGCCGCCCCGGTCGACGCGCCCGCCTACAAGAAGGGCTCGGTCGACGCCGCCGCGCGGTCGGACGACGCCGAGCAGGAGGCGCGGGTCGCGCTCGACATCCCGGCCGCGAGCCCGGCGTCGCAGCAGGCCGCCCGTCTCGTGCTCACCGCTCTCGAGGCCGTGCAGGCGACGGTCGAGGAGAACGTCGACGAGCTCGGGCGCATCGACGCCGTGGCCGGGGACGGCGACCACGGCATCGGCATGCAGCGAGGCGTCCACGCCGCGGTGGCGGCGGCACGCGACGCGGTCCTCGCCGGCGCGGGCGCCGGGACGGTCCTCGACGTCGCCGGCGACGCCTGGTCCGACCGGGCGGGCGGCACGTCGGGAGCCCTCTGGGGCTCGGCGCTCGCCAGCCTCGGCGCGGCCGTCGGCGACGACGCCGCCCCCGACCGCGCGAGCGTCTGCCGCGGGGTGTCGTCCGCCACCGAGGCGATCCTCGAGTTCGGGGCCACGGTCGGCGACAAGACCATGGTCGACGTGCTCGTCCCCTTCGACGACGCGCTCAGCGCCGCCGTCGAGGGCGGGGCCGACCTCGCCACCGCCTGGTCCGCGGCGGCCGAGGTCGCCGTCACGGCGGCCGCGGCGACGGCCGACCTGCTCCCCAAGATGGGCCGCGCCCGGCCCCACGCCGAGAAGAGCCTCGGCACGCCCGACGCCGGCGCCACCTCGCTGGGCCTCATCACGCGAGCCGTCGGACGCGTCCTCGCGCCGCAGCCCGCCGCCTGACCGCCCTCCTCCTCACCCTCCACGAAAGGCACCACCATGGCTGACCAGCTGCGCATCGTCGTCGGATCGGACGACGCCGGATTCGACTACAAGGAGATCCTCAAGAAGGACCTCGCCGCGAACGACGGGGTCGCGAGCGTCGTCGACGTCGGGGTCGCCGCGGACGGCCACACCGCCTACCCCCACGTCGCGGTCGATGCCGCGCGCATGGTCGCCGACGGCGAGGCCGACCGCGCGATCCTCATCTGCGGCACCGGGCTCGGCGTCGCGATCGCGGCGAACAAGGTGCCCGGCGTCCGCGCCGTCACCGCCCACGACGGCTTCTCGGTCGAGCGGGCCGTCCTCTCGAACGACGCGCAGGTGCTCTGCATGGGCCAGCGGGTCATCGGCGTCGAGCTCATGCGCCGCCTGGCCAGGGAGTTCCTCACCTACCGCTTCGACACGTCGAGCCCGTCGGCCGAGAAGGTCGCGGCCATCTGCGGCTACGACGGATCCGGCGAGCCCGTCGGCATCGACGCGCGGGCATGAGCGACGCGGTCGCCCGGCCCCGGTTCACGATCGGGGTGAGCCTCAAGATGTACTTCACGCACGCGAGGACGATCGCCTGGGCGACCGAGCTCGCGGGGATCGCCCGCCGTCACCCGGCCGTCCAGGGCGGGGTCGTCGACCTCTTCGTCGTGCCGTCGTTCCCGGCGCTCGTCCCCGTGCAGGAGGCGCTGGCCGGCACCCCGGTCCGCCTCGGCGCCCAGGACCTCGCGACGGCAGACTCCGGCGCCTTCACCGGCGAGGTCAGCGGCGTCGAGCTCGCCGAGATCGGCTGCACCCTCGCCGAGGTGGGGCACGCCGAGCGGCGCACGCTGTTCCACGAGGACGACACGGTGATCTCGGCCAAGACCGCCGCCGCCCTGCGGAACGGCATCACCCCGTTGCTCTGCGTGGGGGAGGAGTCCCCGGCGTCGCCCGCGGTGGCCGCCCTCGAGGTGGCCGTCCAGATCGACGCCGCCCTCGCCCAGGCCGACGAGTCCGGGCTCGACGGCCCGGTCGTCGTCGCGTACGAGCCCGTCTGGGCCATCGGCGCCCCCGAGCCGGCGTCGCCCGACCACATCGGCGCCGTGGTCGCCGCCCTCGAGGCGCGCCTCGCCGAGCTCCCCGCGCGGGCGGGCAGCCGGGTCATCTACGGCGGCAGCGCCGGCCCCGGGCTGCTCACCGAGCTCAGCGGCGACGTCAGGGGCCTGTTCCTCGGGCGCTTCGCGCACGACCCCGCCGCGGTCGAGCGGATCCTCGACGAGGCCCTCGAGCTCGACCGGGCCGCATCGGCCGCCTCGGCAGCCCCGGCCGACGGGGCGACGTCGTGATCGGGCTCAGCACCTACGCGTACTTCTGGCGCGGCAGCGACCTCGTGCCCGAGCCGCTGACCCTCGAGGACATGCTCCGCGACACCGCGGCGCAGGGCGTCCGCCTGTTCCAGATCTGCGACCACGCGCCGCTCGTCGACCGCACCGACGACGAGCTCGCCGCGCTCCGGGCCCTCGCCGACGAACTCGGGCTGACCCTCGAGCTCGGGACGCGGGGGACCGCGCCGGCCGTGCTGCGGACGTACCTGCGTCTCGCGGTCGCGCTCCGCGCCTCCTTGGTCCGCAGCATGTGGACGGCGGGCGACGACAGGCCCGACGCCGTCGAGACCGCTCGACGGCTGCGCGAGGTGCTGCCCGAGTACGAGGAGGCGGGGGTCACCCTCGGTCTCGAGACCTACGAGCAGGTCGGATCGACCGAGCTCGTGGACCTCGTGTGCGACGTCGGCAGCCCCCGGCTCGGCATCGTGCTCGACCCCGCGAACACCGTCGCGAACCTCGAGCACCCCGACGACGTGACCGCCCGCTGCCTGCCCTTCGTCGTCAACTGGCACGTCAAGGACTTCGCGTTCTCGCGGAAGGACGGCTGGGTCGGGTTCGCCCTCACCAGCACCCCGCTCGGCGAGGGCCGCCTCGACTACGACGGCGTCCGGGCCGCCCTCGACGACCGCGACGGCGGCACGACGTCGGTGAACCAGGTCGTCGAGCACTGGCTGCCCTGGCAGGGCGACCCCGAGACCACCACCCGGCTCGAGGCCGAGTGGACGACACGAACCATCTCTCAGCTAAGGAGCAAGAACAATGACTGACACCCTCGACACCACCGCCCCCAGCGTCACGTACGCCGACGGACAGGGCTCGTCCGACGTCACCGTCGCCGTCATCGGCGCCGGCGGCAAGATGGGCCAGCGCGTCTCGAACAACCTCGCCAAGAGCTCGTACACGACCCTCTACAGCGAGGCGTCGCCCGCCGGCGTCGAGCTCATCGAGTCGCTCGGCCGCTCGGTCACCCCCACCGACGAGGCCGTCGCCGCCGCCGACGTCGTGATCCTCGCGGTGCCCGACGTCGTGCTCGGCAAGGTCTCCGAGCAGGTCGTCCCCGCCATGAAGAGCGGTGCGGTCATCCTCACCCTCGACCCCGCCGCCGCCTACGCGGGCCTGCTCGCCGATCGTGACGACATCCACTACGCGGTCGCGCACCCCTGCCACCCCTCGGTGTTCCTCGAGCGCACCACGAAGGAGGAGTGGGCCGACACGTTCGGCGGCGTCGCCGCCCCGCAGGAGGTCGTCGCCGCCCTCGAGGGCGTCGACGAGGACTCGCCCGTCCGTGCGCTCGCGACCGAGGTCATCACGACGATCTACGCGCCCGTCATCGCGGTGCACTACGTCACGGTCAAGCAGCTCGCCGTCCTCGAGCCGACCCTCGTCGAGACGATGGCCTGCATGATCGGGGCGTTCCTCAAGGAGGCGCTCGAGGAGACCGTCGACGGCGTCGGCGTCCCCTACGAGGCCGCCCGCGCGATGCTCTACGGCCACACCTGGATCGCGCTCACCAACGGGCTGCGCGGCTCGAACCCGTTCAGCGACGCGTGCCACATCGCCATGGACTACGGCCGCGAGTCGATCGTCAAGGACGACTGGAAGAAGATCTTCGACGACAGCCAGCTCGACAGCGTCATCGCGCGCATGCTGAAGATCGACGCCGTCCGGCGCTGAGTCGGCGCTGCGGCGCCCTCGAGCGCCCTCGGATCCGAACCGCACCCCTGAACCGGCACCGCACCTCCTGAACAGAGGGTGCCGTGCCGGATCGGGGGTGCAGCTCGCCGCCTCGGGCCTCCGCGGAGCACCTCCGGGCTCGTCCGTCAAGCCCGCACCGCGCACGCGGCGAAGGCGCACCGTGGATTGACGGCGACGTCCGAGTCGCCGTCCGAGACTCGAGGAGAACACCATGGCAGGACGCAACACGGTCATCCGCAGCATGCACGACCTGGGCCTGGCGGCCTGGTTCGGCGGCAACCTGATGGGCGCCGTCGGCGTCAACGGCGCCGCGGCCGGTGCGAAGGAC
>Ga0265780_10007195_pt1 | contig 13697 bp, 19 predicted proteins | sample P1T30metagenome_FD_192432 | JGI IMG/M metagenome (GOLD analysis project Ga0265780, IMG submission 192432) | Plant litter microbial communities from East Loma Ridge, Irvine, California - P1 T30 | ecosystem: Environmental > Terrestrial > Plant litter > Unclassified | place: USA: California... | reverse complement strand
TTCCAACTTCTCAGACAAAGGCCTTCGCACTCCTGCTATCTCTCTACCTCCTCCCAAACTCCCCAAGAACTTTACTCGCCGCCGAACTCACCTTGAGCACATCCCTATACGTCAAGCTAACCCTCGTCCCCCTCACATTCCTCCCCCCTTCCCCCAAAATCTTCTCCTCATCCCCCAAAAGCCCCCAATTCGCAACCGTCGCATCGTTAAGATCTTCATCGACCTCAACTGGCGCAATGCCATGCAAGAGATGGACATACGCGCCCCCAGCCGTGATGAGCAGCGATCTCGGCTCCTGGAAGATGCGCGCGGGAAGGCCGTCTCCGCCTTCGCCACCACCGCCGTCATCTGGTCTTGGCAGGATGTCCAGCACCAGACTGGAGCCGAGAGACACGGTTGCGACGACGGGGGCGTAGGCGCTGCCGTCTTCGTGCGGCATTATGCCTTCGCCTGCGCGGTACTCGTTGATTAGGACGTGGTTGGGTTGGCGGTGGGGCGTGGCGTCGAAGATGCCGAGGGCCTGGAAGCGCTGGAGCACTGGGTTGGAGAGATATTCTGGCAGGGGAGATGCGAGTAGGGTGTTGTTTTTGGTGAGAGTGGATGGGTGTGCTTGGAGGCGGCGGTGGGTGAGTTGTGTCCATCGCTGCGCTGGGATCTGCAGGTTTGTTAATTAAGCACACGGAAAGTAAGGGGATGGTTGATGTAGAGATAGCAGCTGAGTGAGGAAGATGTGTATACCTTATTCAAGATGGATGCTTCTTCCTCGGGCGTGATGAAGTTTGGAATGTAATAGAACTCTGGTGGCAGACCAGCTATGCGAAAGGCCTTCAGATCATTCTTCGCAGTCATGTCCACGGTTGACATTTGGAGTGATGCACTCTGTCACTTAAGTCTCTTGGGAGATATGTGATATGCGCGTGAAACCCTAAGATGAAAGTTGGTGATAAATGGTGAGAGTACGTTGCAGACTATGAAAGGTACACACGACCCGCTTAGATAATCTGTCGCGTTCTCACGTGGGCCTTGCAGGTTATCAATCACATATTGCGAAACGATGCGATCTTGCCAATGCAGGGGTGTAATGAAATACTGTGAATCGCTATGTGTGTATATCGAAAGTGTATATGCTTGATGTGGCTATATAAACACCGCAAAGGGAGGAAACCATCACTCAACCTTTCTAACCCTAGATCAGACACGCGCTGCGCTCAAGAAAAAAACCCAAATGCTCCGCATGTATGCAACGCAGTGGAAATACGATATGAGGTGTCGAATGTAAGCGTCCGGTGCGCTGAGGAAAGAAGTTATGCCCGGTAGTGTTCCACAACTTCACAACATGGGAGTAGTTCAGCTCTCACATGACAGTGCATCCTCCAGGACCACTTCTCGCTCTTCGGCGACGACGGATTCCTCCAGTCAGACCAGCGCCACCCTCCTCTTCGTCAGCATGCATCATCTGCGCTTCGCGAGCTCTTCTTCGCCGACGACGCGCACCCGCGCCGCCCACACCAGCCTCCTCGTTCAACATCATCCAATCGGCCCACTTGCGCTCCAGGCGCGCGGCCGCCGAAAAGTCGCCTTTGAGTACACGCTTGGTGTGCTCCTCAACGGTGGGTTGCCAGTTGTAGAAGCACTTCAGTTGAATGATCTCGCGCGGGTAGGTGGCGACTTGAGAGACGGAAGTTTTCAAGGGACGCGTGATTTCTGCATTGCGTGATAGGACCTCTCGAACGCCCGTCCATGTAACGTTGGCACAGTCATAGGCCACGATGCGGAGGCCAATCTCAGGACGTTCTGAAGCAGTCAACCCGCGACCAAGTCGGTTGCGATTGCGCATGCTTGCAGCGGCTTCGGTAAGGACGAGATCGGAGATGCGAGTGTTGTCCATCTCCAGCGAGTTCAGCTTTGAGCAGGCCTTCATCACGGGCAGCATTCCAGCGTCGCCGAGGTTCTCACAGTAGGAGATGCACAGGTGTCGGAGATGCGCAGCACAGGCAGATGCTGCCAATGTTTTGAGGACCTCATTGGTGAGACGGTCAAGCTCTTCAATGTCCAAATGTGTCAAGAGTGGCACGGTGGGGAGTAGTGCTATCAAAGCGTCGTCCGTCAGTCCACCGCACTTGGAGACCTGGAGGCCTTCAAGATGGGGGACATTTCCAACCAAAGCGTTGAGTCCAGTGTCGGTGATAGTGCGACATCGAGTAAGGTCCAGGTGCTTGAGCTTGCGAGGAGGCACAATTGGCCGGTCAGTGAGCACGTCGACTTCCTCGCCTACGCCCTCGACCAGGGCAGAAAGCGACTCATCGCTGAGGCTGTCACAATTCATGAGGACCAGCCTCTCAAGGGTGTTGCGCTTGAACAGCTGGACCATGAGGTCAACATCGTCCCAACCTCGTACCTCACCGGCTCTCAAATCTCTTAGCCTAGGGCAGCCCTCTACAACCTTCTTGAGTCCACGGTTGTCGATGTTGTTGCACCAGGAGATATTGAGGACCTCGACTCGCGAGCAGCTGGATGCGATGATCTTCATGGCTGCATTTGTGGCACCTGCGAGACCTGAGAGGTTTACATGTACGAGGCGGCTGTTCTGCAGCAGGAAGCAGTGTATCGAGGTGCGATCGATACGGCATCCTTCTAGCGAGAAATTCTCCAAGTTCTGGCACGACTGAATCCAGCCATTCTTGTTCCATTGTTCCTTCAGCTGCACACAGCCTCTCAGGTTCAAGTCTTTGACAAAAGGTCCTGCCGATGTTATGATATTGACCAGGGCGCTGGCAGGGATGTCGCGGTAGAAGGCGCTCGTGTCGAGGTCGCCCCACAGTTGGCCGTCGAAGCACATGTGGTGCCATGATCGGGAGACTCGCGAGCAGCGTACGACCTGTTTGGGCTCGAGGTGGCGGAGTATCTGCATGCGGATTTCGGTAGGCATATCGCCCCAGAAGTTGAAGTTTGGCCGCTTCTGGATCTGCTTCTTCACGGGACGTGAGAAGTAGTCACTTTCAGGCTCAATGCCACTTCGCGACAGTGGTCGGGCAGAAGGCAGAGGTACAGACGATGCTATATCGGGGGTCCGCATGTGGATGCGGGTCCTTTCGTCCCAGAATGGACTGCCTGGCGGGCTGTTGGCGACTGAAGTGGGAGCTGTAGAGAAGCCATTCGACAGCTCAGACCCAAACGAGCTGCCGAACGTGTTGCTGTAGGGCGAGCCTGGTGATGCCAACGAGACGCAAGACATGTATGCTTTTCCGCCACTTCGTAGACTGTGTGAGCGTGGTCTGCTGGGGCCTACTAGACTCGAGGAAGAGCCCATGCGTTGCAGTCTATTGAGGAGTCGCCGTCTGCCCTTGAGCTTGGGTCTTTCAATCATGATGGCCTCGCTGGGAGGAGTGCCCGGAGGCGACGGGGTCATTTCTCGTGCATGGTCGACAACAACAGAGTCAATGGATAGAGGCTCCATGGTGGGTGCCATAGTGCGGTACTCAGGGCGGGGAAAGGGAGCGAAGGCTATGAACGAGCGTGTGGTTTGTCAAGAAGATAAAGTGACAGACCCGGAAGCTGGGAGCAGGAGAACTAAGAGGAAGATAAGTTAAGACGCGGCGTCTGGGCTGAGCGGTTTATGGAGGCTGATGGGCCGGCTTCCAGAAAGCGGGGAGGGGTCCGTGAACGCTTGGAGCAGGAAGCGTCGTTCAACAGCCTTCGCAGTCCGGAGAGTCTAGAATCACATGAAGAGCGGGAGAGCGAAGTCGGTTTGGAGAGCAGTGTACATGAAGACAGGATTGTCGGGCTTTGGATTCACTACAGGACACTTTGGTATAGATATGGTGCAAGGTGCCTGTCGCGTTATCGTTATCGTTATCGCTATCGCGCTATCGGGCACATGGCCACCCCACCAAGACAGATGATCCGCAACCTCGTCCACACACAGCACCCGACGCAGACACTCGATGAAGAGCGAGTTGCACAGCACAGCACGTGCTGGGGCAAGTCTTCCGGGCTTCTTCTGCGCGCCGTCAACTCTGCAGTATGCAGGGACAGCATCAGCAGCCTCTTTGGGTAGTTTGCCCACCAATCTAGGCCCGCATTAGACGGTAGCTCACTGCGAAAGGCTGAGCCCGGGAACCCAAAGCCATGCCATCTGCCCGCTAGACAGGCATGCACCTTTCTGCCGGACACTCGTCGGCACCACCGGCCCCAGACTGTGGAGAGTCGAGTCTGCCTTTTGCACGCCCGACGGTGGAATGCATCTTTCTGAAAGCGACGACTGACCTGTGACGCCATGAGCATGCTATCTGGCGAATTCGAGTGAGCACGCGGGACATTTGCAGGGGTCGGGAGTGAGGTCACATGTCACCATGCGACGGCTTCGTGGAACACATGTTTCTCTCTTATCTGCGACGGCACCATATACACCTCACCAACTTTGCATGTGGACAGTTCCAGCTGGAACCCAAGTCGCTATATCCCACACAGCGTACACAGCGTGGGGTATCCATGCTCTGCGACCTCTGCCCCAGACCTATGGCTCGCCTGTCAAATGCTTCACAAACTTGCCATGCGCCCCCGGCCAGTTCTCTTCGCACTTGCTCCTCACTGTCCCAACCAGCAGCCTGTTCGCGTTGATCTCGACATCTTCCACGAGGCTCCATTCTCCTTCGCCTTTCCTGTCCTCCTCGGCCAACGACGCCGTCCTCAGACACCTCCATGTCGTCCGCTGCGTCAACCCCAACGGCGCCTTGATGATCCATAGCACCCCGTCTTCCGTGTCCGTCATCTCTGCCTCAAACGTGACGGTCGAGTCCCACAGCCCCTTTGGCAGAGCGTGCATGTGGTCTGTGATCTTATAGCACTTTGCACCAGGGTTGGACGGGTTGGCGGGGAGGTTATCAAAGTGTGCGAACTCGGGATCGAAGCGTATCAGGACTTCATGGTTGTGCAGAAGTCTGATGGCATCTTCGGGAGCTGTGCCTGGCGGTAGGTTCGTGACGTGGTGGAGCGTTGCTGTGGTGCTGAGTGCTGCCGTTGTTAAGACGTCTTGTAAACTCCTAGGTGCTGGTGGACCTACAGAACATTGTGGTAGCCCCTGGTCTACAGGCTGCTGCTATTAGGAAGTGCGAAGCTGAGGTTAGTACTGGCCAAGGGTGGATGAACAATTGATGCTGTAAAGGCCCGCAGTTGTAGTTGCTGCAAGTCACCACGGCGCCGGAATGAGGACCGACATCAATGCACCGCTATATGCCACCTCCACCCAGAGACCATCACCGACCATCCCAAGCTATAGCGAAGCTTGCGCCTAGCACAAGAGTCGCTTGCAAGCTTCTGGAATGGTCGCCGTCCAAGGCCCCCAAATCCTGTGACGCTACATAGCCACCTTTGTCAAGGCGACCGCCCATGTGGGCGGTACGCCGAGGTGTCGCCGTGCCATTGGCTCTGCCACGCGGTGGGCTCTCCCTGGCTTCACATGACAAGCCAGGCGAACAAGGCACGCAGTATTGACTTATATCCAGAAGATGGCTTCTTCTGCTGTTGAGCTACTGCCGCCATTGATTTTTCTTCCAACCGTACCTTTGACGCCGCAATGTCTTCTCCCTTCAGCCAACGAACACCCACGGGGCTTTTAATTGCCCAAACCATCGGCATCACAGCGAGCGCATACGTCTGTGGTTAGTGATAGCACTCTAGAAAGAGACCTATAATCATGTCTCATAGCCATGCACTTACAAAATCAACACAGGTTCCAATGCCTGTCTTTCCTTCATTGCCGTTCCCGCAGTCATGCAGGCCCCCGCCCCACTTGCCGCGAAGCAGTGGTACACCGTCCTAATGCGTGGCGGTAGCTTTGGCATCCCATTCGCACTCGGGAGTGCTCTGGCCACCGCATATGTTGCATCGCAACGTAAACAATTCTCTCTTCTTGCTTCCACCACACATACTCACACGCCAACAGACGCCAGAGACTCGCTTGCTTTCAAGCTCAATGTCGCAGCCACTATCCTCCTCCCAAGCATTATACCCTTCACATTAGCCTTCATCGCTCCAATAAACGATAAGCTTATTGAGAAGATGAATTCAATGCCGTCTGCGTCACTGACCGACGACGCTGTTGAGCAGGGTGTGGCCGAGGGAGAGACCACACACGCTTTGATCGACAAGTGGGCCACACTTAATCTTGCGAGGGCGCTTTTCCTTGCTGCAGGTGCTCTTTGTACCACCATTGCTGCCCTTGATAAGAGGGAGGCTGTTAGCTTTAGCAATATTGGATTGAGGTCGGGGGCGAACAGGATGTAAAGCAAATGGATTGTAATGCAGTCACCCCTACACCCGGTCGATCAGCCAAGACGGGAATGCCGTGTGCTTCGAGTTGTTCGCGCGGACCAATTCCCGAGACCATCATCAGCTGAGGCGATTGAAACGCGCCTGCGGAAAGAATCACTTCTTTGGTAGCATTTAGCACAAACGTATTCGTGTTCCCGTACGAAGACGCTTCGACTTCCACACCCATGGCCGTCAAAGCCCCATCAAACACAATCCTCCTCGCAAGCATGTTGGGATACACGACCAAATTCGACCTCCCACTTTCCCACGCTCCATGCAGAAACGAGCGCGAAGAGCTCCGCTCCTCGTCTGGGTACGAAATGGTAAGCGGAGCGTACTGCCTACCTAGCAGATGTCCACTAGCAAAGTCTTGCTGCACAGGGATCCCCGATTCAGCCATGGCGCCATCCATGTAGCTTGCGAAGATCTGCGCGAAGTTGGGGTATGATACATACAGCGGACCCGTCCCGTTGAACGCCAGCTCGTTCGCGGGCGGTGGCACACTCGCGTTTGCAGCACGCAGACTTGCGTTACCAGGATAGAACGATATGCCCTGTGCGAAGTACTGGAGCGTCTTTTCAAACGTCCAGGCATCGTCGCCAACGAGGTCTGCCTGTTGAGGTGTAAGCATATTCGCACTTGATAGGAACATGGAATCGCTTACCCATTGTTGCTGAGACCCATACGTGCCTCTGATATATATCATCGCATTCTGCGCCGAGCTTGCAAAACACACATCAGCTGCTAGTCCTCAACATCTCCTAAATGCAATCAACCATACCTTCCACCCAGCGTCTTGCCGCGCCCATAATGCAGCCTCCTTCCCCCAAGACCTTCCTGCGCCTCAGTAATAAAGCCCCAATCAACTAGCGGATATTGAGACGCGGATTCTTCGGTAAAAGCGCCATAGCGAGGACAATACGCTGGAACGACAGATGTGTTTCCATTATCTTGCTCGTAGAAACCGCCGGCTTCTATAAAGGCCACGGTGTTAGTGTTGTTTTCGGCCAGGCGGTATGCTAGAGTTAACCAGCAGTGCTTTTTTTTTAAAAAAAAAAAAGAGAAGAGAAGCGTGTGTTTGTCGGCTATCACCTCCTTCAACAATCACGTAGTCGTAGGATGCATTCTGCGGGACCCCAAAATCATTTCCGGGAACGTAACCAGAGCGTAAATGCGTCCAGGCTAACGCTCGTGTAAAAGTCAATGCAACTGGAATAATTCGTCGCATGATGAATTCTCATCGACACGGGGAATGAAGTAAACAAGGATCAAGCAGTTGTAGATTTAGATTGAAGTCTTTATGTGTTCTGGTACCTGAATTAGTTTTGACAAATGAAAGCAATTCAGATTCTATCGTCATCATGAAGTATGTTAGCGTTTGGTATGAGCCAATTGCGATAGCCGGAAGTTGTTGCTCGAGCTAGTACCTGGCGACGATTGACATCAATGGTTGGGAAGCTAGGTGCTGGATCGCGCGGCAAACACTCCAGCCTTTCTGTTATTGCTAGACAATGTAGTAATGGCTTATGACCTAGAAGAAAAGAAGTCTTGAACTGCATGAAAGAGACAAAAGCAGTTGCAGCAGGCCCAGGCGGAATACCGTTCCCTCTAACCCCCCGGGTAGTCCACATTCAATCACCGCCACTGTAAAAGTTAGCTCATCAATCTCACAGATTCGAAAAATACAACTCACCCGCCACAGCCTCCTCCTCCATCGCCACCTCCACCATCACCTCCGCCACAAGTTCCACATCCGCCATCTGCTCCTCCATGTCCTCCACAACTCGCCGCACACCCCGGCGTTCCCGCACCGCCAGCACATGCTCCTAGGCTCGTACCTGCGCCGCAAGTCCCAGCGGCACAACCGCCCGAACCCGCAGCATCAGCGCCCGCATGCTCACCCACACCTGGGTCCGCATAGTACGGTACATATACCGGCATGGGGTAGTACATTGGATATCCATACGCCCCATACCCATAAGCATCATTACCATCGCGTTTTGGCTCCGACGCTTTCTGCTTCTGATACCTCTTCAAGACCTTGGCGTACTGCAGGTCCAAGTCTTCTAGCTCTTTTCTCTTTTGCTCTGCGGATCTGGGCATGGGAAGTGCGTTATGCGAACTCAGATGCACGCCTTCGTGCGGGTTCGTGGTGAAGCCTTTCTCGTTTGTGAGAGTGGGGATGCTGAGCGATGTTCGGCGAGACGAGAGCTTCGAGAGGAAACTGGATCGAAGGGGTTCGCGCGTGCACTCGCAGTACCAACAGCAGCATTCCGAGTATGGTTGACCATATTTCTTCTCGTAGGCGAGAGAAGTGAATTGGAAGCTGTTGTGCAAATTTGACTCAGGAATCTTATCGTCGTGGTTGAGGAACTTCTTCGTTTCCGCCATGGTGTAGGCATAGTATGACTTGGGCGTGAGCTGGTGAGTATGCTATATCAAACTAGGTTAGTATCACCTCTATTCATTGGGAGTATGAATGGAAACTCACCCAAGCCAAGTCAACGTCCAAAGTCGGTACCACAATCTTTTGTGGGTATTCGGCTGCGAGACGAACGAAACGATGGTACTTCACGATCAGCCGTTGAGTTGTCGACATGAGCGTTGGGCTATGCAGCCAGTCCAGCTTCGTCATCTTTTGCACGAAGATTCCCTGTCGCAAGACGGCGCCCACCAGATCGATGCCGAAAACGCTCGAGTTATCCCAGTAATGGCTCAGTACCTTACGCACCGCAATGCGACTTGCCTTGGCGACAAAGTGTGGCCTTTTCTGCTGCGCATTCACCAGTACAACATCAGATGACGTTCGCACGAGATTCTGGAAACCGAGTTTGAGAGTTTCCATGGTCATTGTGGACATTTGCGTGCGAATCCATGGTCCTCTGAAGTCGATCCTCGTCTCGATGATGCGATTGGGGAAGAAGGGATCGTGGGTGCCGAGTTTCTTGCCTGTCGTAGTTCCTATACTCGTTAGTGCATGCTTCATGTAGGACAAGAAAGGGAGATTTACCTAAAGGCTCGCCCCAGGCATTCAGAATGGTGCCAGAAAGCGGCTTTTTGTTGTGGATAAGACTGTCTGTGTCATCGCAGAATTTGCCGACCCTGAGCTTCTCGTGCGTGATGATCAAGCCACAAGATGAGCAGCGGTGCTCGAATCCTGATCCTGCGAAGCCAGTATCATTTGCAAGGTATATTTCCAGAGCCTCGGGAACAGGCTCTGTGGGTGGCCGTGTCCATAGGACAGTACGAGCGGCGCGACACTTGGGGCATTTGACTGTTGCCAAACGCTCATCCTGCAGTGAATCCCAGCTAAGTCTAGTAGCCTGTTCAAAAACAGATTTGCTTCCGGGACTGTAATCGAACGTTTCTTTGTCGATGATCTTGAATATGCGCTCCCACGGGAATGAAGTGCGCCACAGAGTCTGTTTTGTGTAGCGTACCGAGTCTTCAAGATAGATCCTAGGGTTGAGCATGTAAGCATGCCACACCATCAGGACGTCCAACGGAGGCAAGAAAAACGTTTCGCTGTTATCGTAGCCGTCTCCTGTAGTAGGGAACCTCCGGACTACAGAGTGCTTAGCTTCGTAGACAGGGCTTTCGTTGTGACTTACTAGCATGTGTCACATCCTCTCCTTCGAAGTCATCAGTACTGATAGGTCTGTACCAGTTGCATCGACCCTGCATTATTTCCCACCACTTCTCAAAGCGAGCAACAGCTTTGGTTACGAAAACCGCCCATCGCTTGTCTCGAATGCGTTCGGCGAGCCCGGCGCTGGAACCGGTGTCAGTGTCCGACTTGTGGGTGTCAGCCCCAGCTCCTGCAGCATCTTGCTCATGAGCTACTCCAGACTGAGTTGTGCCATTCGATCCTGACGGGCCATTTGTCTGGCGTTTGGCGTCGAGTTCACCCATGCTAATCCCAAACAGGCCTTCGTGGTTGCCGACCCCATGCCTGAGTCTCGCAAATGCATGTAGCAACTTGAGATGTGCGATGCACTCAGCAGGCGTTGGAATTTCGAGTGGACTGGGTTGGAAGTTCAAGTCTTCGGCGTTTGGTACGGTCCTGGAAGGGGTCGCATTGGAAGATGACGGGCGAGAGGTGTAGGCTGGTGGCTCTGCATAACGATTCTCAAATTTCTTCATCGATAATTCGCGCGCGGCATTGATCCCCTTCTCTTCATTCGTCCGTTGTGCCTTTGTGCCTATCATGTTTCGTTGGAAGATAAAGAGGACGGTCCTGCTTCAATCAATGTGAGCATGAACATGGTGGCTGTTAAGCTGTATTTGTAGAAGACACACGATATCCGAGGGTCCATTTCGTCTAATGATACCGTATTCGGGTTCGCGGTGTGCTGCAGACGAGGCTGATCCGCTTGGTTGACAAGGCTTATTCCCACGGGGCGAATTCTTGAAGTTCGAGGCGGAGCTTCGCAGATAACCAACCACGATTGCAGCCTATGGCATGTGCCGTAAGCCACACAAGTAGGAAAGTACGCGATGACCATTTCGGAAGTCGTTATACCGGTCAAAGAGCAACTTCGTCTGACCTCCTATGCACAACCACCTCGGCTCCTCTAAGACACCCATGAATGCATCTATCAGTCTCCATGTGTTAAGATGGATGCGCGCCTGGATACGAGGTTTGTAACGGGGGCTACCGGTCAGACCTCGACGTAGTCGCGTATCTGTCACGTGCGCGACAATAACATGCAGCCCTGGAGGTGGCTGCGATATCTATCATTGAAGCGACCTAAAGGGTATTTGTAAAGCGAAACAACCGCCGAAACCTGCAAGCCCCGTGATTAGAGCCCGTAAACAAAAGTGACTCGCTCGTCACCTTGACGTCCATGCTCAGTGGCATCCTCGAGCCAATTAGCAAGCGAGTCTAACTTGCTGCTTCTCGAAGACTCAATAATCCTCCTGGCCATCCTGTGTTCATGTGGACGCGGTCCTTTGCCCTCGAGCCTCTCTATCTCCACGGCATCCTCGCTCCATTCTGCTAGAATCCTCTTTCTAGTAGCGTTCTCACTTCGAAGCCTTCTTAAGAAGACTAGATAACCAAACGCAGAGAGCGCGACCGAGACGAGCGTCCACCAGAATGGAACAATGTAGCCCGATTCTGCATATTTTGGCCGATATAACATTGCTGCTATGACACCAGCCAAGTTACCCCAGCCGTTGATGCCCAGTAGTACTGCTCGTTTTCCTGGCGAAGGCGTATTGCCAGATATCCAAGCAACAGTGAGCGGCGAAGCGACATAAGTCCCGGAAAGCAGGAGGTTCAGTGCCAAGTAGCGAGGGATAGCCCAAGAGACTGGCAAGGCGACTACAATAGTCAAGCCGGCAACCATAATAGCGAGGCCGTAGAGGACAGGAATCAACCTGATCCGGTGCAAGTCGCTGTACCAGGCGAAACAGAAGAGTACAATAACGCCACATAAATGTGGGGGCGCAGTTAGCAGATTGATCAAAGCAGGGTTGGAGTTATTTGTCAGCGGAGCCAGAACCAAAGGTAGAAAGACAGAGAAGGCGTAGACTGGAATCGCGGAGAGAATGTTGCAAGCTAGCAGATGCCAAATTTTGGTGTTGAAGACGGCCGAAAAAATGTCAGCTGGCGTCACTCCACGGTCGTCTAGCGAGGCATGGTCGCGTGAAGTTGCAGGAGCTTTGGCTGGGTTCAGCAAGTCGCGAGACTCGTCATCATCGACTTCTCCTTCTGCCTCGCGATAAGAATCATGCGAGAACGAGGCGCTCACGTTTTGAATGTTGCGATCCTGCAACACGCGTGTTGATGCGTACTTGCGCTCCTCGGTGGTAAGAAACCATGCAGTCTCGACGTTGTGAGGCAGCACAAAGTATCCTACCATGGCAATGACGACGGTAAGACTTCCCTCAATAACAAAAAGGACCTGCCAAGGCCGCCAACCAGCAGTTCCCGGCGGATCATGGTCGTGAAAGCGCGAGAAGACAGCCCAGCTTAGGATTCCACCCAGAGCGCCCCCGACAGCGGCCTGGCCGTAGAATAAGCTCAAGCGCCGTCCGAATTCAAAGCGGGTGTAGAATAGCGACAGATATGTAACGGTGACTGGGTAGAAGCCGGCTGTGACAATGTCAGCTCACAGCCAAAACGCGGCTTTGGGCTATAGCCCTACCTTCGAGACAGCCTATGATTGTTCGAAGTGCAAAGAGCTGCCACTTGTGCCTGACCCAAGCATGGAGAGCAGTCGAAACGCCCCACAAGAGCATGCAGGTCGGCACGAATGCAACCATGCCATATCTCCTTCCCAGAACAGCGCCCAGAGGCTGTAGAGTGACGAAGAAAGCGAAGAAGAGGGCGACGGCCGTGTTGATGTCGCTCTTCTCGAGCCCTACATCTTCGGTAAAATGGGCAGATTCGGCGTTTCCAATCTATTGCGTCTTTTGGTCAGCGTGCAGCTCTGGCGCGGCGGGTGGTTTTGACCAACGTTGGCTTTGTCTAGGGCGTTGAAGAGGAAGATGAGGGCAAGGAAGGGCAGCAGTAAGCAGTCGAGCTTCGCGAGCGTGCGGCGGTGCAGGCGCGGGTCCACCGTGTATGCTTCTTCAGCTTCTTCAGCTTCTTCAGCTTCATCAGCTTCATCAGCTTCATCGGGCGGCATATTTTGTGCTGCAGCTGTTGGAGGAACTGGCATAAGCTCCAGTTCAGGCTCCGCGCCGGTCGCGGCCATACTCATGGTCGTTCGCCAAGCGCATGGAACGTGGGGCGCGTCACAGGGCAGACAGCAACAAATGACCCTCGACGCGTGGACGGATGTTGGGAGCGTGATTCTGCGAGTGCCGCTGGATAAACATTGAACATGGTGATAGATTGACACGTGCGGCAGTTGGATCCATGGATGTTGGTAAGCTTATTTTCCCATGTGAGGTAGGACCCTGGATGATGACGCCGTCGACTGGGGCCTCGGTTGGTGTCTGGATGCAGGTACACGCTTCGTTCCCTCCCGCGGGCAGTCGACGTTATTGCGCGTACCTACAACTACCCTACCTCGATACACTCCTCTTAGCACTCTGCCCAGACTGCCTTGCCGCTGGGCAGTACCGGCGACGAATCATATCCTGTGCATCGAGCACCTGACACACCCAGGCCCACCATGCCAGACGGCCAAGCTGCACAGTAAATCCCCGACGTATGCCCTTTGCATTTTATTCAGTCTCATTGGAAAGCTGCACGTACCAGTCTATACTGGGAAGCTACTCCTTCACACTCGCTTGGAGTGTACATCTCCGGCGTACCGGGGACTAGCATGACCAATAATTCATCTCCATGTAGTCGAGTTTGTACCTTGTAGCCGCCTGGCCCTGTCGTTTGTCGGCGAGTACGGGAAGAGGGACATGCTATGGTCTGGCGT
>Ga0265780_10007194_pt1 | contig 13697 bp, 12 predicted proteins | sample P1T30metagenome_FD_192432 | JGI IMG/M metagenome (GOLD analysis project Ga0265780, IMG submission 192432) | Plant litter microbial communities from East Loma Ridge, Irvine, California - P1 T30 | ecosystem: Environmental > Terrestrial > Plant litter > Unclassified | place: USA: California... | reverse complement strand
GCTTGAAGGTCTGCTCGGACGACAGGAAGAAATTACGCGCGACCTGCTGGGTGATGGTCGAGGCGCCCTGGCGCGCACCGCCGGTGGCGTTGCGGAAGGCGGCGCGCAGGATGCCCAGGTAATCGATGCCGCTGTGCTCGTAGAAGCGGTCATCCTCGATCGACAGCACGGCCTTCTTCATGACGTCCGGGATGTCCTTGAAGTGGACCAGGGTGCGGCGCTCTTCGCCGAACTCGCCGATCAGGACGTTATCGGCCGTAAAGATACGCAGTGGCATCTTGGGCCGGTAATCGGTGATCGTGTCCAGCGCCGGCAGGTTGGGGTAGGCCATTGCCAGGGCGAACACGAGCACCAGCACGCCGATGGCGCCCAGGCCGAACAGGCCGGCAACGGCCAGCAACACCAGGCGTTTGGGGCTGAACTTCGAGGAAGAAGACGAGGCTGCTTGTTTCTCTTTCATGCTGACTTTCGCTTTGTTGATCCGCCTCATTATAAGGCAGCGGTTTGGTGCCCGATACTGGCCGGAGCTTAACTGAACCCAAGGGCAATATTGGCCTGGCAATGAAAACACCATAGTGTGGCGCGCACGCCCCGGAATGAAGTGTTCCAGTGCAGAAATTTCTTGTCCGTAGTCATCCTTTGTTGCTACGATCCTTGGCGGTGCTGCACGTAAGTACCGGATTTATAAAGAAAAGTTATAAGAAGTAAATAGCTGTTTTATTTACGACAACACCCGGTTTCGGGTTCTTCAAGCTCATTCTGTCGAAAAGACAGCCAAGGGAGTGTAGTGGTGATCAATCTGGGTGCCTTGTTCGGCAAAGCGAGTCCGCCAATGGTCGGGCTCGACATCAGCACGTCCGGCGTTCGCCTGGTCGAGTTGGCCGATGCCGGCAAGGGTATCGTGCGCCTGGAGCGCTACACCCTTGAAGCGCTGCCGCGCGGCGCCGTGGTGGACGGCAATATCGAGAACATGGACCAGGTCGCCGACGCGGTGCGCCGGGTCTGGAAGAAAAGCGGCACCCGTGCCCGCCACGTGGCGCTCGGCATGCCGCCTGCCGCCGTGATCACCAAGAAGATCATCCTGCCGGCCGGCTTGTCGGAAGACCAGCTCGAAGTGCAGGTCGAGTCCGAGGCCAGCCAGTATATCCCGTTCGCGCTCGATGAGGTCAGCCTCGACTTCGACGTGATCGGCGCGGCCCCCAATTCGATCGACGACATGGAAGTGATGCTGGCCGCCGCGCGCCGCGAAAAAGTCGAGGACCGGGTCGCGATCGCCGAAGCGGCCGGCCTGACGGCCACCGTGATGGACATCGAATCCTACGCCGCGCGCAGCGCGCTCGAACATGCGACCTTGCCCCGGCAAGACCAGATCGTGGCCCTGTTCCAGATCGGCGCCCACGCCACCCACGTCTCGGTGCTACTGAACGGCGAAGCCGTCTACGAGCGCGAGCAGCCGTTCGGCGGCAATACGCTGACCCAGGACATCGTGCGCGCCTACGGCATGGCCTTCGAGGAAGCCGAAACGCGCAAGAAGGCGGGCGACCTGCCCGAGAACTACCGCGCCGATATCCTGGCGCCCTTCCTCGAGAGCGCGGCGCTGGAAATCACGCGCGCCATCCAGTTCTTCTATACCTCGACCCCGTACACCCGGATCGACCAGCTGTACCTGGCCGGCGGCTGCGCGCTGCTGCCGGGCATCCTCGAGATCGTGGCCGGCCGCACCCGCCTGCCGGTGAGTCTCGCGGCGCCGTTCGAGGGCATGCAGCTTGGCGCCGGCGTGCGCGAGCACCAGCTGCGTCAGGACGGCCCGGCCTACCTGGTCGCCTGCGGCCTGGCGCTGCGGAGGTTCGGCTGATGATCCGGATTAACCTGCTGCCTCACCGCGAGGCCAAGCGCAAGCAGAAGCAGACCGCCTTCATCGCCCTGCTGGCGCTGGGCGGCCTGGTCGGCGCCGCCATCGTGCTGCTGGTCGGCGCCTATAACGCCAGCCAGATCTCGGTCCAGAACCAGCGCAACGAGGTGCTGAAAAAAGCCAGTGCTGAACTGGACAAGCAGATCGGCGAGATCACCAACCTGAAAGAAGAAATCGCGGCCCTGCAGGCACGCCAGCAGGCGGTCGAGGATCTGCAGGGCGACCGCAACCAGCCGGTCCACCTGCTCGACGAGCTGGTGCGCCACACGCCGGACGGCGTGCACCTGAAGTCGGTCAAGCAGAGCGGCCAGCGCGTGATCCTGAACGGTAACGCCCAGTCGCAGGAAAGGGTGGCCGAACTGTTGCGCAACCTGACGGGCGGGTCGGAATGGCTGGAAAGCCCGGACCTGACCGAAGTACGCGCCGCTACCGTCACCCAGGGCAAGACCTCGCGCCAGGTGGTCGATTTCACGCTGGCGGTGTCGATCAAGCGTGCGCGCCCGGCTGACGCACCTGAGGACGCCGTGGACGGCGACAAGCCCGCCAAGGCAGGCTCCAAGCGCGCGGCGGAGAAGTCATGAACATCGATATCAAAGACCTCGGCGCCCGGCTGGCCGCGCAGTTCCAGGATTTGCAGGGCCGCCAGCCCGGCCAGTGGCCGCTGGCGCCGCGCCTGTTGTGCGCGATCGGCGTGACCGTGCTGGTAGTCGGCCTGGGCTACTACTTTTATTGGAGCGACCAGTTCGCGGCCCAGGAGAGCGGCGCGCGCGAGGAAGTGAAACTGCGCGAGGAATACCAGATCAAGATGGCGCAGGCGATCAACCTCGAAGCGCTCAAGGCGCAGAAGGCGCAGGTCGACCTGTACGTGGTGCGCCTCGAGAAGCAGTTGCCGAGCAAGTCCGAGATGTACTCGCTGCTGTCGGACATCAACCAGTCGGGCGTCGGCCGCGGCCTGCAGTTCGAGCTGTTCAAGCCGGGCCAGGAAGTGGTGCGCGATTACTACGCCGAGCTGCCGATCGATATCAAGGTCAATGGCCGCTACCACGACATGGGGGCGTTCGCCGCCGACATGGCCAACCTGCCGCGCATCGTCACCCTCAACAACCTGACCCTGCAGGTCGCCAAGGACGGCAGCCTGGGGATGCAGGCAGTGGCCAAGACCTTCCGCTACCTCGACCAGGAAGAACTTGCGGCCCAGCGCGAAGCGCGCGCGGCCGAGAAGAAGAAGGGCGCCAAGGGCAAGGGATCGGCCAAATCCAAGGCCAAGAGCGGAGGCAAGAAATGATGCGCACGCGATGGATCGTGCCGATGCTGGCATGCGGCCTGCTGGCCGCCTGCGGCGACGGCGGCGTGGGCGAGACCCGGGCCTGGATGAAGCAGATCGAGAAGCAGACGGTGCCGAAGGTCAAGCCGCTGCCCGAACCGAAGACCTTCGAGCCATACGGCTACGACGCGCGCGAGGCGCCCGATCCTTTCGATCCGACCAAGCTGCTGGGCGAGATGGCGCGCATGGCGCAGGCCAGCGGCAATGCCAACCAGCCCGACCTGGAGCGCCCCAAGGAATTGCTGGAGAACTTCCCGCTCGACACGATGCGGATGGTGGGCACGATCGAGAAGGGCGGCGTCAAGTACGCGCTGCTGCAGATCGAGCGCACGCTGCACCGGGTACGGCCCGGGCAGAGGATAGGACAGAACTACGGCCGCATTACGCGCATCAGCGAAGGCGCCGTCGAGATCAGGGAGTCGATGCAGGACGCCACTGGCGACTGGGTGGAACGAATGGCCCACATCGAGCTGCAGCACCGCGCTGAAGCAAAATAAGGAGAGTAGTAAATGAGCCACAACGTCAAGATTCGCTTCAGCCCGCCGGCATGGCTGGCGCGCGCCGCGGCCGTACTCATGGTCATGCTGTGCGCCGGCCCCGCCCTGGCCCAGGGCAATGCGATCGAGTCGATCACGGCCAACCAGCAGGGCAGCAACGTGGTGATCAACGTGACCATGCGCGACACGCCTTCGCGTGCGCCGATCGGTTTCGCGATCACCAACCCGGCCCGCATCGCGCTGGACTTCGGCGCCACCGCCAACGCCACCGGCAAGTCGGTGCACGAGCTGAACCTGGGCGATGTGCGCAGCCTGAACGTGGTGCAGGCCAGCGAGCGCACCCGCCTGGTGCTGAACCTGGCGCGCGCCCTGAACTACGCCACCGCGATCGACGGCAAGTCGGTGATCGTGACGGTGGAAGGCACCGGCAGCGTGGCGCGCGCGCTCGACGCAGCCGGCCTGCCGGCCGCCAAGGCCGCTCCGGTGGTGGCCGCCGCAAGCGCCCGCCCGCAACTGCGCGACCTCGACTTCCGCCGCGGCGCCAATGGCGCCGGCCGGATCGTGGTCGACCTGCCCGCCAACCAGGTGGCGGTCGACGTGCGCCAGACCGCCAGCGGCGTGATCGTCGACTTCCGCGGCGCGCGCCTGCCCGAATCGCTGCGCCGGCGCCTGGACGTGACCGATTTCGGCACTCCCGTCACCCGGGTCTCGACCCTGGCCCAGGGCGACGACGTACGCATGACGGTCGAAGCGCAAGGCAACTGGGAGCAGTCGGTCTTCCAGAGCGATACCCAGCTGGTGGTCGAAGTGCGCAAGGTCGAGGAAGACCCGAACCGCAACAGCACCGGCTCGCGCGACAACCCGCAAAACTACCGCGGCGAGAAGCTCAGTTTCGACTTCCAGGACGTCGAGGTGCGCGCCGCGCTGCAGGCGGTGGCCGATATCTCGGGCCTGAATATCGTCGCCAGCGATTCGGTGACCGGCTCGCTGACCCTGCGCTTGAAGGATGTGCCATGGGACCAGGCGCTGGACGTGATCATGACCGCCAAGGGCCTGGACATGCGCAAGAACGGCACCGTGATCTGGATCGCGCCCAAGGAAGAACTGCTGACCAAGGAAAAGCTCGAGCTCGAGCAGCGCGCCCAGATCGCCGAACTCGAGCCGCTGCGCTCCGAGATCTTCCAGCTCAATTACCAGAAGGCGGAATCGTTCCGCAACGTGTTCGGCCTGGACGCGGGCGGCGCTACCTCCAGCGGCGACGCGGGCGGGCGCAATCGCGTGCTGTCCAAGCGCGGCAGCGCAATCATCGATCCGCGCACCAACCAGCTGTTCGTGACCGATATCGCGTCCAAGATCGAGGACATCCGCAAGCTGATCCAGAAGACCGACGTCGCCTCCAAGCAGGTGCTGATCGAGGCGCGCCTGGTCGAGGCCAATGACGGCTTCTCGCGCAACCTGGGCGCCAAGCTGGGCTTCGCCGACCTGCGCACCCTGCGCGGCGGCGACTCGGGCTGGCAGGTCAAGGGCAACGAGCGGGTCGCCATCGGCGGCAACCTGACCGGCGTCGGCCAGGTCACCGGCCAGACCCCGGACGAAGGCGACGGCTATACCAACACCACCATGGTCAACCTGCCGGCGGCCGGCATCGGCGGCATCCCGGCCTCGTCGTTGGCATTCTCGCTGTTCTCGTCGGCCGCCAACCGCTTCCTGAACCTGGAACTGTCGGCGCTGGAAGCGGACGGCAAGGGCAAGATCATCTCGAGCCCGCGCGTGGTTACTGAAGACAAGCAGATCGCCGTGATCGAGCAGGGCGTCGAGCTGCCCTACGAACAGGCCACCAGCAGCGGCGCCACCTCGATCTCGTTCAAGAAAGCCAACCTGCGCCTGGAAGTGACGCCGCAGATCACCCCGGACGGCAATGTGGTGCTGGAGGTGGACGTCAACAAGGATTCGAAGGGCGAGGAAACCCGCGCCGGCTTCGCGATCAACACCCAGCACGTGAAAACCAAGGTGATGGTCGAAAACGGCGGCACCGTGGTGCTGGGCGGGATCTACCAGCAGACCGAACGCAATAACGTGACCAAGGTCCCGCTGCTGGGTGACGTGCCGCTGCTGGGCTACCTGTTCAAGACCACCGGCCGCGAAAGCACCAAGACCGAGCTGCTGGTCTTCATCACCCCCAAGATCGTGAACGAGAACGTGGCGGGCGCGCGCTGATTTTTCTGACCTCAACAACAATCGATAACAACAACGTCATCCCATGAATAACCAGCACATCAAGTACGGCAGCCTGGCGCTGCTCCTGGCCGCCACCCTCTCGGCCTGCGGCGGCGGCGGCGGCAATCCGGGCACCCCGACCGGCACCGGCGGCGGCGGTACCCCTCCGGTCACCCCGCCGGTGACGCCGGCCACCCCGACTGTTGGCGTCAGCCTGGTCAATGCCGCGGGCAACAGCAGCACGGCGCTCAGCGGCGCCACCCCGCTGACGGTGCGCGCCCTGGTGCTCGACGCCAACAAGCAGCCAGTGCCAAATGCGCTGGTCACCTTCACCACCGACGCCGACTTGGCCGTGTTCACGCCGGGCGCCGCCACCGCCCTGACCGATGCCAGCGGCACCGCCAGCATCACCATGCGCGTGGCCAGCCTGGCCGCCGGCGGCGCCGGCACCGTCACCGCCAGCGCCACCGTGGGCGGCACTGCCGTCACCAGCACCGCCAATTACGCGGTCAATGCCACCGCGCTGACCTTCAGCGCGCTGCGCCTGGAGCCGGCCAGCATCAACGCCTACGATTCGTCGCGCATCGCGGTCGACCTGCTGGCCAACGGCGCCAAGTACAACGGCCAGGTCAATGTCAACTTCAGCTCGGCCTGCGTCGCCGCTGGCAAGGCCACCCTGGCCGCCATCGTCGCCACCAATAACGGCACCGCCGAGACGGTCTACCGCGACCAGGGTTGCGGCAATACCGACACCATCACCGTCACCGCCGACGGCGTCACCACCCCGGCCACCGGTTCGCTGGTGATCGCCCAGCCGAGCGCCTCGTCGGTGCAACTCGTCGAAGCGCTGCCGACCGATAAATCGATCGTGATCCGCGGCCAGGGCGGCATCAACCGCACCGAGACCGCGACCCTGCGCTTCCGCGTGTTCGACCTGTTCAACCGTCCGCTGGCCAACAAGCAGGTCAATTTCGTCGTCATGCCAGCCGGCCTGGTCAACCTGAACAAGGCGACCGACCGCACCGACCAGAACGGCGAAGTCATCACCACCATCAATTCGGGCACCGTGCCGACCACCTTCCGCGTGCAGGCAGTGCTGCCAGGTACCGCGGCCGGCAACAATCCGGACATCTCGACCACCTCGGACACGATCGTGGTGACCACCGGCCTGCCGGTGCAGCGCGCCTTCTCGCTCTCCGTCACGCAAGGTAACGTGGACGGCTGGCGCTACGACAGCGGCACCACCACCCCGGCCGCCACCGTCAATGTGCTGCTGGCCGATGCTTTCGGCAACCCGGTCCCGGACGGCACGCCGGTCGTGTTCCAGACCAATATGGGCGCCATCGGCTCGTCGGACAAGGGCGGCTGCACCACGGTCAACGGCGGCTGCTCGGTGCCGTTCCGCACCCAGTTGCCGCGCGTGGCGCTGCCGAACCTGCCTGCCACCCCGTGCAATACCGGCCCTGGCTCGCGCCCGGACACCACCCGCGCCGGCGTGGCGACCATCTGCGCCAGCACCACCGACGGCGTCAATACCCAGTTCGACAGCACCACAATCACCTTCAGCGACGACATCGTGTCACGCGTATATGTGAATGGTGCGGCCACCCCGAGCAATCTGTCGGCGCCGATCAACCTGGGCAGCGCCAGCGCCAACGCGTCGAAAGTCTTTACGCTGCAACTGACCGACGTGAACGGCAACCCGTTGCCGGCCGGCACCACGATCGCAGTCACCGGCGCGGTCAACGCCAGCGGCGTCGAGGTCACCCCGGAAACCGTGCCGAGCATCTTCACCGGCAACGTCACCGGTCCGCAGGGATCGAGCCACAGCATCACCGTGGCCGCGACCGGCGACAAGCCCTGCACGGTCGCCAGCGTGGCCAACTTCAGCGTGCGCGCCACCACGCCGCGTGGCCAGATCACCTCGATCCCGTTCACGCTGAACTTCACTTGCCCATAAGCCACCCGTAAAACTGGTGGATCGACAGGCGGCCAGTCTATACTGGCCGTCTTTTCATTTGAGCGGGTCCGGTAGTGCCACATCCCAAGAACGACAATATCTTCCTTGTTGGCCTGATGGGTGCAGGGAAGACCACGATCGGTCGGTTGCTTGCGCGCAAGCTCAATCGCCGCTTCGTCGACTCCGATCACGAGATCGAGGCGCGCACCGGCGCCACCATCCCCTGGATCTTCGAGATCGAGGGCGAGGCCTGCTTCCGGCGCCGCGAAGCGGACGTGATCCGCGACCTCAGCAACCAGCAGGGCCTGGTGCTGGCCACCGGCGGCGGCGCGGTGCTCAATCCGCAGAGCCGCGCCTACCTGGCCGAGCGCGGCACCGTGATCTACCTGCGCGCCTCGATCGGCAGCATCCTGCAGCGCACCGCCCACGACAAGAACCGTCCGCTGCTGCAGACGGCCGACCCGCGCGCCAAGCTCGAGGCGCTGTGGACCGAGCGCGATCCGCTGTACCGCGAGATTGCGGACCTGGTCATCGACACCGGCCGTCCTAACGTACAATCGATGGTACACACCATATTGGACCAGCTGGCGGCGCAAGAGAACGCGCGCGCGCGCCGGCATGCAAGGACATCGATGAATCAACAGGCACAGATCACCCTCAACGTCGAACTCGGCGAACGCAGCTACCCGATCGCGATCGGCCCCGGCCTGCTGGACGATGCCGCGCTGCTCGCGCGCCACATCGGCGGCCACAAGGTCGCCATCGTCACCAATACCACCGTGGCCCCGCTGTACCTGGCCAAGGTGGCCGGCCACCTGCGCGCGGCCGGACGCGACGTGCTCGAGATCGTCCTGCCAGATGGCGAAGAGCACAAGAACTGGCAGTCGCTCAACCTGGTGTACGACGCGCTGCTGCAGCACAAATGCGACCGCAAGACCACCCTGGTGGCGCTGGGCGGCGGCGTGATCGGCGACCTGACCGGCTTTGCCGCCTCGAGCTATATGCGCGGCGTGCCTTTCGTGCAGATCCCGACCACCCTGCTGGCCCAGGTCGATTCCTCGGTGGGCGGCAAGACCGGCATCAACCACCCGCTGGGCAAGAACATGATCGGCGCCTTCTACCAGCCGCGCGCCGTGATCGCCGATACCGCGACCCTGGACACCCTGCCGGCGCGCGAGCTGTCGGCCGGCCTGGCCGAAGTCATCAAGCATGGCGCCATCCTCGACGCCACCTTCTTCGACTGGATCGAAGCCAATATCGAGAAATTGATGGCGCGCGAGCCGCAAGCCATCGCGCACGCGATCGCGCGCTCCTGCGAGATCAAGTCCGAGGTGGTGCGCAAGGACGAGCGCGAAGGCGGCCTGCGCGCGGTGCTCAATTTCGGCCATACCTTCGGCCACGCGATCGAGAATGGCCTGGGCTATGGCGCATGGCTGCACGGCGAGGCCGTGGGCTGCGGCATGGTGATGGCGGCCGATATGTCGGCGCGCCTGGGCCTGATCGAGCCGGCCAGCGTGGAGCGCGTGCGCGCGCTGGTGCGCGCCGCCGGCCTGCCGGCCGTGGCGCCCGACCTGGGAGAGGCACGCTGGATCGAGCTGATGGAAGTCGACAAGAAGAACGAGGGCGGAGAGATCCGCTTCATCCTGCTCAAGCCGCTCGGCAGCCCGTCGATCACGGGCGCGCCGCTGGATGTCCTGCGTTCGACCCTGGCCGCCTGCAGCGCATGATGAACTTCGACGCCGGCCTGGCTTCCTATGCGGCGCACTCGGCGCAATCGCGCGGACGAGCCCACGCCGAGCCGGGGCCGGGCTCGCGCAGCCAATACCAGCGCGACCGCGACCGCATCATCCACTCGACCGCCTTTCGCCGGCTCGAATATAAGACCCAGGTGTTCCTGAATCATGAGGGCGACCTGTTCCGCACCCGGCTGACGCACAGCATCGAGGTGGCGCAGATCGGCCGCACCCTGGCGCGCAGCCTGCGCCTGAACGAAGACCTGGTCGAGGCCACCGCGCTGGCGCACGACCTGGGCCACACGCCTTTCGGCCACGTGGGCCAGGACGTGCTCAATGAGTGCATGAAGGATTTCGGCGGCTTCGAGCACAATCTGCAAAGCCTGCGCGTGGTCGACCATCTCGAGGAGCACTACGGCGCCTTCGACGGCCTGAATCTCACGTTTGAAACGCGCGAGGGCATCCTCAAGCACTGCTCGCTGAACAATGCGCGCCAGCTGGGCGAGCTCGGACAGCGCTTCATCGAGCGCAGCCAGCCCAGCCTGGAAGCGCAACTCACCAATCTGGCCGACGAGATCGCGTACAACAACCACGATATCGACGACGGCCTGCGTTCCGGCCTGCTCACCATGGAGCAGATGGAACAGGTGGAGCTGTTCTCCCGCCTGCGCCGGCAGGTCGAAGCCCAGTATCCTGGCCTGCAGGGACGGCGCGCGCTGTACGAGACGATCCGCCTGATGATCACGGCAATGACGGCCGACCTGGTCGAGACCTCGAGCCGCCTGCTGCAAGAAGCCGGCGTGAAGAGCATCGACGACGTGCGCGCGGCGCCGCCCCTGATCCGCTTCTCGGACACGATGCGGGCCGAGACCACGGCCCTCAAGCGCTTTTTGTACGCCAACCTGTACCGCCACTTCCAGGTCAACCGCATGCGGGTGAAGGCGAGCCGCATCGTGCGCGAGCTGTTCCAGGCTTTTCTGGACGATCCGGTACTGCTGCCCGACGACTACCAGGTCGACGGCGACCCAATGAAGCAGGCGCGCAAGATCGCCGACTACATCGCCGGCATGACCGACCGTTATGCGATCCGCGAACATCGGCGGATCTTCTCGCTCGACCACTTCTGACCCGGAGCGGCCATGGACCGGATCGATGCGCTGCGCCTGCTGCTCGACGTCTCGGCCACCGGCAGCTTTTCCGGCGTGGCGCGCCAGCGTAACGTCGCCACCTCGACCGTCACCCTGGCGGTGGACCAGCTCGAGCAAGAGTTCGGCGTCACCCTGCTGAAACGCTCGACCCGGCGCCTTGCGCTCACCCATGAGGGCGAGCAACTGGTGGCCGACGCGCGTCGCATCGTGGGCGAGTGGGACGGCCTGCTGGCCGGCCTGAAGCAGGACGGGCCGCTGTCCGGCCCGATCCGCATCAGCGCCACCAACGATTTTGGCCGCAAGCAGTTGCGGCCCTTGCTGGACGCCTTCCAGGCGCAGCATCCTGGCCTGCGCCTGACCCTGTCGTTCAGCGACAGCACGGTCGACCTGATCCACGATAACGTCGACCTGGCCCTGCGCAGCGGCCCATTGCCCGATTCCGGCCTGCATGCGCGCCTGCTGGTGCGCGGCGAGCGGCTGGTGTGCGCCGCGCCGCAGTACTGGGAGCGGGCGGGCATGCCCCTGCACCCCGGGCAGCTGGCCGGGCATAACTGCCTGGTGCTGGCGCGGCCCGATGCGCCGCTGGCGGCCTGGAACTTTGTTGAAGACGGTACGCCGTTCAGCGTCAAGGTTGAGGGCGACCGCCAGGCCAGCGATGGCGAAGTGCTGCGCGCCTGGGCAATCGAGGGCGTCGGCGTCACCTTCAAGAACCGCTGGGACGTGCAGGCCGACCTGGATGCCGGCCGCCTGGTGCGCGCGCTGGACGGGTTTTCGGCCGGGCCGGTCGACCTGTATGCGGTGTTCGCGGCCAGTCCGCCCAGCCGGCGCGTGGCGGCGCTGGTGGATTACCTGGCGGACGCTCTTGCCGAATAGGGTTTGATCAGCGTCGAATCTCGAAAGGTGATTTGTCCTTTGGCCGATGTTTCGGCCGGCGCTGGCGGTCTAAGATGATTTCTTCTTACTGAACCGAAGGAGTCATCATGCACATCGATTTGACCGGCAAGACCGCCATCGTGACCGGCTCGACCCGCGGCATCGGCTATGCCATCGCCGCCGGGCTGGCGCGCACCGGCGCCACGGTCGTGATCACCGGCCGCGCGCAGGAACAGGTCGAACGCGCCCTCGGCCTGCTGCGCGCCGCCATCCCCGGCGCCCAGGTGCGCGGCGTCGCCGCCGACCTGGGCACCGCCGCGGGTGTCGCGGCGCTGCAGGCGGCCGAGCCGCAGGCCGATATCCTGGTCAACAACGTCGGCATCTTCAATCCGCAGCCGTTCGCCGAGATTCCCGATGAAGAATGGACCCGCTTCTTCGAAGTGAACGTGATGTCCGGCGTGCGCGCCAGCCGCGCCTACCTGCCGGGCATGCAGGCCAAGGACTGGGGCCGCATCGTGTTCATCTCGTCGGAGTCGGCACTGAACATCCCGGCCGACATGATCCACTATGGCTTTACCAAGACCAGCAATCTCGCCATCTCGCGCGGCCTGGCCAAGAGCCTGGCCGGCACCGGCATCACCGTCAACGCGGTGCTGCCTGGGCCAACGTTGTCGGAAGGCGTGCAGCAGATGGTGGCGCCGGGCGGCGACCACGCCAGCGCGCTGGCGGCAGCCAATGCCTTCGTCAGGGAACATCGCAGCTCGTCGATCCTGCAGCGCGTGGCCACGCCGGACGAAGTGGCGAATATGGTGGTGTATGTCTGCTCGCAGCAGGCGTCGGCCACCACCGGCGCGGCGCTGCGGGTCGATGGCGGGACGGTCGACACCATCGCCTGAGATCGTCGCTCCCGCTGTTGGGAGCGGCTGGTCGCCAAGATTGAAAGGTTGTCAGCCAAGACCTTGTTGAAGAAGGCGTAGCCGGAGTTGAACCTGTTGTTCGGCATCGTCATTGCCGGCTGCGATGACGCCATCCTCGTCATACACCCGATCAAAGTTGCCAGCATCGGCATAGCTGTTCATCAGATGAATGAGGTCATACGCATCCTTCGGGTTTTCGCGTCCCCGGTCCGACCATGCAAGCAGCTTGAGTATTGCGAGGCCCGCGAGTGAAACCACTTTCCCGTCTAGCCCAGGTGCAAATGACACCAGTTCGGCGGATGCGAGAGCGTCGTCGTAGCCGACCACATTCATGATGACCTTCATGTCGGGCGGCCAGGCAGTTGGTTTTTTTCTGAGATATCGTGCCAAACGGTACGAGGTCGACATGGTAGTTCAGATCGCCTCTTTGACCCTTGTAGTAAAGGCGCTGGATCGCCCGCTCGCTTGCTTCGAAGGTACCTCGTGCGACGAGTCTAGACTTCATGACATTAAACTGATGCTAATCCGTGATGGCGATGGCGAAATCCACATCATAGGTTGCGCGTCTGGTGTCGAGACCGAATACATGGGTCAGAAGAACGTCCCTCGCTGTCGCGCCGACCAGCATATAGGCGATCTGTTCGGCCTGCGCTTCTTCCGCGACAGCGCGAAGGATATCGATGATGACCGGATCTAGCGGGCGATCAAGCTTGATGGAGCGCGCGATCAATAAATTTCTACTTGATCATGTGAGCGGTCTCCTCGGCGCGTGGGTCCAGTAATGCCAGCAGCTCTGAGTAGATCAGGAGTGGCGGAGCCGTATGAGATCATCGGGGAAAGCGCGGTCATCCATAAAGTCCTTCGCTGTTTATGGTCCGTGGATGAATCCATTCCAAGAAGACGACCGCAATTTTTCAACTTATTTCAATTTTCACCGAACGTGAAAAATAAGGAAGAATGAAAATAATTGCTAACAATCAAATAAATTAGGTGTCGCCAGATCAAGTAACAGCTTTTTGACCGGCGCTGGCAGCGGCGCTCTTTCGATCTCATCCAACTTCCACCAGACGTGATTCGATGGCAGCGAAGCACGCGTCGCCAGCGTCACCGCGAACG
>Ga0265780_10007193_pt1 | contig 13698 bp, 10 predicted proteins | sample P1T30metagenome_FD_192432 | JGI IMG/M metagenome (GOLD analysis project Ga0265780, IMG submission 192432) | Plant litter microbial communities from East Loma Ridge, Irvine, California - P1 T30 | ecosystem: Environmental > Terrestrial > Plant litter > Unclassified | place: USA: California... | reverse complement strand
GTACGCGCATCTCCGAACCGAACCGTCAGAGCGTTGCGGGCGAGTTCCGCAGATGCAGCGTCGCGATCGGCTTCCAGCGCGGCCGACCGCTTCGTGAGCCATCCGGACAGGTCTGCCGGTGCGATGGTGCGTTCAAAACCAAGCGCTTGCAGTCGTTCGGCCCAGCCTTGTTCGACCAGATCCAGTGTCGCCCGGTATTGTTCCTCACGCTGACGCGCCGCGGCCACCAGCGCGTTCGCTTCGTCGAGCGCGACGGTCGTCAGGACATATTCCACGACGCGGGTCGCTTCGGCATCGCGTCGGTCGGCCAGTTGATCGGCCTCCGTGATGCGTCCGGCAAGTGCGTCGCCGATCCCATCGTTGTCTCCGCTATGCGGAGCCGCCAGCCGCTCGCGAACCTTGGCAACGAGTGCGTCGCGCTGCTGTCGTGCGGCGGCGATCACGTCGGGTGTAGGAAGCGACCCGCCTGCGATCAGGCCCTTCAGCCTCGCCTCGGTCCGGATGGCGTTGGTCTGTGCGGTCTCGCCTTCCTTGCGCGCAGCGGCTGCGGCGTTCCTTGCCACCTCCGCACTACCGCGCACCACGGTGGCTTCCGCCTCGCTTGGTACCGCGAGGGTGCGCAGACTCGCCGTCGTCCCCTGCCACGGAGCGAGGTCGGATAGGCGTTCCGCCACAAGCGTCCGCTTCCGCTCGACTTCCATGGCCGCCTCTGCCAGCCGAGTCTCCGCGTCGGCCGGCAAGAGCTGGAGCGCCGCGATCAGGTCGGTCGGGTTAATCGCCTCGCTGACGGCCGTGAAGTCACGCTCAACCGCGGTCCGGTCGCGGACGAGCTTGATCCGTTCTTTCTCGACCGCTGACTCGCGCGTTCTCAACTCTCGAACGGCATCGAGATGCGTGGCCGCACGCCTGCGCCACCCCGTAGAAGGCATCGGCTGTCCCGGTGCGATCCGTGCTTCCGCGAGAGCGGCCGCCAGCTTGGTATCGATCCGGTCCAGCTCGGCGCGACGACGGTCCAGGTCGCCCGCAGCTTTGGCGATAACCGGCCGTTGTTCTTCCAGCGCCTCGATCCGTTCCTGTTCAGACAGGATAATGCCGGGCCGCTCGATACCGGCGATCGCCTCTTCGACGCGCGCCAGCTCCCCCCTCGCCTGAGCGGCAAGCTCGGTGGCCGTGATACGATCGGCGCGGAAAGTCGCCAGCTGCGCCGCGGCGCCCTGTAGCAGCGCAGGCAGCTCCCCCAGACCGGACAGTTCGGAACGTGCGGCGCTAAGCCGCGCGAAGGGTGCCCGCGCCCGTCCCACCCGGTCCAGGCGCGCCTGTTCACGGTCGAGCGCCTCAGCTTCGTCGAGCAGCGCCGTACGGCGGGCCTCGGCGTCGGCGCGGCGTTGTCGGGCCTTCGTCCAGTCGGCATCGCTGATCGACGTCTGTCGAACTTGCGCCAGCGCCTCGGACCGCTCCCGCATCAAGCGGTTTACCGGCGGGTTCTGCCCACCCGGCTTGAACAACGCGGACGCCGCCTCGGTCAACTGGGCAAGCTCGGTGCCGATGTGCGAAACGCCAGTTCCCGCCTCGAGTGTGATCCGCGCGGCATCATCGCGACCGCCGATGATGCTAGCCCCGCCCTCGCGCAGCTTGGTGTGGTCCAGCCCGAACATGCGCTCGAAGCCGGCACGATCGATGCCGCCGAGCAGGGGTGCTAATGGATCGGCCTTGAAGGGCGTCCCGTCCGCAGCGAGCAGCGTGTCGCGATTGCCCTTGCGCCGGGTAACGTCGAGCACGTCACCGTCATGCTCGATCAATGCGCGCAGACGAAGTTGCGCATAATCGTAACGCCAGTTCTGCCGGCTCTGCGCAGGAATACCGAACAGGAAGTCACCGATCGCCTGCAGCGCGGTCGATTTGCCCGCCTCGTTTGGGCCAACGACGAGATGAAGGTCGGGGCCGCCGGTGCCGAAGTCGAACACACGGTCGGCAAAGCCGCCATAGCGAATAAGCTCTAGCCGACTAAACCGCATCAGTGCGCGCCCTCGCCAAGCCGGGCCTCGACAAGCGCCTTGGCAGCGCGGACCAGTGCCGCACCATCGCGCCCTCGTGCGGACGCGAGAAGCGGCGCGGTGTCTGGATCGCCGATGTCCGCCGGCAGCTTCGCCGTCAGCGGCGCGATGGCGTTCTCGATTGCGCGGAGGCAATCCGGGTCGTCGAGTGCCTGACTCAGGATCTCCAGCAACTCGGGCGGCAAGCCGGTGGGCAGTGTCGCGTCGCTGGCGATGATCTTCACGCGTTCGATCCACAGCGCGTCGGAGACGCCGGCGGCATGGCCACGGACCTCTGCCTCGAACCATGCGGGATCAGCACGGAGACGCTGCGCAAGCGGGCCGTCAACCGTGATCGAAACCCGCGCGGCTAGCGGGCGACCGTCGGCGCCCAGAACGGCAGGACGCAGTTGTGCCTGGATGGCGGCAAGCGCTTCCATCGGGTCTGCCGCACCGATCGCATCTACCCGGGCATGTGCCCACCGGACCTCGTCAGTCGCGCGGTGCTCGACATGCACGATCGCGCCTTCCTCAACACGGACGACCACTGCGCCTTTCGCGCCGGTCTCGCGAATGTGGCGCCCTTGCGTATTGCCGGCGAAAACGACGTGCGGGTGATCGGACCTGACCGCGTGATCATGGACATGGCCCAGCGCCCAGTAATCGTGGCCTGCTGCCTGTAGCTCGCCCAGGCTGCACGGTGCGTAGTTGGCATGCCCCTCATGCCCGTCGAGTGCGGTGTGGAGCAGTGCCACGTTGAGCATACCCGGCTCTGGCGGGCAGTAGGTCGACGCGATGTTCTCGGTCGTCGCCGCTTCCTTGTAGCTGCGACCGTGAACGACGACCCCGAGATCGTCGAAACGCACGCTCTCGCATTTCGCGCTCTTAAGCTTGTAGACCCCTTCCGGCGCGGTCAGATGGCGGGTGACCCGGCTCTCGGCGTCGTGATTGCCGAAAGCTATGACGGACCGGATGCCGGCGCGCGTGAGGCGTGCCAGTTGGGCAATTGCGAACTGGCCGGTCGACTGGTCCTTCCAGGCTCCGTCATAAAGATCGCCCGCGATCACGACGAAGGAGGCACCTTCCTCGATCGCGAGATCAACGACGTTCGAAAACGCCTTGCGGGTCGCGCCGCGCACCAAGCGCGAGAATGCCTCATCACCTCGAGACAGTCCGTGCAATGGGCTGTCTAGATGGATGTCCGCCGCATGAATGAAGGTAAGGTTCCCGGCCATCGATAACGGTTTACCACCTCGTGCCGTGAAGAGGAACGGTTGTCGGACAGACCCAATGTCGGTCGTTCCCCGCCGGTTGGACGCGTGCCGAAAGCGGTCGCTCGTTCAGCTGATACGCTGTGGCCGGAGCTGGGCCGAAGGCCGCCGAAATCGATGCATGAATTTTGGACACGCGCTTCTGCGATAGACGCTGATCTAGGAAAGGCACCACCCCTTATCCGGAGTGGGTTTGCGCTGGAGATCGTTGAGTGCACAAACAGTGCGATGCGTCGTGTGCATCAGGCGCCGACGGCGTCATACAGTGGCATATTGCTAAGCAGACTCGAGGCCTTGACCACTATCGAAGGAACGGCGCAGCATCATGTGGTTTATTGTTAAACATAGTTTTCGAAAGGCGACCTCCTGAACGACGAGCTATTCAGACGCTTCGTGCGCGACCTCGTCGAGGATCTCGCGCAGGTTAGCGGCGCCAGCCTTGAGAAGCTGCTCAAGCCGCTGTGGGATAAGATGGCAGGCGCGCCCGTGCAGGCGAATGGCCTCAACCTCCAGGGCGCTCCGATTTCCGGCGCGCTCGACGCACTCTGGCCCGACGGCAGCGCGTCCGAGGCGAGCTCCCATAGCGACTACTTCGACTCCAGGGAGAAGAAGCTGCGGCACGACATCCGCCACATCCGCAAGGCCGCGCCCCACGTGAGCCACCTGCGGATGTTCAGCACGCGCCCGATGGGACCGACTGCCCGGACGCGCCAGGACAAGCGCCGGGCCAGGTATGCGGCGAAGGGGTTCACAATAGATGTCGCCGCGGCTCAGGACGTCGCGGAGTACATCGTCGGCAAGTGCCTGCTGGACGACGTTCTGGTGAAGCGGATCGCGCCCATCCTGCCCAATCTCCAGCGCATCACGGAGCAGTTCGCGGCGAGCCAGCGGGTTCCCGACCTCGATGCCGCGTTCCTCGGCCGGGCCGGCGAGATCGACGCGGTGAAGGCGCGCCTCGCCGTCAATCGCTGCGTGGTGGTCTCGGGCCTGGGCGGTATCGGCAAAACGGAACTGGCCTGCGCTCTGGCCCACGAAATCCAGGAGCAGTACGAGCAGGTTATCTGGATCGACGCCAGCAACCTGCACGAGGTCGCCCAGCTAGGCGCTTTCGATGTCAGGTCGAACGGCTACCAGTTGAACGTGCTCGGCCTCCTCCGGTCCCAGAACGCGCTGGTCGTACTCGACGACGTGACCGTCGATCTCGACCTCGCCGCCCTGGAAGCGCATTGCGGTCCCGCGTCCAACGTGGTGCTGACATCCCAGGCAAAGTGGGGCGCGTCTCCCTTCCATCTCGAAGAGCTACAGCGTCCCGACGCCGGCGCGATACTTTCGGCAGGCGCGGCCTCACCGTGTCCCGACAAAGTCCTGGACCGCGTGCTGGAGGCAGTTGGGGCGCACCCACTGCTGCTGCGCATCCTCAACCGTCTCGTGACCGAAGCCGGCGCGAGCTGGCAGGAGGTCGTGGCGGAGTGCGACCACCTTCCCGATGCGCTCGATGATCGCCGCCGGACCGTCGCTCAGCGCATCGTCAGGCGAAACCTCCCAGCGCTCGCCGCCCGGCTGGCGCCGTTCCTCTGGATCCGTACCGCCGCGATCGATGCTGGCCTCCTGAGGCACCTCATTGGTGTCGGGGGCGTGGCCGACCTCCGGCGCTGGGCGTTCTTGGCGCGCAGCGAGCGCCGTGCCGAACGTCTCCACGACATCGTCTTCGGCTGCACCGTGTCGCTGGCGGATGAGATCACCGTCCAAGCCGACGATCTGCGGACGCACCTCGAGGAACACCTGCGCGGCGCCATCGATCCCAAGGACATCGACTTCGTCAGGATCGCGCACCGGCACCGTTCTCTGCTCGAGCGGCTGCTACTCGAAGGGCCAGCGCCAGGCATCATCAGATACGCCTATCTCCATAGCAGCGTGGCCCGCGCCCTCGATCCCGCGCTGATCGGCGACCCAGCAGCAGACGTGGCGGGCGGGCCGGCAGGGCCCCGGCGTGAATGGGTGCTCAGCGTCGTCGAGGCGGTGGAGAGCAGTTACCGTCACACTCGCGATCTCGGCGAAAAGGATCGCGCGAAGCGCGAGCTGAGGGATCGCCTGGACGTATTCGATCAACTCCAGCGCGATCCGGAGCTGGACGCCGACAGCGTGACAACCGTCCGACACCACCGGGCCAAGTCGCTAGTGAAGCTGGGCGAGGTCGAGCAGGCGAAGGGGGAGTTCGAGGCCATCGTCGCCGACAATCCCCGGGCCTTTCCGTCGAAGCTCCAGCTGGCCCGGCTCTTGGAGGACGATCCGGATCGCGCCAAGGGGCTCATCTTCGAGATAATCGAGGCCGAGCGGGAAGACCCCGGGTCGATCCAGATCACGACCGTCATCGAGACGCTCGCGACGCTCAGGCGCCGCCACCTACACAAGTTCAATGCGGAGATGACCAGGCGCTATGGCCCGTTCATGGCGCAGATGATCAAGGCCGCCGCATGGTCGGGCGAGGCGCAGCCTGTCCGCGCCTTCGCGGCGGTCGGGCCCGACTGGTCCTACACGCAGCCGACGCTGTTCCAGGAGGTGTTCGAGGAGATCGAGCTGGGGTCCCCCTCCGCCGCCGAGGACGACGACGAGCGGGTCGCGGTCGCACGGATCTGCGTCGCTGCGACGAAGATGTATGCACGCGAGGGAAAGTCCGTCGAGGCAGACGCCGCCCTCGGGCGCGCCCTCGAGTTCTTCGAAGGGCTCGGATCGGTGACGCCGTTCGCGGCAGCGCACTACGCTGACGCGCGCCTGCTCGCCAAGGACGCGCTCGGGGCCGGCGAGGTTCTCGACGCCGTGCCGGATGCCAAGCGCGACTCCTTCTGGCACCTGCGTCGAGCGGAGGCCTTACAAGCGGCGGGAGTGGGCGGCGCGCTGGAGTGCATCGAACGCGGCATCGGGCTCCTCAAGCAACCGAAATACCTCTCCACCTTCCTCTCTAGGAAGGCCGAACTGCTGCACGCCGCTGGCGAGGGCGAGGCGCTCACGGTGCTGGGGGAGGCGATCGCGCGATGCGAGGAGCCGAAGTTCCGCGACGAGCTTCAGCAGAGACTGGATGACTGGCTAGCCCCAGGCCCTACATCCTAGCAGCCCTTCGCTTTGGTCCGGGCCCATTACCGACCGCCGCGCCGATCGATGCTCATCCCAGCGCCCGCTCCGCACATCGGCGGGTGAGTGCTTGAACCTCGGGGTCCGCAGGCCGCGAAAGCCCCCAGGCCCGCCACTGCTCGAGACCGTGGCTGCTGACCCTGTCGTAGTCCGCCTGATCGCTCCGCATGTCTTGCGACCGCCGTTGAACAAGGTTTCTCAGGCTACGACACGAGGCACCACTCGAAGCGCGGACCGTCGTCAGCAATTCCCGAGCGTCTTGGATTGCGATCGTCATGTGGAGCTCCTCGTGGTCGTCCAGCGACCGCTCGTATGCAGCCCAGCATTCCCGGTCCCTGATCGGCAAGGCCGACGCGCGCACGAGGTGTGGGACGGCGACCCTCAACTTCACGGCGATCCTCGCGTTCGACGGCGTGCAACCATCGCCCGCAGGCATGAGACCGACCTCGTAACGCGTCACGCCCTCGAAACGCTCGCCCGTCGACATCGTCCGACGGTTCACGACGATCGACCTCCAAACCTCGGACCACGTCGCCCCGCTGACATCATAATATTCCATGTCGAAGTCGACATCGACCCCCTCGGGATTAATCTGGGCGCTCGCATCCGTCTGCATCCCCACCATCGCGAGCGTCATCAGCAGGATCAGTCGTGGTGATCGCAATGGCGAGACCATAGAATTCCATCTCCTGTACGGATATCCTGTGCGGCGGCTGTCTGGGCGAAGGTGATCATGGAGTGCCGTCGATGAAGTTGATCGACCGTTGAAGGTCCGCGGACCCATGTGGGCTGTCGCGGCACTGGCATTCGCCGTGGGCCAACCCGTCGAGGCGAAGCGCTTCGAGAACGCCTACGTCGCGTTCGACTTGCCCGACGCCTGGACCTGCGCCCGCGAGGACGACGACTGGGTCTGCCAACCGCCTCCCGACGCCCGCGGCAAGTTCTCGATGATCGTCATCCTTACGGCGAAGCTGGTCGGACCCGACGACAGCCCCCAGCTCTACATCGAGCATCTGGAGGAAATGGGACGCCAATCCGGCGTGAACGCCGACGAGCGTCCAAGGGACAGGCTGATCGGTCAGACGCGATGGCTCGACGCGACGTTGAGGAACTCCGAGCGACCCGGCTATCAGACGAGGTATCTCGCCAGGATCGAAGGCCGGGTCGCGGTCATGCTGACCTTCTCGGCGCATCGGACCATCACGGGCGCCGCGAAACCCATCTCCGACGCACTGGCGCGCTCTGTCGAGGTGAACAGCGCCTATGTCCGACCGGAGATTCAGGCGCGCTGAATGGCGCATCGGTGCGTGCGCCGGGCCCATCAGCCCTTGTCGTGCTCCGCCTTGTAGCCGGGTATGAGGATGTTGAGGATGCCGGAAAACGTCGGCACCGCCCCGAACACGTAGAAGCGCACATTGTCACGCAGGGTGGTGGTCACGTAGCCGGTCCCGCCCACGGCGGGGTTGCCCAGCTGGCCGATCGCCCTGTCCAGCCATTCGGAATAGTCGCCGGCCGGCGCACGTGACAGGTCGAACACGATCACCGTCCCGCTTATCCTCCGCGCGAGCATTATGTAGGGGCCGGTGCCAAGGGCCTGCACCTGACCACCGCCCTGCGCCTGGATCGCGGCAGCGGCAACCGAATAGAAGGTCCTCGCTGCGGAGACATTGTAGCGATCGACCAGGGTCCGGCAGTCGCCAGCCTGTCCAGAGGCGCCCCCAGTGACCGGCCAGACGAATGGAGCAATCCTCACAGTCTGTCCGTAGGAACGGACCAGCATCTTCGTGCCCCCATTCAGCGAGCCGTTGAAGCTCAGCTTCGACGTGAACAGCGGACAGAAGCGGGCGGCCTGATCCTTGCTGGTGAAGATCGGCACCGCGTATCCGACCGCATCGGCGGGCACACTCTGGTCAGGTCCAAGAGAATAGCCGCGCACCTCGATGAGACTTCCGCCTGGATTGAGAAGGCCGCCCCCGGCTGAACCTCGCAGGTTCGTGCACCCCGGGATCGCCAGGGCCGAAAGTGCTAATGCGGTTGAACGGAGCGCTACAGAACCCGTACGCATCAGTTCTTGCCCGGTTCGATGGGTTCGGGCTTCGCCGCACCGGAGTGCGTGAGCCGCCGGATGATTTCGGTCAGGCCTGCGCCCACCGCAAAGGCCATCAGCGCGATCGGCACGCCGTATTCACCGACTGGCCAGAGAAAGATCACTGTTACGGCCGCTAAGACGATACCGAACAATACAGCCACTGGTGAAAGCAGATTGAACAGCATCGCCCCCCTCGCCAAGTTGCGTAGTCTGGCCCAGTCTGCGAGCGATCGCGAGAAACCGGGGATGTTGGGGAAAGCTAGCACGTCACAGCGCGGCCGGTCCATAGCCCGTCTTTCACGAAAGCAATTCTGACCGAACATCCTTCGGAAACCTATGATCAGGGAAGAACGGTGTCTTCCAGCTTGTGGAACGGCCTTTGTGGACGGACGGGGCTCACAGTGCAGGTGCATACCGCAACCTGCGACCAACAAAGCGCCTCGCTGATCGTCTCCACGCCGGCCGCAGCCCGATATCCCGGGATCAGACCCGACCGTCCTGTGACCGGTGGCCTTTGCATCGAACATCGCACGTCAACGAACCAGCCAATGGCCAGAGCGACGGTCGGGCGACGGAGATCCCGCATCTCGGCGGCGAGCGGCCCGAGAGCACTCCGATCGGCAGTAGCCACGCAGCCGCCGTCTGAGATCGGCTCGTCTACCTCAGTCGCAGACTTGCGGCTTGTCTAAGCGCGTCGACTGGCCGAAACTGGCGCAACATGATCGGCAGGCGCGACTTCGACGAGGCGATACGCAACGGTGAGCGGAACAGGGACGCGGCGATCCTGGTCCGGAACTGGTGCGCGAACGCCAGGGTGAGGGCAGAGACCTTCGGCATGCTCGCCCAGCACACCGGCCTCCCGATCGGACACCACTCGATCGAGTGCGACTACGCAAGCGACGGCACCACGTCCCACTTCTACGAGCTGCGCGACGGCGCGGTCGACTTCCACGACCGCAACTGCGTCGGGTGTAACAGGCGCAGCGGCGGACGTCTGCCCAACCTCACGGAACTCGTTGCCGCGCGAAACCGGAAACGCGAGCTACACGAGGCCGAGGCGCTGAAAACCGCGGCCGCAGCGGACGCGGCGCTGGCGGCTCGCGACGAGCGGCGCCGTCAGTTGAGAGCAGGGCTCGCGCCGGTCGCCCAGACCCTCGTCGACGACATCGGCGCCTACGACCGGAACCCGTCCCGCGAGAACCTCGACCGGCTGATGCGAAGCGCCGAGATGGCGCCCGAGCACTTCTCCGAACCGCTCGTCGAATACATTCTGGACGTCTGTGAGGAGGGCCATTGGCTCGACGCGCCCGGCCTGAAGATGCTGGCGGCCATCGGCGCCGACCCAACGCGTCTGGCCGCCATAGCCGCAGCGACTTTGGCGGGCGGTCGCCATGACGCGCTCGCCGCCTCGGTCCTGACTCCGCTGGTACGGCATCTCGACGAGGACGGCGCCCATAACGCGACGCCGGGTGCCATGAACCTCGCTTACCCGGATCGCCGCTTCTCGCCTGGCAGGACCGACGCCGAGCCAGACCCGGCCCTGCTCCACGCGCTCCATGAAAACCACGCCGATGCCGTCGCCAGGGCCGTCGAACGGCTGCTCGGGACGCGGCGCGTGCACGGCGCCGAACTTGCCGGTCGCGGCCTCGTCGCGCTGTTGGCGAAGCACCCCGAAGCAGTGACACCGCATGCGCGATCGCTGGTCGCGACCTACGTCCGTGCGCCCCTGCTCCTCGACGACCTCGACGAGCTGAGCAGCAACCTGAGCGTCGTCGCGGATGCGATCGTCGGGGCGTTCGACGCCGACCCTCAGGGCACGGACAAGCTGCTTCAGGAATATGCCGAAGGCGCGTCCCAGCAGACGGCTGCACGCGTTCACGAGCTCTACGGCCGGGCGCTGCGACCACGTTGGGAAGGCACCCTTCCCGTTGACTCCGAACGCGTGCGCACGGCCTTCCGTCGGTTGCTCTGGGCGACGACGGGCGTGTTCAACCAGGAGCTGATGCAGACGGCGATCAGCACGTTCAGAGACGGCAACCGCCACCTCGAGGATGTCGCGAGACTGGAGATCGACGCTCTGCTCGGTGCGCCCTTCCTGCTCGCGGATAGGCTCGACGAGCTCGAACGAACCCCGCTCGACCCGGCCAACCCGCTCGCCTCGATCGAGCGCGCGAACCATCGAAGCGCGATCCGGGCGGTGATGAAGGCACTGCTCGACCTAGCCGCGCGCGCCGGGTCCGCGGACGCCTCCCTGCTACCGCGCCTAGCCGCGTTCCTCGACGCGATCCCCGATGACCGCAACGAGCTGCGCGGCATCGCCGTCGAGAAGTTTGCGCGGCTGGCAAGCGACGTCGCGGGCCTCCAGTTCTACCTGCCTCACCTCTACCGCGCGATGGTCGGACCGTCGTCGCTTGAGCGCGCACACGCCGCCAACGCCGTGGGCGACCTCAGGCAGAGTGCGCTCGGAAACGTGCCGCTGCTGCTCTTCGAGGCCTTCGGTCTGCTGCTCAGCGACTCCTACGTGATCGTCCACAAGGCCGCGGCGCGCGCGTTCCGCAGCTCCGCGATCCCGGAGCAGTTCCGGCGGGACGCCCTGTGGGCGATATACCAACTCGTCCGGCACTACCGGACCAAGAGCGACGAGGACAACTTCGTCGCAGAGTGCGTTCGCACCCTCGCGGGAGCGGCCGAGGAGTTCGGCGAGCAGGCGAAGGCGATGCGCCGTTACCTGATCGAAGTCTGCATGGACATCGACCCGCTATACCTGCGCCAGCACATCCGCGGACTCTCGCACACCCTGGGATCCGATCCCGGTTTCGTCAGGGTGGTGATCCGGATGCTGCCGACCATGATCGACCGCTACAACCGCAACGACGAGGCGGAAGCCCTCGTGCGCCGCCTCAGCTCCGCGGCGATACGCGAACACGAGGCCGAGTTCGAGGCGCTCGGCGTCCAGCTCGCCGGATCCGAGCAGTGGATGACCCTCGTCGTCGTCGACGCCTTGGCGCGCGCCGGCGCGGGCGAGGCCGCGTCCCGAGTCGCGCTGGCCCGGATCGAAGCACTCGAGGACATCCCGCGAAACCGCGGCACCCGGCTGTTCGCACGGCAGGTTGCGGTCGCGTTCGAGTTCGAGAAGACGGTCGCGTCCGGCGACGACGCCGCGCTGGAGAGGACGGTTTCCGAATGGACGCAGGCCGAGACGGCCATGCAGGAGCACCGAGAGGATCAGCGTGAGCGCGATAGTCGAAGCCGCCTTCCCATCCCGCATTGAGGGAATCCGCGCTCTGCGCGCGTCGCCGGCGGATGGCGGCGCGTTGCGCGCGGCCGCAGGTGGCGTGCACCAGTGGGCCAAGGCCTACCCGAGCCTGGACAGGCGCATCCTCGACGTCAGGACCGAGCTCCGGCAGAAGCCGATGGTCGCCGAGGAGGACATCCGCGCGATGCTGGTGGCGCTCGCGCCCCTGGCGAACCTCGCGGGGGCCGCCGTCCAGGACGCGCTTTATCCCAAGCCGATCCTGGAGGCCGTGTTCGAGAAGGAGGTTCGCGAGAGGCTGCGGGGCACCCCCTCGATCGGCGCGGAACTCGAGCAGCAGGCCCATGCCGCAGGCGGCCGGACCGACCTCTCGTTCAGGGGAATCCGGATAGAGCTGAAGAGCGAGCGCAAGAAGCGGATGCTTCCCGAGGACTGCGCGGCCTTCGCCGACCAGGCGACCAGCTACGCGGTCGGAACCGGCAAGCGGCTCGCGATCCTCTGCATCCTGGACTGCAGCGCCAAGCGCACGCCTCCGATCCCGATCGACACCTGCGTGTTCCTCCAGTCCCGTGATTCCGGCGGCGGCGAGGTCCATGTCGTCACCGTGCTGGTGCAGGGCGGCCTCGCTAAGCCAAGCGCCCTGTCGCGGTGAGAGGTACCGGTGCTTCGTGGCGCATATTCGCGTGCCCACAGATCGACGCCCACCGGCTTCGGCGCCTTTCCCGGCGAACACTGACTGCGTCGGGACCTCCCACCCAGGAGGCCGATAACGATGGCGCGGGACCTCCCGACGACGGACTAGCGATGAGACGGCGGATCAGATGAACAGGGAGATGCCGCTGTTCACGCTGCCGGGGACCGCACTCCGCCGCATCGCGCTGATCCACCTCCTCCGCATCGCCGCCACGACGACGCTCGCGGCGATGCTGTGGGCGGTGACGCTGCCCGCCGCGCCGCTCGCCTGGTGGCTCGTGCTCGCGGCGCTGCGCATGCTCGTCTCGCGTCTGCCGCTTTTGCCCAACAAGGACATCGTCTTTGCCGGGCTCGTCGCCTTCACCATCGGCCAGGCGTCGCAGGTAACCGAAATGCTGACGATGATCGCCGCGCTCTGGCTCGTCACGCACCTGCTGCTCGGCGCGATCCTCGCCGCGGTCGAGCTTGCCCAGCCGGAGGCCGGGCGATGATCCTCCGCTCGTCGCCCTGCTCGTAGCCGCACGAAAGCGAGCCCCCATCCTCGTGACGGTCGACGGGTTGAAGGATCGCACGGGACGGCTGCGCGCCAAGATCTACCCGGCAACGACCGGCGACTTGCTCGCCGACGACAAGGTTCTGGTGGCGCGGGAGGCCTAAAGACACTCGCGCCTGTCCGAACGCAGGTCTCCAATCTCTGGCTCACGAGTTGGCACCGCCTCGATTCACAGAGCAGCGCCGTCGGCTGCACGAGCCTCTGCACCGCCAACACGGATGGCGCACATGATCAAGGACGATCGCCGGTGATGGCGCTCGGCAGATCGGTCTTATCGGGCGCATTGCTGCTCGCCGCACCCGACGGCGACGGCAGGATCAGCACGCGCACCGCCACCATCGACCTGACGCCGGCCACGATCGAGTGTGATGTTGAACCTGGTTGGCCCACCGCCCTCGGTCTCAGCCGGTCCCTGCGTCCTTGCATCGCACGCGGTCAACGCCAGCCACATCGGCGGTGTCCACGACGCTGCAGGCTTTGCCACGCTGGTGCTTCGATGATCCGCACGTTCGGGGCTCGCTCGCCGCCCGCTGTCGCGGCAGCGTACGAGTAGGGCAACCACGACCATCGGACCTGCCGCGCCTGAATACCTCCCCGCGAACGACGACGCACGTCGAAGGGCGAACCAACATCAGAGGCCAGTCATCCTTGACCTGCTGTTGGTGGCCGGTTGATCC
>Ga0265780_10007192_pt1 | contig 13700 bp, 13 predicted proteins | sample P1T30metagenome_FD_192432 | JGI IMG/M metagenome (GOLD analysis project Ga0265780, IMG submission 192432) | Plant litter microbial communities from East Loma Ridge, Irvine, California - P1 T30 | ecosystem: Environmental > Terrestrial > Plant litter > Unclassified | place: USA: California... | reverse complement strand
CCACAGAGATCTCACTGCGCCGCGTACGTAATTTCGAGTAAGATGTGCTACGCATGTTTGAGTACGGGACTAAGCCATACCCATACTGATGGGGTGGGCAGATGGTACTGCGAAAGAAAGACAGACAACTAACAAGCGAAGAAAAAGACCAATCTGCTGATGTACTGCTTTTTTTTTGGCCAACGGCAAAGGTCCAAACGTGGCGCATATCAACGAGCTCAAGGATATTGGAGGAACTCTTTTCATGATCAATATGAAATATGCGAAGGAATTGGTTGTTGAGAGATCAGTTTGGAGGACGGAAGAGCCGTTGGTAGTGCAACTCGGTTCGAGGGTAGACGTAAGCCCCAGAGACAGGTGAGTTGAAAAAAGATTTGGTAGAGCGGAAATTAAAAGTCAATGTGTTAATCACCATCGATGTATAACTATACCTCGGGCAAGTGTGCTTATTTTGCTGCTTCTTGACTATCTGAATTACTGATCCTCGAAGCTACCCTAGATTACATGCACGCTTCGGATTGATCAATTGAGTGGGGCTCAGAAGGCGTAGATTGAGTTCGTTGATCCTAGCAATTGGCTGTATGTATTTTGACTCCCACTCTAATAGGCTAGTGGACCGTCTAGAAGTGAAGGATTGATACGACTGTTCCCCACTGTGATTACATAGACCATTGTGCATATCCTGGAGCATTATCAAATCTTCGCTTTGTTGGCGGTAGTTTCACGCTCGGGCTCAAGTCCCAGCTATATGCCAAATCGTTGTGCATGCTCATTGTCAAATCCAGCTTTGTCTTGTATTATGTCGCATGCTTTGATCGAAACTTGAATTTGTTTGCTGTATCCGCGCTAATCTCCGTCACCCCACCTGTATAAATTCCGACGTAACTTCCACTCCCAATTTTCCCCCAATCTTCTGAACAAACCGAATACCAGCTTCATAGTTCTGACAATCAGAAATAACACGACCTGATCTTACCATGGCCCAATCTACTCAAGATGTCTCTTCTTCGACAGAGAAACCATTCCCTTTCTTGAACCTTCCTGCGGAGCTCCGTAATCAGGTTTATGCCTCCGTCATCGAAGACATAGGGGTGGATAAAGCTGAAAAGATACCAGAGAAAGACGAGCTCGGCCTCTTTACCACCTCTAGACAAGTAAATCACGAATTCCGGTCAATGTACTGGTGTACGAGGGCAGCTCAAGTTCCGCTCGAGAGCCTACCTGCTTTTGTTAAGACGTTTGCTTCCGCCTCACACGCTGTGGGCGAATTTGAATGCCCGTCAAAGGTTGATATCCTCATAAGTGCGACAGAGCATCACGTTGGTGCCAATTTGGACATTCTGCCTTTGATGAAGATCAAGGCACAGATGCCGAATGTGAAATGGGAACCGAAGCCCGTCACCGGACAGGCCTTCTCCGGCTCTTTCACTGTGTTAGCTTGCGAAGAGATTGCAAAAATCCTTAACCTCGGTTTTCTAAACCTTGATGGCTTACTATCTCTGCGATACCGCTGTTCAAAGCAGCCGGCCAGAAGAGGATTACAGTATGGAGGATGGTGGGCAGGCTGGTGGAACTGGCAAGTGATCGTTCAAGGGCGAGAAGGTGAAGATTTTCAACCATTAAGGGACACTATCCTCGAGTATTTTCACAAAGTGTATCTTGAAGATCCGTCGAGGATGAACATTAGAGTCTTGATAACTGACGACAAGTGTGTCGTCAATGCGGCGTATGACATCGTCCGCTCAGGAGAAATAGGGGCCCTCTATTTGATCAAAACCAGACTCGCAAAGAACAGGCGTCTAGATTTCGGCTAGTAGTAAAAACACTAAATCAACATTAATCGAGATGTCACAGGGAGTGTGATGGAGGGATTGTGAGAAGTCTCATATGGTTGTGCATACTGGAGCACGCTAGCTCGAAGCACTGACCATCCTAGTGAAAGTAGGTATCCTCGTGCAACGCAAGAACAACGGTGCAGATCAGCAGTGGCGGATATCGTGAACTCTCAACAGACACCATGTACTCAGCTGTACCGATGATCATCAAATGACGCAGACCGCTCCGCAACGCTGTGACTCGTCCGTGTTCCGTGGGTGAGCCGGATCTGACAGCAATGACATCACGCTAAGCCTCCAAAAACAGCCGCAACGCCTTCCTGCGGGGAAAGGTCACCACACTTGCAGCCATGCCGCTGCCGGCCAACCTAAAATGTTGCACAGGTCACGTTTCCGATAGCAGGCCGGTGAAATGCCAAGGGGTACGGGCGTTCGTCCCCGGCTTCGCTAACCCACATGACCGCCACCTACGTTGCTTGCCTTGCGTGGGTTGACAGGGTTCTTTGTTGGTCGGAGCTATACGACGGGAAGGTTAAAGAGTCATCGTAGCCCGGACCAAGGTCGTGTTGGTATCCATTGCTGTAGTTTGTTATTGTGACATTCAAGAGCCAGGATGAAGATGTCAATGCGCCCATTGATCGCGGCGCTGCTTGTAGGCGCACAGTTGACGACAGCACTGTACACCAATGGCTCAGTTATTGCACCGTGCGATTCGCCAATTTACTGCTATGGCGACTTGTTAAGGGAAATTGAGCTCGCGCGCCCTTTCGCCGACTCGAAGACGTTTGTTGATCTGTAAGGAATTCACACAGTTGAGCTTAAGCCCAACTAACATAAAAAAGGCCAACCATTCGACCACTGGATGAAGTCCTGGCAGCGTTTCAAAATCTCTCGCGGCCTATTCAGAACAATACTGCGCTCAACGACTTTTTGACTACCTACTTCGGCAAAGCCGGCTCAGAGCTCGAGCCACTGCAACAAGACCAATTGGAAGTGCAGCCCGATTTTCTGGAGGCCGTCAACAGCTCCGTTGTTGAAGACTTTACTCGCCAGGTGATCGACATCTGGCCCGACTTAACGCGGCAATATGTCGGAGCGGGAAACTGTACTGGGTGTGTTAGCTCGTTCTTGCCTGTGAACCGTACCTTTGTCGTAGCCGGAGGACGATTCCGCGAGCCATACTATTGGGATTCTTTCTGGGTTATTGAGGGGTTACTCCGTACTCAAGGATCCTTCACGCAAATCGCTGAGAACATTATCGAGAACTTCTTAGATCTCGTCGAAGAGATTGGTTTCGTTCCCAATGGCGCCAGGAGATACTATGAGAATCGCTCGCAACCACCGCTTCTTACACAGATGGTCCGCGTGTACGTCGAGTATACACAAAACTACACGTTGCTCGAACGCGCCCTGCCAATCTTGGAGTTGGAATACGACTTCTGGATGACTAACCGCACTGTGACACTTGAGCGTGGAGGACGAAACTACTCGCTGAATCACTACGCTGTGGCGAATACACAACCACGACCGGAGTCGTACTACGAGGATTACGTGACCGCCAACAATCAGACATACTTCAACGAGGATGGGGAGCAGTTCAACAACTCTCGTCCGCTTAACGACACCCAGAAGGCGACACTTTACGCCAACCTGGCTTCGGGAGCAGAGTCTGGCTGGGACTATTCGATGCGTTGGGTCGCCAACCCATCCGATGCGATCAACGACAATTCCTTCCCTCTCCGATCTTTGAACACCATAAACACTCTCCCTGTGGACCTGAACTCCATCTTGTACTACAACGAGATTACAATCGCCGACTTCCACAAGCGCGAAGGCAACCACAGCGCCGCCCGCGAATGGGCCGGCCGAGCGGCAAACCGCAGCGAAGCAATGACCACGCTTCTCTGGAACGCCGAACACTACAGCTACTTCGACTACAACCTAACCTCCAGCTCTCAAAATGTCTACACCCTGGCCGACAACACCAGCACCCTTCTCTCCACCACGGGCGCAACCCCCGGCTACCAAATCTGGTTCCAAATCTCCCAATTCTACCCCTTCTGGACCGGCGCCGCGCCCGCCAGCATAAAATCCGACCCCTCTGCCATGCGCCGCGTCTTCGCCCGCGTATCCGAACTCCTCAACTCGCGCGCCGGCGCCATCGCCGCGACAAACCTCGTCACCGGCCAACAATGGGACGAGCCCAACGTCTGGCCGCCCCTGCAGTACATCCTCATGCAAGGCCTGCTCAACACGCCCGTCGACGTAACCGCCGACGACGACGAAGAAACCACCCAGGACTACATCTGGACGCAAGACCTCGCGCTCTCGCTCGCGCAGCGCTACCTCGATAGCCTCTACTGCACGTGGCGCGTCACCGGCGGCGAGACCGAAGACGTGCCCAAACTCCCCGGCGCGCAGGGCAACGGCACGATTTTCGAAAAGTACGCGGATGAGAGCACGAATGCGGCGGGAGGGGGTGGGGAGTACGAGGTCGTCGAGGGGTTTGGGTGGAGTAATGGCGTGCTGATTTGGGCGGTGGATACGTTTGGGGAGAGGCTGGAGACGCCGGTATGTGGGAATATTTCGGCGGCGGACACCGGGGGGAAGAGGGCGAGGAGGGCGGTGGAGTTGGAGAGGAGGGATGCGGGGTGGGTGAAGGATTCTAAGCCGGTTAGGAAGTTTAGATAGGGGTGCGCAGATGGGTAATGACATGTGAATATTGAACGTAATGAACGATACTTCTACCTTACACTTTCAAATATCATGCCGCGATTGATCAGTTTCGGCAAATCTGTCACAAGCCAGGATCAAAATGGTATATCCCGAATCCAATACCCATCTACAAATAGCATCTAAACCCACGCACTCCTTCATCTACGCCGGCGCCTTCCCCTTCTCCTGCGCCTCCAACTTCCGCCTCGCTGCCAAAATCATCTCCTCTCTCCTGCGCTGCAAGTTCATCTGCCGCTCGTTCCTATCCGCGCTCCACACCTTCTTCGGCGCCGCTTCCTTCTCCGGCTCCTCGCTCTGTGCCAGCTTCTCCGACAGATTATACCGCGTGATCAGATCTGGCTGCGCGGGCTTCGCAGCTGGCCGCGCTGACGCCACGCGCGTCCGTGCTGCAGGCGCAGGCGTGGGGATGTTGAAACTCGGTGGAGCCTGGTGCGTGGTCGTTAGCAATGTGTCCATCTCGAGGAGATTGGTTGTGGAACTTACGGTGTCTAGGCCGCGGCCGCTAAGTACTCTCTCTGTTGTCGCGGAGGCATTACCGCCGTTCCGCTGCAGGTCCCATGCGATATCTCGCCGACTCAGTTGTGGGAACATTGTGGCTATCTGGTCGATTTGCGCGGGGTTTATGCGTGGTGCGGAGCGGGCCGGGGCTGCTTGCGCGTGGGTGCCCGATGGCTTGCTGAGGTACCATCGTGATGCGAGGAAGATGACGACGAGGAAGACGAGGACTTGGGGTAGGTTGATTGATTGTTCTGTCATGGTTGCGGGTCGCGTGAGGTGGTGATGTCGAGGATGCGGAGGGGGAAAGTATGGCGCGGTGTATGTCGATGTGACCGAAGTGCGATACTGTGATGCGTGTATTAAGGGAAAGCACAGTAAATCGAGGAGTGATTTGAAACGCGTGAAATATCTTGGCCGAGGCCTGGTGTAGTGTTCAAAGTCGAGTTGAATCGATTGTCAACTGCCATGTTCAGACGCCTCGGCCCGTTTCGGCGATCATCGAGCCCATCTCCGAACCATCAGCGTCGTCGGCCGCTCAGACCCCTTTTGCGATTCGCGAAACCATGGGTGGCATCCTTCTCCACACCGCGTCTCGACCCCGGATTGTGACGACATTGTCCATGCCTCGCAGTAGGCTTCCACTCTTTACCATCTTTACCTTATAATGTCACATTCACTTGTCTTAGATATCCCACACTTACATACATACATACACTACAAGACTTGCGCGACTCTACGCGCCGTACATAAACATTATGAGCACATTCACTATACCCCGGAAGGAGATTGGCGAGCCATCGCCGGCATATTTGAAGGAGGTGACTACCTCGAGGAGCTTCGAATCAACGTGGGACGTAGATGTACCGGAGGAAGCACAGCGCGAGAAGAAGCGCAAGTTTTTTGGCGCCGGGACTGGCGCAGGATGGGTTCTATCAGATCGCTTTGATCGCATTCTTCCGCCGAATAAAAGATACATTGGACGGAGTCGCCGGACTCTGCTTATCATTATACTCGTCGCATTTTTGTGCCTTCTGGCGCTCATAATTGGTCTCGCGGTTGGCTTGAGTGGTGGCTCGAAGAAGTATGACATTCTATGCGTGATTCAGAAGCAAATGCTGACCAATCATTCAGGGCGAGATTCCTCCCTCTTCCGAACGGTGCCGAGACTTATACTGGGGACCTTACATACTATGATCCGGGTCTTGGCGCGTGCGGTATTGACTCGGGGGACAACGATGCGGTAGTCGCCGTGTCGCATTATACCTTTGATGCGGTACAGACAGGCAGCGATCCGAATCAGAACCCGCTATGCGGTCGGAAAATCCGCGCTACGAGAGTGGATGAGCGGACCGGCAAGTCAGTCAGTATTGACGTGACTGTTATTGATAGATGTGAGTGGTACTCTGTCTCGACCGACACTGGATGGAAACACACCCGAACAACATGATGCTGATACTTTGTAGGTACTGGGTGTCAGCCCACGGATATTGATGTTAGTCCTGCGATGTTTGATAAGATGGCCGATCATGCACTGGGTAGGGTGACAACGACTTGGGCATGGCTCTGATTAATATGACTATGTTGGTCTGACGCGACCGGCAATCCCTTACTCTATTCTTCTTCACTTTCATGTCTTCTCTGTCTCCGCCTTTACTCCTGCATCAACGTACCGCATAATTGCAAGCTTACAACTTTACTTCTACAGTCGATTATTAACTACATATTCCCTTGCACATGTAACACTCCATGCCCAAATTCCGCAAAGACCCTACGCCCAAGAAGTCATACAAAGGCGTCACGATCTCGCATCCGTACTCACCAAAACCTGGCACTCCCTCTCAAGCATCGCTTGAAACACTAGGAAAATTCCCAAGCGAATCGAAGACCCTTGAAGACCGTTCGTGGTCTACCCGAGGCTATGGTCCGCTCGATTCGCACAACTCACCCAAGCCATCAACAAACTCGCAGCCTCATTTGCCGCATCTTTCAGCCATACCACCAGCCCTGCATATCAGAAAGAGCTTACCCACTGTTAGCCTTCACACGGGCGACCACTTCGAAGAAATCGATCTAGGGAGACTGAAGCACTACAGCACCGAAGCTCCACCGTCCTTCGTCAAAGAAGTCGACGACAAAATCGCCCGCAGGTTCGACGTGGAATCTCTCTACAGCCCCGACGCAGTCGAAAAGGACTACTTCACCAACTCTGCACACAACCCCGAGCCCACGAGAAATCTGTCACTCGGCTCCAACAAGGGTCGATACGCACCGAAGCGCGAGACGAAAGCTCTCGTGAGGAATATCTCTGCGGGTCCATATTCTACTTCAGACAACCTGACGAACGACGAGGAGAAGGAAGACATCGAGAAGAACATGAACACCCACAGAACACTATGGTTTTTGATCGCTTTCGTCGTCGGTGCGATGGCTGTTGCTGGAATTGTGTTGGCGACGGTGGCGGTACAAAGGAGGGCTCTGACGGGTGCAATGGTGACAGTGGTTCTTGGTCTGTCGTCGCAAGGTGCGACTGCGATGGAGACGCCGAGTTTGGATATCATACCATCATCGTTGACCTCTACATATGACCAGACGACATCTGTGTCACACAAGAGTCACCAATCGAAGGCGAGGATGACATCCTCTACGGATGTTTCATACGAAGCGCTAGACTCGGTCACAGAGAGGGAAGAAGCGATCGCTTGGAGCTCGTCCGATCAGACGACGCCGTGCACAACAACGACAACAGAGACACTTACGAGTACAGTATATGCCGCAAACACGGGAAAAGAGCGGCGAGGTGTGGCGGCGACAACCTCAAGGGATGTAAAGGGACTGTACGCTGCGCCAGACTTGGATGCCATTCTGAAACGAACCATCACTTCGCATCGCCCACACATTGCAATTAAAGTCACTGCAAGGCAGCACGCAGAATCAAACGAGAAATCTCTACTGGGACATCCCACCGCAAATGCTGCAGCGCCTATGATCGCAGCACCATCACTGTTCCGCAAGCAAATGCCGCCACCTACCATTCCAGATATACCCGCCGAGAACTGGACCTATCTGGAAGCATATTTTTACCTCGCGAAATCCGCTACCGAGCTATGCATGGCGAGAGAAACATACCTCGGCCAACCAGCTGCGTTCCATTTCTCCGAAGACGACGAGATGGCCAATTGCCTCGCCACATCATGGTGTGCGAATCACGACATACAGCTGTCCCCGTATAACGACACAGCGACTTGCCCCGGAGAAAAAGAATGGCGTGGAATCTATGCTGAGGCGAAAAGGGTGTGTGCTATGCCCGTGCCGAAGCCGACCGAGGGCGGCGTCCAGTTCACACCGGGGGTTGTGGATGCGCTGGGGGAGTTCTGTGGTGGGTTGAAGAGGTTTGGCACGGTGGAGGGATGTGCGGATTCTGGGAGTTTGGCGGGGATGGGGGCGAAGGTTAGAAGGGGGAATAGCACGTTGGGTGGGTTTACTTGGACAAGGGTGGGTTCGGGAGGTGCTACGCCGCTGGCAACGACGGCTGGTATAGGCAAGCGTCAAGCACCTTTGCTTCCGGTACAGACACCAGCTATCCCGGTCGCCATTTTACCTACTCCACCAGTCGGTCCAGTCGCCAACCTACCCACGCCTCCAGCTGCTCCAGTCGCGAATGTACTTCCATCAGTCATTCCAGTGGCCAGCCTACCCACTCCACCACCCGCCCTTCCTCCCGCCAACACGATCACCCCACCCGGCCTCGGCGTCCTCCCAACTCACTACTCCCTCACTCCACCACCCTCCTGGTCCACCATCCCCATGATCACCTTTCCCTCTCAGGCCGTGAACTCCGACTACGAATCAAAGTACTTCCCCACAAATACCATCCCCGCCAGTCTCTCCTATGCCACCCCACCGCCCTATACAGGTCCAAAAATGCCTTCCAAATCATGGGCAGACAACTATCCCTTCCCTATACCCACGGGTTATGTAAGTCCGAACATTGTGCCCAAGGACGAACAAGTCGGCGTCTTGACATTCAACATACCCGGCACGGGCGCATGCGGCGTCCCCGCCATCCTGGACAACGAATTCGCCGTCGCGATATCCTGGGTGTTATTTGACATCGGCCGCGAGATTGGCGGCTCCTCGCTCGAGCGCAACTGGGACAGCATACTCATAGGCGGGATTTCTTACCAGTACAGCGCGCTGTGCAATCGTTGGATTAATGTGTGGATGGACGATGGGAAGGGCGGGAAGAGCGTACAGCACCCGTTTGTGGTGAGGGATAGATGCGCTGCGTGTAATGTGACGGATTTGGATATTCAGACGAGTGTGTTTGAGAGGGTTTGGGCTGATACGACATTGGGTAGGGTACAGGTTACGTGGGAGTGGATGCAGGAGGCGCCGACTAGTTTGCCGGGGTCGGGGTAGAAGTAGATGTTTGGGCGAGATTTGCAGGATGGAGATTTTGGACGGGATTTGGGGTTTGTTATGTACTTTGCTCCAGGGGCGTGATTTGATTGCGGTGGTTTGAAGTTAGAAAAAAGTCATTGAGAACATTTCAATCATGGTGCCTTCTAAAATGGCTGTTCTGATATGGATAATCGTGTTGTAAAGGAAGAAATTATATCAGCATTGGTCTTGATCAAGTTTGCAGCCCTGGAGATGCATCAATGATGTGTGTAAGAAGTCGGCACGTGCTCAGGCGTGATGCGCAGGGTCTCGGTTATGACGCGCGGTCCGACTCGAACTCGAACCCTGGGCTTGACCAAACAATACCAAACCTCCAGCCCTCGAAACATACCCCACCTTCGCCCTTCATACTCTCTTTTAATACCTTTGTAATGTTTTTTTGAACTCCTCACGACTCCCTTCATCTCGCTCTACGACGGTCTCGGCAGATGTAGCGCCATGTCGTCCGTCTTCTCTTCCCTCATACGCCCTCCGACTATCCGACGAGCTTCGACGAATACACAAGAAGCGGCTATTCCTGCACGACCGGCGAGCAGCCATGGCCTCGATGAGCCAGACTTGCGCGACCTCAACGTCTCCCTGCAAGCCCTTACGGACATATTCCCGGACATACAGCCCGAAGTGTTTCGGGAGATGCTGTCAAGCTTCAGCGAGGAGAGCAGGCTTCAGGTCATAACCGAGACGCTGCTGAAGCACGGCCACAAATACGTGCGAGGCCGGTACCGCATGCCAGCCGAGCAGGAAGAGCAGCGGGAAACGGCGCAGACGTACAAATATCGACGGGTGGACGAGCCGAGAGATACCCGTGGCAAGCCGCTCGCGCTCGAAGATACCTTCCGCTCGATGCGGTATCGAGAATCTGCCAAGGAGGCGCTGTACCAGGAGTTCAAGGGCCTGAGCCATTCGACTATCAAGGCCGTGCTGGCTGAGTACAATTGGAGCTATACACAGGCTCGACCGACGCTGTTGGCACTGTCGAGTAGGAGTTGGAGATCGAGTATTACGAACTTCCTCATGCGGCGGAAAGCGCCGACTGCGAACCATCATCCGCTGGTGATATGGGCTGCCGCAGACCCGAGGACGAACCGCCCACGGCTGCCTCTGCTTGTCAAGACTAAAAGCGATGAACTGAACAAAGAGCTCTACGATAGTCTGATTGTGCCAGAGCAGGAGAAGCAGCGGCGAGAGCAGTTGCAGCAGGACTTCGAACTGGCGATGCAGTGGAATGAAGAAGAGGCGGAGAAGGAAGGCGAACTGTACGACTGCGAGTGCTGCTTCATTCCGAATACGCTGCAGCAGATGTCGACGTGTGATATGGACGGCCATTACATTTGCTTCCGATGCATACGGCATTCCATTAATGCTGCACTATACGACCAGGGCTGGGCGCGCAACATCAACACCCAAGTCTGCACCCTGAAGTGCGTGGCTCCAATGATGGACGGATCCGACGACTGTCAAGGCTGCGTACCGCTCCTGTTTGTCAAACGTGCGCTTTTGGAAGAGCAAGATGGACAAGACACTTTCGACAAGCTCGATGAGCGCTTCGCCAACGAGACACTCATCAAGTCCCAACTTCCCCTCGTCCGCTGCCCGTTCTGCTCCTATGCCGAACTTGACGACTTCGCAAGTCGAGACGGCGATCTCTTCGCGAACGTGCGATTCCAGCCTCGCTATCTCTCTTTCGGCACCGTTGCATCAGCACCTCTACTCAATAGCCTGCTACTGTTCATCACCCAGCTCCTCGCCGCCCTCACAGTCTTCATCTACAGCCTCATGATCTCCCTCTCCCACTCCGCAGCCTCCGCTCTCCCCTTCTACACCCCCATCCAATCCGCCCTCCGCCGCATCCACCTCAAACGCCGCGGCCTCCGCTTCCAGTGCCTGTCACCCACCTGCTCCCGCGCATCATGCCTCACCTGCTCCGCGCCCTGGCACGACCCTCACACCTGCTACTCCTCCCAACTCACCTCCCTGCGTCTCACGCTCGAGCGCGCCACCACCGACGCCGTAAAACGCACCTGTCCACAGTGCAACCTCGGCTTCGTCAAATCCGAAGGCTGCAACAAGCTCGTCTGCCTGTGCGGATACAGCATGTGTTATGTGTGTCGCGAGGGCCTGGCGGACCAGGGGTACGCGCACTTCTGCCAGCATTTTAGAGACCGGCCCGGCGCGGAGTGTGCGGAGTGTCGGAAGTGCGATCTTTACCGCGTCGAGGATGAAGAGCGGGTTGTGGGGAGAGCGAAAGAGAGGGCGGAGAGGGAGTGGTGGGATCAGCAGGGCGAGGGCAAGAAAGAGGGGTTGGAGAAGGAGGTCCGCGGGAAGGGGAGTTGGGATGCGTGGGTGGGGGATGTCCTTGAGAGCGTGTTTGTTTGAATAGGATTTGGGCGTTTGGAATGCATGGATGGATGGATAGGTATACCCGGGTTAGATCGAAGATGGATAGTAATGTTGTATGCTACGACAATATCACTACTTTTATAACTCCCACGGCTATTGTGATGTGCCAACATGCTCTGCTTGATCGTCCAACACCCCGCCACTATCGCCACAGCACTGACATCCACTCGCCCATTCCCTCAAATCTCTTCCACCCTCCACGCGCGCAAGTCGCCCCGACACACTTACCTTTACCGCGCAGCGCCCTGCCATCAGCATCACCAACCTCACTCCAAAGCCCGCATATTCAGTCGACAAAACATTCTCAGCATCCCCAGCCGCTCCGTCAGATCCACCACCAACGCTTCATCCACATCAACACAGCGCCTGTCTCTCCCATCTTGCATGCAGAAATTCGGTCCTGATTACTATCGCCGTACATGTCGTCCTGGCAGCGTAATTGTCGACCGCCATTCTCCCGCGTAAAAGCTTACCTGTGTCGCATAAAACAGCGCAAAAGTATACACACGTTTCTTACGCTCGCCGAGGAGACGGATTGGGGGGGCGTTGAGACGTGTACGCTGCGTTGTAGGAGGGCTGGGTTTGAAGTGGGATGGGGAGAGGGCGCTTTGTTTCTGTATCTAGACGACAAGGCAGCGCGCGGTGTTTGAGAGATTCTGGTGGGGTGGGGAGGAGGGGTGTGCTTGTATGGGGTTATTTGGGGAGGAGGTGCTTCACTGCGTGTGCGCGTTGGGATTTGCGGGGTGAAGGGGGACACTTTGCAGGGACGGCGGTTTACGACACCAAGACACTGAGTACTCTGTCGAAGATTGGAAAGCTTCACAAGAGACGCGTAGCCATGAATCACGCAAGAAAGCCATGAATGAAAGACACCGTGTAGGAACAACATGATGGCATGTAAGTATCATCTTTGGGGGTGTAAAAGCCTCGCGACCGCAACCCAACTCCCATAGCGTATGTTCAACATTGCACTGTCGCGGCTTCACGCTGGCACCAAGATTAGCGAGAAAAAGTAGCTGAGTGTACGTGAACTGGGGCGTCGTCGCTGACGTGAAAGCGCACAAAGCAAAGACGAAACATTCCGATTTAGTATTCTCGGCTGAGAAACAAAACAGGGTTTGGAAACCATCACCAACCATCACCTCCCCTCTTGCCCCATTCAGCACCGAGGAAAAGTCCCGCACGTCCAGATTTTGAGAACGCATCAGGGGCATGCGCCAACCCCCCAACTCCGCTCTTTGTTCCGCGCCCACGGATCGTGTGTCCACAACAAGGATAACCGTTGAAACCAGGCGTTTGTGTTGGCATTTCGCTTGGCAGCGCTCGACTCAGGGGCGACGAAGGAGACTAGGCCGACGACTTTCTGGCTTCGTGTACACGGCCACGGCAGAGGCTAGCGGGCGGGCTGATCACAAGTGAGGCGCTGTTGTGCACGAGCAAGCCGGTTTCTTGCACACAAGCACTGCAAGCAGACGCGCGCTGTGATGCCGTGAGAAAATAGGCAGATGCCGCTGCTTGTGCGTTTTCCATGGCCGCGGGTGAAGTGTCATGCGAAGCACGTCAGGTAGCAAGGCGCGGGTCATGGGCGTTGGACCAGATCCTGCGGATGCCATGGTCACTCAGGGTGAGAGATGGGAAATCTCCGGGCCTCAGAGGCGTGGGCACAGCGACACCATTGCCATCATCATCGTGAGGTTGCCCGGCCTGGACGGAATGGCATGGAATTGAAGTGGCATTTTTTGGCTCAGTTCAAGATTGAACTCGATAGGC
>Ga0265780_10007190_pt1 | contig 13702 bp, 12 predicted proteins | sample P1T30metagenome_FD_192432 | JGI IMG/M metagenome (GOLD analysis project Ga0265780, IMG submission 192432) | Plant litter microbial communities from East Loma Ridge, Irvine, California - P1 T30 | ecosystem: Environmental > Terrestrial > Plant litter > Unclassified | place: USA: California... | reverse complement strand
GCCGTACGCACGTAGCATCGGTCGAGGTGGAGCGTTCCTAGAGAAGACTTTTACGATCGGTCATGTCTACCGTGACGACTACACCGGAAGTGCTCCACGTAGTAACGGCGAGGCAGACTTCGATATACTGTCCTACGATACGCTTGACCTTACTTTGAAGGAGGCAGAGGTTCTCAAGGTCGTCGATGAAATCATCGATGAGTTTCCTTCATTCCGGTCAACGCAGATGTGCTTCCACCTGAATCACGCCGACCTGTTAGATATGATCATGGAATTCTGCAGGATAAGTGTTCCAAAGCGCGCGGCAGTCAAGGCAGTTCTTAGTAAGCTGAATATCGGAAAGAACAACTGGCAGTTGATTCGCAACGAATTACGGTCCTCCGATATAGGTATTCCATCGACATCCTTAGATGATCTGGCGCGCTTCGATTGGCGCGATACCCCAGAAAAGGCTTTTGCGAAGCTGCGGCGACTCTTCGAGGGCACCAAGTGCCTTGATCGGACTCACGTCGTCTTTGCACACCTAACTTCTGTTATCAATTACATGAAGTTGTGGGGCGTGAAGCGCAAGGTCTACATCAGTGTACTGAGCAGCTTCAATGAGAAGTTCTATTCCGGTGGCATTCTCTTCCAATGTCTGTTCGACACAAAGCAGAGGGAAGTGCTTGCTGCAGGTGGCCGGTACGATAAGCTGATCGAAGAATACCGCCCGAGAGGCTCGAGTCACGCACATCCGGCGGCTGCCTACCACGCTGTCGGTGTGAACCTGGGGTGGGACAGACTCGTCAACTCCATGAGCCGATACATCAAGAAGCCTGAGAAGTCGACGTTCTTGCGAAAGCACGCTGAAGAAGACACGCCATCAATCTCCTGGATGCCACGACGCTGCGACTGTCTAGTGGCTAGCTTCGACCCGAACGTTCTCCGCTCTACCGGCATCAAGATGGTAGCAGATCTCATCGCTCATGGCTATACCGCCGAACTCGCCGTCGATGCGCACTCTATCGAAGACATTCTGCGTCACTATCGTGAAGACAGGCATAGCTGGGTTATCGTAATCAAACACGGCGTCGCCCCTGACAAGCCTGAACTTAAGGTCAAATCTATCGCAAAGAAGGAAGATACAGATTTGCGCAGCACCGATCTCCTCAACTACCTGCGCAACGAACTCCGAGACCGCGAAGAACGCGAAGGAAGCGCAGCCCGCCTAATCAAAGCTCCACTACCAACCTCAAGCAACACTTCCAACGCGTCAAAGGCGAACGTAGACGTCCTTATCGCCCAACATCGATCCAAAAAGAGCAACAAATGGTCTATCGTTGAGGCAGCACAATCGCGATCGACTGATCTGCTTTCTGCGTTCCAGTCCGCACCAATCGCTGCCATCGAGTCAAAAGAAGAGGTCATGAACTTGCTCAAGGAGACGCGTCTCAGCGATCCGGACTCGTGGCGTTACTTCATCCAGAAGATGCCGCTCGCCGAGAGAAAATATCTGCAAGAGCTGCATGACTTACTGCTAGGTTATAGGGCGAAGTGGGTGGAGAACAAGGGCGAGGGTGGAACAAATGGAGAAGGAGCTGTAGGAAAAGCTTTCGTGTATAATTTCAGGACTGGAGGGTGCTTGCTGTACGATTTGGAGAGTTGAGACATGAGTACTGAGAAGCTCGTTTCTGTTAGTACCTATCACTCAAGATGTGCCTCTTAGGTATACGTAGTAGCTAAATCGGAATCACAACCTCAACATTGACTTTAGCGTGCAAAGTGCAATTACTCCGTATTAAGCATGGATTATGTGGTAAGCAGTAGGCTGACAAAGTAATATCACAAGAACAGGTGCGCGCCCATTGGGTTTTGGATGCCGCGTTCGGGAACGATGTCACTTTCTCAGCCTCGTGCGGGGTCAGGCTGCAAGGACGACTACATGCAGGCGTCATCACAGCCTTCGCTTATTGCATGCATGTAAAGCCACAACCCATCTCTGAGAGAGATGACGGGCTTACCCTCGCGAGGGCGCAGCTACTCTCAACCCTGCAAGAGCTCTTCCTAAGGAGCCGGTACTTTCTTATTGCATGGAGGGGCTGGTAAGCGGCATCTTAACCTATGTGATATTGCGAACTCTCTATCTCACTTCCAGCTAGCGATCTGATGATCTGCTCATGCGCCTTCTGGTTTTGCTTCTGCTATCACTTGGGACATGCGAGTGAACAGACTTGCGGTTCTGTGTCATACAACGGCTGTTGTGTACGAAGATAACCTTGGAAGCCTGGCTGAAGGAACACGGCTGACAGCGCCTACCCCGCTCTGCGGGTGGGCTTGGCTTTGCGAGGATGTAAGGTAACACAAGGATGCACATGCAACAAGGCAGCAACAAGGCGCAGCTCAGCCGGGTAATGTCGTAGTCTCAGACCTAAATCCCTCGCCAACACATCTAAGCTGAGGAGCAATAAGTCTCATATTGAAGACGAATTGTACTGTCTCCCACGCTAGATCCTCAGTTTCGCGTTCCTAGAGGATGGCGGAATGCTGCCTGCGTCACTTGCGCGAGAAAAGAAGCACTGCGCAGCAGGACTCAGAGCCTAACGCTCAGTAGGTTCTCAACCTTCCCTCTTTCCCTTCACTACTTAGCTTGCTCACGCATACGCAGTATCTTTTTCATACCCGGGATCGAAGATAAGCCTGTCGAGCAATGGAGCATAGCTCATGGCGTGCCACTTGTCCGTGACCTCGTGGAGAAGAGCGATCCAGCCTTGAATGTCCAAATCTCGGTATTGGATCATCACCTGACAGCTAAAGATCTTGAGCAATGGGATGATCTAGACTGCAAAGCGAATTTGTTGCTCACAAAACTTGAGAAGTTTATTAACAGTTGGAGCGTCAGTTTTGTGTACTGCAAAAAAGTCTCTCTCGCTAAACAATTACGCAGACAAACCAACGACCTCTTCTATTTCTGTGCCATAGTCTAGGTGGCATAGTCCTCAAACGAGTTAGTCTCTGTGCTGATGATTGTGCATGACGCTGCTGACAGTACACAGCTACTTGTATATGCGCGCACGAGAAAGGGTGAAGCTCCGAAAATTCTACTCGACTCCCTGGCAGGCATCGTATTCCTTGGTACTCCCCATCTGCGTGAACGCAACAGACTAGCATGGGGAAATGCAGTTGCGATTCTTGAGCTCCGCACGCCAACGCCGGCGGAAGCTCTCTCGAATGATGACGAGCTACGACAACTATTCCGATGGTCTCAAGACTTCGAAAATCTGCGTCTTGTCGTTAGTATTCTTTCTACAACAGAAAGAAGGAAAAGTAAGAAGAAGAGACGTATGAAACTCTCAATGGCTGCAAGCGAAAGTGTATGCATTGTAGTACGAAAACACATTCCAGGCGATTTTCAATGGCTCATAAAAGCAACAGGGCAATGATCTAGCGCGTACTAGTCCACCGTCAGTGGAGCATGTGGTATCTGTTGATACTGATCACAATGGTCTTTGCATGCTCAATGAAGACAACACATTCAGAATTGATCTCATCAATTTTTGTCACACGACTCTCCGCACAACTCACGACAAATTAAGCTCGATCAGTTCTACTTGTAAATGGAACTCCTCGAAATTCCCATTCGCTGACTACAGCTTACAACTAACAGTGACGTTCATTCGCAACCATTCAACCATTAAGTATGAGATGAGAGGTCTTACGTGGGTCATACTAAGTCGAGTCATGAAACTGTCCGCGCTGACGTCATTCCGAAGGCATAACCTTACGCAAGCTACACGCCAAACTTTCAATGCCTCTCCCTCACAGCGCAGACCCGGTGTTTCTATGCCGGTTGGACTCCAGCTTCCTTGTTACCTACTGGACAAATCTGTGGCAGTGACAGGATTCATTGGCAGGAAAGAGGTGCTGAGAGAAATTGATGATCATTTGCTCGTGAAAGATGGGCAGGAGAGAATGTCCGAGCTGAAAACCGTGGCTATCTCTAGTATGGGAGGCATAGGTAGGTTTTTTGAAATCAACATTGTACCGGAGTTGACACCCCCAGGGAAAACCTCGATCGCGTATCAATTCGCCAAGACCCGCAGACAGAAATTTCACGCTGTGTTTTGGGTGAACGCTGATACTGCTGGCAAGCTAAACAGCAGTTTCGTTAAGATGGCATTGGAGTTAAAGCTGCAGCGGGCAGATGAAGACAGAGACCAAGTGATGAGCAGGAATCTAGTACTCAAGTGGCTTGAGAACCCTGTCATGACATCTCGTCACCCTGAGAACATGTCACCACCACCAGAAGCCCGTTGGCTGCTGGTTTTCGACAACGTAGACAACTTCGAGCTCATGAAGAGGTTTTGGCCTCTAAAGGGGGCTGGCTCCATACTCATTACCAGCAGAAGGCCACATGCTAGTGGCTTGACTCGTTACACTAGTACAGACCATGACTCATTCACTCACAGAATCGAGCTGAAGGCACTTGGAAAAGAAGAAGCCCAAGAATCTTTGTACAGGCTTACGAAAAAGGAATACACGCATGATAACGAACATGCGGCGAGGAACTTGGCTCGACGACTTCAGGGCTATCCTCTGTTTCTCGAACAGTTCGCCAGCTACATGATGAATGACTCATGGAAACCAGAGAACAACGATGATAATAATGAGCACACTACCGCCACACTATGGATGCTCAATAAGCTCAAATCGGAATCTCGCATGGTCATGAACGTGGTATCGTTCTTCCACCCCGATCATATCGAACAAGACATCATGACAGAAGGGATTCCAAGTATCAAGGTCACAGACTATCCCAAAAGCTACTCCGATTACTGCAAAGCGCGCGATGCACTGTGCATACGCTCGCTGATCAGCACTGATATGAACGGAAAAAGTAAAACACATGTTGGAGATCCAGCGTCCAGAAATCTCCGTGTCATAGACGTCATCTCCGGGAAACCGGATGGACTTGATATGAAGGGTTTGGACTCGAGCCTTGAGCCTCACGAAGATCTCAATCAGCAGGCCAAATCTCAGTTGAGAGTACATCGTGTTATTCAGGACCTGGTTCGCTCTCAAATGAACAAGGAACAGCAACGCGACGCTTTTGGGATCGCTGTCAGTCTGCTCATCACCCGGTGGGGCCGGAAAGAAGGAGTTCGGCACTACGATCACGGATACTCGCCAAGAGTTGAGCATCTGTATCCACATGTTCTTCAAATACGATGTCATTACGAAGCGTTGGAACCGAAAGTTCAAGAAACTCTCGCTACTCTGGAATTGGTAGGGCTGATGAACTGCGCCGGATGGTAAGTCAAACGCTCTAACTCCTTCGATTGTACATCTAACTGACTGCAACAGGTTTGATCTTGGAAGGGGAAGATCTCGAGAAGCAAAACAAATTTTTGAGTTTGCGGAGAAGGTCTGCACGCAATATTGGGCAGCGATGAGCGCCTTATGTTCGAGATTCATTTCTGCCTCGGATGCGTGGCTGGTAGAATGAACGACCCAGACACATGCTACGAACATTAAAAAACTTGTTCAAGCAATGATGAGAGAGAAATACCCCGACCCAGAGACTCAAGCGCAGTACGAATCCTTGATGGTGTCTAATAGCGGAATTGGTGTTAATGAGATGATGGTCGGTACTACCGATAAAGCCTCTTCCCTCTTCAAAACAGCGCAATGCCAAGCGTATCACCTTCGCGATGACTATGAAATGGAGAAGTCAATATATCTCCTTCCATCCGCTAAATTTGGTGTTGCACTATGGACCAAAAAGAAGTGTGACAAGGCTCCATATACACTAGGGCAAGCGTGGGAGCTAACTAATGCTCATGAGAACACCAGGTTCGCGTAAGTGCGACAGAGGTATCGGTCAGAGCCAATACTGACTTGAGCAGACCCGACAGAATCGCTCATGCTTTCGGCAGGGTCAAGGAAAGTCAAAATCGCACGGATGCGGGTAGTGAGGAGAGAGAGGCCCTTGAGTGGTATAAACGAGCATACAGACACTATGAGAAGACGATCGGCAAGTACCACCATCGAACAGCGGATGTCTATCACAAGCCTGCGCAGTACATCGATTTGACAGACTTCGACCAGGCACATTGTGTGATTGGAGCAGTTTTGTGCACATATACTTATGTCGTTGAAAGCGACTACATCGAACGCGCCCTGAAATTCTTCCAGACCCGAGGTTATTACGAACCCGAGCGTGCGCGAAACGAAAACCTAAAGAGCATGTTGGTGCGACGAGAGGGCGACGCGAAGGCTGGCAGAATATACGAAGAAGCTAAGAGCTTGTATGGGGAACGAATGGTTGAGATGAACATGGACCCAGAGGAGGCGGACTTTGATGACAACGTGGCATGCTGGTCCCGCTAAATAGACTAGTCCACCCGCCACCCACGTGTAGGCACAATACCATAGTCAAATCTCGTTCTGTTTGTTATCATTGCTTCAAAGAAATCTTTTTCTTCGAATCGCTGTTTAATTTCCGTTTGAGAAAGATCAAGGAAATCAACAGCACGGGCACACTGATAGCAACAAAGACCCAAAGGGGCAAATCGCCCTGCCCGAAGGTTGAGAAGTTCATACCAAAGAAGGTGCAAACGAATGAGATTGGCACATATACCAGGGTCACTCCCGTGGTCAGTCGCGTTAGTTGTTCCAGATCGTCGGATTGCGAGTTCGACCTTTTCGCCTCCAATAGAGAGGCATTGTGCGCAACAATTTCCATGGCTCTTTCACAGCGCTGAACGAGCTGCACGAATTGAGTATGAAGATATTGGAAATCTTGCAAGAGGCTCATTCGTGCTGCCGTGGTGGCTTCGTTTGGACCAGGTTTAGCGAAAGGAAGGAACCAGACTGAGTCATCAGCTGCTTTGAGAAATGCGATGATGTCGTTGATACGATCTGAATGTGCCTCGAGGATGGAACGATCATATTGCAAGTCGGTACGTTCGGGGAGAGCGTTTGGAGACGGGGACTTGGTTTGCAAGCCCTCTTCTATTATACCCTTCAGACGCTCGTCGAGGATCTCCTTCATCATGTTCAAGAACTGATTCTCTGCTGCTGCTGCAAACGAATAGATTTCGCTGACAGCATAGACAGGATCCGCCCTCATCAGTTGGGGATCTAGGGCGTAGCCGTACGCTTTGTGGAGACTGTTGAAAGTTTGAGTCGCGTTGAACTCCGTGTTTGCACTAGCGATCGGGGGATATGCCGGCCTGCCGTGTGGAGCTGGTATAACGTTCGTTGACTTGAATCGATTGAACACAGTGGGATAAAGTTTGGGGTGCAATTGAGGTCTTCGGGACGCTTGCTTGAATAGGAAGGAAAGGTCCGGGTCTTTGTCTTCGCCGCCAGCATCAGTCCAGATGAGTACTTGATATTATCAGCAGCTGACACATACAGGAATCGAAGGAACAGTACCCGTCCATACACCGTTTCCTGGCAGTAAGCACATCGAAACCTCTTGCAACAGGGTGAACTGCTTCCGGGTATGCAAATACGCTTTCCGAATGACAGGCCGTCCTACAGGGGGGTTTCGGACTCTCTCAAGAAATTGCGATCGTAGATCCTCCGCAAGCAGCGATCTGGTCCTGGAGATATCCCCAAACAGGTCCTTTGCATTGGAGAGAGTACCGATAGTCGGTATACTCAGCTTGAGGGTATGGCGAGAGCCAGAAGGTAGAGAAGGCTCGGCATACAAGTCATATACAGAAGGTCTGATCGATCGTAGATGTTGCTGGAAGAAGTGTATGTCGACGTTGTACTTGTATCCAATTGTATTGAGCCATCCGGAGGAGGGATGGCCACTAAGAAAGAGTAATTCGAAGTCGTCTTGTTCTCGTCTAGCGCTTCCGACTAGATCGAAGTCCTTGGATTTAGAGTTTGGAGAGAGCTGAAGGCCATCCGTTACCGAACATGTGTACGACCAGGCGAAGGGTACGTCTGCCGTATAAGATCCGAGAGGCCATTGCGCTGAAGGATACGAAAGGTACGTGAGGATATCGCTCAAATGCGATGCGCTAAATAGTGGATCTCGACTGGCGTTGGCAATGGCTTCTTCACAACGCGATACGTATGGATGCTCTGAGAACACCTCAGCAGGGATCTTGGTGGATGTTTTGAGCATCGAGTGCTTACTATCTGGCATGATACCTATGGGACCTGACACACTAGACATGTTGTGTGATAAAAGGTGATCAGCGTCGTTAGCTAGCTATGTGTTCGACTCAACATATCGAGAGGCCTACGGGTATGGGTGCCTATTGAATGATAAAGTAAACACAAAAACGCCTCTTGACGCATGTAGGAGGCGCGGTTTGCAGCGAAACTCAGCTGAGTACTTACTTAGAGGGCAGTGCAGGCGGATCGGATCTCAGTGGCGCGAGTTGTGGCGGTAAGCAGACTCGCGACAGCCTTGGGCGGTGCGCCCTAAGTGTAGAACACCACCACTCCCTCTCGCTCATGTATATTGGTGTAACCGATAGACATAATCGCAGAGCGCTCCGTAAATGCGCGAGGATACTGCCTTGATGAAGCTGCTGTGGCACGCTTCCGTAAGGTTAGAGTAGGACAGCAAAATGCGTTGACTGCCTAGACATTCTGTAGCACCTGATCGCGAACCTTGAGGTTGTTGACGAAGTTCGTCCCGAAGTTTAGAGTGCTTTCGAGGTGTGTCAGACGTAGCGCATCGGGCTGTTTGACCAGGATATGAACAACGTCTGGATAGGTCGGTGACGCCCAGGAGCGCCTCACTGTACGCCTCGCCCCCCCTGGTGCGTCAAAGCCACCGCCAACGTATTGCCCAAGACATGAAGCTCCCAATAGCCAGCGCAACCGCCTGGATACCAGTGCCAATCAAACGTATTGAATCCTGGAATTTTCATTTCGAGGGCATGCATGTGGCTTCACCGGAAATTGTGCGCAACGTCGGCGGAAGCTTGTGTGGGGAGGATGCGGGGTTTACACGTCGTAGCAGCGCGTATCGTCGTTTTCTCGTACCGTGCACTATATCGCGCGTCAGTAACAATTGCGCTCTGCGCTGATAATGCGCGTAGACGTACCCTTCGCACCCTCCGCTGTGTGGGCCTCACTGCTCGATACTTCCGGGCGATGAACACGGCATCATAGTCGTAATTTCATGGGAACGCGACGAGATCGTAAATCACACACTCTTGGACGCTATGCATTATGTGGCATTCAAAACGCATCTTAGATGCTTTCAAAAACGACGCGTATCACACGTCTCCAGCAATGCCCCGTGTTGATGCGCCGCGGAGCCTGAGCGTGGTGGGTCCAGTCCCAATTTCGTCTAGACCAAACACGCCGGCGAGCTCTGACATTTGGAGGCCAAGATGCCAGCCCAGCCTTCCACACATTCTATCGGCTGGTGTTCTTCTCCGAGCAACGCGACGCTGGTGCTCGAATATTTCTGTCGAAGAGCCCAATATACACTCCAAATGGCGTACTCCCTCGCGTATGCGTTTCATCGCCACATTCCGAGTCTGCTCATTGCGCGCGAACCGAAGCTTTTCGCGAGCCAATTTCTTCGCTTCTTTCATCTCGATCGTCTCCGCGAAGTCGCGAAGCTGGTGCAACATAGCATGTTGGCTGTCCTAGAAAAGTCAGTCTAGGTAGTGCCATCTTCGAGGTCCCTGTGATGGAATATTTACCGTATCATCGTCCGTCAGCACGCTTGATCTCTCTCGCATTGCCCAAACCCGTCCCAAAACCTGAAGTCCTTCTCTTCTTGACCTGTCGCCTCTTACATACTGGCGAAGTGGTTGAGGGGTGGGTGAGGAGACTGTCGTTCTGGAGCTAATACAGTCCATAGAGCAACCCTCGACTCCTTCGCACCCGACTCCAAAAAAGCCTCTGGCTCCTTTGGCATCTGACCCGCGAGAGGATAGCCAGCAGGCCACACCCAGTCTGGCATACTGTTGACACCTCACGACGGCCTCCCTCATCCGGCCACAGCAACGAGCTCGCAGTCCCAAAAATGGCTTCCACTTTCGGTACATAACCCCGCGGACAGATGGCCCGAGGCGGCATGGGTGGAGCTGGACTCGGACAGTCCGCCGCTTCATGAACACACTACCGCTAAAATCATACGCGTGACAAGAGGACACTGTGGTTCCACTGTACTCCTCGAGTAGCGGCATGCTTGACCAGCGAGTGAGTGTGGAGCTGGTGCCCACCATGACTACACTCGGAGTGGCCACCAGAAGCGTGACAGCCCACCCGACGGGGCGGAGGTGAAGCTCTTCGCCAGCTCCAACGTAAAACTTGTAGCAGAGTTTACGAAGTACACTCACACGGACGCCATGGCACACTTGTATGACATCGTCCTATATCCGCAGTATCGCGGTCTGCAATGGGATTCCACGGTAGATCAGTCTTCGCTAATGCATCGTGTGGATGCCAGTTCGGCATCAGGAAGTGCATAGTAGTCAAGAGTTTAGGAAACCTCCTTTTGGGACTTGCCAGGCTAGACAAAGCCTTTACGAAGCCTCATTCTTTAAATTCCCTTGTTCTTGATTGTCTGACGGTGAACGGTGATAATGCAGTTGATAGTCACGTGAGTCTTGTTGTGAGTCTGTGCGTTCTACCAGTACAGATATATCGGTTTGGAGCTCGCGTTGCAAAGTTTTCTCAACAACAACACATCGCATCCTATCACACAATGGGGCGCAGACACGATAGGAAAGAGCAGGCGAGGCAGCTGAAGGAGCTGCAGGAGAAGATGGCGGAGATGCAGTTGGCGGAAATGGAGCGTGTGCGGAAGGCGGAGGTTGCGGATGAGGTTGCGCGAGTGCGCGCAGAGGAAGAGAAGGTGCGCGCAGATCGAAAGAAAGAGGAGAGGGTAAGAATTGTCTATGCTGATGAAGCGCTCTGCTAACGTTTTTGCAGCGGCAAATGCGTGCGGAGAAGAAGGCTGCGGACGCAGCGTATGAGGCTGATGTGGCGGCTGTTCTAGCGAACGCGGAAAAGCTACTTGCTGCCAATCAAGAGAAGTGGAGGCAGCAAGAGCTCGTGCTAGAGGAGGAGAGGCGTGCGATGGATCGTGAGATGGAGGAGCGGGCTCGCCGGCGAAAGCAGCTCCTGAAGGAGAACGAGGAGAGGAGGGTGGCGGGTGAGGAGGAAGCCATCTTGTCACGGAAGGTCAGCGAGAAGATGGCTGCCCTCAATGGTGCTGCCAATTTTCTTGGTAAGTGGTACATCGTTTGGTATTTTACATTGCTAATCAACTTAGGGTTTCTGTATGATACCTATCAGCCCCGCGCCTTGCCAGACACTTCCACCGCCGACAAGGCTGCCGCCGAGCAGCTCAACTCCCATGGGCGCTCCGGTGGCTTCGCCTCACGTGGTAGTGGTCGTGGTGGTCGTGGTGGTCTTGATGGTCATGGTCGTCTTAGTGGTCGTGGTGGTCGTGTTGAACCTCCTGCTCGGCCGGACAATTCGTCTCAGTATGCCCAGGACTTTGTGAGCGAAGTCAAGACGGATGACGTGCCTGCCGCGGAGAAGGCAGCAGAGGATTGTGAGAAGGCAAAACCGTGGCAGACTGCATCTGAAGCAGCTGCTGAAGCCTCCTCGCTGACACCTGCCCCCGCTGCTCCCGCCGCTTCTCAGGCCGCACCCACGCCTACCGCCACTTCCGGTACCCTCGATGGCATCAAGCTCAGCGAGGCAGACCAGCGGGCGGCATTGGAAGACGACTGAGTGTGGAAAACACGGACGACCAGGATATCGGGGCGTGACCCCGATATGCATTGCCACGGAGAGGAACTTTCGGTCGTTTGATCGAAGTTCCATGGTCAGAAGACAGCAGTATTCGGTGCTTTGCCCGATGCTTGCTATACACCCTTTGCACATCGGATGCCATTCCGATGTAGCATATATGGGAAGGTAAGCCAATATGCTGCAGCGTCAGGTCTCCTTGACGCTACCAGGTAAGGCAGCGGGTATCGGGGCTCTCCTCGATATCCGTATTCTTTCTTTGGTTCTAGGGTGCGCCTAGAACCGTCATTGTTCTTCTCACAGGTAAGCGGTCATGTTCATTTCCACCAGTCACTTCGAGTATGTTTGTTTAATAGTAGTTTAAATGTGAATTCTCTACCATCATCGCACATCCGTCGTCCGGGCGTGGTGGGTCCATTCACAATTGCGTCTAGACCAAATACGCAGCTCTCGCATCTGGAGGCAGGCAAGATGATGCCAGCCACCCAGCCTTCCACATGACACCACCTCCATCGTCATCGTCGCCGCTCGCATCTCAAACAGCGAACTTCGACCTCGCTCTCAGCCTCGCACCATAAACCCAGATCAGATACATACCGATCTACCTGAAGTTAGCGCACAATCACAGAGTTGCTCGCTCTCATCAACTCACAATACCCATGACACTCAAGCCGCCCAGAAGACTAATTCCCTTTCCTATGCCCAATTTGAGATACATGGGGCGAGAGAAGAGTACGGACCCGAAGGCGAAGGCAGAGCGACAGAAGTCGTTGCCTGCAAATAGAGACGCGGCGTATTGCGGGTAAGACATGGGCACGTATGCTGAGGAAACGTCAGCGATGTGAACAGTAAGCACTGTGGAGGTGTAGGCGATGACTTACAAAACACAGCCTGGAAGATGATGTACACGCTGGTCGAATATATAACGATACCGATAGCTGAAGCGATCCAATGTACAGATTCACGAGCCGTCCAGCCTACGCAAAATCGCCGTCAGTACTTGCCATCTCAGCTCTAGTCGTGCGATCAGACTCACCAAAGATGAACAACCCAATCGGTACCCCAAAGCTCGCGAGAATCGCCGGCACGAGTCTATGTTCTTGAGGTCTCAGACCTCTCTTCAGGATATCCGGTATTAGGTAGAACCTCAGATAGGAGAAGTAGATCGTCATAGCAATGACGCATCCCACGATGATGGACAGAAAGACGATTGTCATCTCGCCGACGCTGAATCCATATATCTCCAGATACACCAAAGGAAAGACCTCGAAGAAAGAGTAGTAGATGCCGTACGTCAGCGCAGAGTAGACGTTGATGAAGAACAGAGCCGGGTCTTTGACGCAGATTTCCAAAGGCTTGATGAGAGTATCGAGGAGTGTTGCGGAGAACTTGGTGCCTTTGCGATCGATCTCGATTTGGGTGTGGATGTTAGGATTACCGGTCAGCGCACGTAGGCGGGCAGATCGGTGGAGAAGGATGGTAGTAGGCTGTGTTTCCGGGAGGAAGAAGAAAAAGAGGAGGAAGACCGGGGCGGCCATCCAGAGGAGCTCCCATTGAGACCTGAACACGGGTCTAGTCAGCATCGCGCAAAAGGGAAGGCTGAATCAACAAAGCTAAAAGACGTACCATCGCCAGTTCTCCGCATAGACGGAAAAGCCAGATAGAAGAGGCCCGAGAGCTGGTCCAGCGAAAGCCGCTGCTGTCCAGAAAGCTAGACCATATGGTATGTGTAGCAGAGAGTACAAGTCTTGCATCGTGGCACCACCGTTCGCTAGACAAGGGCTTCCAAAGAAGCCAAGCAGGAAACGGAGGAACAGGAAGCCGCCGAGATTGTCTACCAGTGCAGTAGGTAAAGTGAGGATGGTGAAGAGCGCGAAGGTCGTGATGTACGGTATGTTTCTGCCGAGTTGGGGTACTGTGATGAGCTGTTAGCAAGGCCTACGTCCGCGACAACTTCCTCACACGGGACGAG
>Ga0265780_10007189_pt1 | contig 13702 bp, 14 predicted proteins | sample P1T30metagenome_FD_192432 | JGI IMG/M metagenome (GOLD analysis project Ga0265780, IMG submission 192432) | Plant litter microbial communities from East Loma Ridge, Irvine, California - P1 T30 | ecosystem: Environmental > Terrestrial > Plant litter > Unclassified | place: USA: California... | reverse complement strand
GACTGCTATGGGTTGAGTGAGGCTGGGCGCTCCTGCTTGCACCATCATGTCCATTGTAATGGTGTTTGACTGCTTTGCTATAGTTGTGGGTCGGTAGTGTGGGATGATGGTGTATTGATGGTGGTAAGTGACGCTAAATGAATGAGGTGTTGTGGGATATATGGAAAGATTGGCTGGAAGTCATTAGATATTGTTCATGAAGTATTCTGTCAAACACAAGGGGAGAGAATTAAGGTGAGACACACAGTCCGTGCTGCCTCCCTGTCTCTTCCTCTTCCACACATACCTACGTGTAGCAAGATCAATTCAGCCCGGCTAAATCGGACTCTGAAGTGAGTGAAGTTCGCTGCTTGTGTCAGACCGCGAACGAACAAGCTAGATATGCGATTCTTTGCTGGGTACGTCCCGGCATCCTGAGATTCAGATTTCGATCAAATGGTAAACGACGTATGTATCGTCACCTCCTTCTATCCAATTTCCGATCTTTCTTGTCCTCGAGGGGTCTTCTAAAGTACATGTGGTCTTGCGGCCGGTCACAAGAATTCCGACTTTGGCCATTGTTTTCAGTCAGTTCTCCAACAAAACAACGCCCAATTCGCATACACTTACCAGCAGCAAGGTGCGGGCCATAATCTCTGCAGCCGACATCATAATACAAAACTCTCAACAAAACTCGCATAGCGTCTGTTCCGCTTGCAAGTTCTGATCCATATCGTCATACAGAACGTGAGGAGCGCTCCGACGCAGATCATGTCTCGGCAGACAGTGTCATAAACATCGAGGTTGTCCAGCATGTTGTCGAGCCGCTTCTCGGTGAATGCGATCGAGCCTATCGCCAGACAGAGAACAGAGAGCACTCCAGCGTAGAACATGCCTCGGAAAATGGAGTTGTGGAAATGAAGAAATCCAAGCATGTCGTCGAGCCGCTGTTCGTTGATGGTGATCTCGTCTGTAGAGGGTGCGTTTGTTCTCGTTTCCTTGATGGTCTTTGGACTTGACATCAAGTAGTCCAACCACCCACGCTCATTCTCAGATTTCCAGCCAGGCGGTGGTATCCCGTCTTGCATGCTCATGAAGGTGGTAGAGTTTGCGTTTTGTTTTGTTGTGTCGGGAGATTTGATCAGAGTCGTTGCGGACTGGGAAGGAGCGGGGTCTGCGCTGTGTTGATGAGGGTGAATGGATGAAGTGAGCGTGGGATTTTCGGCGTTGCAAGGTGCTTTTATCGATGCTGAGGTAGTGTTATCAGGAAGGTCGATTGCTGAGCTCTCGTGTCTCGGCTGGCAGCAGTAAGAGTAGTGGAGGTTCTGGGCGGCAGCTTGTTCTCCCGCATCAACCTCAGCGGAAATAGCCTCTAAGTCAGGACGCACGTTTTGGATGTCTTGTTTGCAATTTCAAAGTCGTCCTTTGGTGAGTGAGGTGATCGTAATGGCGGTGGACGAGAGGTTGTCATGTATGAGTTAGTTCAAGGACTGCATAGCTTGACTTGTATATATTTCGAATCTAACAGGTGATTAGTTGCAAGTATGAGACGTCGTGTATTTGCTACCTCAGCCTGCAGCGAAACGGCATCGATTCGAGTGAAACTGTACTTCGACAGGTGTGAAACGTGCTTCTTTTTTTTTTGAGACACTGATATGCTTAGATATGCGTGACACATCTGACATATGCAGGGTGTTCATGCAACTTGCAACGGTCAGAAGCTACACGACATGTTCAGAGGTCTGGAAGTCCACATGATGGACGTAGAGCACGAGTGCTTAGGTGGCAGAGAGATATTTCATCGATATACCAACACAGAGCTCGGGAGCGTGTATCTTTGAGCTCCACATACGTGTAGCAAGCCAGAGGGAATTTTGGCATACCGTCGTCTCGTCGTTGAATTCGTGGTGATCGTAGCTTCGTGTTCTTGAGGTTGACATGTTGTACTCCCGCGCTCACGCCTCGCGACTTTCCAGAGCCCTCTTGCAACCTTGGCGGACTTCTTCCACACCCGAAACAGTGCCCCATTTGTCGAGTAAAGCCGATATGCGATCCCACTCGGACTCAGCTTCCTCTCTCTCGCCGTCGTCTACAAGCCTCTGCAACCGCCCGGGCGCATCGAGTACCCATCGGACAACTCTTTGTTGATCTTGCTTCTTCCTCGCGTCAGAATCCCCAGCAGCATCTACAGACCCATGTTGCCTTTTCAGCGACTCGGACAAAGCAGTCGCAGTGTCAGCAATATGGCCAATGGCAGGTGTGAGCGTAGCTGTCGTCGGCGTCAGGGGATCCATATTTGTGCGCATTTTCCGTATCGTGTCCGTAGCGGCGATTAGCTTCGAGTAGTTGTCGTATACCAGAGCTTTCTTCTCGCCGTCCAGAGTGCGAATCTCGCTCACGAGCCCTGCTTCGACGCGCATCACACCCTCCAAGCCTTCTTTCGCGAGCACGTCTTTGACGTATTGCTCCGGGTCGAAGCCATCTTTGTCCAATTCACTGACGACTTCGGGATCTAGTGTGGGAGCTGGCGGAGCATCTTTGCTGTCTTCTGTTCCGCCTGCTTTGAGATTGTAGTAGTCGCGGAGCGCTGCGCGGTTGCGGCGGAGGTTGCCTGTCGCTGGGCCTGGGCCAGTGTGTGGTTGGCGAGTTGCAGAGACAGAGCGGTCGGTGGAAGTGGAAGTGCGGCGCGAAGACAGCGCGATTGAAGGTCTGGGAGAAGCTATTGTCGACATTGTGAGGAGGTTGGAGTTTGTCGTCTGGATGTTGCTGATCACTTGGCTTTGAGTTGCATGTGACAGCGAGCGCGCGGCAAGATCCGAAAGCTATAGCCAAGTGGGTTGTGGTATTGAATCATTGAATGCTCACCTCACTGTTCCATCTACCTTACACACCACTTTGTAGAATGCAGACGGCAGGTACCGTAGGTATTGGGAGACGCATCATGTTGTTCGAAGTACAAGAGATGACAGGTTCAGAGATTCATGCGATTGGACAGGGTTGGTAGCACCGCTCGATACCTATCGCACCCCGGTTCATGCTGTGCTACACTGTGCCGTGGGCTCGGAAGGGTATCTTGCATTGAGAACGACTGCTATTCGGTCGGCAAGGAATCACTTTGGGTTGGGTGTTCGAGACGACTCCGTTTGTGTAGGTAGGTGTTTGCCCACGTGGCTCGCTCCTTCCCTGCGAGGCCGGCAGCCTTTCCTTTCCATCCCCTCTTCACTTCATATCAGCTCTGCACTTCCCCTTTGATGCTGTTCGCAGCCTTCTGGGCAAATTCGACACCCTCAATTCACCGCGAAAATGGATCTGTTCGTCACTAATGTACCGGCCCATGTCACGCAGAAGCAACTCACGGCGTCTTTCATCAAAACTCTCAAGGAATGTGGCATCGCCGACTTTCATTGTGAACTGCCGCGAGGGAAGCAATTTGCCTTCATCACACTCCTCAATCCCTCGGCCGGACAGCGTTCCCTAAGTCTGTATGATGTTCCGCAGCGCACACCGAGGACCTTGCAACCCAAACAGCACGTCGTTTGCTGCGGCCATCGTCTTCGCTGCCAAATCAGCAATAACAAGCCTACCGAGCATGGCATCAAAGCATTGGGACTTGAAGCCTCCAAGCGAGTGGCAGAGTCGGTAGTCACTGCGCCGCAGCATGGCCATCAGACCAAGAGGTTCAACATATCCAACATCCATTGTGGTATGTGGGACTACGACGAGAGTTCAGAGCTTGTGTTCGAATCGCATTTCCATTTGTTCAAACCGGGATATATCATCTTCGGTCAAAGGGAGGCGATCGTGCTGCGTGGAGCGTTTGGAACAGATCAAGTCCGTATGGATGTGAGCCACTACTCCTGCGACAACGTGACGCTTGGCGAGTATTTCGCGCCGACAATCACGTTCACGCTGCAACACTCTCCGAAGTTCTACAAAGTCGAGGGAGAGGATGTACTCGAAGCTGCTATGCGGGCATTGCACTTTGGCGAAGACGTAGGACGCCAGGCCGCGAATTCAATCCGCAAATCAAGGGTGCTCGGACTGGATGAGGCGCATCGAATGGTAGCTGGCGCATGCAGAGTTTACCAGGTGCGCTTGACTGATGGCAGCGACCTTTCCAAGGTGAGAAACCTACTGCAGAGCACGGCAAAGATGCCCACCCAAATGTCTTTGGCAACGAAATTGCACTGTCCCAGGGACTCGTTTGAACGAGCATGGAGGCTCCTCAATACGTTTCTCACAGACACCGCTCTTTATGGCAAGATGCCATGGGAGATACGATTCCAGGTGGACCGAATTGCACATGGCGGCTACCTCTCGCCCTCGAAGGTCTTCGATCTGCTGCCCGCCATCCTTCGCTCGTGGGAGGCAAAAGGCGTCGACCCAGTTGCGAATGCTTTGAGGAGGCTGGTCAGGCGACTACCGATTCCTGGGCCCGATACCTACAAACGGTACACGATCAAGTCGCTCGAAGCCGAACTCTTGGGGTTGGCAGATTCGTACGACTACTACGCGCCCGAAAATCCCTACGAGACCGTGAAGAAACATCAGCACATCAACCTCATCCATCGAGTAGTCATCACGCCCACCGGAGTCTATTTGGAAGGCCCGGACCCGGAGCCTACCAATCGAGTTCTGCGAAGATACCCCAAGCATACAGATCACTTCATCAGAGTCGTTCTCACAGATGAGGACAGTGGGGCTGTTCGACACAACCCTAGAGCGTCACAGAGGAACGTATACGATGGCCGATTCCGTGCTATGCTTGATCGGAGTATCACGATCGCGGGCAGGGCATTCGACTTCTTTGGCTTTGCCAACTCAGCACTCCGAGCCCACTCGTGCTGGCTCATGGCTCCTTTGGTAGATGACGGCACTCTCTTGCTTGCGCCAATGGTCCTCAGAGTACTGGGCAATTTCGAGGTAATCCGGATTCCCGCAAAATGTGCCGCTCGAATTGGGCAAAATTTCACCGACACCAACGACACCATCGACCTCCTGCCCGAAAGCGTTGGCGAGCTTGCCATCGTCACGCGCAATGGGTACGACTTTGGCGACGGCGTTGGCACAATCTCAAAAGACCTCCTGATCAAAGTCTGGCGCGTCTATGGCACAAGGCGACTCGGACGACATGCATCAGCAGAAAGGCAGAGTGTGGCATGCGAGGTCATCGCATGGCTCCATCAAGGAACTTTGCAATTATGTTCTCCATCAGGCCAGCTTATACGGCGTGTTGTACGAGGGTTACATGGACCTTGCAAGGGATATTCGTGCAGGGTATGTTGAAATCCGCATTGGGTCAGGCGATCTACCCAAGCCGTCTCTCTCCCTCTGACGAGGAGCGTCCATGTTGCTGGCCACTGATCCAAGCTAATACCATGCAGATACGAGGACAGTCTGATCGACATATTGTACGCGAACAGCCCAACCGTCAACATCCCGCTCTCGGAAGCCGAAGCTTTCGCAGGCACGATACTCGGCAGACAGGGTGGATCACAAGGTCGAACCCTTCGCGAGCTCAGCAACACCATGCGCGAGCGATTCGAAGCTGTGTGCGAGTACTACACAATGCGCATCATCCAAGGCGACGCAGCCATGCACCAGAACGAATATTTGGACGCCCTTTACGACGTTGAAGAGCGTGGAATTGAAGCCTGGCCACGCGCCATCGCATGTCTGGTGGTTGCCTGCCGTGAGAGAGGTCTGCCGGATTAGCGTCTTGGTGAGCTGAAGAGCTTCAAGTACATTGCTGCGGCGACTTGTCTCCGAGAGCTCGAGCGCACGAGAAAGGGTCCGGGCAAGCATGGACCGCTGCCAACATGCGGATTCTGAAAGGTTGTTGAAGGTGAAGATACTAGAGGCATGGTTCAGGTCCAGGAGGGGTTCGCTGCTGAAGCCAGTCGCACAGCATAGACGATAGAGCAGATAGAGGAAACAAAAGTCTGCCTTCATGCTCCAATGCTCCCTCGCAATGGCGCCCGGCAATACCAGCAGATAGTGAGCGACTTCAAGTCACTGTCAACCCCATCAAGTCCTCATCCCGGCCTTCTCCTTCAACACCTTCTTCCTCTCTTCCCTCCACTTCCGATCCCAAGCATCGACCTTCCCACCCAGAACCTCCACACACCTAGGCTCTAATAGAATGACACCCCTCGCCACCTCAAAATCCCTCAACACAAGCTTAGTCCCAATCGCCATCTCGACACTCACCCCCTGAACACTCCTAACCTCCAACCCATAAACCTTCGTCCCCTTCGCATCCTGCAAGAGCAGCTTATGCGGCCCAGCAGACCCGCTCTCACCCCCGGCAGCAACACCGCCACCACCCTCCCCCTCCTCCGCAGGCAAAACCCTAACAATCTCCCTCCCCTTCGTCGTCTCCCCCCGTTCCTGCGCCTCAAGCGCCTCGACTTGACTCCAGCGACTCCGACCTACATCCTCGACATCCAAAATTTGCACCGCGATCGGACCGGGCAGACGCTGGGATTTTATCGCAGGATCCGAGATCGTGGCCGGGGAGAAAGTTGTCGAGGGGGAGGTTTGGAGGGTGCTTGTGAGGTCTGAGGCTAGGAGGCGGAAGAGGGCTGTTTTTTGGAGGGCTGGGAGGGGGGTTGTGGGTCTTGTTGTTGGGAGGAAGGTGGCGAGCCAGGTGCTGTTGGGGGGGAGGGCTTTGGTGGTTAGGTGGGTTGAGATGGCTGTGGCGAGGTCGGGGTTCATGGTTGGGAGTGGTTTTTCGTTGGTGCTGGAGATGGTGTCTGGCGTCAGTCGTTCAACTGAATCTTTCCTTTTTGTTAGATGGCGATTATCCTATTTTGGTTTCACAGATTCCCATGGAGAGTCCTGATCCTGAGTTTCGTCGACAGGTTGATGTTGTTGATTTTATATGGGAGACTTTATTGGTGGTTTTGAGACATGGGGGTTGGAGAAGTGGAAGAAGCGCGGGGGCTTTCCGCGTTATGTTTCCAACAACGTCACTCACGACATACGGCCATCTTGCTTTCCAAAGTTGTCATCTAGAGTGTCAGAAGCAAAGATGGATGCTCGAGTACTTGACTATATTGATGATCGGCTAGCTACCTCGTCTGATTTTGAAGCACTTGACTCCTTGATTGAGAATGTCAAGGAGCAGCAGGATTTACTGAAGAGACAGGTACTCAACGCTCAGTTCGCGTCTGGTACAATTGTACACGTAGCTAACGAATAACAGCTCGATGATGCCCGACGAGACCACACGCAAGCACGGACAGAGACAGACAGCCATGCTGCTGGGATTCGAAAGAAAGCTGAGGGTTTCCAGAAAGAGCAGGCGGACATAGATCGTAGACTGCTTGTCGCGACACAGTCCGAGACTAGCGATGAGGCGGCGCAGACATTCGAGGCCAGCATGGGCAGGTTGAGGAAGCTTGAGGTTGCAGCAGGCTATGTGGAACTCCTCAAAGATGTGGACGCGCTCAGGTAAGTCATTTGGGTACACCTCTGTTCGTTCAAGCAACACACGCTGACGAAGATGTAGCACCGAATGCATCTCTCAACTCGGCAAATCGGACGAAGCGGCCCTGCAGCCCTACCGGAAACTCCAGCTCTTGATTTCTACCCTCCAACCATTGCAAGAAGCAGCAGAAGGCGCTGCGCCTCACTTGCTTGATCACATCGTCCAGCAGGTGGATAAAGTGAAGGCTCACATCCAGAAATCCTTCTCGGATGATCTTGAGGGAACTTTGAAAAAAATGAACTGGCCCAAAGCTACAAGCACTGTCCCTATAGCACTACAAGAGGAATGGGAGAGGAATGTCGGACGACTACTTGACCTGCAGAGATCGGATCTGGAAGCACGCGACAAGATGGGTACTTCACGCCCTAAGAGTGGTGATCCTCCTGTCTTGCTGCCTCTCGAGGTCCTTGTGCGACCTTTGGAACAACGTTTCGCATACCATTTCTCGGGCAACAAGCCCACCAACCGACTCGACAAACCGGAGTACTTCCTCTCGCACACCGAGAAGCTCATCGAGGGCTACAGCGAGTTCATTCAAAACTCGGTACAGCCTTTGCTGATCAAGCATTTCCGAGGCTCAGACTTGTCTCTCACACCTGCATATATTGACGCCATGTGCGCCTTCATCAACGCCCTCCTCCCTATGGTCCAGCGTAAGATCACGTCTTTTGCATCGCAAGTCACGTCTCAACCAAACCTTCTGAGCCACTTGGTGCATCAGGTGCTCGACTTTGACAAACTGATGGAAGACAACTATGCTTACACGCCGGAATCGCCTTCGGTACCGTGGCGAGGATTGGCATACTTTTTGCTGGATACTAGTGGGTACTTCCAACGCTGGCTGGACGTCGAGCGCGATTTTGCCCATGCCCGTTATGCGTCCATCATTGAAAACCAGGAAGGTGGCGAGCTGGATTGGGACTCGGTCGCCAGCGACGCTACGAAGCCCACCAAGGCGGCCATACGCGTCAACGATCTTCTCGAGACGGTCACCGATCGTTACCGCCCGTTGACAAGCTTCAGCCAGAAGCTGCGTTTCTTGATCGATATTCAGATTGCCATCTTCGATCAATTCCACGCACGGCTTCATTCGAGTCTGGAAGCTTACATCACCATGACTTCAACCCTAGCGCGCCAACTGCATGGTATCAGCAAAGAGGACCAGTCGGAACTTCAAGGCGTCAAAGGACTTGACAGGCTATGTCGAGTATTCGGCTCAGCTGAGTACCTCGAGCGAGCCATGAGGGACTGGAGCGACGACATCTTCTTCCTAGAAATGTGGGACGAGCTCCAAGACCGGGCCAACAACCGCGATCAAATCTCCCGAAATCTTGGTAGTCTACAAGAGATCCAGAGCAAGACTTCTGCTGCTGTGGGCCAGGACAACCTCGGCGGAGCAGCGGAGCAAAGTGGCGCCCTCTTCGACGAGACGGCCGAAGCCTACCGCCGCCTTCGCGTTAGAAGCGAATCCATCATAGTCGAGACCCTAACCTACAACATCCGCGAAGCCCTGCGTCCCTACACCCGCATCGGCACATGGGCCTCGCTATCTACAAGTGCCACTGGTGGATCCATCTCCGCAGAGCTCGACCCGGCTCTTCGCTTGCTGACGGATTATCTGACATTCCTGCACAAAGCTCTCGGCAAGGTACCTCTTCGCCGCGTCTGCCGCCAGCTCTGCCACGCTATCCAGACCTTCCTCTGGGACCAGCTCCTCGTCCGCAACTCCTTCTCCACCGCAGGTGCCACGCAGCTCAAGACTGATCTCAACGCCCTCTGCGCCACTATCGATCAATATGTTGGCACGGGTCAGGCGGAGCGCGGTATGCGTCGCTTACACAATGGTGTCGCCCTGCTGTCTCTGCCTGTGAAATCCGAAATCCCTCGCGTGCAGATTACTGCTGCTGATCCTTCGGATGATAACAACGACGACGACACAGCTTGGGATGAAGACGGCGATGCTGACGACGCTGCTGGTGCTGATGATGCTGCTGGGACATCTGAGGACGTCGATGGTACGAAGGGTGGAAGGTCCATGGGGCTCTTCGAAGTCGAGAGATTGGTGTTCATGGACAACGAGAGCGCTAGGCATGCGCTGGAATTGATTGGTCTGGAGAGCTTGAGTGAGGGCGACGCCAGGAGTTTACTCGAGAGGAGGGTGGAACTTGGTAGTTAAGGTATTGGCTGATTGATTCATGACAGATTCGCGTGTACCTCATTGCAGTCCTTCACTTGCTGTCGCCATGCGCACGTGACAAGAAGTTGTCTTGCACCAGCATGTGAAGTTGACTGATCACGGTCACAACACGTCCTCCGTCACGGAAACGACACGACCCTCAGCATGCGACAAGGTCGCGTCTTGTGACAATTCACGTGTATTTAGAACCTGCTGATGTCCCTCATTGTGATGATTTGATTCCACCACACACTAAAGGTTGGCCTCTTGCGACACACCCAAAACTCCACAACCGGCCACTCGCCAAAGAACCATCTACCTTACCGTTCACTATGCTCCCGCCTGTTCCACCACCATACTTCGATGTTCCCGCGTTCACGTATCGCCCAGTGTTCGGTAGTCATGGCGCCGAATCACTCAAGTCGCCGATACACTCTGTCAGCGCTACCTCGCCAAGGGGTGGCTACCCTGACGTGGACAACCCTCGACGAGACATGATTGAAACTCAACGACGCAACACGCTTCGTTTGATCTCCCTCGTCTGGGGTTACGACAGTGCTCAATTCGTCAAATCCATCTTGGGAACCGAGCTACCGCGCAAACATAAGACCTACCTCTCCAACGTCCTTCGAGTTCGACTGGGTGCACTACCCTCGAATCCTATCTACCACATGGTGCAAGGAAACGTGGAAATCCACGATCTCGAGGTGAACATCAGGAACCTAGCAAGGACGGCAGCAATTTGCACAGTCGCGGTCCCCAGCGAAACCCAGGCAGCGATCGATTGTCGTCAAGAGATTTCGGCGAAATACCAAATCGCAGCTTACGAACTCCGCGATCGTACAGTAGCCCGTATCAACAGTCAAATCGCCGACCTGCCAAGGTTGAGTGGTACTGCTGGTGTGGTACAGTCCTGGCGACTCGAACACCTTCGAGCGCACTTCCAAGTAGATCCGTTCGAAGGCCTTGACGGGACACAAGCCCCCGAACTACACTACTCCGAACTTACCAAGGAGGACAGACGCGCCTTCTGGCTCGCCCGCTACGAGGAGAATGTCGTCGCCTGGTACTGGGCGTTTCGCGGAGCGATCAACATCCGCGAGACGATTGCCGAGGAGCCGATGGCGACGTACTCGAGAGAGGAGTTCGCGCACGTCTGCGATGCGATGTGGATGATGGTCATCAGGAAGAAAGCGGCTGCCGCATCGCACCAGGCTGCTTACCACCAGGGATGTGAAGGGTTCAACGACTTCTTCAACGATCAGCTGCCAGCGGGCTTTCTCGTTGACAACGGACCTGTGAGATCTCTCAAGTTCATCAAGGTTATGCCTGGCAGTATTTCCAAGCCGAATGGCTATATCAAGAGCGTTACGATGGGCTACACTGTCGCTGTTGAGATGAACTATCTCGCTGAGCACGGTGATGACGAATTTTTTTGAACGAGATGACTATGGGTTCTCACTGGACGTGAGAAGCTTCGTTGGTACTCTGCGAGGAAGTGGTAATGGATCGATTGGACCGATTTGAGACCCTCCTCGAGAAGAGAACTCGAAGACCTGCCTAACCGAGTACAAGTCATGGTCGAAAGGGAGATCAGAGAATTAGTATGATAGCCTTGGTTGAACGGATACAGTGACAAATGTTGATCAAAACTGCCTCGTTTCCCATATTCACATTTGTAAGTCAAATGGAGTCGGTCCGCCTTGGACCAGGCAAAATTTGTCCCGGGCAAACGATCTGCTTCGCCGCATCGATCCTGTGCAGTCATCAGGTACATACATACACTGGTTATGTGAGGTGCTGTAAAACGTTCGCTTCATGATGTTTTCGCTGTGACAAGTAGTGCTCGTAAGCTTCAACAAGTCAATCCCGATTGTGACGACCCAGGATTGCACACAGATATTTGATATCAAAGGTAAGTCCATGTCAATACAGTGGTATTGATCGGATTCAACTCGCTGTACTATGCAGGTAGCGAACAAACCCAGACATCGCGTTCTCCTGCCGACAATTCTAAAAATGGCGGAATTTCTCTATGTCCGCACATCTTGGAATCACACCACATCAACCGAAATCGAAAATATATAATATCAGCATTGCTCAGCTGATAGAGTGAGGCTTCCTGTATCACATGTGTTGCCAGATCGATGAATCGCGTTTGTTCTTACATAAATTATCCCAAAATCGCCAAAATTTCACTATGCCAGCAAAACTTGGATTTAAGCCACCACAACCGATAATGGAGTTATAGCATAGCTGAATAGAGCAAAAGAAATGTCTCCCCTCGCGGGATCGAACCGCGGGCCTCAAGATCGCAGAAGATGCGATTTGTTACAACAGTTACAGTCTTGCGCTCTTCCAGCTGAGCTAAGGAGAGTGGTCAAGTTGCATGAACAACTCTTCGATGACACCATCGCCCTGGAATGATATATATACCTTGCTGTATCTTGCACCGCGCCAGTCTGCGAACGAATTGGATGGTGGGTTCTGTCACTTTTTTATCGACATCGAAAAGTCCGGTTTGTGGATTGTCAGGAATTCGATTTCCACCGGCAATTTTGGGTCTCGGCGGGGGGCAGACTCCTCTTTCGGCCCGTTTCAGCTACTTGCAGCCCCTCTTCGTGTCCTAGCTCTTCCCTGTAACATGTGGCGGCGACTTGAAGATTGTTGGTGAACGCCTGTGAGTCCTCTGCAACGACCATCATCAAGATACACATGCGGAGTTGTCATCTCCTGGGACGTCGATGACAATGAACTCAGGCTGGTTCCCATGGTGTCACACATTGCGAAGTACCTGGTCGTAAGTCCGCGCACACCCCCTCACATCAGTAATTATGCTCGCAATCGTGCTACTAAATGGCTAATAATATATAGAACAGCATGTAACTATCGTAGTGACCCTCTCTAATCAAATTATGAATTCGGTATATCGATGAAGTTATATGACCATCAAGATAAGGCATTAAGTATGGTGATTATGCTAAGACCTCAGCTGTACGCAGACTTACGACCAAGTACAGTACAACCCTTCCACCTTACATGGTCACCCCTCACTACCTGCCTTGGCGAGCCAAGGGCTGTGCTAGAAGGATTACAGTACACTTGGCATCCGTTAAGCGTCGTCCGGCCACATCTTGCCGTACGGAGTAGATGACATTCACGAGAAGGTGTTTTGACTGTTGGACGAGCAGGCGAATGACCCAGTCAGTGTTATCCTGTTTCCACGATATGGTTGCGATTTCCGCAGATTATACCTGAGCTTCGTGCCACCTGCTTTCACAGTTTGGGCCAAGCCTCGTATTCGTGAGCTCTAGGCGGCATTATTGTTGACAATCTGGAATGTGTAAAAACGCGGCAAACGTAGAAGATCAGAACAACGATGCTGTTGTCGAACTCATCCATCAAGGAAATGCCGTGGCGTCCAATGATGCCTACACACTTCCGACACCCATCAATCGAACTGTCAACGCTCCTTCACGCTTCGCGACTCAGAGCCTCCACAGGGCGGTGCTTCAAGGATCGCTCGTTAAACCACCCAATCAGCGCCACAAGGACGTCCTGAGCATGGACGCATTCTTGGAAGGACACCAGGGCCTTGGTGACCTCGTTTAATCAATGGAGGCTACAACTATTGGCTCTCTGCCGCCTGTCCGCCATGTCGCTACCACTACCACTTGACCATGCGCGACGATGCTGTATCTTAAAAATGTCCGTCGCCAACCATTTAAGATATTAGTGATCGTTGTCAGTCTACTAGCTGTCACTTGGTGGTTTACAGACGATGATCGACGAGGAGACATCCGAACTTACGACCGTCTCTCGAGACCTAGCACACCACATCTCCTTGACGATGTGATCGGAAAGGCACGAGAAGCCCACCGGGCCAGGCTCTCAGAAGAAACAACCGGCATCTATGGGGCCGTATATACCTACAGAAACCGCAGAGGCCGTCACCCACCGCCAGGTTTCGACAAATGGCACGCCCGAGCCACGAGAAGCCAGGCGGTCATCGTCGAGAGCTTCTTCGATCAGATATACGAAGATCTCGAACCCTT
>Ga0265780_10007187_pt1 | contig 13705 bp, 14 predicted proteins | sample P1T30metagenome_FD_192432 | JGI IMG/M metagenome (GOLD analysis project Ga0265780, IMG submission 192432) | Plant litter microbial communities from East Loma Ridge, Irvine, California - P1 T30 | ecosystem: Environmental > Terrestrial > Plant litter > Unclassified | place: USA: California... | reverse complement strand
GAATAGAAGTTGATGACCGCCTGCTTGAGCGAGTCGGCCTTTTCAGCACTGGCCTGGATGGCCAGCAGCGCCAGCACGGCGACAGTGAACAATTTTTTCATTGGAACGGATCCTGTGTGGAAGGGCATGTGTCTGTTTTATCGTGGGTTTATCTGGGCGGGCGCGGCGGGTAGACGATCTGGCCGCGGCTGGCCACATGCAAGGTCTGGGTGGCGTTATTGGCCTGCATGCCGACGCCCTTGAGCGTGGCCGTGCCGAGCATGACGTCGACCGGCAGGTCGGTCTTGATGATCTCGTCGTCCGGCAGCGCGGTCAGCGCTTCGCTGCGGATGCGCAGCGCCTGCGTCGTGGCCGAACCGGGGCGATTGACTTCAACGTTGCCCACCATGTCGACCTGGTTCTGCGCATGCAGCACGTGCGCCGTGGCGGCCGTGATCGTCATGTGCGGACGGTCGGTCGTCATTCCGCGCATGACCGGTTTGTCGATGTCCGAGACATCGACGTCGGGCCGGTGGGCCAGGCGCGCGCCGGAAATGACGTAGCGCGGCTGGCCGGTGGGCGTCATGCGCACATAGCTGAAGTTTTCGACGATGTAATCGGGCTCGCTCGATTTCGCGCCGCTGCCCGCTGTTTCGGGATCCTGCATCACCTGCGTCAGCCAGAAGCTGCCCAGCGCGAGGAAGGTGCCGCCCAGCAGGAGGCTGATCAGGGACCAGCGGTGCGCGGTGCGCTTGTTATGGCTGTTCGACATGGGAACTAGGCGAAATAAGGCGCGAGCGCCTGGTCGTAGGTGCCCTGCGCGCGCATCACCATGTCGCACACTTCGCGCACGGCGCCGCGCCCGCCGGCAGCGCGGGTGACGTAATGAACGCGGTGCTGCACTTCAGGATGCCCGCTCGGTACCGCCACGGCAAAACCCACCTTGGACAGCAGCGGCAAGTCGATCACATCGTCGCCGATATAGCCGCACTCTTCGGCCGTGACGCCGGTCTCCTGCAGCAGCTGGGCAAACGCCACGCGCTTGTCGTGGATGCCCTGGTAGACGTGGTGGATGCCCAGGTCGGCCGCGCGCTTGACCACGATGGGCGACTTGCGCGCGCTGATGATGGCCGTGACCACGCCGGTCTTGGCCAGCAACTGGATGCCGAGACCGTCGAGCACGAAGAACGTCTTGGTGGCTTCGCCGTCGGCGGCATAGGTCAGGCTGCCGTCGGTGAGCACGCCGTCGACGTCGAAGATCATGACCTTCACGCGTTTCGCGCGTTCCATGTGGGCCAGGGGAGGATTGATCATTGGTGCCATCAGATCACTTTCGCGCGGGTCAGGTCGTGGATGTGCAAGGCGCCGACCAGCACGCCGGCATCGTCCACCACGAGCATCTGGTTGATGCGGAATTCTTCCATGATCGCCACCGCATCCACCGCCAGCTGTTCCGCCTGCACGCTGCGCGGATTGGCGTGCATGACATCGCGGATGAGGATGGTGGTGAAGTCCTGCGAGCGTTCGATCAGGCGGCGCAGGTCGCCGTCGGTGAACACCCCAACCGGGCGGTTGGCCGCATCGACGATGGCCGTCATGCCCATGCCCTTCTGGCTGATTTCCAGCAAGGCATTCACCAGCGGCGTCTCCGGCGTGACCGAGGGCACCGCGGCGCCGCTGCGCATCACGTCGCGCACGTGGGTCAGCAGACGCCGGCCCAGGGCGCCGCCCGGGTGCGAGCGGGCGAAATCGTCTTCCTTGAAGCCGCGCGCGTCCAGCAGCGCCACCGCGATCGCGTCGCCCATGGCCAGCGTGACGGTGGTGCTGGCGGTAGGCGCCAGGTTCATCGGGCACGCTTCCTTGGCAACGAAGACGTTCAGGTGCACATCGGCCAGGCGCGCCAGGCTCGATTGCGGCTTGCCGGTCATCGAAATCAGGGGAGCGCCCATGCGCTTGACGATTGGCAAAATTTCCATGAGTTCAGCCGATTCCCCCGAGTAGGAAATGGCGATGACGACATCCTGCGGCGTGACCATGCCCAGGTCGCCGTGCGCGGCTTCGGCCGGGTGCACGAACATGGCCGGCGTGCCGGTCGAGGCCAGCGTGGCGGCGATCTTGCGGGCGATATGGCCGGACTTGCCGATGCCGGACACCACCACGCGCCCGGTGCAGGCGTACAACAGCCCGACCGCGCGCGCCACGCTGTCATCGGCGTCCAGGCGCGCGTCCAGCGCACGGATGGCGTCGCCCTCGATGACCAGGGTCTCGCGCGCCAGCTGCAGGGCGCGCCGGCCCTGCTCCGCATCGAAACTTTTCAGCATTATTTTTCCATCGGTTACACTCATCGTGCCAGTATAAACGAATTGCGAAAGCAAAAAACTTGCCAGTACCGATCGCGTGTTTTTTCCGGCGTATTTACTTCTTTCACTTTCTTTTTTGACGGCTGCGCATGGTTTCCGGACTCGAACTCACCCTCCTCCTGCTTGGCAGCGCAGTCCTCGGGGTGGTGGCGTTCCGGATGCTGCACCTGCCCCCGATGCTCGGCTACCTGGCTGTCGGCGTCCTGATCGGCCCGCATGCGCTGGGACTGGCCGCGGAAAACGAGGCCACCAGTTCGCTGGCCGAATTCGGCGTCGTGTTCCTGATGTTCTCGATCGGCCTGGAGTTTTCGCTGGCGCAGCTGCGCGCCATGCGCCGCATCGTGTTCGGCCTGGGGATGGCGCAGGTGGTGCTGACCATCGTCGTCACCATGCTGTTCGGCTGGGCCATCAAGCGCTGGCTGCCGTTTGCCGTCAGCTGGCAGGCCGCGTTTGCGCTGGGCGGCGCGCTGGCGATGTCGTCGACCGCCATCGTGTCGAAGATGCTGACCGAGCGGCTCGAACTGGAAAGCCAGCATGGCCGGCGCATCATCGGCATCCTGCTGTTCCAGGACCTGGCCGTGGTGCCGCTGCTGATCCTCGTGCCGGCGCTGGCGCAACCCCCTGAAAAGCTGGCGGCCACGCTGGCCTGGGCGACCGTCAAGGCCATCGCGGTGCTGGTGCTGCTGCTGTTCTTCGGCCAGAAGCTGATGCGCAAATGGTTCACCGTGGTGGTCAAGCGCAGATCGCAGGAACTGTTCATGCTGAACCTGCTGCTGGTGACGCTGGGAGCGGCCTGGATCACCGAGCGCGCCGGCCTGTCGATGGCGCTCGGCGCGTTCGTGGCCGGCATGCTGATTTCCGAAACCCAGTACAAGCACCAGGTGGAAGAAGACATCAAGCCGTTTCGCGACGTGCTGCTCGGGCAGTTTTTCATCACCATCGGCATGCTGCTCAACCTCGGGCTGGTGCTGCACAACTGGGCCCTGGTGCTGCTGTTGCTGACCGCCCCGGTGCTGCTCAAGTTCGCCCTGATCGCCGGCCTGGCCAAGGCCTTTGGCTCCTCCGACGGCGTGGCGATCCGCACCGGCATCGCGCTGGCGCAGGCCGGCGAATTCGGCTTCGTGCTGCTCAACCTGGCCTCGAACGCGAAGCTGATCGACCCGTTCATCATCCAGGTGGTGCTGGCCTCGATGGTGCTGTCGATGCTGGCCGCGCCGCTCTTGATCGCCAACGCCGACCGTATCGTCATGAAGATCGCGTCCAATGAATGGATGATGCAGTCGCTGCAGCTGACGCAGATCGCCAGCCGGACCATGGCCGCGCAAAAGCACGTGATCATCGCCGGCTTCGGACGCAGCGGGCAAAGCCTGGCCACCTTGCTGGCCGAAGAAAAGCTGGCCTATTACGCGCTCGACCTGGACCCGGAGCGGGTGCAGGAAGCGCAGGCGGCCGGCGCGAATGTCTCGTATGGCGACGCGGCGCGGCGCGAAAGCCTGATCGCGGCCGGCGTCAACCGCGCCAGCGCGCTGGTGGTGTCGTTCGCCGACACCCATGCAGCCTTGAAGGTGCTGCACCTGGTGCACGAACTGGCGCCGGCGCTGCCCGTGATCGTGCGCAGCCATGACGACACCGACCTCGACGTGCTCAAAAAAGCCGGCGCCACCGAGGTCGTGCCGGAAGCGCTCGAAGGTAGCCTGATGCTGGCGTCGCACGCGCTGGTGATGATGGGCGTGCCGCTGCGGCGCGTGGTGCACCGCGTGCAAAGCATGCGCGACGAACGGTATGCCTCGCTGCGCGGGTATTTTCACGGGGCCGGGGACGCGAGCGATGAACCGGACCATCTGCTGCGCCTGCACTCGGTGACGCTCGGCGAAGGCGCCGCGTCGATCGGCAAGCAGCTGGCGGACCTGCAGCTGGACGATGTGGGGGCGGAGGTGACGACACTGCGGCGCGGGCGCGATCGGGTCGATGTCACGCCGATGACGGTGTTCCAGGCCGGTGACGTGGTCGTGGTGCGGGGCGCCGCCGATGCGGTCACGCGTGCCGAGGGACGGCTGCTGCAGTAGTGGCGCTTTTGTTAAAGTGCGTGACGTGCGTGGACTGCGCTCAGGCGCTCGTCACCACCTGGTTGCGCCCGCCTTCCTTGGCGCGGTACAAGGCCGCATCGGCCTGCGCCACCAGGTGCTGCGCCACGCCCTCGATCGCATGGTCGCGCTCGAAATCCTCGAGCGTCGCCACGCCGATCGACACCGACACATCGATCTCGCGCCCGCTCGTTAAAGCAAACGGTGTATTCGCCACGCTGGCGCGGATGCGCTGGGCGACCATGCTGGCGTTTTCCAGGTCGGCGTCGATCAGCAGCACGACGAACTCCTCCCCGCCGAACCGCGCCAGCGCGTCCGACACGCGCAGCTCGGCCTTGATGCGGCCGGCCACGTCGCGCAGGACCTCGTCGCCGGCCTGGTGGCCGATGGTGTCGTTGACGTTCTTAAAATGGTCGATGTCGATGTACATGCAGGAAATGCGGTAGCCCTGGCGCCGGGCGCGCGCAATTTCCTCGATCAGGCGGCGGTCGATGTAGCGGCGGTTGTAGACGCCGGTCAGCGAATCGGTCAGCCCGATGTACTTCAGCATCTCGTTGCTGATCACGTTTTCCAGGCAGATCGCGATGATCGACGCCATGTGTTCGATGAAGTCGGTGCCCAGCGCTGGCGTAAAACGCTCCGCGTCCGTGCTGCCCAGGTTCAGGCTGCCGATGATGCGCTTGTTGCGGACCAGCGGCACCAGCGCCACGCTGGCCAGGCCATCGGGCATTTCCGGGAAAATCGCGCGGTGGGCCTGGTCGGCATAGCGTTCCAGGCGTGGACGCATGCTGGCAAACCCCAGTTCATCGGCATTTTCGCGAAAGCTCAGGTTCGGCAAGGTATCGAATTCAACGCCGAGCCGCGCCATGACGTTGAAGATATCAGCATCGGGGTCGAGCAGCGACAGCGTCACCACGTCCAGATCGGCAATCACCGGCAACTGGCCGAGGATGGTGCCGACCAGTTCGGGAAAACTGCTGGCGCCGACGATTTCCAGGTCGAACGCCTGGTGCCGGCACATGATGGCGTGGTTGCGTTCGGCCTGTTCGAGGAGATAGGCCATGCGCGCGCGCAGATCGTCGTTCTCGGCCGCTAACTGACTGTCCATTACGTCTGGGGCATGCATCGTCATTCCTTTTAGCATCTAACCCCGAACATTACGCGAACTTTGTTCGAATGAAAACGAAAATTGATGCGCGATGGATGAGGCGTGGCGCATTCGCCCACTGCCGCAGGGCCTGCTAGAACGCCAGCTCTCCCTCGATTTCCTGGCCCACGCGCACTTCGATGCCGGCTCCGGACGTGACGATGCAGTTCATGCCGACACACACGGCCCCGTCCATGCGCGCGTTGGCACGGTACTGCTGCAGGATATCGAGCAGGTCCGGTCCCGGCACGCCGGTTTCCTGGTCTATCGAAGGAATCGGGCAACGCGAACACGGCTTGACTGGCGTCACCACCGCGTCCCCGATCTGGAAGGCGGCCATGTAGTCTTCCTCGAAAGCGTCGATGCCGTCGATGACCAGGTTGGCGCGGAAGCGGTTCATGGGCACCGCATCGCGCCCCGCCGCGACCAGGCGCGCGTTCACGTCGTCCAGCGACGCGGTGCCCAGCGCCAGCAGCGGATAGCCGTCGGCAAAGCGGGTTTCCGCATGCACGCCGCCAGTCCACTTGGTGCTGGTATGGCGCACCACGCTTTCGCGGAAGCGCACCAGCCGGCACGGCGTGCCGATCGCCTGCGTGAACCACGCGGCGGCATCGTCGCCGCAATCGGTGGCAATCACATGGTCGTCCCACACGGCGACCATGCGCGACTCGTCTTCCGGCTGGTGGCGCCGCTCGAGCGGCAGCGCGGGCATGCCGCCAAACGCCACGCTGACTTGCCCCTCGTGCAGTTGGGGGGCAATCAGCGCCATGCGCGGAAATTCGCGCTGCGTGAGGAACTGCCCGCCCGGGTCGACCACCATCCATTCACGGTCGCCGACGCCGCGGTGCACGAGGCCGGCGGTTGTCAGCGTCGCCTGTTCCACCGACATGCCGGCGCAGGATTTGATGGGGTAAATGACTAGCTGGGAAATGGTCGGCATGCGCGGTAGATCGAGAGTGGGGAAAAGCGCCAGTATCGCACCAGTTCACGAAACAAATGTATCCGAAAGTTTCAATTCCCAAAAGCAACTAATTATGACTGTAGTATCGGCGCCATCCCTACCATTCGTCAGCATCAGGAGAGCCCGATGACGCGTCACTATTACTGTGTGCCTTTGCCCTATACCGCGCTGTTGCGCCGCATCACCCTGGTGGCACTGCTGTGCGCCGGCGGATCCGGGATCGCGTGGTCGGTCTACACGATGCCACGCTCGTCGCTGGGCGGCATGAATCAACAACTCGACGCCGCCAATGACGTGCTGATGGCCCGGGCCGCCAGCGGGCGCGGCGCCAGCCGCGCCGATGACGGCAGTTCGGGGACGCCCCAGTCGGCGACCGCCGATGGCGGTGGCGAGGTGCTCGCCATGTCGAGCCAGTAGCCGGCGGCGCTTGCCGCCATCCCCATTGCCCGCTGGCCGCTTCTCAGAGGCCACGCACGGCATCGTCGTTCACGCGCGCCCGCTCGGGATCGTCGAGCCAGCCCCACTTGTTGAAATAGCGGATGGCCGACACGATGTGATGCCACAGCAGGCGCAAGTTGCGGTACGAGGCGCGCGCATAACCGTGCTCGACGTGCACTTCGGGAAGGTAGACGGTGCGCGCGACCCGGCCGATACGCCGGCTCAGGTCGACATCTTCGAAATACAGGAAAAATCGCTCGTCGAACAGGCCGACCCGGCGCAGCGTCTCGCAGCGCAGCAACAAGAAGCAACCCGACAGCACGGGGACATCCATGACGTGGTCATACCCGCTGGCGTGCATTTCGTAGCGCGCCCTTGCCCCGCAGCTGCGGTGCAGCCAGGGTAAAAAACGGCGCACGGCCAGCTCGACGGGTTCGGGCAGCAGCTTGCACAGCGGTTGCAGGCGCCCATCGGGATAATGCACGCGCGGCGCAAGCAGGCCCACGTCGCGATGCTGCTCCATGTAGTCCAGCATGCGCGGCAATACTTCGGGCCTGACACGGATATCCGGATTGATCACGAAATGATAGGCACTGCCCTGCTCCAGCGCGGCGCGCATGGCGCAGTTATGGGCGCTGGCAAAACCCGGATTGTGCGGCTGGTGCCGATAGACCGCCTGGTGCCGGGCCGCCACCAGCGCCAGCGCCGGCGTGGGCGAATTGTCGACGAGGTACAGCAGGGGGCGCGGCGCACAGCGTGACAGGCTCTCCAGCAGTGGTGCGATCTCATCGGCGCCATGCCGGTAGCTGACGATGGCGCAACTGGTTCGCTGCGTCATGCCGGCGTCTCTCGCCATTCAAGCAATGCGGTACGGCGCATCCGGGCGCGGGCAGTCGGGTAAGGGTGCATGCGGTCTCCAGGTGGTGTGCGTGGCTGTCCTGACAGTCAGACGCTGGCGCCGCGGATCGGTTGCAGCAGCTTCGCACGCGATTGCGCCAGATCAGTCTTGATGCGTTCGAGGGCTGGACAATCGCCGCATGAACATTCCATCCGGCCCCGACGTCCTCACCACACCTGCCGCCAGACACAGGCTTCCGGGCGGCGCCGCACTGACCGATTTGCGCCAGGCGCTCGGCCTGCTCCACGTGATCGCCTACATGGCGCTCGGCGACCTGCGTGCGCGCTATCGCCGCAGCGTGCTCGGCCCGCTCTGGATCACGTTCGGCACCGCCGCCGGGACGGTAGGGTTGGGCATGGTCTGGAGCGAACTGCTGAAAATGGACCGGGCGGTGTTCGTGCCCTCGCTCACCGCCGGACTGATTTTGTGGCAGCTGCTCAGCGGCTGCTTCACGGAAGCCACCACCACCTACTGGCGCCAGAGCGCGGTGCTGCGCAACGTCAGCAGCGTGCCGCTGTCGATGCCCCCCATCCAGATGGTGCTCAAGCACCTGATCAATTTCCTGCACAACGTGCCCGTGTTCATCGCCGTCATGCTGTTCTTTCAGATTCCCGTCACGGCGGCCACGGCGCTGGCGCTGCCGTGCCTGCTGCTGCTGGCGCTGAACCTGTTCTGGATCACGCTGCTGCTGAGCATGCTGGGCGCGCGTTTTCGCGACCTCGAATATGTGATTGGCGCCGCCATGCCGGTCCTGATGTTTTTGAGCCCGGTGTTCTACCGGCCCGACTATCTGCCGATCAACCAGGCGCTGGTCTGGGCCAATCCCTTCAGCCATTTCATCGAGCTGATCCGCTATCCGCTGCTGGGCACCGCACCGCCGGGATTCGTGGTACTCGTCAATGTGCTGCTGTGCGTGGCCGGCAGCGCATTCACGCTGGCACTGTTCAATGCCAAGCGTGACCGCATCGCCTACTGGTTGTGACGATGGCCCGGCTCGCCTTTCACGACGTGACGGTGCAGTACCCTGTGTACGACGTGCGCGCCAAATCTCTGCGCAGTCACCTGGTGCGCATCTCGACCGGGGGCCGCATCGAACAGGAAGCGTCGGGCGTGCAGATCGTCACGGCCGTGCGCAACGCGACGTTTTCGTTTGCCGACGGCGACTGCGTCGGCCTGGCCGGCCACAATGGCGCCGGTAAAAGCACGCTGCTGCGCGCCATGGCCGGCGTGTACCGGCCGGCCTTTGGCAGCGTGGCGCGCGAAGGCCGCGTGGCCACGGTGTTCGAACTGGGCGCGGGCATGGATCCCGAGCTGAGCGGCTATGAAAACATCGTGCGCATGTCGCTGCTGCTGGGACTGAGCCAGGCAGAAATCCGCGCCCGCATGGCCGACATCGAATCATTCACGCAGCTCGGCGCTTTCCTGCGCCTGCCGGTGCGCACCTACTCCGCCGGCATGACCACCCGCCTGATGTTCGCGGTGGCCACGTCGACCTGCCCGGACATCCTGCTGGTCGACGAAATCTTCGGTGCCGGCGACGCCGAATTCCAGGTCCGCGCCGAGGAGCGCATGCATGCGCTGATCGCCTCGGTGCGCATCTTCGTGTTCGCGTCGCACGACATGGTGGCCCTGAAGCGCTACTGCAACCGGTTCCTGCGCCTTGAACACGGCGTGGTCAGCGAAGTCAAGGCAGCGGACCTTGGCGCACCTTAGACGTGGATCAGAAAAGCGTCACTTCACGAAGTTATGCTCGATTCATGAAACGGCTCATCATCGATCTCGACGACACCATCACACTTTCGGCAGCAGACGGCTACGCGAACGCGCTGCCCAACCTGCCGCTCATCGCCAGGCTGGTGCACTACCGCAGCTGCGGCTTCGACATCGTCATCCACACCAGCCGCAATATGCGCACATTCGAAGGCAATATCGGCAAGATTACCGCACACACGCTGCCCGTCATTCTGGCGTGGCTGGCGCGCCACGCCGTACCGTACGACGAAATCTACATCGGCAAACCGTGGTGCGGCACAGAAGGTTTTTATGTCGACGACAAATCCGTGCGCCCATCCGAATTCCTGCGCTACGACCTCACCGCCATCCGCGCCCTGCTGGCTTCGGAAAAAGCCGGGACCTGAGCCATGCTGCTGATCACATCCGGCGCCTACGTCGAAAGCGAGCTGTTCGCGGAGTTCGGCAAAATTCCGCCCGCCTTCCTACCGGTCGGCAACAAGCGCCTGTTCAGCTACCAGGTCGCCCAGTTCGCCCCCCTGTACGACCGGGTCGCCCTCACCGTACCGGCCGACTTCCAGCTCGACGAAGCCGATGCAACATGGCTGCGCGCGCATGACATTGCCGTGTTGCCCACGCGCCCCGGCGCCCCGCTCGCGCGCACGCTGCTGCAGGTGCTGCAGGATGCCCATTGGGACGACCGCATCGACATCCTGTACGGCGACACGCTGATCACCGACCCGCTGCAAGGCGGCAGCGACTGGCTGGCGGTGGGCCAGACCGACGAATACTACAACTGGTATCACATCGAACCGGCCGGCGGCCAGCGCGGCGGCACCTGGACCGGCATGTTTTCGTTTGCAGACGCCAACCTGCTGCGCGCCTGCCTGGAAGGCTCGGACAGCTTCATCGATTCGGTCAACGCCTACGGCCGCGCCGTCGGCGGCCTGGCGCACTGGCATGTTGCGCACTGGCTCGATTTCGGCCACGTGCACACCTACTTCGACTCGAAGCGCATCATCACCACGCAGCGCCACTTCAACCAGTTGCATGTGCACGACGGCGTCGTCACAAAATCCAGCGCCGACAGCGCCAAGGTGCTGGCCGAAGCCAGCTGGTTCGAACAGGCGCCGGCGCGCGTCAAGCCTTTCCTGGCGCCCTACATCAGCCGCATCGAGACGCAGCCTTGCGGCTACCAGCTCGAATACCTGCACTTGGCCTCGCTCAACGAGCTCTATGTCTTCGGGCGCTTGCCGGAGCGCGTCTGGAGCAAGATCTTCGCGGCCTGCGACACCTACCTGATGGCCGCACGCGCCGTCCCCATGCCAGTGCATCGGCCGCCCGATCCCGCCCGCCTGCGCCACACCTATCTCGACAAAACGTTGCTGCGCCTCGACGCCTACGCCACGCAGACGCAGTGCAACCTGGATGCACCGTGGCGGCTGAACGGCGAAGCGGCGCCATCGCTGCGCGACATTGCCCATCACGCGGCCACGGCGGTGGTGGACAGCGCCGTCGATGATGGCTTCATTCACGGCGACCTCTGCTTCAGCAACATCCTGTTCGACTTTCGCGCCGGGCGCATCAAGATCATCGACCCGCGCGGCACCGATGCGCGCGGCCGTCCCACGCCGTATGGCGACCCGCGCTACGACATCGGCAAGCTGGCGCACTCGGTGCTGGGCCTGTACGACTTCATCGTGGCCGGCGCCCATGCATTGCAGGCCGATGGGCACACGCTGGAATTTCGCGTCATGGCCGAACGCTGCGCGCCGGTGCAGGCACGCTTTCGCGCCACGGCGTTCTGCGGCCGCCCGCCCCATGCCTGGGACTGCTATCCCGTCATGGTGCTGCTGTTCCTGTCGATGCTCCCGCTGCACGCCGACGACCGGCGCCGCCAACAAGCCCTGATGGCCAATGGCATCAGGCTCTACCTCGAATGGATAACGCATGATCATTATTCCGATGGCCGGACAGAGCCGGCGCTTTCATGACGCCGGCTACACCAGGCCCAAATACGAGCTGCCGCTCGGCGGCGAGTCGCTGTTCGCCGCATGCACGCGCTCGTTCGAGCATTACTTTCACACCGAGCGCTTCGTGTTCGTACACCGCCGCGATTTCGGCGCGGGTGCGTTCATCGCCGCCGAGTGTGCCCGCCTTGGCATCGCCGACGTGGTCAGTATCGGCCTGGACGGACCGACGCGCGGCCAGGCCGAGACCGTACTGCTGGGCCTGGAAGGAGCCGGCTACACGGGGTCGGAATCCATTTTGATTTTCAATATCGACACCATCCGGCCGCACTACGTTTTTCCGGCAGTGGCAGACGCCAGCGATGGCTACCTCGAGGTCTTCTCCGGCGCCGGGACGCACTGGTCGTTCGTGCGTCCCGCGGCCGCGTTCGGTTCGCGCGTGGCGCAGGCCACCGAGAAACAGCGCATCTCGTCACTATGCTGCACCGGCCTGTATTACTTCGCGCGCGCAGCCGATTTCGCCGCCATCTGCAGCGACGCCCTGCGCGACATCGACGGCTACCGCGAACAATGGGGCGAGCTCTATATCGCACCGATGTACAACACGCTCATTGGCGCCGGCAAGCGGGTGGTCTACCACCAGACTGGCGCCGACCAGGTGCATTTTGCCGGCACGCCGTCCGAATACCATGCGCTCCTTGCCTCGCTGGACGCGTCGCGCAGGAAACTGTTTTGATCTACGTGTCACTGCCCGTCCATACGCAGCCCGCCGTCATCGCCGGGCAGCTGCATAACTTCGCGCATTTTTTCCCTGAAGCCCATGTGGTGCTGCACGTGTCCGCCGAAGCGCGTTTCACCATGGATGCGCTGATGGCCGCGCTGGGTGCAGGACGCTGCCGCAACGCCGTCATCAACCCGCAGCGCGTTTCCACTGCCTGGGGCAATATCCTTGCTGCCCACCTTGCCAACATCGCCTGGATCCGCACCCAGGGCAACGCGCGCCGCATCTGCCTGCACGCGTCGAACGACATGCTGGTGCGCCCCGGCCTGGCAGCGTGGCTGGCACGGGGCGGCAACTACCTCAACAGCCGGCCGGTGGCGCCGGGCAGCTACTGGCGCTTTGCAAAGCCGGCGCTGGCTGACCCCGCCCTGCAGCAGCTGCGCCTGGCCCTGGATGATGCGCCCGTGCTCGCCTCGCAGGTGGAAGGCGCCAGTTTCGAGGCGCCCGTGCTGTTCGACGTCGCTGCACTGCTCGCACCGGCGCTCGCCGACGCAGCACCGGCGCGCTACCCGCGCGAGGAAGTCTGGCTGTCCACGGCCGCCCATGCCCTGTGCGCCCGTGGCCGCGGTCCATCCCGCATCGACCCTGGCGGCAGGCCCTATGTTTTCTCTGAAATCCATCGCTTCGACCGCGTCTTCTGGCAGGTGCTGCGCCGGCTCGATCCCCTGCTGGGCGGTCCCGGCGACCCGCGTCATCCTGTGCGCCGAAGCATTGAATACGCGATGATCAAGAGCGGTTTTCACCGCATCGACCGGCGCTGGGTGGACCGGGTCGCGCAGGATGCCGCGCGCGAGCTGGCGCCGTATGAATTCCTGTCCGACGGCAACCATCGGTGGCAGGTATTCGACCGCCACGGCCTGTTCGGCGTCAAGCGCGTCCCGCGCCGCGCAGGGTCGCGCCTGCGTGCCTACATCGACAGCCTGGCGGCGCCCCGCCGGCAGCAGGTGGAGGGCGCGCCATGAAAACGTCCGACATCACCCTGGTGTTTCAGGGCGTCTTCAAGCCCTACGTCACCCGCGACGGCGAAGCGTTCGCACGCAATATCGCGCTCACGCGGCGGGTGCTGCCGGGCGCACGCGTGATCCTGTCGACCTGGGAGGACGCGGACCTGGGGCCGCGCCTGCATGTCGACAAGGTGGTGTTCAGCGAAGACCCCGGCCCCCTGGCGCCCCTCAAGCTCAGCGATAACAAACCCAATAACTGCAACCGGCAGCTGCGCACCGCGCATGCCGGCCTGGCCGCTGTCGATACGCCGTACGCCATCAAGATCCGCACCGATTGCCGGCTCGAGCATGCCGGCTTCCTCGATTTCGCAGCTGAGCAACGCAAACGTGATGGCGGGCGCGAACGCGTGCT
>Ga0265780_10007186_pt1 | contig 13706 bp, 10 predicted proteins | sample P1T30metagenome_FD_192432 | JGI IMG/M metagenome (GOLD analysis project Ga0265780, IMG submission 192432) | Plant litter microbial communities from East Loma Ridge, Irvine, California - P1 T30 | ecosystem: Environmental > Terrestrial > Plant litter > Unclassified | place: USA: California... | reverse complement strand
GCCAAGCTGCCACTCGCTGTTTGAGGGAGCCGATGCAGATGAAACAGGCAGTTTATTGCGCCTTGCTGGGGCTGTCGGTGTTGTCCGGATTGGCAGCGCCGGCATTTGCCGACGACGCCAATCCGGATCGTCCCGGCATTGCCGACGGCAGCAGTGTCGTTGGCGGTGGGCGGTTCCAGGTCGAATCCGGCCTGCAGCGCGAGTGGCGCAAAGATGGCGATGAACGCGAGCGCCTGACCTATGTGCCGACGTTGCTGCGGATGGGCATCGACGACCATTGGGAAGCCCGCATCGAGAGCAATGTCTACAGCTGGCGAAAGGAGTCGGATCCTGTAAATGGCGTATCGCACAGTGTGGGTACGATGCCCGTGTCGCTGGGCGTCAAATACAATTTCCAGGAAAGCGACGACAGCAAGCCGGGCTATGGCGCCATCGTGCGGGTGTTTCCGCGCTCCGGTTCTGACACGTTCGGCACGCACCGCGCCACTGGCGACGCGCGCCTGGTGGCTGATTTCCAGCTTAACGACAAATGGTCGCTGAACCCGAACATCGGTGTCGCCAGCAATGAAGACGACGACGGCAACCAGTACGCCGCCGCCTTGTTCGCCGCCACGCTCAGCTACGCCGCCAGCAAGCAGCTGAACCTGTTTGTCGACACCGGCATGCAGTCGCGTGAACAGCGCCACGGCGGCAGCCAGGTGATCGTTGACACCGGTGTCGCGTACATGCTGTCGCCCGACCTGCAGCTCGATGCATCGGTCGGCCGCGGCGTGCATGGGGCCACGCCGCCGCGCGTGTTTGCGTCGGCGGGCGTCAGCGTCAGGTTTTAATCGCGCCGTTTCAACGTAAGGCTCAGGCCCCCGGCCGGCCCATCATCAACATCCGCTCAAGGGGAGGGCTGGCGTGCAGACGCTGGCGCCACCACTTGAGCGTTTGTCCTTCTTCTCCCGTCCGCCAGGCCAGGTACAGCGTTTCGTCCGGCTTGGGTTCTTCGACCTCCTTTTCGATCAGCCGTCCCGCGCTGATATCCTCCTGCACCCACAGCGTCGGCAGGAAGCCGAAGCCGATACCGGCGCGCTGCATGCAGTATTTGGTTTGCATGTCCGGCACCGAGATCGTGTCCTGGCCGAACAGCAGGCCGATGGTGCGCGGCTGCAGCTGGCGCGCCGAGTCGGAGACCGCCACGGCGCGATGCGCCACGAGGTCGGCCTTTCCCAACGGATGGGAGATTGTCGCCAGCGGGTGCTGCGGCGCCACCACAAAGCTGAAGCCCATCGTCCCGATCGGCTCGGCGGTGTAGCCTCCGCCGGATGGGCCATCGCCGGCTGCGCCCACCAGCAGGTCGGCGCGCCGGTCGAGCAGCGCTTCCCACGTGCCGGACAATTGTTCCTTCACCAGGCGCAGGCGGGTCTGGTCAGTGGCTTCGTAAAACGCGGCAATATCGTTCGACAAGGCGACTGGCGACAGCGCCGAATCGACCGCGATGGTGAATTCGGTTTCCCAGCCGGACGCCACGCGGCGCACGCGCGACTCGAGGTCGGCAGCCGCTTTCAACAGATAGCGGCCCTCCCTGAGCAGTTCAGCGCCGGCGCCTGTCAACGTGACGCGTGGACCGAAGCGCTCGAACAGCTGCACCCCCAGGTCTTCCTCCAGTTTCGAGACCGTGTATGAAATCGTCGATGGGACGCGGAACAACTCCTTGGCGGCGCCGGCGAACGAGCCGCGCCGGGCGATGGTGTCGACGGTGAGGAGGGCGTCGAGGCTGATTTTCAACATGCAAATTTTTCGATCATGGCAAGGCAAACAATTCGTTTTTGTTATCGATGAATGGAGCAGATAATACGTCATCAGCAGAGCCAATCCTATCGGAGACCTACCATGCAACTCGATGACCATCATGACGACCTGCCGGACAATATCGACGTCGTCGTTGTTCCCCGCAGCCACGACCTCGGCGACCAGTTCGTCGTGCGCCGCGCGCTGCCCAGCAAGGAGCGCCGCATGGTCGGTCCCTTCGTTTTCCTTGACGAAATGGGCCCGCATCGTTTCACCGACGGCCGCGGCCTGGACGTGCGCCCGCACCCGCACATCGGCCTGGCCACCGTCACCTATCTGCTCGACGGCGAGATCATGCATCGCGACAGCCTCGGCACGGTGCAGGCCATCCGCCCCGGTGAAATCAACTGGATGACAGCCGGCAAAGGCATCGTCCATTCAGAGCGCACCGCGCCCGAACTGCGGGCCAGTGGCTCCGGCTTGTCGGGCCTGCAGTGCTGGGTGGCGCTGCCAAAAGCGATGGAAGAAAACGATCCCAGCTTTACGCACACCAAGGCGGACCAGCTGCCCGTGATCGAAGGCGACGGCGCAAGCGCGCGCATTATTGCCGGCGATTTCTTCGGCCGGCAGTCGCCTGTCAAAACCGCTTCCGACATGTTTTATGCCGACCTGACGCTGCAGCCGGGCGCACGCTTGACCATGCCGGCGCAGTACGACGAGCAGGCGATCTACGTGGTGCAGGGCGAGCTGGACCTGGGCCGCGACGGCAGCTTCCCGGCGGGGCAATTAGTTGTGCTCAAACGCGGCGCCGTGGTCACGCTGGCCGGCAAGGGTCCAGGGGTCACCCGCGCCATGCTGCTTGGCGGCGAGCCGATGGATGGCCCTCGCTACCTGACGTGGAACTTCGTATCCAGTTCGGTCGAACGCATCGAGCAAGCCAAGGAGGACTGGCGCGAACAGCGGTTCGACCGCGTCCCCGACGAGACCGAATTCATCCCGTTGCCCGAGCTGCCGGGCCGTCCCGTCAGCTATCCCTAACTTGCACTCGCGCTTTGCAACCGACCAATGAGGCCAGCATGACGATTGTCGTTACCCGTATCCCCAGCCTGCCGATGGCGCAGACCGTGCAAATCCGCACCCATAGCTTTGTGGCAGATACCGCCATCGACGGTGGCGGCAGCGACGCCGGTGCATCGCCGCACGATCTGTACGATGCGGCGCTGGCCAGCTGCAAGGCGCTCACTGTCACCTGGTATGCGAACAAGAAAGGATTGCCGCTGACGGATGTGCGCGTCGAATGCGAGCGCGACGCCGCCGAGGAACGCCATGGCGTCTACAGGCTGACCACGCGCCTGCACCTGGCCGGAGACTTGTCGGATGCCCAGCGCGCGGAGTTGCTGGCGGTGGCGGCAAAGTGCCCGATCCACAAGCTGATGAGCAGCATGACGACGGACATTACCACCACGCTGGCCGACCGCTGACGCTGTCTGTTGCGTCAGTGTTCTTCCTACAGTAACAACGGATAACGTCTGACTTTCGCTTCGCGTGACTTCTTCTAGAATCATGGCTGGTAGCAGACATTTCACCGTAAAAAGGAGAATCATCATGGCCGGTCAACAGGACAACAAAGGTTCGGGAACGCGTGGTGGCACGCCGGAGCAGCATGCCGAGGCAGGACGCCAAAGCCATAAAAACGATGCTAATCAGCAATCGGGGTCGGGCGGCAGCGGTGGTAGCGGTGGAGGTGGAACGCGCGGCGGCACGCCGGAACAGCACGCCGAAGCCGGGCGCCAGAGCCACAAGAACGATGGGAAGAAATAAGGTTTGAACAAATTCAATACTGAGAAATATTATCCAGGTAACCCGGCCTATTCATGGCTGGCTTATCTGGACATTGGCTTCACTTTTTGCCCATCGTAGCGACTGTCGATTGGAGCATGGCATCTGTTTCAGCAATCTTCTCATAAATGCGCGTCGCCATCACCGCCACTTTTTCGTTATCTGGCCGGCGCTGAATCAATTGCGCAAGTGCGCTGGCAATATTCAGAGGATTGCGTAAATCGTGCGATAGGTCTGCAATAAACGATTCACGGATTTCGCGGTCAACCGCACTGCAAACGATCACTGCTTCGCGAATGGCCGCATCGATGATATATCCGACACGCTCGCATTGTTCTCCCGAAAACGATAAGCGGTGACGTCGCGCTACGGAAAAAACCACGCTTCTGAATATTTGCAGTTCCTTCACCACATCGTCCGCGCAAACGAATGCGGTACGCTCGGCAGCCATAATGTAGTCCGACAGAGCCCAACGGCTGTTCGTTCCAAATGGACGACCCATTCGCGGTACAGCTGCCTCTGAAATATTGTCATAGAGCAGAGGCATGTACTCGGCCAGCATTGGCTTTCCCGACATGGTGACGGCCTCGCTCTCCGCTGCTACACGTTCGCTCCACAAGCAAAGCATCTCGTCTCGCAGCGTCGTGATCCGTCTGGCCTGGCTACCGTGATCCACCACCGACTCGGTTGCTAATCTGTTATCCATCACAGCTCCAACAAACCTATCAGAATCGGATATATTTATTAACGGAAAGAACGCGGTTCAATTGCGTTTCAACACATTGTAACAGGCTGTAAGCGGAACGCGTAGTGTTTATGCCGATTTGATTGCTGTCGTAATGAATAGCAATATGTTTTATTCTTTTTTTAATAGTAATTGGAGAGTATTCATTAGTTTAGGAATTGAAACAGGCTTGTTCAGATGCGCGGAGAAGCCCGCTTGAAGCGCACGCGCGATGTCCCGTTCCCGCACCAGTCCGGAAAGTGCAACAGCTGGGATGTCGGCACATTCCGGCATGGCACGCATGGCCTCCAGGAACTGGAAGCCGTCCATGCCTGGCATCGAAATGTCCGAAATGACGATGTCGACGGTATGGCTCTCCAGCTTTCCCAGCGCTTCGGGTGCGCTGGTGGCAACCTCGACGTGTGCGCCTTCCATTTCCAGCAGTGACTGGAATACCATGACGACGTCGGCGGCGTCATCCACCAGCAAGATTCTGGCGCCGTTCAGGCTGTTGTCGGACGATGAGGCGTGTTCAGCCGGCGCTGCGGCAGCGCCATCGAGCAGCGGTAGCCAGATTGTAAAGCGGGCGCCTTTCCCCAGGCCCTCCGATTCTGCCTTTACGCGTCCGCCGTGCAGTGTCGCAATTTCGTGCACCAGCGCCAGGCCGATGCCAAGTCCCCCCTTGCTGCGCGTGGTGACCGAGCCGGCCTGGCCGAACATGTCGAATACCTTGGGCAGGAAATCAGCGCTGATGCCTTGTCCGCTGTCCGTCACGGATACCTGCGCTTCCTTGTCGTCATGCGTCACCACGATGTCGATCGTGCCGTCGTGCGGGGTGAACTTGATCGCATTGCTGAGCAGATTCATGACGATCTGTTCCAGCCGGACGGCGTCGGCCAGCACGAACACCGGCTCGTCGCTGGTGCGGACACTGATCGTCAGACCGGCGGTGCCGGGATCCGCGCGCGCAGCAGTAGCCATGTTCTGGACCATGTTGGTGAGATCGACCGGACCCACTGCAATGGCCAGCTTGCCAGTGCGCAAGCGGGACATGTCGAGGAGGTCGTCGATGATCTTGGCCTGGCTCATGACAGCCGTACGCACCTGCAGAGCCGCGCGACTGGCCGCATTGGAACGAGCAACCTCCGGCAGGCGGGCAAGCAACTCGGTATTGATGTGAATCATGTTGAGTGGATGGCGCAGTTCATGCGACATGATCGCCAGGAATTCGTCTTTCTGCGCCACCTCGCTTTCGGCATGGCTGCGATTTTGTTGCTCTGACGTCAATGCGCGGTCACGCTCACTGTCGCTGCGCGCCCGGTCGGTCTGGTCACGCACTATTTTTGCATAACCGAATGCCGCTGCGGGCCCAAGCGGCGTCGTCACGCCCGAGCAATAGACCTGGCTGCCATCCTTGCGCAAGTGCCATCGCTCATCCTCTGCCCGACCGCCATCCCGCGCGCGGCGCATTTCGTCCTCGCGAACGCCCGCTGCCCGATCCTCCATGACGAACAGCCGTTCCAGCGTCTCTTCCAGCATCTCCGGTTCGTTGTAGCCAAATACCCGCTCCGCGCCTTTGTTCCAGCTGTCAACGCGGCCTTCCGCGTCGGTCGTGATGATGGCGTAATCCTTGGTGCTTTCCGCCACCAGGCGCATGCGCGTTTCGCGGGCCTGCAATTGCTCCTCCGCATGGCGACGGTCGGTGATGTCGAAAAACGTCATGACCGCCCCTTCGATGCGGTCTTCGGTGGTCCGGTAAGGCAGCAGGCGCGCGATGTAATAACGAGCATCCTGGCTGCGCACTTCCCGTTCGACCAGACGCAGCGTGTCGAACGTGGCGCTGACATCGTCAGCAAGTTTGTCATAGTCGAGGCGGTGGGTCAGGTCCAGCAGTGAGCGGCCAATGTCCGTCGGAATGATGCTGAAGATGTCCGCCGCCCTTGGGGTGTAACGCTTGATGCGCAGCGCGCTGTCGACAAAGATCGTGGCAATGTCGGTCGATGCGATCAGGTTGTTCAGGTCGTCATTGGCCTTGCCGGTTTCCTCGACCTTCACTTTCAACTCGTAATTGACCGTGATCAGTTCCTCGTTCACGGATTGCAGTTCTTCCTTGCTTGTTTCCAGTTCTTCCGTGGCCGAGCGCAACTCTTCGTTAATTGCCTGCAGTTCCTCGTTCGACGCGCGCAGCTCTTCGGTGGAAACTTCAGCATGCTCGATGGTTTCTTGCAGTTGTTCCTTCTTGCGCTGCAATTCGGCTTCCAGTTGGGCCAGCACGACGTCGTTTCCCTGGATCAGCGGCGCAGGCACATCGACTAACACGCCTGGGACCGTTTCGGTGAACATGACGATCGTGAAATCGCTGGCGCTTTCCTCGTCCCGGTAGGGAATGACCTTCAGCACAATCGCTTGCCCGCCGTCCTCGTCCTTCAATGTCACCGGACGGCTTGTCGCCGTCGCGCCATTCTGCTGCGACTGAAACAGCGCGCCGCGCAATTCCAGGCGCAGCGCGGGCAGCACCAGTGCCAGGACATTGCGGGACGGTTCGCCGCCGGCCATCCTCAGGAAGCGGGTGGCGTTACCGGACAGATGCAGAATATTCGATTCACGATCGAGCACCACCGATGGCTCCGACAGCTGCGTCAGCGCGCGCTGGTGCACCTCCGCAAACGTGAATTGGCGCTTGGCGGCCTTGCGTCCTGCCGCGTCAAGGGCGCGACTGGCCGAGCCCGGCGTGTAACCGTGGTAGGTTGCTGTGCGCGATGTAGGACGGGCGCGGTAAATGCGGTTCTTCTTGTCCACCGGTACAAAAAATTCACTGACCGATTCGGCTGACTCGGAACTGCCAAGGAAAAGGAAGCCACCAGGCTTCAGCGCAAAATGGAACATTTCAAGCACCTTGACCTGTACATCGCGATTCAGGTAAATGAGCAGGTTACGGCAGGAAACCATGTCCAGGCGCGAGAACGGCGGGTCGCGCAGCACATTATGGGCGGCGAACAAAATGCGGTCGCGTAACGATTTGCGAATGCAGTAGCGGTCGCCTTCTTTCGTAAAATATTGACGCAGCCGAACTGGCACCACGTCGGTGATAATCGATGCCGGGTAGTTGCCTGCGCGGGCCGTGGCAATTGCCTGCTCGTCGATATCGGAAGCGAACACCTGAAATTTTGGCGGCAGGCTCATTTCGCCGGCATGGTCTGACAGCAGCATGGCCATCGAGTAGGCTTCCTCACCGGTCGCACAGGCGGCAATCCAGACCCGGACTTCGTCGGTCTGCGTTTTGTCCTTGAACAGTTCCGGCATGATATCGCGCTCGAGCGCTTCAAACGATTCGCGGTCGCGGAAGAAATTCGTTACGCTGATCAGCATGTCGCTGAGCAAGGCTTCGTGCTCGTGCGGGTCGCTGTCCAGCAATTCGCAGTATTCGGGCAGCGTGTGGACGGCGCGCACCTGCATGCGCCGCTCGATGCGCCGCAGGACAGTGGCGCGCTTGTAATGGCGGAAATCGTGGCCGGTATGGCTGAGCAGGCTGCTTACGACCCGTTGCAGTGCGCTTTCTGCGGCAGGGCTGTCGGCGGCATCGGTGGGCTGCGCCACTGGCGCCTCGCCGTCGCCAGGTTGCGGCAGCGCGATGGTGCGTGCATTCCTCCACAAGTCCAGCAATTTTTGTGGCATTTCAACCACCGGCAGGACGAAGTCGACGACGCCAGTACGCAACGCTGCCTGCGGCATGCCTTCGTGCTCCGCGTCCGGGGGCGCCTGCACCACGATGACACCACCTTCGCCCTTGATGCGGGTCACGCCGACGGCGCCATCGGAGCCCGTCCCCGACAGCACCACCGCAATGGCGCGTTCGCGGTGTACTTCCGCCAGGGTGCGGAAGAATATATCGATCGCGGTGTGGGTCCCGCGCGGCCGCTCCAGGTCGCTCACGCTCAGATAGCCGTCTACCATGGACAGTTGCTGGTTTGGCGCGATCACATACACATTGTCGTTTTCGATTTTTGTCGGACTGACGACCTGGGTCACCGGCATCGATGTCGCACGTTGCAGCACGGTGTCGGCGCTGCTCGGATGCTTCGGAGACAGATGCAAAACAATGACAAATGCCATGCCGTTGTGGGAAGGCATATTTTCAAAAAAACGCACCAGGGCGTGCAGGCCGCCAGCGGACGCACCGACACCGACGACAGGAAAATCGATGTTACTGGGAATGACGACATGCTCGGGGAGGGGGGTATTGTTGATGTTCACGATGTCATTCATTATTTTTCCGATTAACTATTTAAGCATCTGCTTCCAGATTGACGATAATAGCGCCCCTCCTGAGAAAGATGGTGCATTGACGAACTTCGAGCAGGAAACGGCGTTGGATTGTTTTAGATGCGTGCATTGCCGCGGGCGCCACGGCCACTTAGCCAGTTGGTGGCGGCCGACGCACTCATTGCGCGCGAAAACAGGAAGCCTTGCAGCGACTGGCAGCGTGAGCGGTGCAGGAACTCGGCCTGCGCGCGGGTTTCAACGCCCTCGGCAGTGACCTCCAGGCGCAGTGCATGGGCCAGCGAAATAACCGCGGTGACTACCTTGTTGGCGTCCTGCTTGGTTGGTGTATCGCGCAGGAAACTGCGGTCGAGTTTGATGACGTCGATGGGCAGGCCGCGCAGGTAGCTGAGCGACGAGTAGCCGGTGCCGAAATCGTCGAGGACAATCATGAAGCCCTTGTCGTGCAACTGCCCGAGGATGGCGGGATTGACGGTATTGAGTTCGATCGCTTCGCGCTCGGTCAGTTCGATTTCAATATTGGCGGGCTCGAGTCCAAATTCGCTCAACGTGTCTTCCAGCATGGATTGGTAAGCCGGGTCGCGCAGTTCGTCGGCACAGGTGTTGATGGCAACGCGGATCCCGTTGATGCCGCGCTTGCGCCATTGTTTCAATTGCATGCAGGACTCGCGGAAGACCCAGCGGCCGATCGCACAAATGATCCCCATCTCGCGCGCCAGGTCGATCGTGTAATCGACCGACCGCGCCGCCAGCCGCGGGCCGGGAAAGCGCATCAATGCCTCCATGGCAATCGTGGCGCCATTATCGGCGCGAACGATCGGCTGGTATTCGATGCGGTAACCGTTTTCTGTGACGATACGGCGCAGTTCCTGTTTGTCGAGGTTGCGCTCGCGGACGGCGTTGTCCAGCGCTTCAGTGAAGTAGTGGTAGCAGTTGCGCCCGCTTTTCTTGGCCTGGTAGAGCGCCAGGTCGGCTTTGATCCGCAGGTCGTGGGCGTTGGCGGCGTCGTCAGGAAACAGCGCGATGCCGATGCTGCCGCTGATCCGGGCCTCGTGGCCTTCCAGGTCGAACGGCGCCGCCAGCGCCGCGAGAAGTTTGTCGGCAAGCACGCCGCCGGCACTGGCGCTGGGCTGGTCGAGTTGCAGTAGCGCGAATTCGTCGCCGCCAAGGCGCGCGATGACATCGCCGTCGCGAATTGCGTGCTTCAGGCGCTGCGCCACCTGCTTCAATAAATTGTCGCCAGCCGCGTGGCCAAACAGGTCGTTGACCTCCTTGAACCGGTCGAGGTCGATCGCAAACAGCATGAGCAAGCGGTGGCCGCGTTCCGCCAGGGCCAGCATCTCCACCAGGCGCGCATCGAAATTGACGCGGTTGGCCACGCCGGTCAGCATGTCGGACGTGGCCATCCGCTCCACCTGCTCGTGCTCGAGTTTGCTATCAGTGATATCACGGAGGATTTTCATGAAACCGAGCGGCGCGCCATTGCCATCGGCCACTGCCGTCAAGACGCCATCGGCCCAGAACCGCGTACCGTCCTTGCGCACGTGCCACCGAAAATCGGCGGCCCGTCCTTCTTTCAGCGTTTTTACGCGTTCGGCTCCGGGAACGCCATTAGCCTGGTCTTCGGGCGTGAACATAAAATCACTGCCGCGTTCCAACACCTCGCCTTCGCTAAAACCAAGGATTGTTTCAGCGCCTTTATTCCACGCCGTAATATGGCCGTCAAGGTCAAATGTCATCAATGCAAAATCCGTCACCGAGCAGTAAATCTGCTCGAAGATCAAGGTGGAATCGATTAACATTTCCAAGCTCCAATCGCTGACGAGAATGCGCAAACCTCTAACGCGTGGATTCACGGTTTGGCGACAATATACCTCATCTCTTTTTGTTTTGATAAGCAAAAAGCGCCAATCGAACAGTCAAAAAGACAACGTTTCCTCATCAAATGCCATATTCGATGCATTCTTGATATCACTCGACGCGGCGCACTTTTGGCGATTGATTGCTGCCCTGTACCTCCATGAACAGGGTGCCAAGGAAATTGCGCGTGATTTTAATTTTTTGATGGTCGCTATTTGCCAGGATGGCTTCGCTGCCATCGATAATCTTCCAGCGCTGGCCATTGGCAAGCTTGAATGTCGTGGACGGTCCCCAGCCATCGAAATTGCCAACAATGGTGCTTTCGATGGAGTCGACCTGTTCGGGGCGCGCCTGCACTGCCAGCGGAGCCGCAGGCAAGCCGAACGATTGCTGGGGCGTCAATGCAGGCGCCGGCGCTGGCGCCATCGCTGCCGGGCGGACCGGGGCGGTCGCGCCGAGTTCGATCTTGTCATAGCAATTGAGCCGTGCATCGCTCTCGGTGACAGTGCGGCAGGCGCGCATGGCGGTATCGTCGGCCAGCGCGGCGCTGGACGCCACCAATGACAGGATGGACAGGAAAAGGGGACGGGCGTTCATGGGAGGCCTTGGATGGATAAGTGACAAAGTAAGTAGCGGGGAGCAACGAATTATAGCCAGCGCGTGCGCGGTAGTGGGGTGTTGTATATGCCTGACATGAATTTCGTTATAGCAATTTCGTCGTTCGTGCGGCGCGACCCAGCCGCTATGCTGGCCGGTCTATCTCGTATCAATCTCATATCTACCTTGCACTGGAGCCACCATGACTGTTCGCCAATCCCTTATTGCAGGCGCTTGCGCGTTGCTGGCACCGGGCCTGGCCCTTGCCGCCTCCGTCGAGGTCGTGAAAATCGGCAGTGTTGCCGCCACCTCTGGCGCGATTGCCTATTTTGGCAAGGACAATGAAAACGGCGTCCGCATGGCAGTCGAAGAACTCAACCGGCGCGGCACGAAAATCGGTGGCCAGCTGGTGCGCTTTGAACTGGTGGCCGAAGACGACGCCGCCGATCCGAAGCAGGCCACGGCGGCGGCGCAAAAATTGGTCGACGCCAAGGTCAATGCGGTGATCGGCCACGAGACGTCGGGCACCAGCATTCCCGCCTCCAAGATTTATTTCGACAGCGGGATTCCGCAGCTGTCGCCGTCGGCCACGAGCCCGCAATATACGGCGCAAGGTTTCAATACGACGTTTCGCGTCATCAGCAACGACAAGCAGCTGGGCCGCGCGCTGGGCCACTACGCGGTGACCGGCATGAAGGCGAAACGGGTCGCCATCGTGGACGACCGGACGGCTTACGGGCAGGGCGTCGCGGTCGAGTTCGTCAAAGGCCTGAAGGAGGCGGGCGGCAGCGTGGTGGCCAAGGAATTCACGACCGACAAGGCCACCGAATTTTCCGCCATCCTGACCAGCCTGCGTGCGAGCAAGCCGGACTTGGTGTTCTTCGGCGGCATGAGCGCCGTGGCCGGGCCGATGCTGCACCAGATGAAGGGACTGGGCCTGGCCAACGTCAAGTTCATCGGTGGCGATGGCATCTGCTCGGACGAGCTGGTCAAGCTGGCGCAGGGCGGCGTGGCGGACGGCCAGGTGGTGTGTGCGGAAGCGGGCGGTGTCGAAGCGAAGGGTAAAGCCGCGCTGGACCAGTTCCGCGCCGCGTACAAAAAACGGTTCGGCATCGATGTGCAGATCTATTCGCCGTACTCGTACGATGCCGTGCTGGCAGTGGCGGACGCCATGGGCAAGGCCGGCTCGGCGGCGCCTGCGAAATACCTGCCGTTCCTGGCCAAGGGCGCGTACAAAGGCATCACCGGCACCATCGCGTTCGACGCCCACGGCGATGTCCGCGACGGCACGCTGACGCTGTACACGTTCAAGGGCGGCACGCGCACGATGGTGGCGGTGACGAAGTAATCCCGCAGTCGACACACAATGATCAGTGCGCCAGGCGGATATCGTCCGTCAGCATGCGGGCGAACACCTCCGGCCCGACCCCGGCGCTGAAATAATAGCCCTGCATCTGGTCGCAGTCGTACGCGCGCAGGAAGTCGAGCTGGTCCCGCGTTTCGACACCTTCGGCGATGACCTTCATTCTCAGGTTATGGCCAAGCGCGATGATGGCGCGCGTAATGATCGTGTTGCCCTCGGTGACGTCAGCGAGGAATGACCGATCGATCTTGATGAAGTCGACCGGGAACTTTTGCAGGTGCGCCAGGCTTGAGTAACCAGTGCCAAAGTCGTCGATCGACAGGCGCACACCCAGAGCCTTCAGTGCGGCCAACGTGGCGACGGCCTTCCCGGGTTCATCCATCAGCTGGCTTTCCGTCACTTCCAGTTCCAGCATCGCGGGCGCGATCCGGTAGCGGGCGAGCATGTCACCGACACGTTCGTTGAACTGCCGCTGGCGCAACTGGCGCGCGGACAGGTTCACCGAGATCACGCAGTCGGTAAAACCGCGCCGCGCCAGGTCCGCCAGCTGCGCACAGGCGCTCTCGAGCACCCAGTCTCCCAGGGGCACGATCAATCCGGTTTCCTCGCAGGTGTCGATGAATGTCCCCGGCATGACAATGCCCTGGCCCGGGCGCCGCCAGCGCACCAGCGCTTCAGCGCCGACGATCCTGCCCGTGCGCAGGTCGATTTTCGGCTGGTATGTCAGGAACATTTCGTCGTTGCGGAGTGCGCGCGTCAGGCTCGCCTCAAGCAACAGGCTTGCGTGCACGGTCTGCCGGAGTTCGGGGGTATAGAACTGGCAATTGTTCTTGCCCAGCGCCTTGGCGTGGTACATCGCCGCATCGGCGGCGCGCATGACCTGCTCGGCCGCCTTGCCATGATCGGGGAACAGCGCAACGCCAATACTGGCGCTGGCGACCAGTTCCTTGCCGTCCGTGTGGATCGGCACGCCGACCGCCTGGCGGATGCGTTCGATCAGCTCGGTGATGTCCGACATGCCCGACTGCTGGTTGATCAGCATGACGAATTCGTCGCCGCCGACGCGCTCCACGGTGTCGTCGTCGCGCAGGTTCTGGCGCAACCGGTCGCCAATGCTGCGCAGGACCTGGTCGCCGGCTTCGTGGCCGAAGCTGTCGTTGATGTGCTTGAAGTTGTCGATGTCGAGAAAGGCCAGCGCCCCAAGTTCTTCGTGAAGCGCCGCGGAATCGATGCACAGCTGGAGGCGCTCCTGCAGGAGCGTGCGGT
>Ga0265780_10007185_pt1 | contig 13707 bp, 14 predicted proteins | sample P1T30metagenome_FD_192432 | JGI IMG/M metagenome (GOLD analysis project Ga0265780, IMG submission 192432) | Plant litter microbial communities from East Loma Ridge, Irvine, California - P1 T30 | ecosystem: Environmental > Terrestrial > Plant litter > Unclassified | place: USA: California... | reverse complement strand
GCAACTTCTCTTAAAGATAAATACAGCTAAGGAGCCTAAGGTCTATACTATATATAAACGAGTTATAGACAAAGTACAACTAGTAGATACTTCTTAAGAATTAGAGGTAATAGAGTTTAGGCATAAGGATTAGAAGGCGCTAGTGAATATTAGATGCCGTTCAAGTAGTACTCTGCAAATAGCAACATACCTTCAAGGTGGAAGAGAACGTTGGACTGGTAGTTCTTGAACATCTGCGCAACGAGCTCTGTGTCCATGTTCTGGATGTTGATCTCTTGCAGATTCTTGTTCAGCATCATGATTGCCTCGTTGAGTTTCTCCTGTATCGGGTTCAGCTTGGGTTGCATGCTTAATGTCCTTGAGAAACTGACAACATTGACAATGATACGGGACAATAGCTGGCTCTGTTGATGCTCGTGAGGGCTCTCCTACACATATCACGATCAGCGCTACGTGTCATATATCTGTATAGGCATATCCGGCATACCATCTTTGCGACTCCTGGTGGGTTTGATTGTTTGTGAGACGCGTTTTCAATGCGGTTAGTGGAGGCACGATTTGGTGAGCGATGATCCCGGCCTGATAGCTCTCCACCATCACAAGCTCCATCTCTCATACACATCCACGACTTCGCGCCAAAACCTACCAAAGCAAAGGGTTCAGAGCTCAGCGCATCAATCGCCACCCAAACTCACCTCACACAATCGTCATGGCGCCTCTTACTGCCGCGTCTGACGAAAAGACGCATCAAGCGCTCCTCGACAAGCTCGATATCCACGCGACTGCAAAGCCCTTCCGCAACCCCAACTGGAAGCCACCGCAGCGCCGCAACAAGAATTTGAAGCAAATTCTCGGTGAAGCGTCGCGCAAAGAGGCCTCAGTCATGGCGACACAGAACAACAGCGGCCAGTCCACACCAGCTGTGCCTTACTCAGAGGGCAACGGAACGCCTGCTGGAAGGGTGGGCCGACCGCCGAACATCGCGCAAGCAGCTCAAAGTCTGAGTACCTTGGTACTGGAAAACAATGGTAGGGCTGCAGCAGGCGGCAATGCGACAGGACCAGCACCAACCTATACAAACATCGAATCGGCGCCGAGCTTCCACCCAAGCAGCCAGAAGAAGTACTGCGACATCACCGGGCTGCCAGCACCCTACACGGACCCGAAGACGCGATTGCGATATCACAACAAGGAGCTATACGGCACCATCAGAACGATGCCACAGAACGTGTATGAGGCATATCTGGCAGCGAGAGGAGCTCACACTATCTTGAAATGAGCGCGTAGCGGAACCTGCAGTCTCGGTGGGCATAGTCGCTGGAAGGCAAATATATGTGTCTATCGGCGGCTGGAGAGATGGTACTGCGCCTTCAAGGCTTCCTCCTATCGATGCTAACACGGCTCCTACAATCAGCCAGTACACATCTCGGGCTCCCATCAGTCTTCCATCTCGGCCAGGGGGGCAGTCAATCAAACACACACAGCACATGGCGAGGTTTCGTTCGGATATGGCATGTGGGACAGAGCCGACGATGCAACATGTCCAACCCCAGCGAAGCAGCACACAACTGCGTTTTGTTATGTATGACCATCAAAGTCAAGCTCCATCCACCCACCATGCACCTTTCGATGCATGGCTCAAAGAGGCGCTCCGGCTTAATCGTGATCCTGTATTGCTCTTGCCCGATGACAGATACCAGGACCTCGCGGGAGGACTCCTAGTTACAGCAGCATGGAAGCGTGCTGTTGTCGGGGCGTTCTATGTTTCCACTGTGTAGTAGCAAGCCGTGGCGAAAAGAAGTTAATTTATAGTTCATCGCATTACTTCTTCCTTTCCACTGTGCTGGGGCAGCAGACTTTAGTCGCGTGATGCTGAAGATTGGAGAGTGCTGGGACGAAACTCAAAATCTGCGAACACCCGCGGGACCCACGCTAGTTCGTGCAGGGGTGTGCGCCCGCCGATCCACTCAACGCGCCGCGTCCTCCGCAAAGGGCCACGATGACACAAATGTCCAGCGACCACACTTCACCACGCTGCATGCCAGATATACCCTGAAACCAGGCAGCAGTCGCTATATCTCCCTCTAGTACCCCCATAAAGCCTTCAATCCCACCTAGCTTCAACCACCCCACAACCTTCAAGATGCCTACAATGTGGCTTTCAGATACCCAAAGTCCGTATACCACCTCTCCAAACAACGAGACATGATAACTAACTCTGAATAGAGATTGGGGTCGCCTTCTGCTCCGGAGGTAGGTACGCTTCCCACGCACCCCACACACCATGCGCGCAACACCCAATTGACCCATCCCACCAGGCGGCCTCTTTCTCATGGGCGGCGTCATGATGTTTTTTGACCGCGCAATGTATTCCCCCCTTCTCCACCATCCAAACCCCCACTAACACCTCTCCCAGGCTAGCGATGGGTAACGTACACCCTCCCCTCTCCCCCTTCCACCTCCACCCTCATTCACACCCCCCAGATCCTCTTCCTAATAGGCCTCACCCTCATAATCGGCACAACCAAAACCCTCGCCTTCTTCGCGCGCAAGCAGAAATGGAAAGGCACGCTGGCCTTTTGCATCGGCATTGCGCTGATCCTGATGCGCTGGGCGTTTTTCGGCTTCGTCATTGAGTTGTACGGTATACTGGTGCTGTTTGGAGACTTCTTTGCGACGATTGCGGGGTTCGTGGGGGGTATACCTGTCGTGGGGCCGTGGATTGCGAAGGGCCTGAATGCGTTGGGCGGCGCGGCGAGGAGTCAGGAGAGTAATGTGTAAGAGGGGGGATGTTAGGCGTTTTTTGGGGAAAGAGAGGGTGGGGAGTGTATGATATGGTGCATGGGCAAAGAGGCGTATGGGCTATATATCAGCTGGCTTTGGGTTTCATGAGACTTTGGTACATTGGAATGATATTTCTCGAAACGGACTTTTGTATGTTCAAGCCTCATGCGGAGGCGGTGATTCAATGCCGTTGTCGACAACTTCATTCTACATGGACTTTGGGCGCTGTCCAACAACACGTCAAACGAAAGATGCAAACGTCCCTTCCACTACAAACCTCTGCGTTGACATGGACATCGTCCGCGTTTGAATCTTCATCGCGGCGCTAGCACTGTTGCTCTTGCTCCTCCCCTCCCCTCCCCTCCATAACACTCTCATGCCCGGAGATGGAATTCGCCTGCGGTGATCAGCATGCTCATCGCCGACGGCAGTGTCTTTATCATGCCCCCGTGAGAGCGAGTCTTCGCTCCCGTGCCATCCATCCCACGGGATCTACTACTCGATCGCACGGTATTCCTCGCGGGCACCATGTACGTACGCAAGCATTCCAACCCCGCGATATCTTCGTCGTATCCCAACTCCACGCTGCAATTGATGTGGTTAAAATATACTCCTTGTATCTTTCCGCGCTACATCCAGTCTCTTTGAGCCTGTGGCAACCAGCCCACAGGCCGAAGAAATCGTGTCATTTCCGATTCCGCTCTGTCGTTCGAACTCGTAGCCACGAACTCGAATCACGTCGCTTCCATGGCGCCAGCCAGCGTCTTCCCGCTCTTACTTTCAAGCATGTCTTTCAGCCACTTTGCCTCTGCGGACTCGTCGCCCCGCAGGATCATGCGCGCGCTTTCAACGGCCCAGTGAACGACCGGGGAGGCGTGTAGTTCTTTCTGCCACGCTGTGTTGAAAGGTCCGGGCATGATTCTGCACACGTCCAAGACAGTGGAGTGTGCTGCTTTGATGTAGGCAGTGTGCGATTCTTCTTGTTGCGGGCCGGTGGGTAGAGACATGAGGACTTTGAGGAGGTAGAGAAGTGCTATGTTGTAGAGCATCAGGGTGAGGGCGGATTTGATGTTGGAGAATTGGAGGTCTGTTGGACATGGAGGTGCTGGAGTATTCTCAGGTTGACCATTCGATAGTGTGGATCTTGACTGAGAGGGTAATTCGACGAAAGCATTTGAAGGATCGGTAGCCCACTTTGTCCTCCAGGCTCGAAGCTGATCGCCTAAATGAAGGGCATTGCGTCGGACTTCGTCAAAGTTACCACTTACGCCATCACTCTTTGTCGTCTTCTTCAGCAGAGCATCACGCTTAGATGCCAGAACCGAACAATCTGCCAGGAAATCGTAGAGCTGCTGCTCCTGCTCCTCTCTGTCGTCTGCGCAGTGCCGATGGAATATTTCTTTCCAACCAGGCCTGGCTAGAATCGATGGCGTCTCGCCGATAAGCGATGCGAACAGAAGCATGTGACGCAGACACTTGTAAAGGTTGACCGTTGAGGGTGAACAGTACAAGTCTGGGTCCCGAAGCGCAAGGAGCTTTTCCAAGCCCTGCATGTGCTTCATAAAGAGATCCGTACCCGAAGGCACAAGCGTTTCCTGGATGGCCAGCGTCATTACAGATTGTATGATCTCGTCATACTTGTAACAATGTGGCTCGGTCAGCGCGCGATTCAGTTGCTGCAGCGTCGCTCCGTGTTGAGCATATCCTCTCTGAGTGATTTCGGATTGTTTGTGCTTAGTGCCTAAGAATATCGTAGCAAAGCTCTGAACGGTTCGAAGATGTGCAGTCCGGCAGGCAGCTGCGCTATCTGTTTCGAGAAGTGTAAGATTTTTTGACTGCAGTTCTTGCAAGGTGATATCGACAGGACCACCTTGTGCCAGACGAGATCGTGTAAACATTATGCAAATTTCTTGAGGATCTCCTAGCATTCTGACAGACGGGCTGATTGATTGCACACTTGCTGATGCCTCTGAAGTTGCTATGCTTGGCGTCGGTGAAGGCAATCCTCGTGGCTGCCTAGCTCTCCTCGAAGTAACAATGGTAGCATCGACAAATGTGAAGTCTTTCGGCCCATCGCACTCCAGACCGGCTTTTTGGCAGCGCAAGCAGGCCGGACGGTTTTCATCTTGACAAGAGTCAGGTGCATGTCAGACGCCGGAGATGGAGGTAACGTACCACACTTTATCCGCCTTCGGCGACACCCCGAGCACCCCTTGGACCTGCCACCAATATTGACCATTATAGTGGGCTGTATGGATGCGTCTCCCTGACTTGCATGCGACCGTTCAGGCGGCGCCCTCGGGTAGTTGTAAGGCGTACCCATTAGCTTCGGATTCCAGAAAAGGGACATTTTAGTGTCCCGCTAAACTTTTTGCGGCTCATTGGGCGAGTCCAATACTACATTGTTCACGAGTCGACAGAATCACTCCGACGGTCAAAATGTGTGCCCGAATTGCAGGCATAGTTTGATACGAGAGTGAAATTGCCCGGGAGCTGTGCAAAATGTAGGGTCAAAGCCAGCACCAGCGTAGTCAAGGTGTGGGGTGTCGGACGCATACATTCACATATAAAGTCGCAGCAGTGTCTCACTGTTTGTACAACATACCATCTCCTCAATCGTCTCATTCTAGAACCTTTCAAACATACACTCTATTTCAAAGCCTCTCGAAAATTACACATTAGTAGTCTTCACCCTTCGACATGACCATCACAGCCAGCATCGAAATCGCCTGTCCACCCGAGTTTGTCCGAGCAAAGGCAAGCAACCAAACTCTACCAGCATAACCCAACTTTCCCCATCCAACAGTCGCTACATACCTAACAAAGATCAAAGTCCAATCACTAACTCCCCTATAGTTCCTCGACTTCCCCTCCCTCCCCACTTACCACACCACCTTCTTCACCAGCATAACGCCCCAAGGCCCTCTCGCGCCCCAGCAAAAAAATCTCCATCGTCTTCGTCGGCATGGGCAAATTGGACGCCACTATTCTTGTAAGTCCCGTTTTTCACTCCTCTTCTACCTATCGGCTGTGCGGGTGTCTAACCAGGCTGGCAGCATCCCGCTGCTCTTTGGCGGCGACCACAGCTTCCACTTCACGCCTAGCACGACGACGCCGGGCGGGATGACCTTCTCGCAGAAGGAGAGTTTCTATGGCGCGTTGGGGGTTTTGATGGGCGATGGGTTTATTGCGCGGAGGATGGGCATGGGGGAGAAGACGGCGAGGAATTGGGAGGGGTTTAATAACGACTTTAAAGCGTGGTGTGAAAAGAGTGGTTGAGCTGGGATACCTAGGGATTGTACTTAGATTAGGCGTTAGGCAGCGCGTTATAGCGTTCGTCACGTTATTATTCCGATGAGCTTGTAAAATGTAAGAGATTTGCATTGTAAAGAAAGAGGGAACACCGATGTTAAGAGACTCATGCCGAGGCACAAGATATAATGCTTTGATCCCCTGCTCCGAATCCCCATCCCGATCTGATCATATCCCCATGAACTTATATCGCCATATTCCTGTTCCCAATGCAATAAGCTAGATGTATACTCTAGTCGAAGATAAGAACAATGTAAAGGTACGCCTTCCCAATGAACTCTGATCCCGGATTTGATAATGCAGCACACCTAATTTCGCCGTGCCGTGGTCGTGTTTCATGTCGCTCATAAACAAATTCGTGTATGTAGGGTCTCTGATTTCAAATAACAGCAATCAACAACCCCTCTATGCTGATCTTGGATGCTGCTCGACGAGCCACTCCATTACACTCTCGTAACAAAGCACAAATTGCCGGAGGCTTTGTACCATGCTCAAACGCTGGACCCGGAAGTCTTCTACTGTCTTCGCAATCAGGTCGACTTGATCGTCTCCAACCCAACCGCCGTTCTCGCGGATGTCTTTGGTGTTTGTCTTAGCGCCACCATCAATGTCCATGGGCGTGCTCTGCCTGGTATGTCTCGCCTGCCGCTGTCGCTTGAGCATGTCTAGAACGGAATCCACTGTGCAGAAAGTACCGGTTCGGCCACAGCCAGCAGAACAATGAACCACCACGGGTCGACTGTTTGGTGATTCCGGCTTGGTTGGAGAGCTGCCGTTGTAGTGTCGGACGACAGCATCGCATTGCTCAATTAACCCCAGAAGATGAGTCGGGTGGGCTGGGGCACCAAAGTCGGGCCAGTTTGAATATTGCAGCTGAGTGATCTCACGCATGCGTTCAAATGGCTCCTCGTCATTGGAGAGCGTGAATCGTCGTACAATCACATACGGCTGGTCAGAGGTGGGCGAAATGTTCGAAGGCTCTTTCTTGAAGTCCGACGCACGGACAGGGTTCGTGGACCGGCGCTGACCCATAGCTGGTCGTGGCTGTTGACGGTGGTTGCGTATCTTGGCCGGTTCCAACGATGCCTTGTGCTCGCCGAGAGGGTTCAGATGAAGATGGCCGTAATGCTTGTCGGACCAGTAGTTATGGGCCTTGATCTGACCACCCTCTTGCTCTGCAGTCAGCATAACGATGACGCGGACATCTTGCTGCCACACGACTTTCCAGAAATCCTGCGGCATGTCAGCAAATCTGAAGTGTAGTTGGATATACACATTCTTACCTTGAAGGTCGCTGGAATAGGCCCCTGCGTGGCGATGTAGCGCTTGTTCGAGTATGCAGCTTGCACATGATTGGCGTTGACATAGTCGCAGCTTCCCTCGTCCACTCCCTGTATTTTGACACGAGAGTGCTCGTAGGGCCAGATGTTGTTGTAACGGTTCTTGGAGCCCTTCTCGATACCCGCAATCTGGATCTGCTTTGAGGCGCCGAGCCCGGTCGGGGTGCCGTAGACGACCTTGCCGGAAAGCGCCTCCTGCATACGTTTTTGTTCACGCTTTTCGATCTGCAGGAACCTCTCTGAAACAGTCTTTCCGTTGTCCTTGTCTTGTGAAGCCTTCTGAAGCCAGGCTGGAAGCTCCTCCTCAACAGACTGAGTCATACCTTCAGGATGCTTAACAGGCATTTGGCCAACACCGCCGATGAGGTCCATATTTTGCCGGATGTTGCCAAAGAAGGGATTGGCTGCGTTTTGAGTAACTGGCATTGGGCATCCGCCAATAACGGGTGCTACTGCAGGGAGACCGGAATCGATTTGTAGAGAGGCAGTTGCGGATGTCATAGGACTGCTCGAGGCCTGATGGGTAACCCAAGCTGGGAATCGTTCTGCAAACTCTTGGAAGCCGCCACGGATGATATAAGTTCCACCTGTCCAGCCTTCTGATGTGAACTTTTTGAGTGTGTTGATGCAGGTGGCAGCGTCTTTCATCTGCGAGGAGCTGGAGTCATATACTACGATGTGTTTGCTTCTCCTCCACCGCTCAAACTTTTCTCGCGACTCCTCATCCTTGAAAGTCTCGGCCAGTTTCTGGACGTTGAAAGAAGTCCGTTTTAGTAGTGTTGTGGGTATGCACAGGCTGAGGGCACCAGCTATGCGAGCCTTTGCGTACTGGGTGGAGACGCGGAGGTCAAGCAGGAGGACCTCTTCCACGCATGACTCGAGTATGTTGACAATGTGCTGAGCAGTCGCCATGTGCGGCCCCTCAGTCTCGTCGTCTTCCTTGATGTTTGCTGGGAGTGTTTCTGCGCGATGCTTGGCAATCGATGTATGCTGCGAGGTCTTCGGAGGCAACGATGCCCGTGAGCTGCGATCTTCGGCAAACTCTGCGATGGCGTCAGTGCGACCAAAACCTTCGAAGCTGGCTGGAGAGTTCCTCCTTGGGCGGTCTGGGAACAGCGAGGATTCAGAAGACAGCATGCGCTTTGGTGAGCGAGGCTTGGGTGCACATTCGTCGTCCTGGCTTCCATCATTGCCCTGCTTCGCAATGCTAGAGGCACCGGGAGGCGGCATGGCCTTTGGCGAGACGGGCGACTTGACGGTGCCAAAATATGAGTCGCCCTGGGACGGCACTGCAGCGGGCGTGAAGTTGAAGTTGCCCAATGCGAAGCCCTTGTTGTTCTCTGTCTGCTTCCTGAACTGCTCGAACTCAGGGTTCTGCTCGACAGGTATTATGCGAGGCGACGCAGCTGCCGTGGAGCGGACATTGGACGTCGGAGGGCTCCAGTTGCCGCGAATGTGCTGTGCAGCGCTGGAGGAGAAGTGGTCGCTGTTCGCGTTGACGGCCAGCTGGAAGTAGTTGGGCGATGGCGTGCCCGGCTCCTTCTTGGAGATGTGGACATGGCTGGGAGTCTTCGCTACGCCATTCATGCGGGGCGTGAGGGGCGGAGGAGCCGCCGTTGGATGTAACGAGGCACTTGGCCTAGTCATTGGTTGCGTCGATCGGGGGCGGGCGCTGGAGAGGTGCGATGAAGAGGAACCGCGCGGTCGAGGAGAGAGCGCAGGAGTAGACATTGCTGCAGAGGCACCACCGCGTCAGATAATGAAGCGCGGGCCTAGTGAGGGAGCGGGTAAAATCGTAGGGTATAGGTGCATGAAAAATGGAGACGGGCGTGGCGTGCGTTTCTGAATCGTTGAGAGAGCGGTTGGTGCGTGTGGAAGATGGGCGCTCAGCGTTACGGCGCTGAAAGGGGACTCTGACGTCACAGGGAGAGGCTGAAGGCGATTTCCCGTGGGTCTGACACGTTCGCACGCGACCGTCTGGGGCCTCGCAATACTCCGCAGATGTCCTGGGGAGAAGCGCCGAATAATCTTCACTCCAAGGCGCAGTGCCGCCGAATACTCCAACGCCTTCAGGCTGTGCAGCTTCGTTTCGCGCCGCGGGCGAGTGAAGCGCAAATGTCGTAATGCGGGACGTTCGCTAGCAGAACGACGCAGGGACCGTGAACACCCAGAGCAGGATGCCCTGAATTGAATCCGGCCGTCTCGTCTCGTGACTAGAGACAAGAATAGTTTAGGTAGGCTGGGCCGGCAGCGGAACGGTCAGCGGAAACGTAGGCCCAGAAGTACAGGGCGGAGGGTATATCGCGATGCAAAAGATCGAGAGGCGGATCGGGAGCAATAAGTAAGATCGAGGGCAGAGGGAGTCCTAGCAATTGCGACTACACACCGCAACGCTCCGCTTCCAAGGCAGGCCAGCGGCATTGGGGAGGCATGCCGGGATCTAGGCCTGCACATCAACGTGCTGAAGGCAATCCCGTGTCCGTCAGCTTGTCCGGCCTAGCCACCAGCCGCCGCCTGCTGCCCCCATTGCGACATCACAGCTTTAGCCGCACACCTCGAGCCCAAGGAGGGCTTGAAACATGCCATTTGTCTTGACAATGGAGTAACATTGGCTGTCAGGTGCTATCCCGATGAGTCGTCTGGAACAGCTGATCGAAGCAGCGGCAATACCAAACCTGCTCTCGAGAGCGAGGCGTCATGACTGAAACCCACTGGCCCACTCGTCCACACATGCTGGACCCTGAACTGATCGACAACGCATTGCCCCCAAAGACACACCACTGGTTCGAGAACGGCAACTGTCAAATCTCGAGCAGACGAGGTGTGTCGCTGTCGCATACGAAGGTGAATCAAGTACAATAGAAGTGCTCATGCCCTGCGTAAGCCATGTTCAAGTCCTTCGCGTGGGTGGGCTTCTAGAGTGTACAGCCAATACCTTGAGTGCTGACCGCTTCGTCGTCATAACGGATACGGCAGCGGTCGCCAATGGCCCGTTTCGCCGTCTTCGCTTTCGACACGATACACAAACGCGCGGATCTTAGTGTTTCCTTGAACGATAGGAGCGCGGATCGCTACAGCAGACAGAACTGTGTATGTTGATCTCAATGCATACCACCTACGTCTCAAGGTGCAGATAGGTACAGCAAGAGACAGGCGTACCCACCGAGGAGAAAAGCAAAGTCGCAGCGTGTTCTCCAACACGTGCTGCATAGGCCCGAATGCTGCCGTCGGTCGCTCTTTAGCACGAGGCCTCTAGGAAGATTGGAGGATCCTGGTTCCGCCTCACGAAGCCTGGTCTCAATCGTGACATCTTCGATAACTCGTCTGTTGCAGGGGCGTTGCCAATCGTGACGCCAAACCAGCAAACCGCGGAAAGTGTCTTTGGCGATCGGCGTTCCAGTCCTGAGTTAGCGTCAGTGGCCACATGCTAGAGCATCGATAGACGCTGCTTAAGAGCCGTTGGTGCCGTCTAGCAGACCCTGGGGCTGTCCTCGCTCGTCTTGATTTGTACATCGAACGTGTCGTGCTGAGCGGTGGAGACAAGGCGTTAATCTACCTATGGCATGCGAGTCGCCAAAGAGTTGAGGCCAGCCTTGCGTGAACATACAATGTCGAAATCCATAGATAACTTGCTTGTCCCACAGGGTCAGGGTCAGTGTTCAAAAATACGATTCAGCCAAGCTAATCCTGTACCTGATCAGAACCCGTGGACGTCATTCACGGCTTTCGAAGCCGGACCTCTAACAGGGGGCGAGGACAATGTCACGTGCCTACGCGCAAACGCGTTTTGCGCGAGAAGTTCCCCGCGTCTGCATTGACGCGCTATTCCGCCTCAACATCCTGCCTTGCTACTGATACCTATAGGAGAGCATGTCTCGCGACAACTCGCCGCTCGTGCGCGATGTGTCTCCTGATGGGGGCTACACGTACATGCACCGCGCCTTCTTCCAGGCTTTCCTGACCCACAGCGTCATGACAGTCGAAGAGATCAAGCCAGTCCTAGCACACATAATGACCGCCCACAGTAAGCCCAGCACAAATTCCGAAGCGCAATCTACCTTCCACAGCTAACACCCTCCAGACCCCGAGCGCCCATGGACCGCCGGCGACGTGACCCAACCGCACCTCACCTCCACCATCCAAACCATAAACGCCCGAATCGAACACTACGACCTCGAAATCCGCAGCATGAAAGACCAACACACCAAACTCACCGTCTACGCCCTCGTCAACAAAACCTCAGACCCCCTCACCCAACTCGCCACAACTTTCTCCGCCTCGGAAATCGCCTACATCCGCCGCCTGCTCGACTACATGTTCGAAACTAACAACACGCACACGCGCGAAGTCATGGCCATCAGGCACACGGAAGCGAGTCAATTGGCGCGCATCCGGCGCGCGCGCCAGAGCCAGGCCAATGCCGAAGAGGGCGAAAGCCAAGCGCAGGACGCGGGCATATCGATCCAGGAAGCCGACGAAGTCCTCATCACGCTGCAGAACGAGGGCTTCTTTCAGAAATCGCTTGCGGCGTATTATTCCCTCGCGCCGCGCGCGTTGATGGAGTTGCGCGCGTATCTCAAGGAGACGTACAATGAGCCCGCGTCGTCGGAGGCGGCTGACGATGCGGTCATACGTATACGGGACTGTGAGGGGTGTAGGGAGATTGTCACGTATGGCGTGCGGTGTAATGAGAAAGACTGCGGGGTGAGGTGGCATGATGCGTGTGCGAATAGTTATTATCGGAATAGGAAGGGTGGGAATAGGAAGTGTCCGAAGTGTGGGACGGAGTGTTCGGGGGATGTGTATGTTGGGGAGAGGGCGGATAAGGTTGTGGCGAGGAGTAGTACAGGAGGCAGGAGGAGTACGGTACATGAAGAGGCGGAGGAAGAGGAAGATGAATGAGCTTTTCTGTGGGAACGATGATTTGGTCATCGCCGCAGTACAAACTCTACAGCAGCTGGATACCCCGAAAATCAACGAGTCACAAGTGATCGACTCAATAAGAAGCAGTCATGTCGTTGATTTTCATGCATTTACCCCAAGCCCCTGAATGCAAATCCACCTTTTACGCCCAGTCCAACCTGAGCCGCTTTTACCCTATGGTCTTATATACAAGTATCTCATCGCGACAGAAACATGTTCCTTTTTGGCATATTCTTCACGCTCCGTTGGTCTGCTTGGCAGCCTTTGATCGGCGCTCAGCAACAGCGGCAGAAAGGTCCTCGAGCACGGTGACAGTGCTCTCCCAGTCGATGCAAGCATCGGTGATAGAGACGCCCTTCTTGAGTCCGCTGGGGCCTTCGGCGGGGACCTTCTGGTTACCCTCGTGGATGTTGGACTCGATCATGACGGCGACGATGCCGGTCTCTCCCTCGCGAATCTGGTCGGCGATGACCTTGGCGACCTTGGGCTGGTTGCGGTGGTCCTTGTTGGAGTTGCCTGTCAAATGTTAGTAATATGATCATCGATAAGCTATGGAGATGGCGTACCGTGAGAGCAGTCGACCATGAGGACCTCAGGGAGACCCTTCTTCCTCAGAGCTTCCCGCGCACCCTTGATACTCTCAGGGTCGAAGTTGGTCCCACGGGTTCCACCGCGGAGGATGACGAAGCAGTGCTCGTTACCGCTTGTCCTTGTGATGGCAGCCAGACCCTGCTTGGTCACACCCATGAAGTGGTGCTTAGCCTTGGCAGCGCCAATGGCATCGACCGCGACGGTCAGACCTCCATCAGTGCCATTCTTGAAGCCGATGGGGAAAGAGAGACCAGAAGCAAGCTCGCGGTGCAACTGAGACTCAGTGGTTCGTGCTCCGATCGCACCCAGAGAGATTAGGTCTGCGAGGAATTGAGGGGAGATAGTATCGAGCATCTCAGAGGCAATAGGCATGCCTTGCGATGTGAGGTCAATGTAGAGCTTGCGCGAGACGCGAAGACCCTTGTTGATCTTGTAGCTCTCGTCGATATCTGGGTCGTTGATCAGGCCTTTCCAGCCAACGGTGGTGCGGGGCTTCTCGAGGTAGGCGCGCATGATGATGCAGATGTTGTCTTGGAGCTTGTCCGCGAGCTCCTTGAGGCGCTTGCAGTACTCAATGGCTGTCTCAGGGTCGTGGATGGAGCAGGGCCCGACCATAACAAGGAGACGGTCATCTTCCTGTGTGATGATCTTTGCGGCGTCTTTGCGCCCTTGGACGACTGTCTGCTCGGCATGTGCGGGGATAGGAAGCTCGTCTGAGAGCAACGCAGGGGATATCAGAGGGTCGTAGCCGAGGACT
>Ga0265780_10007184_pt1 | contig 13707 bp, 12 predicted proteins | sample P1T30metagenome_FD_192432 | JGI IMG/M metagenome (GOLD analysis project Ga0265780, IMG submission 192432) | Plant litter microbial communities from East Loma Ridge, Irvine, California - P1 T30 | ecosystem: Environmental > Terrestrial > Plant litter > Unclassified | place: USA: California... | reverse complement strand
CTAACACATTACCTACCATATCTTATTAAAGCCCACTGACACCCAGACCCTGATCAAAATCTCGTCCAACATCCTCTCCAACCCCTCCGATGCGAAATATAGGGAACTCAAGGCAGCGAATAATACAATCAAATCAAAGATCCTAGATGTCAAGAGTGGGCACGAATTTCTGATATTAGTGAGTCATCTTCCACTTTCCAAGTCTTCCAACTATAAATGCTGTATTGTGGCTCGACTAACAGTAGCTTGGATTCAGGACTCGTACGGTTGCATTTGAGAAGCAATATATCCTTGAACCTACGCTTAGGAGATTACATGAGTTGAAATTGGGTAATGAGGTTTTGAGTGAAGCTGTGAGTCTTTCATTCCTGTCACAATGGTTGCAAGCTAAACATATTCTTTCCGGTTCTCACGCTTCTCTCACTTGACCCTTTTCTCCTTCATATCCCCGCTGTGTACCTCCAATCTATCCTTTGTCCACCTACCCAATGCCACGCCACGCCACCCTACTATCTACCCGTCATCCCACACCGAATGTCATTACACAGGCACCCGACCTCCGATCCCGAGTATCATCGACTGCAGCCTCTACAACCAACCATCAATCGGACGAAGCGGCCCGTCGAGCAAGGGCTTTAGCAGAATACGAAGCGGATAGAGATATAGTGAAAGAACGAGTCAGAAGGGAAAAGATAGTAAGGGAAGTAAGGGAACGAAAAGCGAAAGAAGCTGCAGAAGCTGCTGCTTTGGCGGACGCTGAGGGGGAAACAGAATCAAACGTTCAGTCAAATCAGTATAATGAAGATGAAGAAGAGGAGGGTGAGGATGAAAGTAGTGAAGAGGATGAGGACGAGGAAGATGAAGATGGGAGCAAGAGGTATGCTAGGCAAATGAAGCGGGCTGGAAAGGGGCAGAGATTGGGCGGAGGGCAAGTATTGGGCAAGTAGGTGCAGGTCGAGCTGAGTCGTTATACCATTCAATTAAGAGAACGAAGCATTGTGTATAGTACTCGATATGTTGTGCATAGTTATAGCTGGTGTTGAATGTATGACTACATCTACTTCCTCTATCGCAATCTAGGCGCGCCTCTACCTCGGTGATGCATTGGCCATCGAGCGCAGTCCACGTGCAAGAGTGGAGGTACACGCACCGCGTTAAAACGATGGTGTCGGACATAAGCTAACCCCGAGACCGCTGCCACACGGGAATATCACTCTCTGCACCCTTGATCCCCCCACTTAAGCTACCCCTCCCCCTTAGCTGTATCAACGTTCAGTGCAGAGTATCAAGTAATTGTCAACCGTCAATTCACTACTAGTAAGTATCCAATCCTATACTATCCATCACGACCAGGACTACATCAAACATCCAACGCGAACGTATCAGAACTATAGACTGACATTGTAGTCGACAATGACTAAAAAAAGAAGAGGAGGAGGACGAAACAAGAAGGGAAGGGGACACGTCAAGTTCGTTAGGTGTTCCAACTGCTCCAGGGCTGTTCCCAAGGTATGTCACGAATGAGAGAGTCCAGCGAGCGAATGAGGCGTACGAGCATAGCGAGGATCACGATGACACATATCGAACATTACGGAGGAAGGAATTTGAACGGAATTAGTACAAGGACCAGAATGTTGGAAGGAAGAACAAAAAGAATATCCTCGTATCCTCGCTATCGCTCGTCGCTCTATGGCTCGCTGCTGCTCGGAAGTGAAAGTCGGACAGCGCTAACCCACTTAGGACAAGGCAATCAAGCGAAACTCTGTCAAGAACATTGTCGAGGCCGCTGCCGTAAGGGATATGTCTGATGCCTCCGTATACGCCGAGTACGCTCTGCCCAAGCTATACATCCGAGTCGCCTACTGTATCTCTTGTGCTATCCACGCTAAGGGTGAGTTCATCCAGCCAGGTCATCTCCGGTGAAGTCTGTCTATCTACCTCCGTTTCAGTCTTCCCGCTTTGGGACTGGGATGGTAGACATAGACAGACCATCTGCTTGCTTCATTCGCTAACAGTCAGTCGTCCGAGTACGATCCGCCAAGCCCAACGCTATCAACTCCCGAAAGAACCGAGCTCCCCCAGCACGTGCAATCTTCCGAGATGGCAAGGTATGTCCTTTTATCGAGCAAACCAGGAATGTCCGCTGACCTAGTTCCTCATTTCACTCATATTCATTCTATATTCTACTCTTGTCTCATGATCAAACCACCCGCTATCGCTCTCGCTCGATACTTATCACCAACAGAAGCTCAACCCCGCAGTCGCAGCTGCCATGGCTACCAAGACCGCTGCCGCTGAAAAGACTTCTGCTTAGAACAATCAAGTAGAAGTTTTTGGGAGTTTTGGTTTTTGTAACTGGAATATGCAGTGATGGAACGACCACTTCTCTTCCCCCACCAGGGCTTGTCCCGATTGGAGGTGTTATGGCTGATTGCTCTAATGTTGTTAGAGACTCCGTACTCGTCATGTGGGCTCTTAATAGTGACTCAAGTATTCTGCTGTTTCCCTGTTTCAGAGATACTTGGCATCAGTCTACCTTACGCATGGCTCTTCACAGGGTCGATATGTCCTGTTCCTTGAATCGGATAATGAGGATGATCAAGCTGGTGGATGAATAGGCCTAATGGTTTCAGATGTCGCAGAATCATAGTCTACCGAGCGAGGAAGGATTCCAGATGAGGACCAACGCGCCCGTCAGATCTGTTCTTAGTAATCCAACTAAGCATAAGGTCGACCCATCGCAGTCGAGAGGGTGACGGACAACTCTTACATGTCCATGATGGTCGTTACATACGTGAAATACAACTACTATCCCGACTTACTATCACCCCCGTCCAGCTGACTTTATAGGATGGTCATACGGCAATCCACCCCTCCCGTCCCTCCGTAACAGCTACAAGATTCACCAAACCCCCCTCCGCGTTTAACCTGCTCACAACACGGATCATATTTTCATTAACAGGTAATTCCCTTCCTCTTGTTTTAGGTTTCGGATCCACTTCATCTTCACCGTCTCCTGCTTGTGCTGAAGTGGTACCAGGAGGAGCTGGGGAGTTTAAAGTTGATTCGGCTGGAGCGTCGAGTTTGGATCGGGATTTAGAAGTTTGAGCTCGCAGGAGTCTGTTTATGGTTTGATCCTGGTTGTCAGCGGGTTCAGCACGAACACGAGCACGAAGCGCGAGTGTGCGTAGCAAGGGTGGGAAACAATTGTAGGTGGGTGCCATGGGTGGGGTCAAAACTGGGCGGTAGAGAGGAAGAGAAGTTTCGAGACTTAGAGGGGCGTGGGGATGATGGAGGATGTGATAGTATGTTACAGGATGACAGCTTGTGTAAAGAGGGATTCCACCCTGAACGAGAACAGCCTCTATGGGCCATCAGTCCCCATATGACCTAAATCATATCTCCACCTCGTCTCTTTCCAGCCAAGTCCAATTCCGGGGGTTCACCTCCAAGAGAAGAGGAGAAGGGGGACATCAGACAAAGATAAACGTACCTGCTCATCCTGTAATTTCTGTTCCATTTGCCTTTTCCTCCTCCTTGCTGATTCTTCTCTACGCTGTAAACGTTCAGCTTCTGTCAAGACGAGAGCTTTTTTGGCACCAGCTTCTATTTCGTCAGTCTCCACGTCTCCCAGCAGTCTGTGAAGATCAACGGGTCCAGTTGGATAGGTGGGTAGGGTTAAGTGAGAGTATACAGGATCCGTTAGGGAGACGACGTACCAGGTAATGATACCAGAGTCTCTTGTAGATCTTTGTTCCCCTTTGCCCGCTGTCTAGCTGTCAATTTCGAGGGGGATGTTGAACGGGTTTCATCGTCTCCTAAATCGTCTGAATAGAATTCTTCATCATCTTTGAGTTCAGAGACTGGTGGAGATTCTATCATCAGCTCCTTCTCTTTCTTCATAGACCCGGGCAATTTCGAGGCAGCAGAAAAGCACTCGCTGGAGTCGGAGAAGAGAGGTCGTAAGGATTGCGAAATGACATACCTATTCTAGCATGCTTTGCTTTCCCTCCAACCGGACCCGAAGCTACCCTCTTTCCTTTCGAAGCAGAACCCATTCCAGCGCCATGCGAATCGGGCGTTGGGTTCACTTTAAATCGAATCTTGACAGGAGCAGGCGTTGGCACTATTGTCAGATTCCATCATCATGATCAAGGTAGTGGGCGTACCTTCCTCTTCATCCTCCCCTTCAGCATCCAGATCCATTTGATCTTCTACATCCTCCTCTTCGCCTTCCGCATCTTCCTCTCCTTCTGCATCCTCCTCCTCGAGCTCTCCTTCGGCATCCTCATCTTCAATCTCTGATTCAATCTCGTCCTCCCCAGACCCTTCTGCTGAAGACGAAGGTGATCTCTCAGCGTATGAGATGGCTGATGTCCTCTTTGGTCTTGATACCATCCTTGATATGTATCTCTATAGAATACAACGCGTCTTAAGAGGAGGATGATTATGACGATTGATTAACGGAATCAAAATTAGGTGATGGAATGGAATGGATCTGAATTTTGTCATATACGCGGTAACTATATCATTATACACATTAAGCAACCATGGATTTCTCACAGTTTAGCGGAACAGAACAGGCTCATATGACAAAGGTCATTGAGAAGAAGCAGGTAGGTTTTGATTTCGGGAATCTTCGCTCTATCGGTGGTTTGAGAAGCGACTCGAATGGAATTAGATGGGATCGAATCAAGATATGGAATATGGGTATCAAGGATATCAGGAGCCTGCTGGTGTAAGGCCGGTAATCTGAGGGGGACGAATGTAGATGAAAGGGACGCGGAGGCCGTCATCGATCTTGAGGAAATTCAGAGACTAAGGACTAACGAATTAGATGCAAGATTTCATGAGATTATACTCTGGTCTAGTAGAACGATGCTTCAACTCCTGCGCAAACGACTTCACCTCAAAGACATTGACAAACAACGAGGTGAGTCATCTGATCATCTTTCATTTTATTCCTTCTAGAAACGGCCTTGGATGAAGCACTGCTTGATCCTCTTCCTCAGCTCTCGGGATATTTCCTATATTACCATATCACTCCCCTCGCTCGTTCGATGCTGATCTTCAGTCAACATGCGTAATGAACTGTACCGACAAATTCTTAAAACATTCAGAAAGGGTAGGAGCGAGGTTCGCAGAACATAATGCTGGTAAGTTGAGCCGTAGTTACGATCGGGCTGCTCTCGAGTGATAAGGGAGGATTGTCGAAAGCGCGAACTCGTGAAACACTCGTTTCGCTATATTCAGGATGGAGCTAATAAAGCAGAGCAGATGGGAGGCAAGTAAGTGTCCGGTCGACGAGGGGGAAGTTGGAAGTTATCATACGTACAAGATATGTATCACCATTCATTCATAATTGGTCAAGACGCGTGCCATCAGGTTGCAGCCGTACAGATTTGTCTGAAGGACGCCGATACTGAGGAATATGATCGCTTGTCACCACTGATGGTGCGGTGGGAAAGCTGACAGGTTGGACCTTTTACTGATCCACCGAGTCAAAATATGGCTATTCAACTTATCATCCTCACAGACGTGGCCGAATCTCAGTACTCGTACAATTGGAAGAACAAGATGAAATGCTCTCTATCTATCCAGACTACTGAGACTATAAGTACGTACCGCCGCTTACAATACGACCACCAGAGTACTCTGAGCTCATCAACACTTTGAGGCCCATCGTATACGTCGCAACGCCAAACCAACAAACATGTAAATGAGAAACCTTGCGAAACGAGAAACAAGATCATCTACAGATATCAGCGCAATCCAGATATCCAACAACTCACCCATCCACCACATGAGCTACAGCCCTCCCCCTCTCCCCTTTTCCTGCTTCACCTTCCACGCCTCCGGACTCGACGGCAACAGACTCCCCAACAGCAACAATACAACCAGCAACAATACAACCACTTCGCTCTCCCCAGGAATTGATTTCCTGTTTGGATACGTGATGTAGGTGTTGCGGTATTAAACATCGGATGGTTCGAGAAAAGGAGTACTGCTATTGTGTTAGTGATGGACGTCAGTAGGTCATTGGAGCAAGTCCCTGAGACACATCATATGGTTCTCAGCTTGGTGTGTAGATAGAGTAGAATACATATAGAGCTGGTCTAGTTCGAGTACATGTGTTCCTTATTACTGTAAAGTTAATGATTTCCCCATTTCCTCTAATTTCCCCTCTTCGTCTTCCGTTTCCATCAAAGCACCTATGCGACCCCTGCTCCCAGCTCGGCTGATTTCAGTTGGACCTAGGCTAGTCATCGTCTCCTTATCCCAATCTCGTTCGTCTCTGAGTTCAGATTCTCCAGCTTCTAATTTCGTCCTGTTCCACATGGTATCGGTCCGAGACCAATGTTTGGCGTCCCCTGCCAGAAAGTCGGATCGAACGACCTTACCGCGGGCCTCACATATTAACCGTTTTGGGTCTTCGAACCTGATGTATATCCCCTCCATTCGCGAGAGAGACTCGTCTTGCTTCGAGGCCGAGGTAGGCTTCGAAGCGAACGCGCTTCTCCCTTGAATGATCGCCAAGACCTCCTCTTTCGTGATAGTATCGCAATACTTGATAAATGGAACTTGGGCTATCCCAGATCCTTTGAGAAGTTTCGTGATCACCCTCCTGGAACAGTTCGTGTCGGATAAGCGATCGTAGAGATCGAAAGCTAGGAATTTATCTGTGAGGCGATTGTATTGAATGCTATGTCTTGCTTGACACCATTCTCCATATAGAATGTATCGTTCTGGAAAAGCGGGATCTTGGTGAAGTATATCGAATAAAGCGGTGGAATGCTCTCGAAGCCAGGCGTCCGTGCCTTTAAACTGACCAGAAACAGTATCATGGATGAGATGGCTTCGATTCTGAATGACGAGCTTGAGATCGTGATCGAGTGATATACCGAGATTGGCGCCATCAATCTTCTCCTCGATCGTCAGATTCCCCTCCAGTATCCCGTTGGCAGGAAAGATGTCGCAGACCAGATCATCCTCGGTTGAAGCTCCGGTGTCGATCAAGTGAGGTGTTCTCGGGAACTTCCTCAATGGAACCGGGCTGGTCAGCCACTTGACCGCGAGCTCGTTGGCGGCGGTAAACGAGGTTATTCGGATGACAGTCTTGAACCCCTCATTAAGCGTAGGCGTTTCCATCGTCTTGTCCATCTCGTCCAATGCCTTGACTCCCCGACCAGCGCGGATGGTAGGATGACCCAGCCTTTGATCTATCCTCTGTTTGCAGAGTGTCTTGTCAAAGTCGAAGTAAATCGCTATGGGTCGGCGAGCTGGATGAACCTTTTTCAGCCAAGCCTTTCGATCTTTGGATCGCGGATTGCATCTGTCAAAGATGAGCAGAGTCTTCGATGGCCATTCTCTCGAGATCTCCGTTTCGCACATTTCCTTCGATCCGCACTCGTCTTGACTAATTACGATGGTGGGATGATTGCCGAGACGCCTCTTGGTGATCATCTCCGACAAGAACGATTTCCCGGATCCGGGTTTGCCAATCAGGAATAAAATCACGTTATCTAGGTCGCTGGCCGGTAACTGATCACCAAGAAGGAAATTTTTATCGAGGGAGTGGGACGGTTCGATAAGTGGAGGAGGGGCGGATAGCAATTTCCATCGATGGGATACCCACTTCGAGACAAAAGCAGCTTGTGGATCGGATTCGATGGATTTGGGACGAGCTAGGCGGAGAAGTCTAATCGCTTCGTCCGAGCCCAAGAGAGGCATGTTTGACGAAAAGTGGTCTTCGTGATCTTGTTCATCTACAAGTTAGTCTGGTTCTTGTTGTACGCCAGTATAAAACAGGGGTATCGGAGAGGGAGAAGGGAGCACAGAATACGCCTCAAACAGAAGAGCGAGGAGGAAGCAGGGACCTTTCTCGGAGTAGAAAAGCGGTGAGGGATAGTGCAGTGTCCTGCAAGTAGCAGAAGCGCCGAAAGGTACCGGCTATCTGAGAACAGGGAAGCAGGAAGTATGAAAGGGATCTTGGTATTGAATAGTGGGAAAGGGACAGGGATTCCAAAAGGTTGAGGCATCTTGGCAGAGAGGAGGTACGTTGGACAAGGCACTTTTGCTCGAGTCCCCAGATGGAAGATGAAAGGGAATTTGGTTCGGGTCGACAAGTGATAGGGGTAAAGAGACTTTTTCTCGGATGGAAGAGCGTTAAGAGGACTCGATCTCGAAAAGAAGAGCGCGACGGAAAGGATAGACATACCCTGATCCTCTTGTGTCGTCGTCTTCCTATCCTCAGCTGTCCATCCCTTGTCCCCATCTCCGCGGCCCAGCATGGTCATCAAACAAGCAATCACAGTTCCAGCACGTCCGACGCCACCTCCGCAGTGAACGACCCATGTTCCTCCGGACGAAACCCTCTCCCAGATCACGTCCATCTCGGCGCATGTCGGGGCGGCGTAGTTCTCCAGCATGACTTGGTGGTGTCTGATCCTCTTGAACTTGAACCAATGCCGAGGTAGCGGTCCCTCCTTGTTGAGACTCAACAGATCGGTCACTCCCATCCTCTCCAGGCAGTCCACATCCTCTTCGTTCCTAGGTGTTGACATTCCCGCGATCCTTAGTGGATAGATCCAAGAGAAATTGCGAGGTAATTCGTATCCCTGGAACTTGGTTGTCTCCCTGGGCGGTGTCGTGTTGAGCCACAGTATCCTGTGGAGATTTTCGGCTTCTGACCCGTACAAGGCTGGAGGCCAGGGTCTCGTGAGATGGGCTTCTAGCTCGATGGGAATCTGTGCTCGTTCGGACTCGGAGATCGTCGGTCCGAAAGAGTATTCGAATGGTTCTTGGAGAGCTTTGATCGTCTGCGGAAGAAGGGAGGAATCGAGGTTGAGTGCTTGTGCCAAGGCGAGCATTCGGATTTTGGGTGAGAGGCTGCACCGCGCCAGGCAATAATAACCTTGGTATGATTGGGGATGTTTTATAATCATCCTGGTGGACAATTCAATTTCCTGACGATCAGCAATAGTCCCGGAAGATGCAGTGTAAGAAGAAGCCGGTCAAAAGGAGAGAGACGAAGGGAGTCATGGTTCTTCCTTGTGAGAGCTGGGAACGCCTAGGATAGGTCAAGGGAAAGGGGGAGGGGAGCAAGGCGATGGGGATGGGAGGGGTTTTGAACACGAGAAGGGGAAGAGCAATAGGGGTCGAGGGCGAGGAGAGAGTTCGGGATGGTGGTGTAAGAGTGAGGAATTTTCGAACACTGAGGCAGAGATTGACCACTGTTAGGAAGTGAAAGGCAAATACACCGCCAGAGACGGTTGAATACCTGTCACGCGACTGACTTCAATCGTTTCCCTTTTGACAGATCAATGCCCTGTTTGCACTTTTTCCAAAGTGTCTTTCATACTTCCCTCACGAAGATTGTCTCTCGCAAATATGTAGCCTTAGGGAGAATTTATCACCCTTGGACTGGAGGGAGGAGGAAGGTAGAACTGACTCACGAATAGCGGTGGTCCATACTCTAATTCTGCGTGGCCGGTCCAGGCCGACACAAACACTCCGTACATCCCATGAACAGACATATTCTCCAAACGGTCTACCAGTCCATCTGCTCCTAGCCTATTGATAACCGATTGAATCCCTTTATTGAGACTGTGATCATCTCCAGCGCTGGTGGTAACGTGGAAGAACCTCCTACTCAGCCCCAGCCCGTCGCGCCATCTATCCCCTGCATTCCAGACAACAGATTCCCACTTGACCGTCTCATTCTTGCTGCACCCCTCGCCGACCAGGTAGATGTGGTCAACGGAAATGGCTGAGATGATGTTGTCGATAGGCGGACGGCCGATGGACTTGTATTCCGCGGCTGTGAGTAGCGTGATATGACCTGGGAAGTGTTCGCCTCGGGGGCCGTGGACCTCGGGGAGACGAGGGGAGAATAGGGAGATGGTACCGTTGTAGTGTTGGAATGTGATTGATTCGGGAGGTACCTGCATGATGAATATATGTATTGGTGGCAAAAGGTAGATGTTAGTGGACGGAATACGGTGTGCATGATGATTGTTATATAGGTTGGTTGTTGGTTGTTATGAAGTACTGTCGATGAGACAGTTGAATGATGGTCGACTAGGTACAAAATGTAAAACGTCGGCCGGATCCGCCAGTCACACCTAGTGACCCAAATATCCTGCAATGCATGTTAACGCAGACACCTGGCGAGGGAGAGCGAGGATAGTGAGGCGTGTTGTTCGCGTTGCAAGGCATCATGAAGACACACAGAGTGAAAGCCTGTGTGACTTCCCCAAGCAGAAGTCACGCCTAACCTCGGATTCTGCGAATATCACTAACACTGTGTACGTTTTCTTTCGGCTTGGTTATTAAACAGTTCGTCACACTGGATATCCGGAATCCAGCTCACGGGATATATCCCTTCTAATAGTATCTGACTGATCCACCTACACCTTGAAGCCGCAAGTTCTACGTTAGAGTAATCAGAGCCATTGGCGTGAATCGACCGTCAAGCGACGGATCGTTGTTACTTCAATGTCACTGTGGAGTGTCTTAGCGCTCAGATGAGCAATTTGATTGTCAGTACACAAACTCATGCTCGACCTAATACCCGCGGTACATTGTTATATGCCGCCTGCTGAATGTCTACCGAAATTCAACAAATCATCCTCGTCCCGGCCCGGGAGATTTCTTTGGTGTCGTACCCCTCTTCTTCCTTTTGGTCGGCGTCTGCGCTGGTGTCACTTCTCCCACCTTCTCCGCCTCTTCTGCCCTCCCGCTCATTGAAGTTCGGAGGGGTACTGATGATCGAGCTTGCAGGAACAATTTCGTGATAACTCTCGCGGCCAACAATGAGCCCATCAACAGAATCACCACCGCCCTAGCTTCCGTTCCATTCCCCTTCAAATTCGTCGAGTAGGCACTTCCCCTGATCCATGAATCGATCATAGGCGTCAAAATGGTTTCCGTCGAAGTGAGGATCGTATGAAGTACCGAAAGGGCGAAGGCGGACCAAATATCCATCCAGTCTAATATCCCTGCTCCGTCTCTCAATATCGCTGGAGTAGATAACTTCCAATCCCCATTCAAGTTAAGCGATTGAACGATGAACCCACCTCCTGAAATACAGATTGCTGATAGGATTGCTCTGCCCCATGCTCCCCCTCCACCGGCGATGACGGGTACGAGAGAGACTGTATTCCCCCTAGTAAATCCATCTACATATGCTCCTGCTAGATCCAATATTACCGCAGGGATGAACGAGAGGAGGAGTTGGAAAGGCGGTAGACGGGACAGGAAGTGGGCGAGGGGGTATATCATCCATGGTGTAGGGAGGAACCAGGATGGGGTGGTCGAGAGGATTAAGGCAGTTATGGTTGATCCGCCCCCTGTTTATCAGTATTGCTCTGTGTTCAGTCTATCTCATCCACTAGGCCTCCACCATCGACATGAAAAAACACTTTCTAAGCGAGAAGGAAGAGTCGACATACAAGCCATCACCAGATACCCAAATAGATCCTGTAGATACCCCCTTCCCTTCCCCTTACCCCTAGTAAGGGCAGACCAAACAACAGCGACCCTCACAGCATGTAAGACCGGAAACCTAGCGAATGGGAAATAAGGATGCACAGCCGTGGTCGTGAGATGCTGTATGAGGTTGGACGTCTGCTCCAAAGCCGCTGTGGGGAGTAAAGACATGGTGGACGAGAGGAAATGCAAAAGTGTAAAGACAGTCAAGTCAGTTGATCGGCGTTGCGATGTCCGGCCCGAGCGAGTCAGGTTCCCCCACGCGAGTGCTCGCGCTTGCACCTAAGTTATGAACGATCGTGTGAATGCCTGCTCAGCGCCGGAGTCGGTGATTTGATGTCCACATTGATACATATATGTAGATCTATCTATAATAAACTTATGAGCAAGCATTGACTGGTAGACGAGTATGTATTACAACAACATTCACAACTGACCCAGATAGAAATATAGATATACAGTATTTGACTCGCATGCCCAAAAAGTCGATGGTCCACTCACTCTCCAATACCCTCTAGGAAGCTACCTCCTCAATACCATTCGAGAGGCACAAAGCGGCATAAGCCTCGAAATACGCCTGATCAGGATCAGGTGGATCCGGCATAAACCCCCCAAATAGATCATTACTACTATCATGATCGACACCTTGATAGTAATCCACTTCTCCCTCATTCTTTCCTTGAGCATGAGAATGAGAGTTCGAATTGGAAGAACCAGAGGAAGAATTCGATTTGGATATCGATAATGACATTGCTGAATTCGGTCCGGAATATGTATTTGTATTTGTATGACTATTGTCGAAAGATAATGCGCTTGCTGGCCCTGAATCGGGTGGTGTTGTAGGTCTTGAACTTCCTCCATTGAGATTGAGACCTCCGTTTAGATTCAAATTCAGAGAGGCGATACTTTGGTTTCTGTCGCGCTGATATGCTGGCATTTGAGTGGGTGTTGGTGCCCAATCTTGTGGTAATGTATTTGTGTTTGTATTTGTATTGGTGGGTCCACCAAAAGAGTAATTCGAAACAGGCGGTAAACCATATACTGGCATATCAAGAGCTTGGGGTGGAGCGAGTTCATTATCCTCTTGGAACGATCCATATAAATCGTGATGCGAGACAAGTCGCTGTACTGGACGTTTGGTTGAATCGCCGATACTCATTTGACGAGCGTACGTCTCCGCCCTTATTCGTCCAGAAGGGCTGGGGAGATATTGGGAGGACGTCCGACGTCCTTGCCTTGGTGAATTTGGGGATGGGCTGCCGACAATAGGCGTATAACGAGCATAAGGGATGGCCATGGATTGTAATCTTTTTGGATATAATCCTTGTGTAGCGATCGCACTTGCTCTTCGACGAGGATTGAATCCTGGTTGAGCAGGGTTTGGGTCGGAAACGCCCATCGACATTGGATAAGATCCCCCCATGGCAGTAGGAGGAGGCATGGTGGCGTAAGGAAATCCGATCCCTGTATTTCTTGCCACATTCCCAACAGCAGCGATTTCACCATTAGCGATGGATCGACGCCTCTGATCGTTGAATCCTGGAGGTGCAAATCCGAATGATTGTCCTATTCCCAGGGAATTCTCGTGAGGCGTGAGAAAAGGCGGAGTATATGGTGTAAGGTAGGGTGTCGAAGATGTATATGCAGCAGGCGTTTCGACGAATGGAGTAAAAGACGTGGGTAAGGCGTTGAGGTTGGTATTGATGGGAGCTACTGATCTCAGGCGATGGATGTCTTCCGAGGTACTAGATCGATGGAGGTGCATTGGGACTGGATCTTGAGATGTGGAGGTTATGTGTCTCGGGCGGGGAATGGATGATCGCCTCGATGTCGAGCCTGAACCCGGTTTCAAAGGTGTGGTTGATGAAGTAGATGTAGAGGTAGACGGGCCAGCAGCGGCGGCAGCGGCAGCAGCAGCAGCAGCTTCCTCTTTGACTATCCGGTTCCTGCCAGTCAGCCCCAGAGATCTTGACAAAAGGACATGTAAAAAAGACTAACCGGTTCGTAAACCAAGTAGAAACCTGCTGAAACGTAACTCCAATAGCTTGCGAAATCTCCAATTTCCTTTCCTTTGAGGGATGCGTATTCTCTGCAAACCTGACCAATAGATATTCAGTCTGTTCCTTGGAATAATGATGCCTCTTTGACTGAGTTGTAGGTGCTTCAGGCTCGATCTCTTTAGGTTGCTGAACAGGTGGAGGGACGGGGAAGACGGAT
>Ga0265780_10007183_pt1 | contig 13707 bp, 13 predicted proteins | sample P1T30metagenome_FD_192432 | JGI IMG/M metagenome (GOLD analysis project Ga0265780, IMG submission 192432) | Plant litter microbial communities from East Loma Ridge, Irvine, California - P1 T30 | ecosystem: Environmental > Terrestrial > Plant litter > Unclassified | place: USA: California... | reverse complement strand
TCTATCTGATCCGTTATCCTCCACCTATACCCACCCTGTCCACCTCCCTTTGCATTTATACCTCACTACAACATATACACACTACATACTGCATTCTCATGGACTCCAAACTCACTGGAGAGAAGCTTAACGAGGAGAGGGCGTTCATCAAGCGATATACCGATGGTTTAGGGTCTCATAAGGTGGAATATCCCGAGGACTTTTCGACCCCTTTGTCCGATAGACCAAGAAAGGTCGCCCCTGTACAGGTAAGCTGACAGTTATTGGAGGATACTGGAGCTGAAAGAAATCAGGTGGCAGTGGCTGATCCTCCTGGAGCAGTGGAAAGTGATTCTGCGACTCATGGTACGTGCTCATTTCACGTCTTCAACTCCTTTATCCCCGCGTCCAGCAGCGCGATAAGGGGAACGGATCACATCTCAATCATCCATTCGCTCTCACCTCACCGAAGTGACTTATGCGCATATGTGATTCTTCCACCGGATCATCCACGCACTTCATGCATGCTGGTGACCTGCTGACTATCGCAGATGCGACGATCAGTCTCATCGTTAAATCCCTCAAACCCTCCTTGTCATTACCCATGACAGTCAACCTCACGGACTCGGTCTCTCAACTCAAATCTCTCATATCACAAGCGTCAACTTCTGCTCCTCCCGCCGACTCGCAACGATTGCTGCTCAAAGGCAAAGCTTTGACCGACTCGAAGTTACTCAAAGAATACGATATCTCGGACGGAGCTATCGTACACCTATACTTCAAGCCTTCGACCGCGTCTACTCCTACGCCTGCTCTCAATCTTGACTCTTCATCTGCAACCGCGTCAACATCAGAACCTCCCGTGGACAAATCAACGTCCGCACCACCCTCGCCCGCACCCCCTTCGCTCACCATCACTACTTCCGTCGAAGATGGTCCAGGTACTTCGATGCCTTTGACGAACTTCGACCTCGCTGCTCCTCCCACTGGTCCTCAGCCCGAAATCACTTCCGCGACCTTCCACGCCTCGATAGCGGATCCTGTGTTTTGGCAAAAGATTCACGCGCTTTGCGTTACCGAATTCGAACATGGTGATGAAGCGGATCTGGCTTGGGAACACTTTCTGCGTGCAATGAAGGGCAAGCTGAGTGCTGGAGAAGCTGCTAAAATCAGGGATGTGGTCGGTGTCAGAGGTCAGTGTTTCCCGTCGCTTGCTTGTCAAGGTTCTAACTCTCAGGCATGGGTGGTGGTGCTTGAGCTCAACCTGTCGTATTGTCACTATCTCACGAGCCCAGTCTCCAGTTATCTTTCATGTCGTAGACCATCATGTATACCTGTATACCTCATGCTCATTGTCCGCCCCTTACAGCGGGACCTGCATATGATAGCATAGTATGTGCCACGTGCCGGTGTTACCGGATAAATTGCTTGAGACGCGACTGACCTTGATTTCTGTAAACACCTAATGCCACTGGGTCCATTTTTTATATACTATACCTATACATACCCGCTGCGCATACCTGCAGCATAATCAGGCAAAATGCCATTAGCGCCATCTTCGAGTCGGAGACCGCGGTCCTCAGTTGGTCAAACTCAGGATTTCTTCAGTGAGGGGCCAAGTCAACAGACCTTTGACGTGGAATGTGAGTCCAGTTCAGAACCTCCAGCAATCTGGACGCCTCAACTGATCCATAGTTCGCCGGAAGCACAGTAGGCAGAACAAAGAGATCATCACGTAGGTTCCAGCCGGTCAATATTCCACATCTCAAGCTGATGGTGTAGGGAGAATGTCAGACACAAGACCGCATTGAAAGTCTTGAGTGACGAGATTGGATCACTCAAAGAGGAAATCATGGAGGTCAAGCAGATCAACCGGATACTTTCTTTGCAGATGAGGAAAATGAAGGATGATCAGAAGCGCAGCTGTTCTCCCGTGAGTGACAATGCTGCGACAGTAGAGAAAAGCTGACAAGCCAGGCAACGGTCCAAGCTATCGATGCCTTGATTGCTGCTATGCCAGCTCTGCAGATCCTGCGGGCGAGCTTGGTCCCTACAGCTAGTCCACTGCCGGTGTTTGAAGCGGAGGTGTCGAGACGGAACATCCTTCGAAATATCGGGATGACCGTTGGCACCAGACCGGCGAACGCAGGTGGTAACCTCTTAAATCTGGACACTTTAGGCGAGGATGCGGAGGAGGAGGAGGAAGAAGAAGAAGAAGAAGAAGAAGAAGAAGAAGGAGAAAACGAAGACAGCTACGAGCCTTGCGCTAGTATACCGTTCAGGTGAGTATGGTCTCGGCCTTGGTAGCTGGGTTACTGATGAACAGGGCTGCCGGTTCACCGTCTCAGTCGAATAACGCCAACATCAGAGCTGCTAGTAGCAAAGCGTACGTCAGGTTCTACAAGAGGTGCCACTCAAGTAGCTGACGATGTTAGCGCAACTCCACCTAAACGTCTCCACAATTCATCGTCAAAAGGGTAAGGGCTTACGTCTGAAGTCAAGCTCACAAGCTGAACGTGTAGTTCGCCGTTCTCGAAAGCTATGCCAAGATCGTCGTTACCACCTACAATACGAGATACTGTGGATACCAGTGTTGGCTCGCCACTGTCTTCAGCTCCTTCGACGCCGGTCAAAATGGCGTCGACGACGCCCAAGAAAAAGGCTCGCAAGAGGAGAGAGAGTGGACTCATACCACCTGTCCACTCGGTTGGTGAGGCGTCCTCCCCCGTGGCGGCACCAATCTCGACATCTTCCCTTTTATCCACACAACGAGACGATGTACCGCACCCGGCTGTCGGTCAGCAGAACACACAGATGACGTCTTTTGACAACGAGTCCCAGTCCACACTCAGCGAGAGCGTCAGCTCCAGCTCGACCGGCGCTTCCTTTTTGACCAATCTCTCGGAAAGCTTCGTGGACGACGATGGCAAGCGCGGTAGGCGCTCTCGGAATAGTGTCAATTACAAGGAACCTAGTTTGACCAAGTAAGACGCCTGCTATCTCACCTGAAACTAAGCTAATCAATCTAGGAAAATGCGCAAACCCGACGGCGTCGCCATCTCCGAAGCTCTCGGCAGACGACAATCGACTAGCGATAACCTTGGCGAGATCCCAAGGCCTCCTTCCGGAGTACGCAGAAAGTCGATGCTGCCCAACTCTTTGGCGCGGTTGTCGGACACTAGGTCGGATAATGAATCAGACACAGGCGATGTGGATGATATCGATGCCTGTCTCACTTTCGACAATCTGGATTCGAAGCGGGCAGAGCCCTCGCCAGATTCGTCGTCTTCCGGATCAACATTAACTGAACCACCCTCGTTGAACAGCCCGTCCCGCAATCGAGATGATCTCGAACGAGTCCCCACACCCATCCCACCTCTGCATGCCGACCCACATATCGGCGAGAGTCCCGACAACATTGTCACCGGACCGCATGATCCGGTGGTGGATGAAATAGAGGTGGGTACTCCCCAGTTAGCTCCTCCGCCTCGGAGTTCGCCAAGAAAAGCGAGTAGCGCCGGTGCCACTCAGTCGACCCGAAACAAAGCACGCCGATCATCTGTGTTACCGGCGAAGACTGCCACGCGAGCTGTACCTACGACGGTGACGCGGAATAGGATGGCTTTGGCTGTTGTTCCGGAACCCAACTCGACAACAAAGTTGGCCCTAGCAACAGAAGTGACAGGGAAAGCAAGGGCCGGATTATCGTCTCGTCGATGAGTTGATCAGATGTAGACATCTTAGTGATTAATGGCCCAAGCAGGCGTAGACGGAGGTGTCAATATAATAAGATGCATCATAAGCTATACACAGTGCATCGAGCAGCAGACGTTACGGATACGAGGAGACGAGAATACGGGGACGGATACGAATACGAATATGAATAAGTGATACACGACAGTGGCGAATCCCACGGATGAAGACTACTTTGATGTCTCCTCCAGGATACTCTTGTTGAACTCTTCGAGCGGAATCAAGTCCTTGTCGCTCAGAAGAGAGAACTGACATAAGTTTCAACACTCTGGCAGGTGATTTAGCTTACTTCATCAACGAAAAGCAAGAAATGGCGGTAGTTCGTGTTCAGATGGGCTAACGTGTAAGCTGATATCCCATATACTATCCTCGAGCAGTATGATCAACTCACCTTCAATACCTAGTGCACAGATCTGATCAAAATGTTGATGGTATATATGGGCGTACACCCTAAACAGCCGACGTAGAATTGTTTTGGCAGTGTTGATGAATGTGGAAGGGAATTTGACTCCTAAATGACGTTAGCCATTGACAGCGGGATTACACGAGGGACATACCAATCTTTTGAGGGAAATGTTTCTCGTCGTCCAGGATTGATTGTGTCCAAGTCATTAATGCCTCGACATATGCAGGTGCCGTCAAGTGAGTGGGTTTCTTGCTACCTCGTCAGTTTTGGTAGGCCTGAGTCGAGAGGGGGGACATACTAGACCTCTCCATCTTCCCAGTAGAATTCGTATCTATACACATCAGCTCTCGGACACGCCATGCAGTAGTCAGCTTACTTCGGACCTGCATTCATTATCGGGCACTATATAATCAGCTTGATCGTCGTGAACGATCGGGACAGCTTGCCTTTTCTGGTGTACAGAATTCCGAGATTGTGCCATACAGCATATTGACGTGGTTGAAGAAATCGACGACTGGATATCAGCTTGCCGGCCGTCAATTCATGTCCCGGTCAGCTGACCATGCACTGCGATCCACTCATTGAGGTCCTCTCCTTCGGGAAGCTGGACTGCTGTTCTTAAATTACCAGACCCCTAGCTATCAGCGTGCAAATCAGGAGGAGGAAAACATACCAAGGTCTGCTGGGCATATTGCTTCAGCTGCCATTGCTTCGTACCCTCCGCTGCCTTCTTCGGTCTGAACGCTGGGATTCAGCTCGATCCTAGGGAAGTTTCATCTAGCTGAGACTTACTTCTAGACTGATTGTTTTTGCTGTCGCACGGTGATCAGCTGTGTCCATAATACATAGGGTCTTGTAGCTTACAGATTGAACAGTGTAGACATGATTAATATGTCTGAGCGACTCTGATCACAGCTGCCTATGGCTTGGGTATAAGTCAGAGAGTGACTGTATATGGTAAGAAGGACAAGCAGAGTAGAGTAGAGGAACGAGACAAGACAGACGCGTAGACGTGTTTAACAGTTTAAGCGGCGCGTCCTTGCTTCGTTGACCTCCACCTAAAGAACAGACTACTACTAAGGTATCCTAAAGCAAACAGCCATGATACAGCGCATCATCCTATTCATAGGGCTGATACCCATCCTATTCAGGCTGGGTCCATTGGTACTGCCAGAAACATGGCTAGAGCCATATGGGTACTGGAGCTCGAAAGACCTGAACCTAGTGGCAGGGCAGGATAAACCGAACACTTTCTGGCGAAATCAAGGGTACTGGCGTGTGAGTCCCGTGCAAGCTTGAGCCCAGGGATCTGCAGCCATGGTTGATCAGCTATGAGAAGGACTGATGACAGGATACTGATGTATTTCCCGAGGCTGCCGAGGCGCTGGCCGTGAAGCTGCTGGATTTCGCCGACGTTAAGCCCGGCGGTTCGGTTCTGGGTACGTGGAATCGCCTCTTGTGCCAGGAACAAAGCTGACATCCGTCCAGATATGGCTCACGGTGCCGGTGAATCCTTGTGTGAGTGTCGACCGTCTATCTACAAGGGACCACGGAGCTGATAGCCAGCATTGCACCTATCGCAGAAACCTCCGCCTTCTTCCCTCGTCGCCCTGACGTCGCTCAAGAGCGAGACCCTCCAAGCTCAGCAGCTTATCTCGGATCGACATCCCGAGCTCGCTCATCGGGTCTCATGGCAGACCAATTCGGCATCGTTTCATCCTTCTTCGACCTCGCCAAAGAATCTCGCTCATCCGCTGAATCCCATGAAGGGGTATATGGGTACCTCTGACGGTCCTGCTGCACCTACCGAGCAGGAGTACAGCGAGGACGAAGATGAGGTCTTCGAGGCAGAACAATCGAGCCCCTCCGGAGGCTACGACCTGATCTACATCCTTGACTCGATATACCACTTTCCGCCCGCTGTCCCTCATTTCCTCACTACAGCCGTCCAGTCCCTCTCCCCTGGTGGTGTGATCGCGTTCACAGACGTGGTACCGCCCTCGAATCTCCCTTCATGGCTGGGATACTGGATCTTGCCTACTATACTGGGTGTTCCTACTCGCAATCTAATGCAGAGACCCAAAGATCTCGAAGCATACAAGGCGCAACTCGAGAAAATCGGCTATGTCAATGTAAGGATTGAAGATTGGTCGAAAGAAGTTTACCCTGGATTTGCGAAATTCTTATGGACCAAAGGTGGATTCTGGAAGGGAGTTGCCAAGGGGGCGGAATGGGCTTATAAGAATGAGTGGAAGTTCATCGCAGTGAGGGCGGAGAAAAAAGCGTAAAACAAAATCTGGCGCATCCTTGATCAACATTAGAGAATTAGAGCTTTACATTGAATGCAATTGGCTGGATGAATTGCTACAGACATGATTCCTACAATGAGATGCGATGATGTTACTGAACTATTTACCGACTGATCTATTCTACCTCAATGGCCGACTCTACCCCTGCACCCTTCTCTTCGGTCTTTGTTTTCCTGTCCCTCTCCACTATCTCCTGCTTTAATTTCTCGAACTCGCTCCTCTTGTCTTGCGCATACTTGCTTCTCCCCTCGACCGTCTTGAGCTCCTCGACCGCCTCGAGTCTACCCTTATCTAAATCTCTCTTACGCGCCGCTTCTGTTTCCGCCAACCTAGCTTTCAAAGAGGCAAGGGAGCGGGGCTGGGAGGTGTCGAGGTTGGAATTATATAGGAGGATCCAATCTTGAACCCGGGTGATAATGACATCTTTGTCTCCATGTGTAGGTAGGCCATGATCCTGCTTTGTCAGTTCAGTCACTACTGATTAAAATCAAGTTGACTTACGCGTAACATTGCGCGTAGATCGGCTGGACTCGTCAAGTTGTAATTAGGTTTCTTGATGCGTTTCATCTCGACCCTGCTTGTCAGCTGGCTGATCTCAGGAACTGCTAGGCGATTGTACGAACTCTTTCGCCTTGCCACCGCCAGCACCTGCGAAAACCTTTTTCCAGTCTGACTTCTGATTACCCGTCTGATTTGCCCCTATAGACTTGGCTTTAACAGGTGGACATTGCCGATCGATATGTTTCGGTATCTCACCAACCGGCATTTTAGCCTGACACAATGGGCACTCGGTCTCATCTGATGATTAGCTGACGCAAGAAGTGCGCTGTAGCTAAACATACCATCATCTGCGAGTTCTTCCGGTTCATCGACCCCTTCTACCTGTTCAATACCGTCGGAACTGGGCATTTCGATGATCTGACCATCTCGTGTCCTTTTCGCTGGACTCTGTGATCTCGATTGACTTCCTTCTCGAATACGCTTCAACGAGTCGGACGAGTGCTTGGAAGTAGGTTCGGGAGGTGGGCGTCGCTTGGCTTTAGTGGTCGTTAAAGTTATCAAACTCGGTCTATATATCAGCTTCGAGGGACAGAAAATGACCCAAAGCTCACCTTGCTCCATCCCATGCTTCTGTGATCTCTTCCAAAGCTCTATTGCGCCTCACCCCACCTTCTGTCGCTGGCTCATTACAGCTGGGACAGACCTTATTCGAGTCTAGCCACGATCGTATACACTACGAATAAGCTCTGCAGCTCTCTCTTAGCGAGCTTGCGACCTACCTGAGAGCAGAAAGAGTGTCCGCATGGGATACTGACTGGGCCTGTGAACGGTTCCTTGCATATTGAACATAGGACGCTGCGGTCTAAACGTGATAATTGTGGGTATGAGGATGGAAAGGGTGGCGGATCGTCTGAGCTAGCCAGCAGCGGGTGATTCAAGTCCATCGGATCCTAGCTAGGTATGCTATCTGTTCATGTGAGGTGTATCGATATTAGCGAAAAGATTGAGGGAAGGGGAAAGAGGAAGTGAGTCGCGTACCATCCATCACTCATGTCAACTCACCTCCACTTTGTATGTGCCTGAATGTACCGTGGGAAATCTATGAACGTTTCTGGATATTTCTGCTTTTGCCATCCGATAACTGTCTATCCTTGCTCTCTCTCCTACACATCAGGTTATCGTCCCTACAAGATGGACGAGCCACCTCAGAAGAGGTTCAAGGTACGCTATGCAACTCGATACGTGCAATTCCCGGCTGACGAACCAGTACACCTCGTACAATCAGCAAATCAGTAACATCAGTATCGATGTTGGGCGAAATAAGGGATTAGCGTGGGAGAAGGAAGAGTTTGATGAGGCCGAGCAAACGGTGAGCTAGCTAAGCGAACGCGGATTCCGGTGCCAGCAAGAGCTGAACAAGGTAGAAAACACCATTTACCTCCGAGGTAGCTCGTTTGAGTCTTCTCGACCTCACCTTACCTTTCCAACAACTCCAAAAGACCTTGTACCCCCTGACAACGAGTCTACCTATCATCCTTCTCAACCTACCCGCAATCTCGACAGCGCTGTATGATCTATACGACAATGTCAAAGATGGGCAGGACAATCTACATTCCGGTCTCGACTCGGCTCTCCAACTACACCATGCCTTGTTTGAAACATGTCAAGGCGAGGCATTGCCTCACTTGGCAGAGACGACTAGGCACCTCACTCGAGTCGGTACACTTCGAGCTCTCGATCCAAAGCTAGTGGAACGATCATTCTCCACCCTCTCACTAATCCTGCGAACCATGTCGCCTTTCCTCCTGAAACCATCGAGAGAAGCTCAGGATGCTTTGAAAAATACGTGGATTGAAGTAAGGCCTTACCTTAAGCCAAAGACGAATAAGAAATACGTCAGGAAATGTATCGCAGATGCGTGGGCAGGAATCATCAGGAAAGCAAGGTCAGAGGGATTGGCTAGATTGGTCGATGTTCTATTGGAAGATGAGGCAGAGGGTTTGGAAGCGGTGTGGACAAACAGTCTCAAAGGGACATCGCACAACCTTCACTCGAGAGCTCTGCCAGTCATCAGTCTCCTTCTTGAGCGACTCGTTGCGACCGAGAGCTCCGCCCAGCTCGTCACGCTCAATCTAGTGTTTACTGCTCTAGTACATCATTGCTCCTCGTCGACGATCGTGCCAGTCGTCGAGACTGTCCTCGCGAGACTGGGTCCAAGTGCCACCGAAGCCTCGTCCTCGAAGTCGACGGTGACGGTCTCAATCCCTGTACTCTCGGTACTTTCGACTATCCTGCTTGTCCGAAAAGGCAAACGGTACCCCGAGTCGCAGCTCAAGCCGACCATGACCAAGCTACAGAGTCTGCTACCTCGACTGGAGGAGATCAAGGGAAGCTCGGAAGAGGCAGATATCGAGTGGAGGAGGAGCTATGTCCTATGTGTCATGGGTAGTCTGCAAGCTGGAAAATTGACCCAGTGGCTCAGCCCAGGTGTAGCTCTCATTGAAGGTGTCTGGAATCGTCTGGTAAGCTCACACTTTTAATTCGACAGGCCTAAGCTGATCAACAGGAAACGCGTGAGGCATTTGCGCTCGTCAGTTCGCTTGTGAATATGAAGTGGCAAGGAATCGAGCAATTCATCCTCCCACATGTTGCCAGGTATGTCAGACAATCCGATTCCTTTCCCATAGCTGACATAACAGGACCGCTTTGACCCAACTGAATAGCGAGCCAGTAGCGACTCTTGGTCTACTCAATCACCTCGCGACATCGGGCTACCTGTCCGGCGGTCTAGCCAATGTTCAAGGTGGTCGATGGCGTCAATCGCTCATGGTGTCTCTACAGGATCTTCTGTCCGAGCTCGCACAATCGAACGACCTCGATCGACAAGTGCTCATCCAAGTGCTTCGACTACTTTCGTCCGTTCCCGCCGACGCCAAGCGACTTGCACCTGATTTCGCTTCTCTGATCAATCGATTTGGCAATTTCACTCAAGGCGATGCCGACAGTGCGATGACTGAATGGCGTGAGGGAGGACCTTTGAACGATGCGCACATGTTTAGCAGTTTGCTACGATGTGTCCAGGCGTATATCGTGGATGGAGATATGAAGGAGCAGGTCACCTCTCTATTGACCGGGGAAGGTGGATTGGCGGCGATCATCAGAAAGTGGAACTGGAATGCCGAAGTAATGAGCGTCGCTGCTGGATTGGTAGTCAGGATGGGATTGCGATACGAGTGAGTCATCTGACATTGGTGACTGGACCTGCTGACTTGTAGGCTATCACCTGACAGCCACGTCTGCCTGACCCAGCACCTCCTCTCGTCCAGTTCAAAACTACGCAAAGCCGTACTCCAAATGCTCAGTGCATTCGCAGACGAGTCCACAACCGCATCGAAAGTCTGGCATGCATGTCTTCAGGTCGAAGCATCCGACATGACCCTTCAGAACGTCCGAGAACGAACATCGAACATCGGCAAGCTCGGTCGGATACTCGAGAATATCCCCGCAAGCGAAGAGCACCAGTTGGTAGAGGATGCTACTCGATATCTCCTCTCGCAGCTCAAGGTCAATTTCAGACCACTCTACCCCGATACTATCAAGGCTCTTGCTGGATTGGGAAGTAGTCGTGGTGAGACGCTCTGGGGGATTGTTTGGGATCAATTGCAAAAGACTATCGCATCAGAGACGGCTGTTGGAGTAGATCTTGATTGGGAGGAACCACAGTGGACGAAGCTCGCACATTCTCGTGTCGTTGAAGCGGACGAGGGGGATGAGGAGGATAAGGAATTCATCTGCCCAAATCTGTTCAAGGGGCGTCGCGCTCTGTCAGCTGCCTGGGCTTCGAATGCCGACCCAGCTTCGGAGGTACAGTCAGAGGAGATACAGGTAAGCTAGTATCACTGTCATGTGCACACTGCAAGGCTGACGGTCCAGTCACAGATATCGTCTGACCGACTCGACATACTCAACTACGAAGCCCAGCTTCTAGGCACGCTCGCCGCCGCTCACTCTCTAGCGGAGAAGCACTCGCGTCTGCTCGTGCCCGTATTCTTGACAATGTCGCAGCGGGACTCTGATCAACACTCTGCACTGTCTGGATTTTCGACCCGTCAACTGCAAAACCGTACCGCAGCATTCTTGGAGTTGTTCACGAAATTCGTCAATCCAAAAGCCTTTTACCGTGCCGACGAGGTCTACGCTCTTTACCTTGACATCACCTCTAGAGGAGAAGTCAGGCTTCAAAGTCTAGCTGTAAAATGTCTGATGACGTATAAATCGCCCAAGCTTGTCCCATACGGTGACAACCTACAGGCACTGCTCGACGACTCCAAATTCAGGGACGAACTGGTCAATCTTGGTCTAGGCGCCGACAGTGAAGCTATCGACCCACAACACCGAGACGAAATTATCCCTGTTGCCATCCGCTTGCTTTATGGTATCCTCATTTCGAAACGTGGCCGAAGTTCCAGTTCAAGTCTGGGCGCAAAGAAACAGGCTATTCTTGGAGCGTTATCGAGTTGCCACGAAGGAGAATTCGTCACTCTGATCGATCTCATGCTAGAACCTTTCGTCACTCCTGGCTCGGACGAGGTCAATATCAATGTACCCGGTCGACAACAATCTGGTTTCTTGACGTTACTGCATGATTTGATTCGATACCTCGGCCCTCAGACTGTATCATATTGGCCTCGACTACTGAAGACTGTCATCGCCTTGGTCGACAATGCGCAAATACAATTGGGCAAGACTAATGCCCCCGTCGAGGTTGTCGAAGAGACCGCAGAGGAAGTGGAGGATGACGTACTCGAAGGCGATAAAGGCGCTGCACCATTACGCACGATTCGAACGGCCGGTATCAAACGACTTGTTCAATTCGTCCGGGCTCCTACCGAATTCGATTTCCGACCCTACCTGCCTGCAATTTACTCTTCAATCATCTCACCACGATTGGACAAGCTCGAGATTGAGAATACGCAAGCTCCATCTGGTACCTTGGACCTCATTGCTGCTTTTGCCGCTTCGCTCAATCTCGCTCCCAGCTTGGTGGAACAGGATGAACGGACTTTGGTTAAGGCTTTCGCTTGTTTGACTGCTGTCAAAGTCAAGCCCGCCGTCATCAGCCGAGTGTTCGATATCGTCGAGCATCTCCTCGCCGATGCTGATGATAATGAGGGACAGAAGACATTGACGAATCGAGTCCTTGTACCCAACGTCCGAGCATTACTCGACAACATCATCAGGCTCGTACCGATCCTGTCGGGACAAGCGGACGATGAGCTATTGAAACGTCTTTTAGGCATCTTGTCACGGCTAGCGGCGATCGTCACCGATGGTCAACAAGCTCAACAGCTCGCTTCCCTGCTCGGACCTATGCTCAAGCTTCCAGGAAAGAAGCTGCCAGAGAGGGGGAAGACTAACGTCCTCGTTACTCTCCAACGACTATATGCTGTCGCACCCGATTTCAAAGAGCCGTCGAGTGTATTCTTCAACCAGACCTGGAATCTGATTTCGAACCTCTTCCAGAGCGTCTACCTACCGCCAACTCGAAAAGCCTTGGTCCAGGTACATCAGACTTTCGGCGTGATCGACCCATCTCTACAAGAAGTTATCCGACTCTCGACCGAGATCAATGCTTATTCTGAGCGAAGACGGGAAGAACCAGATTTCGATCGACGGCTAAACGCTTTCGCCCAGATCAACGATGTTGATCTGACTGGATTACCCAAGACCCCTCGAGAGTGGTTGCCTCTATTACGAAATGGTTTGTTCTACCTTCACGAACAAGAAGAGCTGTCGATACGGACGAATGCTTCCAACCTCTTGCAACGATTCATCTCACTTGTCGATACCGCCTCGGAGGGCCCCATGGTCGATATGCTTCTCCAAGTAGTCATGCCTGGTCTACGAAAGACGTTCAAGCACAAAGCCGAGCTGGTGCGAAATGAGGCATTACTGGTCCTCGCTCATGCCGTCAAGACTTGTTCTGGTGTACCTCTGCTCGCAGAGATGTCACCGCTTCTAGGTGGTGAGGATGAGGAGCTCAACTTCTTCACCAATGTCTCGCATATTCAAGTTCACAGGCGTGCGAGGGCTTTAAGACGATTGAGGGATGTAGTCGCCGAATCCGATATCCGGGAACAAACCACTTCGACCATTTTACTGCCGGTGCTTGAACATATCATCAGTGGATCGACCGATGTTACCGATCACCATCTTATCAATGAGGCTATCACGACTACGGGGGCTTTGACTGGTCAACTCGTTTGGTCTAGGTATAACGCTACCGTCCTACGATTCTTGAAGCTTGGTTCCGTGAAAACGAATCAACAGAAGTTCTATATCCGAACCGTATCTGCCATCCTGGACCACTTTAGATTCGATCTCAAGGCGAAAGTGCTTGACGTCGTGGAGCCAGAGGTAGTCGAAGGTGACGACGATGAGGAAATGGAAGAACCAGTCGTTGAAGAGGTCAAGAAAACAGCCGATTCCCGATTCTCGACTGCCCTGATTACCGATGTTATTCTCCATCGACTCCTGCCCGCCCTTTCCAAATTCGCGGAATCCAAGGACGAGACCGAAGACAACATCCGAGTTCCCATATCGCTCGGTATCGTCAAGCTAGCCCATGCTCTGCCTGGAGATCACGCTACGCACGAGATTCTCCGCATCGTCACTACTGTTTCGAGCGTCCTCAAGAGTAAAGATCAGGATACTAGGGATATCGCTCGTGATACTATTTGCAAGATCGCGCTCTTCCTC